>Ga0193728_1000118_pt1 | contig 33988 bp, 49 predicted proteins | sample U1c1metaG_FD_143037 | JGI IMG/M metagenome (GOLD analysis project Ga0193728, IMG submission 143037) | Soil microbial communities from a riparian zone of the East river system, Colorado, United States - U1c1 | ecosystem: Environmental > Terrestrial > Soil > Riparian zone | place: USA: East River... | reverse complement strand
CGCGATCCCCTCGGCCAGCGGTGTGCGATACAAGATCGCCGACACCGCCGCTAGGAGCGCCCCGCATACGGCTGCCAGCCCGGCGCGCTCGATGTGCAGCGATGCCTCGAGGCTGCCCGGCCAGAACACGCCCGCCAGCGCCATCATCGATCCCACACACAGGAGCGCACCCCACGCCGCCGACCAGGACGTTCCCATCGCTGCCTGCACGACGCTGGGCTGCGCGGCGGCGATCATGCGCAGCACACCGCATGCCGCGCACGAGGCCAGCAGGCCGACCTCGACGGGGTGGCGCCCATCCGAGTGCGTAGGTCTCACGGTCAGACCTTCGGCGTGGCTGGCGGCTCAATCTGGGGCTGCGGCGCCGATTTCGGCCGGACCGCCGCGTGCACGCTCTCAGTCGCTCCGATGCCGACCACGGCAGCGACAATGCTGCTGATCCAATCGGCAGTGTCGTGATCCAGGGTGCCGCGGCTGACGAGATAGGCGACGACCCCAAGCACGGCCGGATAGAAATACATGCGCGCGGGCTGCGATTCGACCAGTGAAATGACCTTGTTCACGGCTGGGTTCCCTTCAGTGCGGCGACCTCGGTTTGCAGTTCGGCCAGCGCGTCGACCGGCGTGAGGTTCGCGCCTTGCGCGTTCTGCCCGAGCTGTGGCCAGCCCTCACCGCCGGGGCCGCGGAGCTGGTCCCAGATGTCGGAGACCTTCTGATACAGGTCGTCTTGCTGCTGATCGGTTAGGGCCATGAGCCAGCCTCCTTGGGGTTGTGCGGTGAATAGTTCGGCGAGCTCGTCTCGGCCGCCGCGGAAAGCGTTGGCGTCCACCCATTGCCCGGCGACGAGCGCCTTGTCGGTGAACTGGAGGATGTCCGGGGCGCCCCCGCCGTACGGCGCCCAGCCGGCCGCATCGTCGCCCGGGTAGATCGCCGCGGCGTACCCCCACGAAGAGACGTAGCTCGAGGCGATCAGCATTGGCACCTGCGACAGGTCCGGTGAACCGATCTGCTGCCAATACCAGTGCGGGACATACGAGCACACGATCGTGATACCGGCGCGGCCGAATGCCGCGACGACAGCCCAGAACTCGGCGAGGCCGCCGGAGTAGTCCTCGAAATCTAGCATCGCCACCGAGCCGCCACCGCCACCGGCGAACCGGGCGGCCTGCGCGTCCGGATCGTCGCCCGCGATCACGTAGTGATAGCCGACGACGAGCAGCCCGGCCGCCAGGGCGGCATCGCGGTACCCGGGCCATGTCCGGTCGGTGAAGTAGTTGCCCTCGGAGACCTTCGCGAACACGAACGAGAATCCTTCGGCGGCAACCTGATTCAGGTCGATGCCGGAGCCGTTGTTGTTGCTGATGTCGATGCCGAACAGGGTCACGATTCAGCCACTCCGTCCTGCAAGTTCTGCCGGATGCGATCGTTGCGGTCAGCCAGATCCGCGAGCCGCCTCACCGCGGCCGGCACCCGGGCCGCGAACTCCGCGCGCGCCGCGGCACGCTCCGCGTCGGTCATCGTCGGCAGCTTCGCCGCGAGTTCCGGGTTGATCTCGCGCAGCGCGGCCTGGAGGCGTTCCAGACTTGCGGCCTTCTCGGGTACCTCGGCGAGGGCGTGCGCGGCGCCGGGATGCTCGGCCAGTAACTGGCCGTACACCCCGGCGTCCACCCAGTCCAGCAGCTTGCTTCCGGGGCGCACGCCGCGCTGCTGGCTCGGGATCGGGAAGATGACGGCCTTGTCCTGGTGCAGCCGCAGGCCCTTGTCCCACCACTCGGCGGCGATGACGCGGGCGTGCACCGAATGCACCGCGAACCGGCGGCCCTTTCCCGGGCCCGGCTGCGGCAGCGAATCCAGGTAACGCGCGATTTCCGCGATACCGGCTGCGCGGTCTTCGTCGTCGTCGGGCATGGAGTCTCCCATCATGAAAGAAGGTGAGCGCCGACATCGGACAGCCAGGACTGCATTTTCGAAATCATCCGGCCGAAACGCTGAGCCTGCGTGAGCCTGCTCTTTGCCTCGCCGACCTGGACCTCGTAGTCGTGCGGCTTGGCCTGGGAGTAATCCCAACCCAAAGTGATATTTGCGACCTGATCGACGAAATAGAAATTAGATATTTCGAAGTCGGTCGAGCCGATCCGGTAGCCGGTGTCGAAATCCAGGCCGGGCAGATAGCGGTCGCTACCGCCCATTGTGAATACGTGCGCGGTTTCCGACGCGGTTGCGTCGATCGCGGCACGGAATGAGTCGATAGCTGCGAGCGACCAGGCATTAATGTTCTGGCCTTGGCCGAGGACTTCATATAAATGCACCCAGCCGAGCGCGTGCGCCCGGGTGTTGTGGGTGTATTGATCCCAGGCGAAAATCGTGCCGACGATGAACGGCATGATCACATCAGCGGCGATGTCGCCCGCATTGTCTACGAATCCGGTCGTGAGAAGGAATCCGAGCAGATCGCCGCCGATTTCGATCGCGAGTTTCGCGGCCTGATCGACGAGGGGATTATCGCCGCCGACGATGAAGCTCACTGCGGTGTCCGGCGACCAGGTGAGATCCGAGGTCTCTATCGAGGTGTACGGGCCGTCCTGAATGGCGATCCACGGATACGACGGGACCTGGCCGTTATAGCCAGCGGTGTAGTACTCGTCCGGCAACAGCACGTTGTCGTTGCTGGTGGCGACGAAGATATCCTCAACGCCACCCTCGGCCCAGTTGACGATCGTGCGCGCGAAACCATCGAACAGGTTTCCACCGATCGACGTTCCGACCGGGTCGTAGAAACCGGAGTTGTCGACGACCTCGAATACCAACGCCCCATTGCGGCAAGTCGAGACGCCGGGCACGTCGATCGTTTCGCCGTCGATGGTCATGATGCGCCGGGTCTGCATGGTCAGCTGGCCGTCGTCCATCGAATCGGCGATCAGCTGGTCGGTGCGATCCATGCGCATGCTGAAGAAATTCCATAGCGAAGAATCGTCCAGATCGAACGGGTTCGCCTTGATGAAGACCTGCCACGAACTCCAGTCGAACAGACCGTCCCAACTTGCCAAATCGAACGGGTCCTCAGGAATGTTCCACAAATTCCCGTTCAACCTGATCAGCTGGATCAGGATTATCACGGAAATCGCCCATTTACTGGGAGCAAAAAGCGGCAGATCACGCGGCCACTGGAAAATCTCGATCGGCAGAACAGGATTCGGCGGGCACAAAATGAACTGCAAGAACTGGGTGTCGTGAATGCATGTTATTTCGACGTATCGGACACCGGTCGCGTCCTTGCGGAGCCGCCAGTTTTTCACCAGCCCGGACCACTGGAATGCGCCGCCCATGTGGTCGACGATCAGGACGCAGTTCGCTTTGATGGTGTCCGCGATACTCGGGTTCGCGCGAGCCAACAATGGAATGTTGATGATGTAGCGGGCGAGCGGGTGATCGGGCCGCACCCGCAGCACGCCCACGCCGGGGTCCGTGATTTTGTTCGGTTTCGGGAATGATCCGGAAATGTTGTCCGCGGCGTCGGCGACCAGAATCAGTCCCTGGTCCTCGTCGCCGTCCGGCGGGTTCGTGAACAAACGAACCCGGGGCTTCGCCCGGCGCCACGACCTGCGCTCGTCGCGGATCCGCTCGCACTCGTCCCACGTGTCCGGGATATCCGCCAGAGTGAGCGGCTCCGGAGGCGCCATCGTCGTCACAACGACACACCCCACGGCCGCGAAAACCACTGCGGACACACCACATACGCGGTCGCACCCGCGTTGCCGCCCACCAGCTCGAGAGGGATCTGCGTCGGAGGCGTGCGTGGCGCGACCGGATACATGAATTGCGCGCCGAAATTGCGCTGCTCGGTGGGCAGCGCCGACGCCGATACCATCAGTTTCTCGAACTTGTCGGTGTTCAGGTCCAGATCTTCGCCCGAGAGCAAGGGGTCTAAGGTGACGGTGCGCGTCGCGTCCTGCCCTGTCGCGCGCCCGAACTTCAACTCTTGCCCCCACGAGTAGTCGGGGACCGTCCACGTGCCCGGTGCGGGCAGCTTCCATCGCAGCCAGATCGGGACGTTGCCGTAGTTGGCCACCCAAATCAGAAGCGTGCCGTTCCCGGTGGGGAAGGTGCACGGGTAGACCAGCGCGTTGCCGACCCAGAACGGCCGCTCACACGCGGCCATGATCGCCATCGTCGAGGTGTCGTACAGGAACGGGCTTTTACCCTCCCATGCGCCTTTCGAGTAACTGTCGGGTGCCTGGTAGAGGCGCATGTCGAGAGTGCGTGTCGAGCGGGGCGCTTCGGCCGTGACCGTGAAGGTGTCGTCGAACATTCCCAGGTCATCCCGGAAATCAGATTCGATCTGCATCCACTGATCCGGGTCCGGATGGTGAATGTTCACGCCGAAGGTGGGCTTGCGCTGCTTCCAGCCCGACCCCTGATACGACTGTCCGTAGATGGATTTGATCCAGTAGGTGTCCGCATCCGCGTCGGTGAGCAGCTGGCTTGTATTCTTTTGGATCTCAGCGCCTTCGGTGCCGTCGGTGAGGTTCCAGCTGCGGCCGGATATCTTGCTGGACAGCGTAAGTCGCAGATATTGCGAGCGGTCGATCATGCGGACCATGTCCCCATCCCTCCCAGCGTCGCGCGCGCCTGCTGCTGGTTGAGGTGGTCCATGAACTCCCGCATGTCCATGATCCGGGGGTCATGGACATTCACGTCGTTGTGGTAATGCGTTTCCCCACTCCCAGCACCGGCCATGGCGGCCGGGTCGTAGTTCGTGGGCATCGGGAGCGGCTGGAACTGGGCACCGGAGTTCATGGCGTCCAAGAACGGCGCATTCTGTTGCGCCCCTTGCGCGTTCGTGACATGCAGATATTCGCCGTTGCTGCCCCACCACATCATCGGGACGCTGTCCGAGCGCGGACCACCCGGACCGCCCAGCCAGCCACCGTCCGCATATCCGGCCGTGGTGGGCCAAATCTTCTCCGGCCCACCATATTTGCTGTCCACATAGTTCAGGCCCGCGGCGATGTTCGCGGTCGGCGTGGTGACATCGCCCGGGAACCGCGGATCTACGAAGGCCGCGAATGTGGCGTCGATCAGCTGCAACAGTCCCTTCGATGGATGGCCGGCTGCCGCGTTCGAGTCGTAGGTGTTGACCGCCTCGGGATCGCCCCCGGACTCGTCCTGAATTTGCTCCACGGTGATACCGGCGTCGGCAGCGTTGCGGCCGGTAGCCGCCAGGACGCCCTGAGCGGTGTTGAACCACTGCTTCGCACCCCCGCCAGGCACATAGGCGTGCGCGAGCGCAGCATTCGTGGCGATACCTACAGGGACATTCCCGGTCGCCGGATTAGTGGGCGAGCCCTGCTGCGTCGTAGTCGTCACGATCGTCGGCAAATTCTGGGGCGTGTACCCGAGCGCGCCCAAGCCCGCGCCAGCGGGACCGGACGCGGCACCGGACGCCGCGACGCCCTGCTGGAACGCCTGGTTCCATGCGTTGCCCTCGGACAGGACCGACTGATCCAGCCCGAGGGAACTCAGGAGGCCACCGGCGAGGATGCCACCCAGGCCGCCACCGAACTTGTTGCCGAACTGGCCACCGATTCCTGCGTTCACCGCCGCGCCCTGGCCGCTCGGGATCGAGGCGCCGATCGCGGAACCGATGACCGAGCCGATGCCGATACCGAGCGCGGTTCCCGCACCCTGAGCGCTGAAAAGTGTTGCAGCGCCGGAACTTTGCTGTTGCTGCGTCGAGCCCAATGTGTTGGCGGCCTTGTTGTACGCGTAGTCGGCCGCGGTCTTGTCCTGCTGCGTGGACTTCGGATCGGCATAAACCGAATTGCGCTGCGAGTTGGCCGAATCGAATGCGGCTCGGTCCTGCACGACCTCGAGCTGCTGATCGGACTGCGGGGCGGGCGCACCGACCTGCGGATTGAGTACCGAGGTCGAGTTCACGCCCGGCGTCGGCGCGGCCAACGTCCCGGGCGCGGGCGCACCGAGGCCGCCGTCGGCGGTGTTCACCGTCGCGCTGCTCATGTTGAGGTAGGCGTGCTGCGTGAAAAGATTGGCGTTCGAGCCGAGCGCGCCGGGCCCGAGCAACACCTTGTTCGCACTCCCGGACGCCTCGACGTTTTCGCCGTCCGGGAGTGTGCCCGCGGTGTGGCCACCGCCCGGCATCGACGGATCATCCACCCAGCCGACGCTGAATACGCCGTTGCCGGAACCGGTTCCGATCGTCCAGCCCAGCGCACCGAGCCACGGGCCCTCCGTGCTGGTCGCCATCCGGCCGCTGGACGGATCCAGACCATCGGCCTTCAGCGCCAGCTGGGAGATCAAGCCCGAGCAGTCCAGCGCGCCGCCGTACGGTTGGTCGGCGAGGGCCTGGGCGAGCGCGATCACCGCGGCGATGTTGTTGCCGGCCGAGGTGGGAGCCGAGGTGCCCGGCGACGCCGGAGTGCTGCCGGGCTGGCCGCCGGTCGCATACCCGGGCAGCATCGCGACAAGCCTCGGATCGATCGCACCCGCGTTCAGCGCGTCATAAAACCTGACGCCGTATTTGTCGACCGAGGCCTCGCGTGACAGATATTCCTTGTTGCTCGCCCGGATGATCATCGAATCCGAGGTGCCGGTTCCGGGGCCGCTCAGCTGGCCGCCGGTCGCGTGGCCGACGACACCCGACAGCCATGGAGGCACCGGCGACGGCGCGCCGGGGATGGATTGGGTGCTCGGGAATTGCGGGCGGTATTGGTCCGACGCTCCGAGTCCAGCACTGAGAGGTTGCAACAAGAACGGGAGGCTTCCCTCCCTTTTCTGGATGTCGTCGAGGCGCTGCTCATACGTCTGCAGGGCCGCCGTCGCCTGCGACGTGTCTGCCGTGATCGTGGCGTTGTAGTTCTTCGCCAGCGGCTGATAGTGCTGCAGCAGCTGATCGGCCTGGGTTTGGGTGTACCCCATCGACTCGATTGACTTCTCCGCCGAGTCGCGGGCGGCATCAGATGCTTTCTTTCCGGCCTGCTGAGCTTGGTCGGCGTTCTCGCCGTTTCGTTTGGCGTTGTCGATCGTCGCGGTGGTGACGTTGTCCCATGCGGGAACCAACTGGTTGGTGATCAAATCGAAGAGGTTATGGCCCGCTTGGGTGGTCTTGTCGATCGTGCCGGAGGCGTCGATCACCGCGCCGCCAGCCGTCTGCGCGCTCGTTCCCAGCGAACGCAGCGCCGTGTCGAGTTTGTCCTGTGCGCTCTCGAGGGTCAGAGCGTTCTGCTGCTGACGCACGAGAGCGTCGGTGGCGGCGTCGGTCTCGGCGGCGGCGTTCTGCTGCGCGCCGCCGAGATCTTTGATCGCGGCGGTGACCGGTGACACCGACGCCGCATCGATCGCCCACTCGTCGCGCAGCCCCTGCAGGTCGCCGGCTGCGTCCTTGCCGCCCTGGCCCATCTTCGAGAGCTGGTCGACCATCGCATCGAATGCGGGTTTACTGCCCGTGATCTTTTGCGTGAGCTGATCATTCGACAGGCCGATGCTGTTCAGTGCGTCCTGCGAGGCTTTGCTGGCCTGGTCCTCATCATCGCGTGTGCGATCGTTCTGCAGCGCTGTGGTGCCGATGCCGGTCCACGAGGCCGAGATCCCGGTCAGCCCCTGCTGAGCCTTGTCTATCAACCCCGGAAGGTCGCGGGCGTTGTCGGCGTACCCCTGCCGCAGATTCTGGACATTCTGCGTGATGGCCGACAGCGCACCGGAGTCGAGGTTGCCGCCCGAGGTTTGCAGGGCCTTCTGCAGATTGCTGTCGTCCTGGATCGTCTGCTGCGCTTGCGTGCTATACCGCTGCATAGCGGAGGTGGTGCGGTCCGCGGACTCCTCGAACGTCAGGAACCCGACTGCAGCACCGGTGATTGCGACCGTCCACGGGTTCCCGAGCAGGCCGACCAAACCGGAACCAGCAGCCTTCAGCTTGCCGAGACCGCCGGACCCCTCGGCCGCGCCGCCCGCGCTCTTCGCCAGGAGGTCGACCGCCAGCTTCGCGCCGTCGAGCACCGGCTTGACCGTCTTGAATCCGAGATATGCGGCGATCGCCAGCTCCACCAGGCGCGGGTGATCAGCCAGGAGGCCCGCGATCTCGTGCAGGATCGGCCCTGCGACACTGCCCCACAGCTGTGTGCCCTCGATGACACCGTGCAGCAGACCGGGCAGATCCTTCAGCAGCGGTTCGACATCCTGTGCGCCCTGGCGCAATTCGGTGAATATCGACCCCAGTTCCGTCTGTCCCTGCGTGCTCTTGAGGAATGCCGACATCTTGCCGGTGAGGTCGTCGAGGGACTGCGTGATCGAGCCGCCGTCGCCGGCCGCGCGGAACACGCTCGCCACCGATGAGCCGAGGTGCTCGAGGATCCCGCCGAGCTGTTCAGCCGAGGTGATGCCCTGTTTCATCCAGGCGTCGAACTCGCCGTCCGAGGTGGTGCGCAGAATGAGGTTGTCGAACTTGGTCGCCATGTCGTCGACGGCCTGCCCGAGCGCGGGGAGCTCCTTCGACCCTGCGGCCGTCAGTGTGGTGATGGCCTGCGTGAATGGTGCAGCGGCACCAGACGCGTTCTTGAATCCAGCGACCGTATTGTCAAGGAAGACGCCGAGATTCGCTTTGCTCTGCGGTGTCGTAAGTTCTTCGATGGTGGCGCGCAGACCCGTGTTGAGTGCCTCATTGACACCGACGACACCGGCCTTGAACGCGGGCAAATCTTCGGCCGCGAGATTCTTGATCGCCGGGCCGAGGCTGTTGGTCAGCGCATCCTGGCCCGCATGCTCTACATCGGTCCATGCGGGCCCAATCGAATGCACATCGGCGACAAGCTCTTTCGCTTTCGGCGACAGCTTCGCCAATGCCGCATCGATCTTCGACTGGCCGCCGCCTTGCGCGAGATCACTCTCGGCCTTGGTGACACCGACCAGAGCCTGCTGCAGCGAATGCGCGGCGTCGGCCTCAGCCTGGATTCCGTCGGACACTTTCTGCTTCGCCTGCACGACGGCAGCGGATCCGGCGACGCCCTTCGCGTCCGCGGCGGCGGTGTCCTGGGTGGCGTCACCGAGCTTGTTCTGCGCCTGCTGCGAGCCGATGACCGCACGCTGATAGTCGTCGAGCGCCTGCTTGCGCTCATCGGCGCCGGCGGTCGGATCGAACTGCACCTTTTGCAGGTTCTTGGCGGCCTCATCGACGGCGAGCGAGGCGTCGGTGACGTTGAGTTTCTGCTCCTCCAGCGACAGGTTCATGTCGCGGATGGAGCGGCTCGCCTCGGTGTATGCGGTGTTGAGGTTCTGCTCGTCGAGGGCGAGTTCGCGCGCGTCGGTCTGGCTGGCGCGCTGGGCTTCGCCGACCTGATACTGCGCCTCGGCAACAGAATTCAGCGCGTCACGCTGCGTGGTGGCGTTGGCTGCCGGATCCGCGTCGGCGGAGCTGACTGCCTTGAACGCACCCGCGATGCCGTGCGCGCCGATCGCCGCGGAGATCCCACCGAACGCCAGGGCACCGCCTGCCGCAGGCAGCAGCGCCAGGGCGCGTGAGGCTTGGCCGGCCGCGTCGGCGACGGCCAGCAGATCCGAGATCACAGCAGCGCCGCCGACAACGCCCACGATCTTCACGCTGAGAGTAGCGGCGCTTTTCAGGTCGCTCAGGACGCTGTCCAGGTCGCGTTTAGCTCTGCTCGCGGTCGTCTGATCCAGGCGGGCCTGGACGCGAGCGGTGCGTGTGCGCGCGAGTTCGGCCAGCTGCGCCTGTACCGCGGCGGTCCCCTCGGTGCGCGCCTGCACCTGCGCGATCCGGGCCCGGGTGAGCTCGTCGAGCTGCGCGCGCTGCTGCTCCACGCCTTCGGTACGGGCTTCGATGAGAGCGACGCGTGCTCGGGTGAGCTCGTCGAGCCCCACGCGCGCCCGCTCGGTGTCGAGATCGACCCCGAGCGCGACCGGCTTTCCGTTCTGCTCCGCGCGCCACCGCTCCATGTCGGCGGTGGCTTTCGCGGTGTCCGCGGAGATCTCGACGCTGAGACTGGCGTCGATCCCCTCCAGGCCACCGCGGAGCTCGTCGATGAACTTCGCGAAGTCCGGGTGCAGCTCGATACCGGCATTGCCAGCGGTCTTGTCAGCCAAGAGTCAGTTCACCTCCCACGGAACCAGGATTGAGCGCAGGTGCAGAGATTTCGCGGCCAGCAACTCGTTTTGCCTTGCTTCCCAAGGCATTTCAGGCCGTGCGGCCGTCGGCGCGCCCTTCGGGTCGGCGCGCATGGTGGCGTAGAGGATCCGCCACAGGATGTCCTGCATGTTCGCCAGCTCGCCGCGGATGGGATCGAACTCCTCGAGCGGCGGCGGCGGCGGTTTCTTCGGCAGCGCCCTGGTCGCCATGTACTCGATCAGCTGCGGATCGCGCAGCCGGGCCGCGCGATATCGGGAGCCGCCCCCGCGCAGGTCATCGATGAACTCATGCAGCTCGAGCCAATTGCGTTCGCCGCGCAGGAACTCGTTCAGGTCGATGCCGAACTGGCGACGCAGGTCGATGCGCAGCGGGCCCCCGTAGGCTCCGACGAGCTCTACGAGGGCGTAGAACCCCCCGGGGCATCCCCCGCGCCCGCGCCGTTGAAGTGGTCGATGATGGCCATGGTGAGGCCGATCAGCAGCTCGCCGGAGTCGTCGAACTGGTCGAATACGCTCAGCACACGCGCATAGTCCGCGGGTGTCAGGACCGTGCGCAGCATTGCGAAGAAGTTCATGCTTCGCGCGGCCTCGTGGAACGCTTCACGTCCAGCGAGCGACTTGGGCCAGTGTGCCTCGATCGGCGGCTCGATACCGGGAACCACGAACGCGCGCCCGGTGGCCTCGGCCAGCTGGTACGGGGTCGCGCGGGCCCGCTCGCGTAGCCGCTCGAACGCCTCGAGGTTCGGCGATTTCGGTGCGGTGCGCGCGGCAGTCGTCTTGCGCGCGGCAGTGCGCTTGCGCGGGGCGGCAGCAGCCATTCAAGAACTCCAAACATGTCGTTGTGGAAGGGTTTTCCGGGCGGCACGCTCGGGAGGATGCGTGCCGCCCGGACGCCGTCAGGAGACGGTGACAGTGCAGGTGTCCGTCAGCGCCTCGTCCGCACCATCGGGGGTGTAGGACGCGGTGATCACCGAGCTGCCGGCCGCCACCGCGGTGACCAGACCGGACGCGGACACGGTCGCGTCGTCGGGGGTGCCAGAGGTGAACGTCGAGTAGGCGGTCACGTCGCGGCCGTTGCTGTCCGTGACGGTCAGCTGCTTGGTACCGGCAGGCGAATGCGCCAGGGTCGCAGTCGACGGCGAGACAGTGATGTCGGTGACCTCCATGAACCCGCCGATCTTGGCGAGCGGGATGTTTCCGACACCGGACACGCCGAAGTCGTAGAACGAGCCCACCACGCCATCGCTCGAGACGTACGCCGCGTCCTGGTAGCAGGTCAGAGTCGACGGGAACGCGATTTCCGAGCCGTCCGCAAGGCTCATCTTCCCTGCCTTGGTGTTCATCACCTTCGGGAAGATCCAGAACGGGTAGATTTCGCTGCCGACGATGCCGTCGAAAGCCAACACGATGATCGACCAGTAATCCGAGGTGCTCTGCACCATCTTGTGCCCGCGCCATTCACCGCTGACCGCGTTGGCCCAGGTACTCGAAAGGTCGGTGCCGTAATACAATTCGGTGTTCACCTTGCGCCATTCCTGCGCGGTGAAGTCGATCGCCAAACCCTCGCTCGTGGTGATCGTGCGCCGCGCGGGCAGCGAGCCCAAACCTTCGACATCGGAAGTCTTCTGATCCGGCGTCATATCGACACCGGCCTTCTTCTGCAGCTCGCCGAGGGTCAGCCAGTCGACGGGCAACGTCAGCAGCTCACCGGTTTCCGGGTCACAAATGTTGTCGGGGATGTAATCCGCGCCGATGCTCCACTTGTGTGCGAACACAAGGGAATTCAGCGGTGCGAGGACCAGCGGATCCTGCTTGTCCTTCATCTGCTGGAACAGCTGCACGCCTGTAACGGTCATGAGGGGTCTCTCCAATCCGAGAGGGAAAGTGTGTGGATACGGCTGCGCGTCAGGCGTCGGCCATGATCTGAGTGACGAACGGCCCGTAGTCGGGCAGCTCGCGTGGCAACCGGCATGTCACCGCGAGCGTGTGCACGACCAGCCGGTTGTCCGGGTTGAGCTCGGGAATCATCTCGGGCCCGTCGATTTCGCTGACCGCCGTGACGGAGGTCGTGCTGCCGTCCGCGCGCTTGACAGCGCCGCCGGAACGGGGAAGCGCCAGCATCATCTGACGCAGATACTCGAGGATCCACCATCCGTCATCGCGGGTCGCGGCGATGACACCAATCTGGACCGACGCCTGATCCATCAGCTTGCCCTGATCGGACGCACCGCCGCCGCGATAGAACCGGACGACGGGCAGCAGATCGTTGAAGTTGTCCGGGATATAGCTACACAAGTACGGGCGGCGCGGGGTGCTGTCCGGGTTCATCACCTGGACTTGCTGCTGAGTGTTCGGGTCGATCGTGTAAACGCTCAGCAGATTGGCGAACGGCCGCATCGCGTCTTGGCAGACCTTCTCGCGATCAGGCCACCCGCCGACGTAGATGTCGGGGCCGACGATCATGTCGCGGCCGCCATCAGGTCCAGCACCTTGTTCAGGTCCCGTGCCGGGGCCTGAAAATGTCTGGCCCTCCGGAAGGCTCCGAACTGGTCCGACAGCGTGTACGGGGCAGCCGAATCGGCACCGCCGACGAGCAGCTCGGCGACGTAACGATCACCGTGCACGCCGCCGATGCGGACGCTGGTACGTGCTGAGCCCAGTTCGCGGCCGGTGCGGGCATGCGCTGCGGCGGTGAGCTTCCAGAGCGCGAGCGCGCGCAGGATCTCGGACTGCATCAAATCCCTGCACTCGTCACCCACGAGCCACGACGTGATGAATGGACTCGGGTACGGAATGGTGGTCTGCATCAGGAACTTCCGATCTGCACCATGTCGACGATCAGCCCCCACACGCGCCCCGTCAGATCCGAGCGGCACAACAGCGGCTTGCCTACGACATGGAACGTCCCGCGGCGAGGAAATTGGACCTTCGCGAGCTGCGCGATGGGATCGTCTTCGGGGAACAGGGCGCGCAGGTTTGTCACCGCCACGTCGCCCTTCTCCGTCGCATTCATCGCGGTGCTTTCCTGCTGGACGAGAACGCCGTCCACCGGCCGCGGCACGGATCCGGTGATCGGGTTGCCGTCGTTGTCGCGCGTCACAGCGTCGGTGACGAGCACCGTCTCACCACGGGCCGCGTAGAACACCGCGCCGCCCTCTCGGGTGCCACGGGTGCACCATGGCCGTGCCCAGATTGGCTCGCTTCGTACGCTGGCGCACCGTGGCGAGCTCCTCGTCCGTGAACGAGATGCGACCCGACGAGATCGTCCGGCTATAGGTGACCGACTGGCCCATCACGGAATCTGTCGTCGTCCCTGTCGGGTTGCGATAGATCTCCAAAACCTTCTCGGTCACAAGGAATTTCGCGCGCGTGAACCGCGCGGGGTCCGCGGTCTGCGACAACGTCGCCAGAGACGGCACAAGGCCGATCAGGCGTGCCTCGACGCGCGGGATCAGGTTGGTCACCCACGCCTGCCGGCTACTCGGGATGACTCCTTCGAACTGGTCGATCGCATCCTGCAACTGCGCGAACTGGCCCATGGCTCAGCGCCTTTCAGCGACCCGCCGCAGCGCACGCGGCGATGATGTCCTCGCGCTTCCACGCTGCGTCGACCTCGACACCGACACTCATGGCGTAGTCGGCCCATACCTGCCGGGTCGCGCCCGGACCGTTCTCCGGCGGCCGCTCGCCGCTCGCCGGAGCCGGATCGACCGGATCCAGGCCAGCGGCCGAGCTGGGCGCCGCTGGCGCGGTGACCGGCTGTGCGGTGTCCTCGGCCACGCCGAGGACGTGCGGATTCCGGATGTGCTCGAGCGCCCAGTCGGGCACCTCGTCGCCCGGCCGGAACGTATGCAGCACCCCGCGGCGATGCAGATGCACGGTATTCGTGCCGCGGATCTGCATCTCAGGCCACCGTGGCAGTCAGGATCTTGCGCGGGTCGGCCAACACGGGCAGAGCGATGGCGTCGACGAAGGTGCGCTTCTGGAACGGCGGCTGATCCTCGCGGACCAAGATGCCGATGATGCCCGCGGCCTCCTGCACCTGCACGTTGTTCGCATTCAATTCCATCACGGTGGTCGGGGTGCCCCATGCCGTGAAACCCAAGGTGCTCATGTCGTCGGGCAAGAACAGGAACCGGTTCTCCGGGATCGGGCGCGTGGTGACGCCATCCACGTCGAAGAACGAGTTGTAGATGCTGGACGTCGTCACCGGCGGCAGCTGGTAGTTCGCCAACAGTCCGCTGATGTCGTCCAGAGTGACGTGGGTGACGCCGGTCTGCTGGCCCTTGATCGCGTAAATAAGGGACTTGTTGACCTGCAGCTGCCGGGCGGTGGTCAGCGACATCAGGGTGCGGCCGGGCGGCTGCCCGTTCAACGCGACCCACACGTCGTACCAGGCGAGCATGTCCGCGAGCGGATCGGAGTTGTCGGTGTCCGACCACAGCGTGCCCGCGGTGACCACCTGATCCGCGGGGATCACATAGTCCAACTCCTGCTTGACACCGTTCTCGTCAATCGAGAGCACGCCATCGGTGAGCACGTCACCCCAGGCGAGTTCGACGCGGTTCTGCACGGCCCGGGTCAGATTCTCGAGATCGTTGTAGATCGCATCGACCAGGATGTTCTGAATCGTGCCGCCGACGCGGCTGTACTCCTGCTGACGGCGCTCGTATTCGCCGACGCCCAGCTGACCACCGAGGGGCAGCATGCGCACGCGCTTCTCCGAGCCGGTGTCGCGAGGGCTCACCCAGTACGAACCGTCCCAGTTCCTGAATTTGGCGGCCCTGTTGGTGCGCTGGATGATCGCGAAATCGATCTCGTCGGTGGTGTAGGTGCGCGACGGGAACATCTGCGTCAGGCCGAGATTCGACGGAAGCGGAATCTCCTGCACGAACGTGATCGTGTCCTCGAGGGGCAGCGGCCCATCCAAGAAAAGTGCCATGACCTAGCTCCTCACGCCTCGAAACGAATGGTCGGCAGGTCGGCTTTGCCGTCGGTGTCGATCGACCCGGTGCCGGACTGGAACGGCAAGTGCGCCAGCGACACAGCGGCCTGGTTGACCACAGCGCCGGTACCGACCAGCGATGCGACCGAGCCGTCCCAGCGGACCGCACGCGCATCGCCGTAGCTGAATCCGTAGGCAGTCTCACGGCCGTCGTTGGCGCTGGGGTCGTACGGCCCGAACAGGCCGCTCGAGGTCACCTTGCCGAGGACGGTGCCCGAGGGAATGAAACCGTCCGGATAGTGCGCGTTGACGCCACCGGTGCCGGTCGCCACTGCACCCGCGGGAGTGCCGCCGGTCAGGCTCGACACGGAGACGGTCATCGCCGCGACGTTGGTGTGCGCCAGGATGCCGCCGAAGGTGACGGTGTAGGGCCCACCGTTCGAGCCGGTCACCGCGACGTTGCCGGCGCCGACGGTCGACAGAGCAGCCAGCGCGGTCTGCACCGCGGAAGCCGCAGCGTTGTAGGCGATCCCGGCCGTGGTCTGGCCCGCGAAGGTGAGTGTGAAAGTGCCACCGGTGGGCGTACCCGAGATCGTGACGGTCTGTACTTCGGACGTGCCGTTCCGGGAGAACAGCGAGATGTCGAGGGTGACGTTCGGCTTCCAGTCGGGCTCGGACAGCAACCACTGCCGATTGCCGACCTGGAAGGTCTGCGTCACCATCGAGATGTCGGTCGACATATCGACTCCTTAAGTGGGGGTTAGGTTTTCTTGCCGTAGCGCTTCGTGGCCTCGGCGCGACCGTTCGCGCCGGGCTGCTGCGCCGGTGCGGGTGGTGCGAACTGGCCCGCGTTCTGCCAGCGCGGCCCCGAATGCTGTTGCGGGGCACCGAACATGCCGGTTAGTGCCCCCATCACCTTGCTTTCATCGATCTCGCCGTCGGCGCCGACGAACGCCGCGGGATCGACGATCGACAGGAAGGTTTTCAGGGCATCGCCCTTGAGGATCTCCGCGGCGATCGACTTGACCTCGGCGCGTTGCAGCTTCGGCAGGAACTCGCCCTTGGCTGCGTCGGCGGCCTCCTGCTTCGCCGCCTTCAGCGTCTTCTCGTCCGCGCTGAGCTTGTCGTTCTCGAACTGCTCAGCCTTGGCCTGCAGCTCGGCGACCTGCTGAGGTGTGAGCTTGTACGCCTTGACGGCGTCCTCGTGCTTGCGGGCGTAGTGCTTCCAGTACGCGGTCCGCTGACCCTCGGTCATCTGCTCGAGCGGAGTGTCGGCAGGGAAACCGGCGTCCGTCGGGGCGCCGGCCGGTGGGACCTGGGTGCCAGCAGCAGCTGCCGCCGCGGCATCGTTGGGAGTGGGGACCGCATTCGCCGCGGGAACCGCACCCGCGGCAGCAGGAGGATTTGTCACAGTATTTTGCCTTGTCAGGAGAGTGAGGGGTGATGAGGTTTCCCGTGACGGGACACCCGCGCATTGGCGCGGGAAGTATTCGAGCCGCTATGCGGCGGCGGCGACCTTGTAGAACGGCACCTTCTCGCCGCTGACGCGCACCAGCGTGGGGCCGAGCTCGGCGTGATCGACGATGGCGTAGCGCGTCTTCTTCAAGTTCTCGCCGCGCGTGCGCGCCACCTTGTCCCAGTACGCTTGGCCCAGAGGCGCTTTCCCGCGCTGGCGCCTATTCGCCTCGACCTGGATGACGTGAGCCTCGAACTTGGCGCTGGTGTACCGGCCGTCGTCGTTCTTGGCAGCCTCGCCGCCCTCGTCGTACAGCATCCGCAGATCGCTCCGATTCAGCTCATAACCGGGATCGGCGTCGTCGCCGACACCCACCACCCCGCACTTACAGCGCAGGTGAATCGGCTTCAGGACCTCGACGCGGTACCGCCGGTCCGATGCGGCCACACACAGGCCGCACACGCCGCCCCTGGACAGCTCCGGATGGATCACGCGCCGATAGAATTTCGCGCCAGCCTGTTTCAGCGACTGCTGCTCGGCGAGCCGCTGCGCGAGCATGAGGTTCCCGTCGACGATGTCCTCGATGCGCTGCACCGACGCACGCGACGCCGTCACCGCGTCGGCGCCCTGCGACTCCCGATACCGGTACACCACCGCGGCGCGATTGAAAATCTGGTCCGGGTGCGCATCCGCGGCGATCACCGTGACGCGAGTCGGCTTGCCGCCCTTCGTATCCGGCTGATACTTCACGGTCACTCTGCTCTTGGGGTGCACCGTCGCGGCGTTGCTGCCGATCGTGATATGTGCGCCGCGCACATCGTCCGGGATCCGCACCGCGCCCGGCGCACGCAACCCGACAGTGCGCGCCAGGATCGCCTGCGATGCGCTCGTCGTCTGCGCGACACTGCGCTGCGCCGACACCACCAGGCGCCCGGCCTGCTGCGCGAAATCCTGCACGGCGGCGTTGTCGTACGGATCGGTCGCGTGCCACAGGTCCTCGATCGCCGCCGAGGTGACGGTCACCGCAGTCTGCACCGCTGCGGCATTCGCGTTGACGATCGTTCCGGCCGCCTGCGCCACGCTGGCACGATCGCCGCGCCCGAACAGTGCGGATGCCGCAGCTGTGGCATCCGCAGTCGCTGCGGCAGCACTCGCCTGCGCCTGCGCACGGCGATCCTGCACGACGACGCTCACGGCACGACCGGGGAAGCGTCAGGGGCCGTGGTGCCCTGCGTCTGATGGGTGTCGGTGACGTTCTCGGTGAGGCGCACCGTCGAGGGCGGCGGCGCCGTTGTCAATTGCGCGTTCAGGAACTGATCGGTCAGGAGTTCCTGCATGTTGTCTGCGGCCTCCGGCGGCGACATCTCGAGGATGTCGACCAGCTGGCGCTCGCGCGAGAGAATGCCACGCGTGAGGTTGATCGCCTGCGCCTTCTCCACCAGCGAATACGATTCGATGTTGCCCCACAGCATTTGCACGCTGTCCTTAGGCTCGCCGGCCAATGCGAACGCCATGCGCCACAACAGCCCGAGCCCAGGATTGACCCGGTCGCGACGGTCCTTGACCTTGAAGACGATGCCTTCGCGCATGAGGCTCGCGCCCTCGGCGGACTGCGTCGCTACATCCGGCGTGACGAGGTGCAGCGGGGTACGCGTCACCGCGGCGAACTCCATCACGTCCGACTTGATCGCACCCGTGATCGGCGTCATGTCCGTGACACCGGACTCCCAGAACTGCGACCCGGCGGGCAACCTCCACAGACCGCCCGGCGACGCGGAAAATATGTTGTTCCAGTCGATTTCCTCGATGGGCGAGTCCTCGTCGTCCTCGCCGCCCTCGAGGTCAGCGATCACACCACGCTGCCGGAAGCTCTGGAAAGCCGCGATCACGATGCGCTGCAAGATCGTGTCGTTGATCCGGTCCAACAGGTCGAGATGCTTTTCGTACTCGCCCATCCCGTGCGCGTTCACCAGGCGCACGATCGGCACACCGCCGTACGGCTCCAACTCTGGCATGTCGACCGGTGGGCCGTCCCACGTGAATCCGGCTGCGCTCACCGTCAGGCCGATCCAGCCCGTCGAGGACTGCGACGCCTGATAGCGCCTACCGTCGCCGGGATACACCCACGCGACGACTCTCTCGCGTACCTCGTCGTAGCCGAGCTTCAGCGCGGCCCGCAACTGATTGGGCGCCATCGGATCCGGCTGCCCGATGCACAGTCGCGGATCTTCCGCGGTGATCAGAGGTGTCTTGTCCACCGACCCCTCGGCGGCGGGCACCACCATCAGGTACGCCTCGGACATGGCGAAAAGGTAGGTCAGCGCATCCTTGATCGCCGCGGCGAACCCGGACACCTCCATGATCTTCCGCGCGAGTTCGTCACCTTCGGGACCGTCCGACGTGCTCGTCCGCACACCGGTCAGGGTCATCCGGTCCAGCATCGCGTCCACCGCCATCGGCGCATACACCGCATTCGCCTTGCGCAAGACACCCTCGAACGCCTCGCGGTACTCCTCGCGCACCTGCGGCAGCGGTGGACGGCCAATGAAATAGCGCCACAGCAAATTCAGGCGCTGGCGGCGCGTCCGGAACGGGACGATACGCGTGTACGGATCGGCAGGATCGTCCGCCTGATCGTAGGTGCGATCGCGCTCCACGAACTTCTGGGCGAGGAAATTCATCCACCACCCGGGCGACTGCGGATCGGTGATATTGACCGGCCGACCCGTCCAGCGGTCACCAGCACCCGAGACCAGCGTGTCAGAGTCGTTGTCCACCAATATGTTCGGAGCGGTCACGGACACCTCCTCACCTGATCTTCGCGACAGCGCCACGCCTGCTCTTAGGGATCTTGCCGAGGTTGTCCATCCGCGCCTGCCAGCTCAACGTCGCCGCCATCGCCGCGTCGAATTTGCGGTCCGGGTGGAGCTTTCCGAGGATCCACACACGCTGCTGCGTGCCGTCATCCTCCGCGTCGTCCCACAAGTTCGTCAGCACGCGACCCGCATTACCGATGTGCCGCTCGAGGCGCGGATCGCCGTTGTGGGAGACGCGACCGGATGACATTGCCTCGCGGTAGGCCCGGATCGCCCGATACATTGGCCGGCGCCGGTTGGTCCACCACTCCTCGACAACATCCGGATACTTCACGGACCACTCGCCGATGACGTTCGTCCAGTGCGGCGGGTCGGCATACAGCTTCAGCACGCGGTAGTCGCGCATCAGCTCGTACACCTTCTCCGTGACCTCGGCCTCCGGGACTTCCCAGTCGTCCGGGGCGTCCGGCTGCCGCTCCCACAGGCCCTCGAGCTGCTGGAATCCGGTCCTCATGTCTGTCAGCACCAGCGCCGTCGCATCCCGGAACCGTGCGCCGTCGAACCCCAGCGTCACCCAACTCCGGCGCGGGATGCGCTCGCCGGTGAGCCCGAGGACGTGCCAGCGCTTCGTGTCGAAGGCCAGCCGCGACGCCGCGACCCACCGGTTGCACCACACCCGTTCGAGATACGCGAGGTCAGCTCCTGGCCGATCCCACTGCGCCGCAATGGACTCGATATCCGACCACTTGCGCACATCGGGGCCGGAAGCTTCCGTGACGGCTTCGACGCGGTGCGCGAACTTGGTCATGTCGTAGCCGTCGCGGGCCTGCCGATGGAAATAGAAGAACTGCGGGTGCTCCACCTCGCCGCGGGCGATCTGATCGGCCTCGAAATGCTCGTCCTCGGCCACACTGCCCTGGCCGAGCTCGCCCGCCGTCGTCGTCGTCAGCTGCCACGGATCCTCGAGCGAGCGTTTCGGCAGGTTCGCGATCATCGTTTCCACCGCGGCCTTGTGGCCCGGCAGGAACAACCGGTGCGGCTCGTCGAGACCCTGGAACGTCGTCCGCGCGCCGTCACGGGCCGCCGGCGCGGCCGACAGCGGAAGCGCCTTGCCGTCGGCCTCGCCGCGCTCACCGATCCGGACGATCCGGTCCATGCCCACGTCGAACAGTTCCGGATCTGCGCCCTCGTCGCAGATCACCATCAGCGCGCCATAGGCGAGCTCGGCGACCTGCTCCTGCGTATTGGCGAGCAGCGGGATGTAAGGGTTGGCAACCGGGCGCCCCTGTCGGAGGCTGCCATCCGGGTTCCATCCATTGAACCGCACAGGCGACTCGGGATGAAGCTCCGCGTACGCAATGAACGCAAGGTCTTCGGTCTTCGCGCTGCCCTTGCGCAGGCTCATCGAGCCGCGTTGGAAGCGCCGGCGCCCAGCGCGGTTATGCCCTCGCGGCCAATGCTCGTACAACCGGTACAGGCAGTATCGGAAATCCGAATCCAGGATCACCGGCTGGCCCTTCAAGCTTCCAGGGCCGTGCACCGCACGTTCCTCGAGGAAGGTCGCCACCTGGTCACCCAGCGACGGGAGTGGTTCCCGATCGCCGGGCGGCACCACCAGCAGCACGGGCTAACCGGCCGTTGGATACTCGGCGCGCGGATCCGGCACCGCCCGCGCCACTGCGGTATTGCGCCGAACGCGAGTGCGCTGCTCGGCCTCCTCGCCGCGGTCCACTTCCCACTGCAGCGCCCGCCGCGCCATCGGCGTCAGACCGCACTCACGCAACAGCATCCGAACCTCGGCGCTGGCCATGGTGCGCTGTCCGGGCGACGACGCTTCGGCCCACACCGTCTGCATGCTGCGCGCAGCCATGTCCAGGACATGCCGGTCGGACTCCGTCCACTCGGGCACCATCGGCGATGCCCAGGCATCACGCCACCAGGCGACGACGGCCGGATGCCATGCCACGTATTCGGGCAGGTCGGGGATATCGGGGTTGCTGACGGGATGCAGTATGGCGCGCGTCGACGTGGCGTTGCGGCGCTGGCGCGTCGAGGAGTGCTTTGGCAGCGGTCCGGGCATGGCCTACACCTCCTTCGCGGGGCTCTCCGCAGCTCCTGGAACCCGTATGGCTCAAAATTGGCAGAGCGTCCCGAATGCCTGGTGAGGGGCGGCAGGGGGTTAGTGCCACCCCCCTATTCATCCGATGATTGCCAGCTGGTCGCCAGCGCCGCTCGCGCTCTTGAGCGTGTTGCATCGGAAGCACGCCGTCGAGACATTCGCCCTGGAGTGAGGTCCCCCGAGACTCAGCGGAATCATATGGTCGATGGTCGGCGCCCGCGGGTGTGGCACCTTCTTGTTCGGCAGCGTCTTGCGGCGGCAGATGTGGCAGCGGTAGCCATCACGCTGGAAGATCAGCATCGGAACGACATCCTCGACGTAGGAATCCCTCTTGCGCCGAGTATGTCGCGCCTTGACGGCGCGACCGCCACAGCGTTTCGAGCAGTACCGCGCGGGCGTCCCTGCGGCCGTTCGAGCGAGGAACGACTGTCGGCACCAGCCGCATGGTCCTTGCGTCCATACGATCCCTTTGCCGGTCGTTCCGCGTGCGGCTTTGCGGAGCTGCCGTCGCGCTCGCTTGAAGTGCTCGCTCATGGGCGCGCGCCCTCGTTGGCGTGCGGGCCCGAAGCGATGTGCGGCGATGCAGTCGACGGAGCAGAAACGCGCTGTCCGCTTCTCGGTCTGCCAAGCCTTCCGGCAGCTCTCGCACACTCGCGTGTGCACCGTCCGGTTCAGGCTGCGTCCTTCGACCTGCCGCCGCTGGTGATAGGCGCGCATGCTGCAGGTGTCGCTGCAGTACTTCCGGCCGGCGTGGCTGCGGGCGAACAGTGCGCCGCAGTGGGCGCAGTGCACGTTCGAGTTGGTCATTCAGTTGTCCTCATGAGATGCGAAAACCCCGCAGCATGAGGTCTGCGGGGTTCTCTTCCCTCGGGGATCAGCCGAGGGCGTCTATCGGATCGCGCGTTCCTGGTTGGTTTTCGCGCGGTGGCAGTGGGGCGCGGTCCGGTCGTGCACGGCTGCCAGGTTCGAGGGGTCGTCCGTTCCGCCGCGTGCGACGGAGAGGATGTGGTCAACGGTGTCGGCACCTGCTCGGCCGCAGAGGTAGCAGATCCCCTTGTCTCGATCGAGGATTCGCTCGCGCAGTCGCCGCCACCGTGAATTCGAGGTAGCTCGGCCGCGTTTCGAGCTTTCCCACGCCTCGGTGTGGTCAGTGCAATACCTGCGGTTGACGATCAAGACTTGACAGCCGGTGTGCGGGCAGCGCCGCGGTGCGCGAGGCATCAGCGGCCGTGCTGCTCGCTGTGTCCGCGGCCTTCGGCGTCGCGGATCTCCTTGGCGTGCGTGGCCGGCCAGATCCCGAGCGCGTCGTGATGCCGCTCCGCGCAGTAGCCCTTGACGAACGAGTCGTTGCCCTTGACGGCTGCGCTGACGAGGGTGACGCAGCGGTCGTAGTCGCCGGGCGTGCCCCACGCGATGGCTTTGCCACCGTTGCCGACGGTCCAGTACCGCTTGAGCCGCTCGGTGGCGTCGATGTCCGATGGCGTGGCTTCACGTCCGGCGACCACGATGAGCTACTTGCCGCCGCGATCGACTTTGCGCGCCTTGGCGATCTTCGCCTTGACGACGGGGTTCTTGGCGAACTTACTGCCTGCGACCTTGTCGAGCACTTGCTTGGCGGTCATGTCGCTGCCGTTGTGCCGCAGGTTGATTGCGGACTTGGCGGCAGCCTCGTCGGGCAGCGGGAACGACTTGCCCTTGCCGCTGCCAGTCTTGGCCCGTGCTGCGGCGCTGACGCCACCGGACGCGGTGCGTGCGGCCTGGGTGCCGGAGCCGACGCCAACACCCTTGCGGGGCTTGCCCATTGCCATGAATGCCTCCTACACGTAGGCCGAGAACGGGTGTCGCTTCAGCTGTTCCATAGGGTCGGCGGGGCTACCGACAGCCTCGAGCACGGTCATGGAGTCGATGAGCTTGCGCGGAATGCGTTCGCACATCCCGAACGACTGCCCGTAATCCGGGCTTGGCGTGCTCAGCCGCGCTGCGAGCACGATGCACAGCTCGTCCTCGTGCACCTTGTAGCCGACCTGGGTGACGCGGTACGCCTCGTCGGCCGCGAAGGCGACGAGCTCGTCGCCGGACATCCATGCGCCTTGGTTGTTGTGCGCGTCAACCCAGGTCACGCGCACGAGGTCGAACGGGCCCTGCTGTGCGGTCATTCGTCCTCGCTGGTCATGTCGGGGGCGCTCTGGATCATCGGAATGCAGGCGGCGATCTTCGCGCCTTCGAGCAGCCCGATCTTCTTCCAGTACGGCATCAGCACGCCATCGGCGGTCCAATACCGTTCGCCGATCAGGTAGTCGCCCGTCTCGCTGTCGAGGTATTCGACGATCTCGATCCGCGAGACGGGCACTCCGGGTGGCCAGTCGGACGGCTCGGTCACAGTCCGAGCAGGCCTGCGACGAACTTCTCGGCGGCGAAGTCATCGAACGACAGGAAGTCCCACGCCAGGACGAGCACGTTCACGGTCAGCTACCGGTCGCGGGCGTCGGCGGTGCGACGGTGGGATCGCTCTCGGCGGGCAGCGCGGCGAGCGCGGCCTGTCCGTCGGCGACGGCGGCCAGCGCGTCGGTGAGCTGAATTCCGTTGGCCTGTTCCGCGGCGGTGAGTGCGGTCTCGACGTTGGTCAGGATGGTGGCGGCGTTGGCCGCCCATGCCTGCCACGCGCCGTTCAGGTTCTGGACCTGCTGGGTGAGGGCGTCGACATCGGCCTGTGTGGCCATGGTGGATTCTCCGATCTGGGTTTTGAGGTCGATGAGGTGGGCGACGAGCTCGCCGAGCATGTCGATGATGAAGACCTCGGTGGCCGTGAGGTGTCGGCCGATCGCGTTCTGCGAGGCGATGAATTGGCGGCATTGCTCGCGAGTGCGGCCTTCGAACGACATGGGTTCAGCTCGTGTCAGAGAACGAGGCCGAGCAGCGCGGTGACCGCGGCCAGGACGATCGGCCATACAGCGATGGCACCGGCGGACAGGGTTACGAGCATGGTTTCCTCCATGGGATGGGTGACAGGGACAGTCGTGGCCGAGACGGGATTCGAACCCGTGACCTGCTGCTTATGAGGCAGCCGAGCTACCGAACTGCTCTACTCGGCGTCGTGCTCGAGGCATGAAAAAACCGCCCTGATCTGGGTGCGTGCAGCACTCGTCAGCGACGGTTTCCTGTCTCACTGTACATGACCAGGCGGTTTGTGATCATGGCCTGACCGCCCGATTACCCCCCGCTTATCGGCGGTCAGGATTCCTTGAACGCCTCCAGGTCCGCGCGCAGACGTTCCGGCGAAAACTCGGGTGGCGTTTCGAACATCTTGCGCAGCAGGTCCATGTGCTTCATGCGCTGCTCGGCCTCGACCACCGACGGCGCGCCGTACAGCACGCTGCGGATGATTCGCGCCGCTGTCTCATCCGGAATGCCTTCGTCGTCCAGGATGGCAGCGAGGCGCGTGCTCGTCTCGATGACTTGCGTCAGCTGCCATTGGTAGGTGGCGTCGAGCCGGGATGCCGGTTTCAGGGCGATCCGGCTGAAGTAGTCGTGTGCGAGCCGGTGTGCGTCGATCATGAATTCGCCCAATCCTGTTGGTAATCGCGATGATCGGACCAGATCGCGGCGATCGTCCTCAGTCTGGTAAGCCCTTGCCAAAATTCCAGGGCGAGTCGGAGCGCCGCGCACTGCCGCAGCACCTCGGCGGGAGTCGGCGCGCCGGACCAGAACGTCGACGACTGATTCGGGCGGCCAGGAGGGCCGATGAACCGAACCCAGCTGTATTCGAGTTCGAAACCGTCGGCGCGCCAAGAGCCTTCGTGTTCAAGCACTGCGGTTGCGGCTTCTTCCCGCTCATCGAGCCGGGCCTCGATGAACTCCTCGATGGTCATGCGATCGTCAGCCGCGTCTGGATCGTGAAGGTATCGCCCGCTCGGAGCGTCGGGCAGCGCATCCGGTCGCTCACGCCGACGAGCTCGCCATCGTCGCTTTCCGCCCAAGCTCCGTTGTCGAGGCGTTCGGTCGAGTAGTCGCCGACAGTGAGCTTGGTCGCACCCTCGGTTATCTCGCTCATGCCGCCGGTCCTCCCGCGCGCTCGTCTGGCCACTGGTTATTGGAGATCGCTTCCATATGGTCGCCGTCGTGACCGACGTTCCAGCCACACAGGTATTTGAGTGTCGGATGCGGTTCGCCGCAGTACGGTTCGCCGGGCTTGGCCCAATGCCGGTTCGATGCGCTCATGTGTCGATTCCGTCCGCTCCGAAGCCGTGTTCCCACAGGCCGTGCTCAATACGGTAGGTGTCCAGGTCGTCGATCACCCCGCGTACGTCGACCGCAGGCTTGCCGGTGCGCTCCTCGACAGTCTCAGCCCACATCGATATGTATTCGCGGGCCACGAACAGCAAAGACGACAACCTTTCGGCGTCGGGAATGGGTGCGCTCATGCTGCCGATCCTCCCTCGTTCTCGTCTTTCGTGGCCAACTTTCTCGCATCGCCGAGCCTGTATACCTGCGCGTCGCCCGCGCCGATCCGGTGGTCGGTGATCCGCACCCCGTAGTCGTCCGCATGCTGCCACCCGCGCGGTTCCATCCGCCGTTGCTGGGCCCAGCGCCATAGGGTGGCGCGCGATACAGGCTCGTCGAGGGCAGTGAGGACGCGCAGCAGGTCGTCCACCTTGTACAGCCGGTCGTCGGCGTTGGCGAGCGCGGCGGCTTTCAGCTGGGCGACGTCGAATCGCCACCGGCACCGCCGGCAGTCGACGTACGCCTGTCCGACCTCGGCGCGGAGTTCCTGCCCGCACTCCTCGCCATCCTCGCGGACGCAATCGCACAGCCCCAGATACTGCCGTTCGGCTGGCCAGATCACCGCGGCGAGCGCGCCGACGGCTCCCCGAATGTCCCGGGCGAGCTCCGGCGCAGCCTCGTGCTGGGCGAGCTCGCGCCGGTGGTGCGCCAGCCACACCGCCGCTTGCTCCACCGCGGTGACGGGCGTGGCGAGTGCCGCGGCGTCCGAGCGCACGGTGCTGCCGGGCAGTCGTCGCCGATCCTGGGCGAGCTGGACGAGGTAGGCAATACCGACGGCGGGCGTGACGCCGAGCTCTTCGGCCAGCACGCGCGCCCATCCGATCACCGCGGTTTCGAGCCGCTGGACCGCTGATTCGCCGGGCAGCCGGCGGCCGACGATGCGGATGGGCAGTGGTGCTTCGGCGGGGCGGCCGCCGGCGGATGGTGCGCCGGTGCGTCCGAGGCCTGCGCGGGTGATGCCGAGCTCGTACAGCAGCGCGGGCACGCGGAGCAGCTGCTCGACGAGCTCGTCGATGCACGCCCGGCACAGGGCGGCGTTGTAGCCGAGCATGCGCCCGCATTCGGTGCATTGGACGGCGGTCATATCTGCCCCCATTCGTGATTGCAGCTGCGGCAGGCGCGAATGATGGCGTACCGGTGTTCGTCTGCGCACCAGAGCTTTTCGGTTGTTGGCCGGAATGTTCCGAGTTGTTCTCGCCGGTGCACGAGGGGCCATCCGAGAAGTTCGACCTGCATGTCGGAGAGCGCGGAAGTCATGCGCCCGGCGACGAGGCGGTCCCAGTCCGGTGCTGGCACTGGTGGGCGCAGCCAGTGGCAGGCGAAGTGTCCGCATATCGGGCAGTCGAGGAACGCCTCGAACGGCGTCGGCGCGGCGATGGGTTCGATGATGGCGCGCTCGAGGTTGGCATTTCGGCGGCGTGTCTCCTCGATTTCGCGCTGGAGGTGCTCGGCGAACCACGCGGAGTGTTGCCAGTCATCTCCCCAGTGCCTGAGCTCAAGGATGACGCCGGTAACGGCACCGATGATCGCCACCGAGGCTGGAACGACCACCTCCAGAGCGGTCACATCCACCCCCATGCGTCCCGGATGGCGCGCACGAGCCGCTCGTGCCAGCCCATCCGCACCGGCAGCGTGCGCGGGACGTATCTCGGGCAGTCGCATCCGGCGAGGCATTCGTCGAGCAGGATGATGTGCTGCAGCTCGTCGTGCCCGCACCGGCATTGGGTGCGCTGGATGAGGCGGCCGATCGGGCCAACCGGTAGCGCGGCCGGTTCGGGTCGGTACCAGAGCGGGAACCCCGCAGGGACGCCGAGCTCGAACCACGCACTCGGGTCGAACGGGTCTTCGACGGTCAGCTCCCAGAATGGTCCGAGCGCATCGCGCGTCCACACATGCGTCTCGTCGAGGACGTGGGCTACTTCGGGCCAGCCACTCTCGATATCGTCCATGTCACTGCTCCTGTGCTGGTTGGGCGGTGTCGGCGGCTGGATTGATCCAACTGATTTCGAGCCACATCGCGCCGGGCTGGCCACGTTCGGCGGCGTGGATGATCGGTTCGGGCTTGGCCATGTACCGCGGGGTGTCGTCGAGCACGAGCCCGTAGCCGTACTGCGCGGCGATGGGTTTGCCGGTGCGTGTGCGTCCGGCTGCGCGGCCGATCGTGAGTGCGTCGCAGATCGGCTTGAGCGTGGCGACGAGGTTGTCCGTGTCCCGTCGGCGGTTGTCGCGCGGGCGGTAGTGCAGCTGGACGGTGGCGTGCTCGACGAAGTGCGGCAGCCGTGCGGCGCGCGCGAGTGTGAGCGCGGTGGCGCGAACGTCGGCGATTTTGCGTGCTCTGGGGGCCCATGCGCCGCGGTCGTTGAGGCTGAGCGGGGGTGCAGTCCAGGGCAGTTCGATGATGGCGCTGGCCCGGGATCGGGTCATCGTGCACCGCCGAAGGCATCCTTGGGTATCAATCGCACCTCGCTGAACGGCGAGTAGAGGCCTACGAGGCGGACGAAAGTCATGCACGTCGATGCCTGTCCCACGGGCTCGCCGTCGATCAGGACCATGGCAACGGCGTTGTCGCGGGCACCGGCGGGGAGGTATGTCGCGCGTCCTTCCCGGGCAGCGTCCCGGACGCGGATGCGGAGATCTCCGTATTCGTCGTTCACCACAGCCCCAGTCCGTAGGCGCGGCGGTAGGCCATCTCGTCGCCGATTTCTGGTGCGAGCGCGAGGAATTGGGCGTACGCCTCGGCGCAACGTCGGTCTTCGCCGGTGAGTCCGGCGGCGTCCATGGCGCGAGTGAGGCCGTCCGGCAACGTGATTGGTTCAGGCATCAGGCATCTCCAAGTCGGCCTTGCGGAGGTTGAGCCGGTCCGCGTGCTGCTGTGCCTCCAGATCCTTGCCGGGTGCAAAGCGCTGCCGTTTCCGGCCATTGGTCACGAGCCAGCCGTCACCATCCGGATCCGGCTCGACGCGCCACCATCCGGGGGCGTTCATCGCAGACCTGCCAGGACGATCAGAGGCAGGGCTTGAGCGGCTATATCCGGCGCGTCTTGTCGCTCTATTTCCGCCTGTCGTCGAGGAACCCATTCCTCAACCCAGTCTCGGAAAGGTTCGGATAAGGGGAATAGACGCCCTTTGCACGGCGCGTCAAATGTGCAACGTTTCTCACTCAGAACCGATCTGCGCAGATGGAACGGGACTCCGGAACGGGTCTGAGCGCTGAAACCGCTGGTGATGCACCCGCAACGCATAGGCAAAAGCTGCGCCGGAAGCGGGCAGGTTGAGCGATCTACTTCAGGAACTCTTTTTCCCGCTAGTTCTGAATACTCGGCCAGGGACAGCGCGCCAGAGCCGCGATCACGGCCGATGACATAATTCTCATGACCATCAATCATGACCCGAATTCGGCCGAAAGGTTCGATCTGGTTGAGCCCGACGTGATCGAGCTGTTTCGCCACCGATGTCGTGATCTGCCGGTTTCCGACCTGGAGCACTCGAACCTCGGCAGTGAGCGTTTCAACGGTGGCGGTGGCTGTGGATTCAGGCATCGTCGGTCTCCCATTCGACCGGCACATGGTCGGGATAGTCTGCGACGACCCGGAATTCCGTGTCGGGCCCGATCTCGTCGTGCTGGGGCCAGAACCACCACACTGCGGCGATCAGTCCGGCGACGCCGAGGCCGATTGCGAATCCGGCGGCGAGGCCAGCCCAGAACATGGCCATGAGCGCGTCACCCATGCGCGCTCACCGCCTCGGCGGGTGCGTCTCCGGGCAGGTAGACATCGACGAGCGGCAGGCCATGGAAGTAATCGCCGTCGAATTCGTCCGTGTCGTCCACCTCGCAGTAGTCGCAGGGCTCGCGGTCCTCGTCGGACTCGTGGTGAATCCAGTCGAGTTCTGCCACACCGAATCTCGCGCCCCCATGTCGGTCGACGAGGACGGTTACGACATGGTCGCCGTCGACGTAGGTTGCGTTAGTGAGTCCGGCGTCGCTGCGTTGAATCCCGAAGTCGTCCGGCCTGATTCGGCCCGCAATGCCGTGTGCGCGCGCGAATTCGCAGGCTTGGGTGAGCGCGATTTGCAGTGGGGTGCGTTCGATGGTGTCAGGCACGGTCACGCACCCCAGTGCATGACGCCGACGAGTCCCTGGTAGCCCTCGAACGGCAGCACCATGACGGGGTGGTGCAGGACAGCGGGCCCGCAGAGCATGGCGAAAAGTGTTGTGAGGTCAAACATTTCGGTTCGCTTTCTCGATGGTTGTGCGGCCGGTCATTCTCGGCAGGCACGGAATTTTCTGGGCGGTGCCACGTGTGGTGACGCAGGCGTCATTGGGTGCGGCGTGGCAGCGGGGGCATGTGCGGGTGATGGCGTCCTTCACGTCGTAGGCCGCCCAGACGGGGCGCCCTTCGGCGTTGATCGGCAGACCGGCGTAGCCGCCCGGGGGAAGCGCGGCAACGACATCGGCATGTACCTCGGCGGCTTTCTCGCGTTCGGCACGCAGGCGTCGCGCTTCGCGGGCGTGATGGAGCAGATTGCCGATGCCGATCGTCTGGTTTGCGGTGTTGCCCTCGTAGTAGGCGTTCACGCCCTCGAGCAGGTCGGGGGCGTCGAGACGCCAGCGTTCGATGCTTTCGGCCCATGCGGCCAGGCGTGCGGTGTCGGGGTCGCCGAGTTTGTCGTCGTAGATGCGGGCTCGGGACCATGCGGCGGCGGCAGCGCGCATGGACTTCTGAGACGCGGCGATGTCATTCACGAGTGATTCCTCCGGCGATCATGTCCTCGGCGATCTGGTGGGCGTCCAGGGCGCTGTTCGTGGGCTTGCTGCGTCCGCGCGGGCGTGACTTGGCGGCGGCCTTGTGGACGAAGCTCGGGATCTGGGAAGTGGCCGAGATCGGCGAGTCGTGCCAGGCGATCAGGCCACGGCCGATCTGTTCGGGTGGCACACCCGACGTGAGGCACGCGTCGATCTGCTGCGCGATGTCGGTCAGCACCTTGCCGGGGATCGCCGACCCGATGTGTTTCTCGTATTGGCGGGCGATGTTGTGTGCCTCGGGTGAGTGCGCGGTGGCGTTGAGGCGGTCGGCGACTTCCCGTCCGCCCTGTGGAAGTCGCGCGGGCACGCGGTCTGTTGTTGCGCTGGGTCGAGGGGGAAGTTCTTCAGTTGCGTCAGCAACTGAAGGTAGGGAGGGCAGGGACGTAGTCCCGACCCTCCCTACGGTCGGGTCGGGGGTAGAAAACTCACGCGTGATGTCACGCGTGACCGAATCGGCGGCCGCCCCTCTGACCTGCACGGGCACGATGGACGGTCGTCCAGTCTCGGACTCGTCGGCCCGGCGGTAATCGGTCGGTTCGTGTCGCGTCGCGTCGCTCACGAATCTGTCACGCGTGACAGGAGGCGTGACAGGAGGCGGATTCGAATGTGACTCAAGCCGTTTCTTCTCGCGTTGCACGCGCGAACGTCGTTGCCTGTCCCGAGCCTGCTCGCGGCGTCGCTTCACCGCTTCACCGGTCTCCTGGTACTCGCTCCAGTCGTGAAACTGCCAACCGCCCGGCGCAACCTCCCACAGTCCGGCCTCGACAAGTTCATCGACCGACCCGCGCTCGCCGAGCATCCGCAGCATCGCCGGCGAGATGAACCCATCGGTCAGGTGCTGGCACGAATAAGCGCCCGCCCTAACCCACATCGCGAGCGCGGCATCGGACAGCGCCGCGGTTTTCGGGTGCGACCAGAACCCGTCGTCGACCTTGAACCAAGTCACCGGCCACCTCCTCAACTGCCCCTGAAAACCCCTGTAACGCAAACGAATACGGTTTCATGACGAGCCGCCAGGATCGAACAGACGGCACGCTGGCCACCAGGCGCGGATGTCAGGTCCCCAGCTGCCGCGCGCATTGCGCTCGCCGGTCTGGTCGCACTTCCAAAACGCCTTGTTCCCGGCGCCGGTGCGGTAGAGCGACTTGCAGTCCCGGCAGCGCAAGCCGGGCCCCGTGCGGTCCGTCGCGGCGTCGGCATGCAGCGGCAGGCGCGTGCCCGGGTTGTATCCGCCGGCGATCAGATCGGCCTGCCGCAGCGTGCGCCGGGCGTCCTGGCCGAGGCCCTCGAACCTGTCAGGGATCGTTACAGGTTCGAGGTCCGGGAACAGCGACGGCTCGGTGGCGGCCATCACCGGTGCACCCCGCACGGGCCGCCTCGGTGCCGCTGCTCAAGCTGCTCGGCGATGTCCCGCAGCGCCTTCGCCGCCTGCCGCCAGCATGGTGCGCCCGGGGTGACGTCCACGGTCGAGCGCACGATGCTCGGGTTGTCGGGGTCGAGCGCGACGACCACCGCGACGTGGCCGTAGGTGGCCAGGTCCGCCGAGGCGGCACGGATGCGCCGCGCCTCTCCGGCGGTCTCGGCGACGTGCACGTCGATATGGTCGGTCACGAATCACCCGATCCCGCTGCCGCACCGACGATTCCGGGCAGCCGGGCGGTCCATCCGTCGGCCCATTCCCGGGCCCGGTCGCGGTCCTCGCCGAGCAGCCGCCGCGGCATCATCAGCCCGAGGAACGACTCGCCGCACCGGATGAGCACGCACACAGAGCCTTTCGCGCTTCCGGCGCGCGTCTCGAGCGACAGCGCTTCCTTATAAGCGGTCGCGGCGATCTTGAATCGCCCGAGGTGATCGCCCGAGACGGTCATGTTCTCGACGTCGTCGAGCAGCACCGTGCGCCCACCGTGCACTCGGTCGATGAGCACCGGCACCACGTCGAGGCTGTCCTCCGTGGCGAGCCGCGGCATCCGGAACCGGCGCCCGTCGATCATGCCGGAGCAGTCGGTGACGGTGACGTGCTCGTCGTCGATGTCCAGGCGCAGGAGATACTGCGGGCTGTCGTCGCCAGCTTCCTTGCCGGACTTGAAGATCGCGAGGATCTTGGCGGCGTCGTCGGCGAGTACCTCGACGATCTCGCTGGGCTCGCCGTCGTGGTCCCATGTGGATGCGATCGCGAGACCTGCGGTGAATCGGTCGGTCGCGGTGACGACGATGTTCTCTCCACCGATGGTAAGCCGGATCCGGCTGATCTCGGGATCGTCCTTGTCCGTGCTGGCGTGCGGCCGCACCGCGGTGAGCGCCTGGCGCAGGTCGGCCGTGCCGACGACGAGGGTGGTGGTCACGGTGCCTCGGTTCCAGGGTTGACGATGTCGCGAATGTGGCTGTGCAGGTAGATGATTGCGGCGTGGATGTCGGCGCAGCCCATCTCGAGCGGGTGCCCCTCGGCCTCGATTCCGGCGAATGCGGCGATGACGTTCGCGAGCTGCTGCTGCTCGACGAGCTCGCCGACGTGTTCGACGAGCGCGAGCAGCGTATGAGCTGTTGCGGCACTGCCTATTTCGAGGGTTTCCAGCTCGAACCTGGGCAGCTGGGCGAGTAGTTCGAATGCGCGGCGCGCGTGGTGGTCGCTCACCGATCGCCCGCGCTCTCGCCATCGACTGCCAGCTGCACGGGGGCGTCGCCCGCGGGGGCTTCGTCGACGGCCGTCATCAGGTAGTGCGTCAGGCCAGCGCACTCCTCGCCGGTCAGGTCGAATATGGCTCCGAGAGTGGGCCGTTTGAACTGGTCGCGCAGATATTCCACCTGCGCCCGAGCCGTCTTCAACCCTTCGGCGCGCAGGGCCGCCTGCAATTCCTTGATCTGCTGGTCGGTGGGCGACTTGCCGCGGGGGCCCGCGGCGGGCGGAGTCTCCTGCTGAGCTGGCGTTTCCTCGGATTCTTGCTGGTCAGGGACGGCGGGCGACGCGGGCGTATCCTCGGCGGTTTCCGGCTTTTCGACCTCGTCCGAGGTGGGCGCGTCACCGACTGGTGCCTGCCACTGCTGCACCTTCGGACCGTCGCCCGGGGCGCTGTCGGTGATCTCAGCGGCGCGCACGCGCTCGGACTTCACCCGCACCGGTTCGGGGTCGGGCTCGGATTCGAGATCCTCAACGGTGTGTGCGATGCCGAGCAGCACGTCGGGCGCGAGGCGCTTGCAGACGGTGGTCGCCGCCTTGGCCCACAGCATTTCCTCGGGCTGCGTGAGGTACTTCTCGTTGCCGATCAGCTTCTCGTAATTGCCGTTCGGGCCGTTGAACTTCTTGGTCTTGTACTTGCCGGTCGCCTCGTCGATCGTCGGGACGAACCCCGCCGTCGTGGCGCGCTCGATATCCCACGTGCTCGTCTCGGGGTCCTCGCCGGGCCACCAACCGGAGT
>Ga0193728_1000117_pt1 | contig 34079 bp, 31 predicted proteins | sample U1c1metaG_FD_143037 | JGI IMG/M metagenome (GOLD analysis project Ga0193728, IMG submission 143037) | Soil microbial communities from a riparian zone of the East river system, Colorado, United States - U1c1 | ecosystem: Environmental > Terrestrial > Soil > Riparian zone | place: USA: East River... | reverse complement strand
GAAGCCCGACTCATCCGGCAGCATCACGTCCAGCAGCACCAGGTCGGGACGGCCCCGCTCGAGCTGTTCGCTCGTCTCGCGGCCGCTTGCGGCATGCCGCACGCGGAAGCCCTCCGCCTCCAGGAAGTCGCGCATCAGCTCCGCGATCTGCTCGTCGTCCTCGACGACCAGGATCGACGCCCCCGTGCCCTTATCGCCATTCACGCAACGCAGTGTCACCCAAGCGCGGTCCCCGGAGGGCTCCGTGGAGTCGCTTTCATCAGCTGTTCATCGCCGGCTCCTTCGGCTGTTGTCGGGCCGAGCGATCATCGACAGCATGAGTCCGCGCAATCTGCTCGTCGTTCCCGCAGTGGTGGGGCTGTCGCTGCTCGTGTCCGCATGCGGCGCCTCGTCGAGCCCCCGCGTGTCGGCTCGGCCGGCGCAGCAGAACGCGGAGCTGGCGTTTTCGCGTTGCATGCGTTCGCGCGGCGTGCCGAACTTCCCCGACCCCGACGCGCAGGGGAACTTCCCGCAGTTCAGCACCGGTGTGTCGAAGCAAATCTCGGCGGCGGCTGACAGCGCCTGCAGGCACCTGCTCTCGAGAGGCGGCAGTACCGGGACGCCGCAGCAGCGCCGGGAGAAGCTCGTCTTCGCCTTGAGAGTCGCCGAGTGCCTGCGCGGGCACGGCTTCCCCACCTTCCCTGACCCTGGCGGGGCGAGTCAGGGCAAGCCTTCCGGGATCGACCTGAGCACGCCGCAGTTCCAGACGGCCGAGACCAACTGCGAGAAGCAGGAGCAGAAGGCGCTCGGCCTGCCGTGAGCACCGCCTCCGCCGCCGCCGTTGTCGCCACGGCAGGGCTCGCCCTGCTGGCCGCCGGCTGCGGCGGCTCCTCCAACGCTCCGGCTGCGTCGCCGCAACAGAACGGAGCGGTCGCCTACGCCCGCTGCATTCGCTCCAACGGGGTGCCGAACTGGCCCGACCCGACGAGCAGCGGAGTGTTCGACAAGTCGAAGCTCACGTCGCAGCAACTCGGGGCCACCGACGCCAAGGTCGCGGCGGCCGAGACCGCCTGCAGGGGACTGCTTCCGAACGGTGGCAGCGGGCCGACTCCCGCACAGCTTCAGCAGGAGAGGACGCAGTCGCTGAAGTTCTCCCAGTGCGTGCGCGCGCACGGCCTCCCGAACTTCCCCGACCCCGAGAGCAGCGGTCGCATGCGTATCCCCGACCCCGCCGTCGTCGGAATCGATCAGGGCTCGCCGAAGTTCCAGGCTGCAAACCAGGCCTGCGGCAAGTACCGGCCGCCCTACATGCCCTCGAATGCCGAGTACAACGCCTACGTCAGGGCACACGGGTGATTCCGCGTCATCCGCCCACGGCGAAGCTGACTTCGATGCGGAGGCCGCCGGCGGCCGGTGCCTCGGTGGTGATGGTCGCGTCGTGCGCGTCGGCGATCGCCCGGACGATGGAAAGGCCGAGACCGAGGCCGCGGCCGTTGTTGGTGCGAGCTGGCTCGAGTCGTTGGAACGGCTGGAAGATCCGCTCGAGCTCGCTCACCGGGATCTTCGGGCCGGTATTCGCGACGGTGAGAACGGCATGACCATCGCGGGTGTCGGTTGCGATGCTGACGCTGCCGCCGTCGATGTTGTGGCGGATGGCGTTGCTGAGAAGGTTGGCGACGAGCCGCTCGACGAGGCGTGGGTTGCCGGTCGTGTGCGCCCGCTGGATCGCGGTTTCGAGGGCGAGCCCCTCGTGATCTACGGAGGCCGCCGCGGCAGCGGTGATGGCGGCGAGGTCGACGGGCTGACGGCTGTCGAGGCCGCGTTGGCTGCGGGAGAGGGTGAGCAACGACTCGATCAGGCGTTCTTGCTGTTCGCCGACGGCGAGCAGTTGTTCGCAGGTGTGCCGGTACGAGTCGATGTTCGCGTTGGGGTCGCTGAGCGCGAGCTCGAGCAGGGTGCGCTCCAGAGTGAGGGGGGTGCGCAGTTCGTGCGAGGCGTTCGCGACGAACTGTCGTTGCGCTTCGAAGGACGTTTCGAGGCGGCCGAGCAAGCCGTCGAATGTGGCGCCGAGCTGTTTGAGCTCGTCGTCGGGCCCGTCGAGGTCGAGGCGGCGATGGAGGTTGCTGGCGGAGATGTCGCGGGCGGCGTCGGTGATCGTGCGCAGCGGCCGCAGGGCGCGCCCGGCGATCACCCAGCCGAGCCAGAGCGAAAGCGCGGCCATCAGGGCGAGCGCAAGCGCAGAGGAGAGGAGCAGCTGGTGCAGCGCCGAATCCGATTGCCCTTGCGCCGCGGCGATCGCGATTTTCGCGTTGGGCGCGAACGCTTTCGGGCCCACCGGTACCGCGAAGGCGTTTGTTGCTCCGTTGGTGATGACTTTTCCGGAGCCCTGGAAGTTGACCACCCCCTGGCGGCCGGACTTGATGAAGAAGCTGCCGGTGTACTGGTGATGGACGAGCACGTAGGTGATCGCGAGCAGGGCGGCCGCCGAGCAGAGGAAGAGACCGCCGTAGGCGAGCGTGAGCCGCAGCCTGATCGTCGGTGCAGGCAGATGACCTCGAAGCCGGCCTCTTGCGCTCATTGGCTGATGCGGTAACCGGTGTGGGGGACGGTCTCGATCACGGGCGGGTCGCCGAGCTTGCGCCGCAGGCGGCTGATCGTGACCTTGACGACGCTGCCGTCGCGGTCGACGTATTCGTCCCAGCCGCGCGCAAGGAGCTCGCGGGTGGTTACAGGCGCGCCGCCGGCGGCGAGCAGAAGCTCGAGCACGGCGAGCTCTCTCGGGCTGAGCTCGAGCCGGCGGCCGGCGCGGGTGGCGACGCGTTGCACCGTGTCGACGCGGAGATCGCCGCGGGCGAGCACTGGCGAACTGGCCGTCTCGGTTCGGCGCGCGAGGGCGCGGATGCGCGCGACGAGCTCGGCGAACGCGAACGGCTTGGGCAGGTAGTCGTCGGCACCGAAGCCGAGGCCGTCGACCCGGTCTTCGATCGAGTCGGCGGCGGTGAGCATGAGCACGCGCGAGCGCGACCCGCGCGCAACGAGCGCCCTGAGGACGTCGTCGCCGTGGATCTTGGGCAGGTCGCGGTCGAGCAGGATCACCTCGTAGCTGTCTCGGGCTGCATGTCGCAACGCGTCTTCGCCGTCGAATGCGATGTCGACGGCCATGCCTTCGCGCCGCAGCCCGACCGCGATCGTGGCCGCGAGCTCCTTGTGGTCTTCGACGACGAGCACTCGCATACGCGGTGCAGCCTCCCTCTGCCGGCCTCAAGGATGACGCAGCACCGGTTACACACAGGTAACAGCTTCTGTTCCCCTGTGGTAACCGGATCGGCGTTATTTCTTCAGCCATGCGCCGGCGCCCTTCCATGATCCTCACCTCCGCGTTCGCAGCCGGCGCCTTCGTGCTACTCGCGGCCGGCTGTGGTGGCGGCGGTCGCTCCCCCGGGATTGCGAGCGTCGCCGACTCGACGACGAGTACGTCGACGACGACGACCCAGAGCGGTCCGACGAGCAAGTCGAGTGGACCAAGCGTCGGGCGGGGTGGCCAGTTCCAGATCGCGATGAACGTGGGCACCGCGGCTGGACCGAAGTTCTCCGCGTGCATGCGCAAGCACGGGGTTACGAACTTCCCCGACCCCAACGGCCAGGGTGTGATCACGATCCACTCGGGTGAGGGGATCGACCCGGGCTCGCCCGCGTTCATGTCGGCCCGGACTGCCTGCGACAAGCTGCTCCCGAACGGCGGCCAGCCGACCCCGGCGCAGATGGCGCAGCGTCAACAGCAGATGCTCGTCTACTCGGCGTGCATGCGGGCGCACGGGCTCAAGGACTTCCCCGACCCGTCCAACGGCGGCCTACAGATCCAGGTTCACCCTGGGAGCGACCTCAGCCCGGACAATCCGACCTTCAAGAGGGCCCAGCAGGCCTGTCAGAAGGATCTGCCGTTCAAGGGCGGAGCGTTGAAGGCCGGCGGTGGTTGAGTCGCTGAAACGCGTACTCGGTCGCTCAAGCTCGAGGCGGCGGCTTGTGGTCGGAGTCGGGGTGGTGCTGCTCGTCGCCGGAGTGGCCGTGGCGGTCGCGGACCCGTTCTCGGGTAGTTCACCGGCCGCGAACGGGGTCGCCGACAACGCGGCTGCCACCTCGCTGACGACGGTGAAGCGACAGGATCTGTCCCAGCAGACGCAGGTGAGCGCGACGCTCGGTTATGCCGATGCCTCGACGGTGTCGGTGCCGAGCGGAACTGCGCCGGCGACAGTGCAGCAGGCACAGCAGTCGGCGGCAGCCCAGCAGCAGACACTTGCCGCCGACGAGCGCGAGCTTGCGCAGGCGCAGGCGTCGCTCGATGCCGACCTGCACAAGCTCGCAGTCGACTGCCATGGTGGCAACGCGGCCGAGAGCGGCGCCGGTGCGTGCGCGACCGACGCCCAGGCGGTTGCGTCCGACCGGGTGAGCGCCACCGCCGCGACCGGCAAGGTGCAGGCCGATCAGCGGGCGCTCTCGGCCGCGGAAGCGACGCTCACCCAAGGCGAGGCCTCGGCGGCAACGTACGGCCAGAACGCGGTGTACACGATGCTGCCTGAGGTCGGGCAGGTCGTCCGCCGCGGCGAGCCGCTGTACGCGATCGCCGGTGAGCCGGCGTTCCTCCTTTACGGCGGTGTGCCGGCCTCGCGCGCGTTCGTGCCGGGGATGTCGGCCGGCACGGACGTCTCCGAGTTGAACCGCAACCTGCGCGGCTACGGAGCGCCGAGCGGCGACGCGTTCACCGCGGCGACGACAGTTGCGATCCAGCGGTTCCAGTCGGTGCATCACGTGTCGGCGACCGGACAGCTGCCGCTCGGGTCGGTGGTGTTCGAGCCGGGAGCGGTCCGCGTGACGAGTGTGACCCCGACGGGGGGCTCGCCGGTGCAGGCCGGGCCGGTGCTGGGGATCACCTCGACTCGCCGCGTCGTCACGATCGCCCTCGACGCGTCGCAGCAGACGAGCATCAAGGTTGGCGACCAGGTCATCATCACGCTTCCGGACAACTCGACCACGCCGGGGCACGTCTCGTTCGTCGGCACGGTGGCAACGGTCCCGTCCGACAACGGCGGCAACGGGTCGAGCTCGCCGACGATCGAAGTAGACGTCACCGCGGATCATCCGGCGGCAACAGGACGGCTCGACCAGGCGCCCGTCGATGTGTCGATCACGACCGCAACGGTTCGCAACGTGCTCGCCGTGCCGGTCAACGCATTGCTCGCGCTCGCCGGCGGCGGCTACGCGGTCGAGGAGGCGGAGCCGACGGGCGTCCGCCGGCTGGTCGGCGTCAGCGTCGGACTGTTCGACGATGCGGCCGGGGTGGTGCAGGTCTCCGGTAACGGGATTGCGGCCGGGCAGCGTGTCGTGGTGCCCGCCTCATGACGAGCAAGACATCCACGCTCGCGCTCGAGTCGGTGACGAAGACGTACGGAGCCGACCCGCCGGTGCCTGCTCTGCAGGGAGTCAGCTTCACCGTCGACGCGGGCGAGCTCGTCGCAATCGTAGGCCCATCTGGTTCCGGGAAGTCGACGCTGCTTCATCTGATGGGGACGCTCGAGCGCCCGAGCTCGGGCCGCGTATCGATCACGGGCCTCGACGTCGCCGAGATGTCCGACCGCGAGCTTGCGGCGGTGCGCGCGACGCGGATCGGATTCGTGTTCCAGCAGTTCTTCCTCGCCGAGCACTCGACCACGCTCGAGAACGTCGCCGACGGGCTCCTGTACGCGGGTGCGGCGGCGGGCGAGCGGCGCGAGCGCGCGGCCGAGGCGCTGACCCGTGTCGGCCTCGGTGATCGCCTGCGCTCTCGTCCAACGCAGCTTTCGGGTGGAGAGCGTCAGCGGGTGGCGATCGCGCGTGCGCTCGTCGGGCGGCCGGCGATCATGCTCGCCGATGAGCCGACCGGCAACCTCGACAGCGCCACCGGCCAGGCGATCATGGCCCTGATCGACGAGCTCAACGCGGAAGGGGCGACCATCGTCGTCATCACCCACGAGCACGAGATCGCGGACCGCTGCCCGCGGCGGATCCAGCTGCTCGACGGCCGCGTCGTCTCCGACGGCCGCAAGGAGGAAACGACATGAAGCGTGTCCTCGTTCTCGCGGCTGCAGCCGCACTGATCGTTTCCGGCGGCAGCGCACGCGCGAGCGGAAATGCCTGTCCGACGTCGAACCCGCCGAACGAGCTCGTACTCGCGGGAGGCAGCGGCCAGCAGGCGCAGCTTGGCAAGCAGTTCACGCAGAACCTGCAGGTCGCGCTCGCCAATACCAACGGCTGTTCGCTTACCGGAAGTCTCGCCGGCGTCACCATCAACTTCGACGCCCCTGGAAGCGGACCGAGCGGCATCTTTGCCGGCAGCGGATCGCGCGAAGCGTACGTCGGGACCGATTCCCAGGGGGTGGCCACCGCGCCCCCGTTCACCGCCAACTACACCGTCGGCAACTACACCGTCGATGCTCATTCCGACTACGGCACGGTCGAGCTCTCCCTCTCGAACACCGCCAACGGGCTCGCCGCTTCCATCACGGCGACCGCCACGACCGACCAGAAGGCGACCGTCGACGGGAGCTACGCGCAGCCGCTGCAGGCGCGCGTGACCGACGCCAGCGGCAACCCGGTGCAGGGAGCGAACGTCATGTTCGCGATCCTCCCCGGCACCACCGGCGCGAGCGCGAGCTTCGCCGGCGGTGAGCCGAGTGCGACTACCGACTCGAACGGCCTCGCCACTTCACCGCCACTCGTCGCCAACGGCGTCCCGGGACGGTTCACTGCGACCGCCTCCACCGCCGGCGTCCCGACCGTCGCCACCTACGCGCTCGACAATCGCGCCACGACCACAACGCTGCAGACGATCTCGACGCACGACTCCAAGGCCACCGTCGGCACGCGCTATCGATCGTCGTTGCAGGCGCGCCTGTCGGATGCCAACGGGCAGCCGCTCGAAGGTGCAACCGTCACCTTCGCAATCGCCGCCGCCGACAACGGCGCTGCCGCCACGTTCCTCGGCGGTGCAAGCCAGGCAACCGCGCTCACGGACGCCAACGGACTCGCCACCGCTCCGCCACTCGTCGCCGACAAGACCGCCGGCAGTTTCACCGCAACTGCAACCGCCCTCGGCGGACAGCCGGGCCAATACACCCTCGAAAACCTCGCCGCGGCGCCAGCCGGCATCGCTGTGGGCGCTGCCAACGGCGAGTCCACCACCATTGGCACGCGCTTCGCGATTCCGCTCGCCGTGAGCGTCACCGACAAGAATGGAAACCCGGTGGCGGGCGCCACCGTCACCTTCGCCGCTCCGGTCAAAGGCGCGACGGGACGCTTCACGGTCTCGCGCCGGCACACGAAGAAGACACGTGTGCGCACGAGTCGCCTCGTCCGCGTGCATACGAACGGCAAGGGCATCGCGGTCGCGCCCTCGTTCACCGCCAACGCGGCCGTCGGCGGCTATGCCGTCACCGCCACCGTCAAAGGCAGCTCGGTGCAAACGGCCTTCTCGCTGCTGAACCTGCCGCGCGGATGAGCACGGTCGCGGACATCGAGTCGCCGCGGCTGCGTCTCTCCGATCTCGCCCGGATCGCGAGCGTCGGCTTGCGCACGCGGCGGATGCGGGCAGCGCTGTCGGCGCTCGGGATCGCCATCGGCGTTGCCGCGATCGTCGCCGTCCTCGGCCTCTCCTCTTCGTCGCAGGCGGGCCTGCTCGCCGAGATCGACAAGCTCGGCACGAACCTTCTCACTGTCCAAAACGGGCAGACCTTGTTTGGGCAGACGGCGGAGCTGCCGCTCGCGGCCCCGGGAATGATCTCCCGCATCGGTCCCGTGCAGCAGGTGCAGTACACCGGCTCGACGAGCGCGAACGTCTACCGCAGTCCGCTCATCCCATCCGTCAACACGAACGCGCTCTCGGTGCAGGCGGCCAGCCTCGGACTCCCTGCAACGGTCGGCGCCACGGTCGCTACAGGCGACTATCTCAATGCGGCCACAGCGCGCGAGCCGGTCGCGGTTCTCGGCTACGCGGCCGCGCAGCGGCTCGGCATCGACCGGCTCTATCCGCGGGAGCGCATCTGGCTCGGAGGGATGTGGTTCTACCTCGCTGGGATCCTCAACTCGGCGACGCTCGCGCCCGAGGTCGACTCGTCGGTACTCGTTGGATTCCCTGCGGCGAAGCGCTATCTCCACTTCGACGGTCATCCGACCACCATCTACGTCCGCTCGGTCACGAGCCAGACGGCGGCTGTGCAGACGGTGCTCGCGGCCACCGCCAACCCACAAGCGCCGAACGAGGTGCAGGTCAGCCAGCCCTCCGCCGCACTCACCGCGCGAGCAGAAGCACAGGGCGCGCTCAACAGTCTCTTCCTCGGGCTCGGCGCCGTGTCGCTACTCGTCGGCGCGGTCGGCGTCGGCAACATCATGCTCATCGGGGTGCTCGAACCGCCCCCCGAGATCGGTCTCCGCCGCGCCCTCGGCGCGACCAAGCGGAACATCCGCACGCAATTCCTCTCCGAAGCGATCCTGCTCGCGCTCATCGGAGGAGCCGCCGGCGTTTCCGCCGGCGTTGCTTCGACTGCCGTCTACGCCCTCACCAAGCACTGGCAGGTCTCCATCCCCACCACCGCGTGGGCCGGCGGCCTCGCCGCCGCACTTCTCATCGGCGCCCTCGCCGGCCTCCTTCCCGCGATCCGCGCCGCCCGCATGTCGCCAACCGAAGCGCTGCGAACCGTATGAGCATGCAAGCTCGTCGACTGAAAGGGACCGCCATGCATTCCCGCCGCCCACTTGTCCTCGCCGTCGTCGTTGCTGTTGCGGCGTTCACGCTCCTCGCAGCCGGCTGTGGCGGCGGCGGCTCGCCGGCGGTTGCGAACGTCGCCTCCTCCACGACCACCACCACGACGACGACGCAGATCGGACTGGTCGCGTTCGCCGGCTGCATGCGCTCCCACGGGGTGCCGGACTTCCCCGACCCCGACAGCACCGGAGAGATCCCGAAGGTTCACGTTGTCGCCGCCGCGCAGGCCAACCCGCACACATTCAATGCCGCCCAGACGGCATGCATCCACCTGGCCCCGAACGGCAGCCTCGGGCGGCAGCAAACAGCCCAGCAGGCGCGCACGCAGCTCGCGGACAAGTTGTCGTTTGCCAGGTGCATGCGCAGCCATGGCGTGGCCCGTTTCCCCGATCCGACCGCGCAGGGTGAGCTGTCGATCGCGATGGTCCAGGCCCAGGGCATCGACGTGCACACATCGGCGCTTCTCCATGTCGTGCAGGCATGCATACCGGCGTCGCACGGTGCGCTGACGGCCGCGAAGGTCGAAGAGGCGCTCAAGAATGCGGGCCACTGACGGCGACGAGGCGCTCGTTAACGCACCCCACTGGGCAGGCTGTGTCGGGTGCGGGCTGGGAACACCGCCGGCTCGATGCCGATGTCGGTCATTCGGTCGACGTAGATGCGGTAGGCGCGTCGTGCTTCGCCGTGGCGGCCGGCGTGGGCGAGGTGTGTGACGAGCGCGAGATTGGCGTGCTCGTCGTAGCGGTCGCGTTGGAGGATGCGGAGCAGATAGCCGGTCGCGTCGTCGTGCCGGCCTGTGAGGGCGGCGTTTTCGGCGAGGGCGCGTGCTGTGCTGAGGTAGGCGGCTCGGGCTTCTTCGCGTAGCGGGACGGCCCAGTCTTCGTAGGGGTCTTCTTCGAGGAAGCCCACGTAGAGCGACTCGGCGTACTCGAGTCGCTCAGGTGCGTCGTCGCTGCCGGAGGCTCGGAGCGCGAGTGCTGTTGTCGCCTCGCGGAGAAAGGTTTCGACGTCGACGGCGAGGTTGTCGAGCTCGAGCGCGATCGATTCGTTGTCGGCTCGGACGAAGCGCTCGGGCGCGTGGCGCTTGTCGGGATCGAGGATGGACCGGAGGGTGCTGAGCGCGACGGAGAGACTGTTGCGCGCTTTGGCCGCTTCCGCCTCGGGCCAGAGCGCTTCGGTGACGGTCTCGCGGGTCGTCGGCTGTCCGTGGCGGGCGAGGAGGAGCTTGAGCAGGTCGCGGGCCTTCTTCGACTGCCATTCCTGGAGGCGGATCGGCTCGCCGTCGCGGAGTACGCGGAACCCTCCGAGCGTCTCGATCGCGACGGGCTGGGCGGGCTCGAGCGCGACGAAGCGGAGGAGCCCGGCCGGGCCGTTCGGGTTGGCGCGGACGCCGAGCGCCTGAAGCGTGCGGCGCGCTCGCTTGCTGGCGCTGCGTGCCGCCGACCCGGTCGAGAGTTGCGCGAGTGCGAGCTCTACCTCGGCTTCGTGCAGCCTGTTGCCGAGTTCTCGCCAGAGCTCGAGCGCCTCCTCGAACAGGTGTTGCCTGTCGGCGAGGTCAACTGCGCAGAGCGCTTTCAGCTCGAGCGACTCGGCGAGCCCGTAGCGGTCGCGTTGCAGGAGGGCGGCTGCTGAGGCCTGCTCGGCGGCGGCGTTGGCATGCTCGCGGTCGTTTTGGGCGAGGGCGACCCAGCCGGTGGCGTTGAGCGCCCAGGCTTTGTCGGGCCAGCCGTAGGCGACCGCCCGCCGCGCCAGCCGGCGGGCGCGTTCGGGCTCGTCGTCGACGAGCACCTTCGCGAGCTGGTAGAGGCCGGGGACGATGCCTTGGAGGTCACCGGCGCGCTCCGCGAGCTCGAGACCTTCTTCGTACGCGGCTCGGGCCATCGCGATGTTTCCTCGTTCTCTGTGGACGTCGCCGCCGCCGATGATCGCGTAGCAGATCTCGCGCGTCCCGGTCTGGCGGTAGATCGCGATCGCGGCCGCGTAGTCCGCGCTCGCTTCCACGAGGCGTCCGCAGCACCAGTGGGCGAGGCCGCGGTTCATGAGCGACAAGGCGCGGAGGCTGGGGTAGCCGAACAACTCCGCCGCTGCAGTCGCTTCGTCGAGTTCATCGATCGCCTGCGAGTACCAGCCCCCTTCGAGAAGCTTCGAGCCGAGGGCGTTCCGGATCCGGATCGTCTGGAGGGGGTCGCCGGCGCGCTGCGCCGCCGCGAGCGCCTGGGCGAGGTGGGAGTCGTGCGCCGAGGGATCGTCGGTGTCGGGCGCGGCGTTCGAGGCGGCGGTGTGCGCGGCAGCGAGCGCGCGGTCGTCTTCGGCCGCGTTGGCTGCTTGGAGAGCGCGCGCGGCGAGCGAGCGGGCGTCGTTGCGGTCACCTCGGCGTGTCTGGACGTTCGCCCCCCAGGCGAGGAGGAGCGCGTTGTCCGCGGGGTCGCCCTCGTCGTGCGAGCTGCGCCGGAGGGCGGCGAGCGCCTCGTCGAGGTTGCCGCGGAGGAAGTGCGCCTGCACGAGCCGCCAGCCGAGCTGCGGAGGCAGCATTGTGGCGTCGCCGGCTGCGCGGCTCAGGCATTCGAGCGCTTGCTCGTGCTCGCCGCGGATCGTGTGGGCCTCGCCGGCCAGCTGTTCGATCGCTGCGTTGCGCTGATTGCGGGGGATCAGCTCGGCGAGCCGGCTGACCGTGTCGACTGCGCCGGTTGCGAGCAGGCGCTCGCCATGTTGGGCGAGGAGGCGGGCGAGTTCGCTGTGGTTCGCAGCGGCGGCGAGGGTCGCGAGCGCATCCTCGATTTGTCCATGCGACTCAAGCCACTGTGCGGCGCGCCCGCGGAGAGCGAGCGCCTCCTCGACTGTCCAGGGCCAGGTCCGTTGCGCGAACTCGCGGACGAGGGTGTGAAGGGAGAAGCTGTCGCCGTGCCGCTCGAGGAAGAGGCCGCGTCGCACCAGATCGTGGATGGCCGCCGCCGCTTCCGGGACGCCGAGCGCGTCGCAGAGCTCGGGCGTGAAGCGGTCGAGGAGCGCCGCGACGCGCAGAAGCTCCTTCACGCTCGTTCCCTCTTGGGCGAACACCTGCTCCGCCAGGTAGTCCCACAGTACGCTCGGGTTGCGGCGGAACTGCTCGAGCGCGGCGTGCCGCGCCCCCGCCGGTACCGGCCTCAGGGCCTCGGTTGCGAGGCGGACGAGCGCGGGCCAGCCGGCGGTGAACTCGTACAGTGCGGCGGCGAGCCGCCCGTCGCCGTCGCGAAGCGTGCCGTCGACGAGCTGCTCGATCTCCTCGGTGGTGAAGACGAGGTCGGCGGCGCTGAGCTCGAGCAGCTGACCGGCAGCCCGGAGCCGCCCGACCGGGAACAGCGGTGGCGTGCGGGAGGCGAGGACGAGATGAAGTGTCGCAGGTGCTTGGCGGCAGAGGCTCTCGACGAGGCGGAGCGCGCCGCTGCCGGCCGGCAGCTGGTGGACATCGTCGAGGACGAGTACGACGTCGTAGGTGAGCCGGCCCTCCAGCGCTGAGCAGAGCAAGCCCGCAAACGTTTCGGCGTGCAGAAGCTCATCGCCCTCTGCGCTGCCGGAGAGAGCGGGGGGGATCTCGATCAGACCCGGCAGCGACGACCGGATCGCGTCAGCGATTCCCTGGGTCAGGGAAGGGAGGGCCGCGTCGTTGCCGCCCACCGTGTACCAGATGCACTCGACGTCCTCCGTCCAGGCGGCGAGCAGGGTCGATTTGCCGAAGCCGGCATCTGCGGTCAGGGTGGTGAGCCGGCGCGCGAACGCCTCGTCGAGGCGGCGCTCGAGCGCCGGTCGGCGAAGCCAACCGGGCTGGCTGGAACGCCCTGACGCGCTTTTCGTCATGCCATGCTCCTCCCCCGGGCCCGTCCGCATACGAGGTGGACACCGTATCTTCGGCCGCTTCTCCATCCCTGGCAGCGGCGTCGGGCGGCAGGCCGGAGCGGCAGTCGCGGGACGCGGCTTTAAGACCACCCAAAGGGGGCCGTGACACGGTCGCGTGGATGGAGACGTTCGTCCTGCGGGTGTGGGTTGCGGCCGAGCCGGAGGCGGCGAGCCCTCTGCGCGGGCTCGTCGACCACGCGCGCACCGGCCGGAGCGCGAGCTTCGCCGGCGGTACCGGGTTGGTCGAGGCGATCGAGCTGTTCCTCGAGCCTCGTACGGCCGAGACGCTCGCGGCGAGCGTGACCGGACCCCGACCGCCCGGGACAGAGCGGAAAACCGAGTAAGGGGAACCGCGCCGTGTGGTTCTCGTTACCAACCTTTAGAGGGAGATGGATGAAGAAGCTGTTTCTCACCTTGGGAACTCTGATAGCGCTTGCGGCGGTTGCCGCGGGCGTCGCTCTTGCTGCAGGTGTGACGCTGCCGTTTTCGGGTGACGGCAACACGATCAATGGCTGCTACTCGACCGGTGGCGCGCTGAAACTGGAGACGCCTTCTGCCCCGACATGCCCCTCGGGGTACGTGCCGATCCATTGGAACGTCACCGGGCCGCAAGGACCCGTGGGGCCGCAGGGAATCCAGGGTGCGACCGGCCCAACCGGCGCAACAGGTGCGATCGGTGCGACGGGTGCAACCGGTGCGACGGGTGCGACCGGTGCGACGGGTGCGACGGGTGCAGCCGGTGGGACCGGGGTTAGCGATGCCTATGTCGGCTCGCACGACGCATCTGTGGGGATCCTCCGGTCTCCGGGTGGGGACTACGAAGTCGTCTCGCTCACCGTGCCCGCGGGCAACTATGTGGTCACTGCTACCTCAGAGGTGTTCGACTTCGACAACAGCGGCACTAGCAACTGCACCCTCCTCGCCGACGCGACGCCGCTCGATGGCAAGTCGGGATCAGTTGAAGAGCTAGAGACTCAGCCGATGGCGTTGAGTGGAGTTGCGAGCCTGCCGAGTGGTGGGAAACTCAGCATCTCGTGCTGGACGTTCCAAGACGGCATCGAGATGCAGGCCTCGAAGATCATCGCACTCAAGGTCACGAACCTCCACTAGCCGAATCTTCGGCGGGGCTCCAGGCAATGCGTCCTGTGGGCCCCGCCAAAGACCGTCGTAGGAGAGGTTCCGGTAGCAATCTCGGCTCTACTGCAAGCTCCGTCTGCTCATCGCGGTATTCGCACCGCCGCGCGCACGCGCATCCCGACGTCCTCCGGTCACGAATGAGACCGGGTCCATGCCCCGAAGGGTGCGCTAAGTCGATTCAGGCCCACTGGTTCTGTCTCTTGACATCCGCCGCCCGCGTTGCAATCGTCAAGTCGAACCTCGTAACGCCCTAACGAAGAGGGAGCTTTGCTTCAGCGCGTACATCGTCACTGCGGCGGTGTCATGCGCCCGACGAGGCGTGCGTGATTCGCGTCTACCTCGTTTCGGCGACCCGTCTCTACCGGGACGGCCTGGTAGACGCACTCTCATCGCGCTTCGAGGTGATCGGAGCCGAGGCCTCCTCATTCGATGCGCTTCCGAAGATCGCAGCCTCGCGGCCCGACGTCGTCCTCCTCGACAGCGACGCGTCGGACAGCGTAGATGCAGTGGCGGCGGTCGCTTCGGCGGCGCCTGAAGCGAAAGTCGTCGCGCTCGCAATGCCCGAGGTGGAACCGAGGCTCGTTGTTCTCGCAGAGGCAGGCATCTCCGGTTACGTCTCACGGGAAGGGTCGCTCGACGATCTCATCGCGGTGATCGAGAGCGTGTCTCGTGGCGAGATGCTCTGCTCGCCGGGCATGGCGGCGACGCTGCTGCGGCGCGTGACCGCTCTCGCCGCCGAGCGTCAACCCGCGCGCTCGCATTGCCAGTTGACCGAGCGCCAGGCCGAGATCATCGCGCTCGTCGCGGAAGGGCTGACGAACAAGGAGATCGCGCGGCGGCTCTGCATCGAGCTCCCGACGGTGAAGAACCACCTGCACGTGATCTTCGCGCGGCTCGACGTCAGCCGGCGGTCCGAGGCCGCCGCCCAGGCGTACGAGCACGTTCTCCCTCCGGGTGCAGTGCAGAGTGACGCCGCTCGTAGTACTCGGCCTAGTACCTCGCGCAGCGCGCACTAGTCCTGCGGCACGTACGAGGTTGGTCCGCGTGGACCATGGTCGGACGCCGCCTTCGGGTGGATCATCATCGCGCGTTGTCCATCCGCGTACTCCTCATCGACATGCCGCAGATGCTGCGCGAGATCATCCGGCGCTCTTTGGCTCGCGACGGCCGGTTCGACATCGTCGGCGAGTACAACGAGCACGTTGCGATCGACGTAGCCGTCGATCGCAGCAAGGCTGACTACGTGATCGTCGGCGCCGACATGTTCGAGTCGGGCTCGGTCCGCCGGCGCGTGCTCGAGGAAGGGCCGCAGGTGCGTGTGCTCGCGGTTCGACCCGACGGCAGCCAGACGACGCTCCATCAGCTTCGTGCCGAAGAGGTCGAGCTCGGAGAGTTGTCGGCCGAGCGGCTTGTCGCGGTGATGACGAATGCAGCTGACCAGGCCGGGCACCCGGCGGTCGCGCAATGAGCGAGTTCACTGCGGTCCGCGCCGTGTCCAAGACGCTCCAGTCGCTCTTGCAGGACGCGATCACGAACAGTCCGGACCCGCAGCTGCAGAACGTCCCGATCGATCTCTCGTCCCCTCGCGAGCTTCGGGACGCCGCGAACAACAACCCGGTCAACGCGATCTCACTCTGGCTTTACCGCGTGGCGCGAAGCGGCGACCTCCTCAACGCGCCGCCCGAGCGGGTCGACGACCAGCTGAAGAAGCAGCCGCTGCCGGTGGACCTCTTCTACCTCGTCGCGCCGATCACGGCCACTTCGGACAACGAGCAGGCGTTGCTGGGACGGGTGCTCCAGGTCTTCGCGGACCACGCGATCCTGCGCGGCACCGACCTCAAGGACGACCTCGAAGGAGAGACGACCGAGCTCCGGCTGACGCTCGAAACGCTCACGCTGGAGGAGCTGACGCGTGTATGGACCGCGCTCGCCGAGCCGTATCAGCTCTCTGCGTCGTACCGCGTGCAGGTCGTCCGGATCGACTCCGAGATCGAGCCCACGCGGGTGCTGCCCGTCCATCGCCGCCGGACGCACTATCAACAGATCGTCGGGGCGTCGTGATGGCGAACCCGTTCACCGTCACGGCGGGCACGCACACGTACGAAGCGGTCGAGGACGTCGAGGCGCACTTCGACGCCGTCGCGTCCGGCGCCGTCACGGATGACGTGACCGGTCGCCCGCCGACGACCGCGGTGATCGTGACGCCCGCGCGTGACGGAATCGTCGGCAAGTACCTCGAGCATGGCGTCTGGTGCGTCGCCTGCGACGTCGAGCGCTGCCTGCCCGGCTACCCAGGCGCCGCCGAGACGTTCGACGTCGAGCTCGCGGCACCCGGCTATCGGCCCGCGTCGCTGACGGTGACGGTCGCCGCCGGCTCCGCGATCCCCATCACCGCCGCCGACGTCGCGTTGCGGCCGTTCCCGGTGCGTCTCGAGGGCCGCTTGACGCGGAGCACGCTCGATGCGACGCCGATGGCGGACGGAATCGTGCGGATCGCGGATCGCCCCGGCCAGGCGCTCGTCTCACTTCGCACGACTCTCCACGGCGCGCACCATCAAGGGACGCACGTGCGCGCGATCGTCGTGACTGCCGCGGGAGCCGAGCGCACGCTGGCCGCGCCGGCGGAGAGTGGCTCGCAGACGATCGCGCTCGACGACGTCACCGGGCTCGCGGGCGAGGTCGTCGGCTTCGACTGGCAGCGCGAGCTCGAGCTCGCGCTCGTGGAGACCGTGGACGTCGCGACCTCGACCGCTGCACTCAGCGGTCCATTGACGCGAACCTACGCAGGCGGCACCGTCCTGAAGCAGTTCAACATCTCTGCACCTCCGGGACCCCCGCCGACGCGTGCGCTCGACCGTGATGCGGACGCGGGCGACGGACTTCTCGTCCTCGACGGCACGCTCGACCCGGATACCGCGGCTGTGCAGATCGGGGACACGGCGACACCCGAGGTCGAGTACGCGGCGATCGGCGCGCTCGCTGACGCCGACGGCTTCTACGCATTCAACGGGATCGGAGGCGTCGAGACGATCGACGCGCGCGCGCGCGCGACTGCGGCGTCTCCCGAAGGGCCGCGGTTTTCGCGGACGCTCGAGTACGGACAGCGGATCAACGTCCTGAACCTGAAGCTCGCACCGTGATAGCTGGCGCAAAGAAAGGGGTTGGCGATGCCTGAGTACCTGGCACCCGGCGTATATGTGGAGGAAGTCGACACCGGCTCCAAGCCCATCGAGGGCGTCAGCACGAGCACGAGCGGCATGGTCGGCATCACCGAGCGGGGACCGGTGAACGAGCCGACGCTCGTCACCGGCTTCGCCGACTACACGCGAAGGTTCGGCGGCTTCCTGGACCGCCGCGAGTTCGTCGGCGCGAACTGGCTCTTCCCGCACGCGATCGACGGCTTTTTCACGAACGGCGGCAAGCGCCTCTATGCGGTACGCGTCCTTCCGGACGCGGCGACGTACGCGACGATGCGGCTCTTCGGGGCAGTCACTGGCGGCTTCTCCGCCATGCTCGCAAGCGCGAGCCGTCCTGGGGAGCGTTTCGTGATCGTCGACGATCCGACGAACCTCGCCGCGGGCGACTGGGTGCTCGTCGACGACGGCCTGCGCACCGAGTATCTCGAGGCGTCCTCGGCGGACGCGCTCGCACTGCGTGCGCCGATGCCGGCGGGCGCGCCCGAGGCCGACGCTGTCACGCCCTACACGTTCGCCGCGACCGGCGGCGGCGGCGCACTGGCCACCAATCCGACCAGCGCCACGGCGGCCGGCGACGACCAGATCCTTCTCGACGACACCACCGGCCTCACGGCGACCGGCGGCGACGTCCTCAGCATCGGCACCGGCGACACCGTCGAGTTCGCCGTCACGTCGACGGCGAATCCGGCCGATCCCACGATCGCCGTCACTCTCGCGTCACCGCTGGCGTTCGATCATGGCACGGCCGAGAACGTCGTCCGCGTCGACGGCACCCCGGCGCCCGGCACACAGCTCGCGCAGGCCGCATCGATTGCCAGCTGGATGATCGTCGTCGACGACATCACGCCGCTCGCCGGTGCCGACGCGGTCGCGCTCGGAGCGGGCACGCCGACCGCCTACTTCACGATCGGCGATCTCGGCATCGTCGGCCTTCCGACCGACCTTCGCTTCCGCCACGCCGCCGGCACGAGCCTCGTCAAGCCGGATCTCCAGGACGGCGGCGCCGCCGACCGCGCGCTCCAGGCCGACGCGGCTGCCGGCGACGAGGAGCTCGACATCGCGAAGCGCGACGACCTCGCCGTCGGGATGCTGCTGCTGCTCACGAACGCCGGCGGTGCCAGCGAGTACGTCGTGATCAGCCAGATCGACCCGGCGGTCGGCGTCGGCCCGGACAACCCCGGCAACGTGACGCTCACGAATCCGCTGCAGCTGGCGTACGCGACCGGCGACACCGCCCATCCGTACCAGGACGCTGCGAACGACACCGATGTGACGCAGATCGCGCGCGCGGCCGATGCCGGCGACAACGTGCTGCTGCTCGTCGATCGGACGAACCACACGCCGACCGACCTCGTTCGGATCGATGCCGCGGTGTCGCCGCGCGTCGAGTACTTCGAGCTCAGCGCGACGACGGCCGCCGTGGTGACGCTCGACGCCGATCCGCTGCAGACGCATCCATCTGGAACGGCGCTGTCGGAGCACACGCCGGTCGCGCACGTGCAGGCGATCGATCGCGGCGCCTGGGGGAACGACCTTCGCGTCACCGCGCTGGCGGAGGATAGGCCGACGGTCTCGACCGTCGTCACGACCGGTGCCAACATCGGGGACCCGTCGATCGTGCTGCGGACCGGCGTGGGCGTCGAAGCCGGGACGCTGCTCGAGTTCATGAACGGCGCGAACGTCACGTTCCGGCAGAAGGTCGAGAGTGTCTCGGGCGGCACCGTCTCGTTCGGTGCGGGCGGGCTCGAGCAGAACGTCGTGGTGGACACCGTCGTTCAGAGTGCCCAGGTCGAGGTCGACACCTCGATCTCCGAGTCGTTCCGCAACCTCACGCTCGATCCCCGCCACAGCCGCTACATCCAGCGGGTGATCGGCCAGATCCCGGCGACCGTCGACGAGCGAAACGAAGGCGAGTCCTCGCTCATCCGCGTCTCCGACGAACTGGCGGCGGCGGCAGCCGAAGCGGCCGATCGGGCGACGCCCGACCTGCTCACGCGCACGACGCCCGACGGCGAGGTCGTGGCGGTCGGACTACAGCTCTCGGACGGCGACGACCAGCTCGGCGCGGTGGCGGACAGCGACCTCGTCGGCACGGACGCCGTCGATCCGGCCGACAGGACCGGGCTCCAAGCGCTGAAGAACGTCAACGAGATCAGCATCGTCGCGATTCCGGGACGGACTTCTGCGACTGTGCAGAACGCGCTGCTCGCGCACGCCGAGCTGACGCGGTACCGCTTTGCGGTGCTCGACTCGGTGCGCGGCGCCGATCCGAACGGCGCGACGCTCGACCAGGTGCAGACGCAGCGCAGCCTCTTCGACTCGAAGTACGGGGCGCTGTACTACCCCTGGCTCGTCATCGACAACCCGTTCCCGCAGAATCCCGCGGTTCCGGAGCCGGTGATGATCCCGCCGAGCGGTCACATGATCGGGATCTACGCGCGCTCGGACAACGAGCGCGGCGTGTACAAGGCGCCGGCGAACGAGGTCGTGCGCGGAGTCAACGGCTTCCAGGTCAAGGTCGTCAAGGAGCAGCAGGACATTCTCAATCCAAGGAACGTGAACGTCCTTCGCGACTTCCGCGACAACGGGCGGGGCCTTCGCGTTTGGGGTGCGCGCACCGTGTCGAGCGACCCGGACTGGCGCTACCTGAACGTTCGCCGTCTCTTCAACTTCATCGAGGCGTCAATCGACATCGGGACGCAATGGGTCGTCTTCGAGCCGAACGACTTCAGGCTCTGGACACGCGTGACGCAGAGCGTGACAGCGTTCCTCACCGCGGTCTGGCACGACGGTGCGCTCATGGGTCGCAAGCCCGAGCAGGCGTTCTACGTGAAGTGCGACGAGACCACGATGAGTCAGTACGACATCGACAACGGCCGGCTGATCATGGTGATCGGGATCGCACCCGTGAAGCCTGCAGAGTTCGTCGTGATCCGCATCGGCCAGTGGTCCGGCGGCTCGATGGTCGACGAGGCCTAGAAGGGAGCGAGCATGGCTACCGGCGATCGCATAGATCCATTTCACGTCTTCAACTTCCGCGTCGAGATCGCGGGCACGAGCGTCGCGGGCTTCCGCGAGGTCAGCGGGCTGAGCTTCAACGTCGACCCCGTCGAGTACCGCGAGGGAACGGACATTCCGCTGCATTCGCGCAAGCAGCCGGGACTGAGGAAGTTCCAAAACATCGTCTGCAAGCGCGGGGAGACACCGGACAAGCAGCTCTGGGGCTGGTATGCGAACGTCCTCAACGGCGTTCCCGACCGCCGCGACGGCGCGATCGTACTCCAAGACGAGCTGCATCAGGACGCCCTGCGCTGGGAGTTCAGCAACGGCTGGATCTGCAAGTGGGAAGGGCCGTCGATGAACGCGACTACGAGCGACCTCGCGATCGAATCGATCGAGATCTGCGTCGAGCGTGTCGAGCTGAAATAACCCGTGCCGCTCTACACGACACCGGGGGTCTACTTCGAGCGCGTTGACGAGACGCCCGCCGTCTCGGCGTTGCGCACGGATGTCGCGGCGTTCGTCGGCATCGCCGAACGAGGGCCTGTCGACCAGCCGACGCGACTGACGTCGTGGCAGCAGTTCTCGGGCGCGTTCGGCGGCCTCGTGCGAACCGGCTACCTCGGCTATGCCGTGAACGCGTTCTTCGAGAACGGCGGAGCCGTCTGTTATGTGGTCCGCGTCGCGGGTTATGACGCGACGAGCGCGAGCGTCGACGTCGTCGACGGAGCGGGCACGCCGGTCCTCCGTGTCGAGGCATCGAGCCCCGGTACCTGGGCGCACACGCTGGAGGTCCGCATCGTGCGCTCGAGCACCGCCGCGGCGGCGTCGGTCGGCACACCGCCGGCAGAAGACGCTCTACGGATCGCGAGCGTTGCAGGCTTCACGGCGGGAGCGTGGGTGCAGCTCGCGCAGCCCGGCGTGCCCGCGACCATGGGCGTCGTCGGCGCGGTGGACGCCGCGCAGGGCATCCTCACCTTTGACGCGCCGCTCGACGCGGCCCTGGACCCCGCCGGGCCGGTCTCGCTCGAGACGGTCGAGTTCGCCATTCGCGGATTCGAGAGCGGACTCCTCGTCGAGGATCACCCGCTCGTGCCGGTGCTCCCGCTCGATACCGGCGGCGGCCCCCTGCTGGCCGACGGCCCGCTGCTTCGCATCTTGCGTCACCCACTTGCGCCCGTAGAGCTTGCGCCGTTCCACGATCCGGTTGCCGCCGACCTCGGCTTCGGCGCCGAGAGCAGGGCGGCGCTGCTCACCGGCGGTCACGACGGTCTCGCCTCGCTGACGCGCGAGGACTTCACCGGCGACCCCGGCGCCGAGGAACGACGCGGGCTGCGGACGCTCGAGCTGGTGGACGAGGTGTCGCTCGTGGCGATCCCGGACATCCTCGTCCGTCCCCTGCCACCGGTGGAGACCGACCCGTTGCCGCAGCCGCAGCCGGACCCGTGCCTACCCTGCGCGTCGGAGCCCCCCGCGGCGCCGCCGGCCCCGCCGCCGCCCGCCGAGCAACCGCCGCTCTTCTCGCCGGCCGACGTCTTCGCCGTCCAGAGCGCCCTGGTCCAGCACTGCGAGCAGCAGGCCGACCGCGTCGCGCTGCTCGACCCGCCGTTCGACGCCGACGTCGGAGACGTCGAGAGCTGGCGCGCGCGCTTCGACTCGAAGTACGCGGCGCTCTACTACCCCTGGGTCCTCGTCTACGACGCGACCTCGTCCTCGCTCGTACGTGCGCTACCGCCGAGCGGGCACGTCGCCGGCGTCTGCGCGCGCGTCGACCTCTCCGTAGGGGTGCATCATGCACCCGCGAACGAGGAGCTCTCCTGGGCAGTCGGCGTCGGCATCGAGCTCGACGCGGAGCGGCACGGGCTGTTGAACCCGCTCGGCGTCAACTGCATCCGACCGATTCCCGGGCGCGGCATCCGCATTGTCGGCGCACGCACGGTCAGCAGCGACCCATCGTGGCGTTTCCTGAACGTGCGCCGCCTGATGTGCATGATCGAGGAGGCCGTCGAAGAGTCCGTGCAATGGGCGGTGTTCGAGCCCAACAACCCGGCGCTCCAGGATTCGCTCGCCGTGTCGATCCGCTCGTTCCTCGACGAGCTCTGGGAGCGCGGCGCGCTCGTCGGTGATACGCGAGACGACGCGTTCTTCATCAAATGCGACGACGACACGAATCCACCGTCGGAGACCGCAAACGGGCGTCTACTCGTCCTCGTCGGCGTCGCGCCCGTGCGTCCCGCGGAGTTCGTGATCTTCCGGATCGGACGCACGCATGACGAGCTCGAGGTGATCGAGTGAGGTGCTGTTGAGATGTTGCTGCCGCAGTCCATGGGCAACGTCGGGCGCGCGATTCTCGACCCCCTGCCGGGCTACAACTTCACGATCGCGCTGATCGATGTCAAGAATGCGGGTCGCGCGATCGCGACGATCGCCAGCGCGGCCGTCGAGGCGACCGTGACCGGCGGCTTCAGCGAATGCAGCGGCCTCGAGTCGTCGATGCAGCCGGAAGAGTGGCGCGAGGGCGGCAGCACGACCGTGTTGCGATTCGCCCAGCGCGTGACGTGGACGAACATCAGACTCAAGCGCGGCGTCACGATCTCGGACGACCTCTGGAATTGGTACTTCGCGTACGTCCAGGGCAACGGGGGCCGGCGCGACGGGCTCATCACACTGCAGGACGACCTCCACATCCCCTACAAGGTGTGGCGGTTCAAGCGCGGCATTCCGGTGAAGTGGAGCGGGCCGTCGATGAACGCGGGCGACAGCCGCATCGCGGTCGAGGAGATCGAGATCGCGCACGAGGGCCTCGAGCTGTACGCGCCGAGCGCCGGCCTCGCGCAGCTGACCGGAGGGTTCGGCTTCTAGGGCCATGGTGGACCTCAACATTCGCCGCATCTCGAGCACGGTTCGCGCGACCGGCACGGCCGCGACGGCCGACATGACCGGGTTTGACGAGAACGACCTCGATCGCCTGGCCGCGATCCTGCTCGAGCGCCAGCGACGGCTGCTGAACGCAGCGGCCGCCAGCAGTCTTGCTCCCGACGATCCCGCGGGCGAGCTCGGGGGCCGGCCCTGATGCAGAAGTGTGCGTTCACGTTCTACAACGATCAGGGGCAACTCGACGCCGGCACGCGGTTCGAGGCGGTGTACAACCCGACGGAGTACACGCTCACGAAGAACGTGCAGTACGCCGAGCATCCGATCCCGGGGCTCGACTCGCCGTTGCTCCAGTTCGTGCGCGGCCAAGCCGAGACGGTGTCACTCGATCTCTTCTTCGATTCGAGCGACGACGGAATGGGCCGCACGTCGACGGCTGTCACCGTGCAGACGGACAAGTTCTACCGCCTCGTGCGGATCAGCGGGCGCTGGCACGCGCCGCCGATCTGCCTCTTTTCGTGGGGGACCGGCATTGCCGGCACGTCGCTCGACGGCGACTGGGCGAATCAGGCACGCCTGCGGGGCTTCCACTGCGTGGTCGAGAGCCTCCGCCAGCGGTTCACGCTCTTCAGCAGCGAGGGCGTGCCGCTCAGAGCGACCCTGACGGTGGGACTGAAGGAATACAAGTCAGTCCAGCGGCAGCTCTGGGAGCTCAACCTGCAGTCCGCGGACCAGACCCACGCATACACGGTGCGCCAGGGCGAGACATTGAGCGACGTCGCAAACAGCGTCTACGGCGACCCGAACTCGTGGCGGCCGATCGCCGAGCACAACGGCGTCACGGATCCACTCGCCGTCGCCGCCGGCTCGATCCTCACGATCCCTCCGCTCGCCTGATGCCTGTGCAGCCGATTCCAGCCCGTGGTAGCCGCGATCCGTGGGAGGCGTTCTACCGGCCTGCGTTCGAGATCTCGATCGCGACCAAGGAGGACCTCCCGAAGCTGGAGGCAGAGCAACACGTGGACGCAGAGGTGCTCCATGACATCGAGGCGATCACCTACGTCGACAACGTCGAGGAGGCCGATTCGTTCACGCTCACGGTCACGAACTGGGACGCGCGCAACCAGAAGATGAAGTACTTCGGCCACGCGACGCCCAACGGCCCGGCGTTCAAGACGTTCTTCGAGCCTCCGAAGAACTTCCTGCTGCGGCTGGGCTACCAGGGAAACCTGCGCGCGATGATGGTCGGCTACGTCGCGAACATCGAGACGACGTTCCCGCAGACCGGTGCGCCGACCTTGAAGGTGCAGGCGCTCGACGTTCTCTCACGGCGCCTCCAGAGCAAGTTCACGTGGCGGTGGGAGAACAAGACCGATAGCGACATCGTGGAGGAGCTCGTGCGGGAGCCGAATCAGCCGACGAGGCGGCGCACGCGCGCGTCGCGATGCGGCAGACGACAGTGCCGGCATTCCTGATGGAGCGGGCAAGGCTGCACGCGTACTCCGTCTTCCGCACCGTCGTCAGCGGCGAGCAGGTGCTCTACTTCGGCCCCTCTGAGGTACTGCCTGCCGGTCCGTACGTGCTCGAGTGGGGGAAGACATTGCTCGAGCTCACGCCGACGCTGAAGACATCGGGGCAGGCCCGGAAGGTGACCGTTCGCGCAGCGAACCGGTCGGGCACCGGTCGGGTGCAGGCGCAGGCCGATCTGAGCGGCACCCGGCTCAACGGCAAGCTCCATCGGTATCTCCAGGCGCTCGGAGAGGATAAGGAGATCGGCGACCGTGTGGTGCGCAGCAACGCCGAAGCGGAAGAGCTGGCGAAAGCGACGCTCCGCGCTTCGCTGAAGAGCCTCCTCGAGGTGACGGGATCGACCGTCGGCCTCCCTGACCTGCGTGCCGGCGCGGTGGTCGGGATCACCGGTGTCGACGACCGCTTCGACGGCCAGTACTTCCTCACACAGACAACGCACACGCTCGACTCGAACGGCTACAAGACGAGCTTTCGCGCGCGCCGTGAGCAGATGGAGGACGCGGCGTGAGCATGGTGCGCGGACTCGCGCTCGGCCGCGTCAAGGCGCTCGACGACTCGCACCGCGGGCAGGTGCAGGTCGTGTTCGAGAACGAAGCCGACGACCAGTGCGGCATCACGTACGACTGGGCGCGCGTCGTGAGCCCGTCTGCCGGAGCCGATCGAGGCGAGTGGCTCATGCCCGAGGTCGGCGACGAAGTCGTCGTCGGTTTCGCCGACGACGAGGCCGTCGACCCATACGTCCTCGGCTACGTCTGGAGCGAGCCGCCCGGCACCAACGCGACGCCGCCAGACGGCGCGGCGTTCACGCAGCGGCGCTTCAAGTCGAAGCGCGGCCATACGCTCACCTTCGACGACGGCGATGCGAACCTGATCGAGGTCAAGAGCGCCGGCGGCAACGTCGTCACGCTCGACGACGCGAACAGCAAGCTCGTGGTCGAGGCGTCGAGCGGCTACACGGTCACCCTCGACCAGAACGGCATCGAGCTGAAGGTCGGCGGCCGGAAGATCGCAATCACTCCGAGCACGATCGAGCTGACGTAGATGCCGAAGATCTGGACCACGAACGCGCAGGTGAGCTGCCCCCACGGCGGCGGCGGTCGTAGCATCCCCGTCCCACCGCGGTTGGCGACGATCTCGAGCGGCGAGATCCTCCTCGACGGCGACCAGGGCGTCTTCGACAGCCCGCCGTGCGTGAACACACCGCCGTGCGCGGGCTACGCCCTGGTCTCGATGGGGCTGAACGCGACGACGATCCAGGGTCGCAAGGTGATGCTCGTCAGCGACTTCGTCCAGACGTTTACCGGCTTCCCGCTCACGAAGTCCGAATCGCACGTCGTGAACGACAAGACGCTGCCGGGAACGCCGCCGGCGAGCGGCGCCGTGATCCCGCCCGAGATGCAGGAGGACGACCAGCCGTCCGTCATCGTCGTCCCGCCGACGGTTCCCTTCTCGGTCGCGACCTTCGGCACGACGAGTCAACCCGTGATGGTGCCCTTCAGCTTCACGCTCTCCAGCCAGTACCCGCTCATGTGGATGCTCTGGCAGGTCGGACCACCTGCGGTGCAGCTCGACGTCACCGCGGGGATACCGAGCCAGGTCACCGTCGTGCCCGTCGGGGCGTCGCCCGACGGCACGTGGTCCAGCCCTTCGGCCACCGTGTCGGTGACGCTCACCGGCACGTACCTCGCGACGCTGACGCCGAGCACGCACCATTTCGTGCTCACGGCCGTCAACAAGCGGGGGCTGTCGACCTACGGGCAAGCGGACATGGTGGTCTCGGCGTGAGTACCGCCGCCCATCGCGACTATCTCGGCGTCGGCTGGAAGTTCCCCTTGCGCGTCAGCGCGACCGGCGGCCTCTCGTACTCCCGCTACGAGGAGGACATCGAGGAGGCGATCTGGATCGTCCTCGGCACCTCGCCGGGCGAGCGGAGAAGCAAGCCGCGCTTCGGCTGCGGAATTCACCAGTACGTCTTCGCGCCGATCAACCCGGACACGCTCGGCGACGTCGCGTTCCAGGTGCGCGAGGCGCTCGTCGAGTGGGAGCCGCGGATCGACCTGCTCGACGTCGACGTCCAGCAGGCACCAGGGCAGGAGAACATGCTGCTGATCCGCGTCGAGTACCGCATCCGAGCGAACAACGCGGTTCAGAACCTCGTCTATCCGTTCTACGTCACCGAAGGCGGCGCATCCTGATGCCGCTCGTCGCGCCGGTCATCGACGACCGCGACTTCGACACCATCGTCACCGAGGCGAGGTCGCTGATCCCGCGTTACGCGCCGGAGTGGACCGACCACAACGACAGCGATCCCGGCATCACGCTGGTGCAGCTCTTCGCCTGGATGACGGAGATGCTCATCTTCCGCCTGAATCAGGTTCCCGAGCTGAACTACATCAAGTTCCTGCAGCTGCTCGGGATCGAGTTGCTGCCTGCGGAGCCCGCACGCGTCGACCTCACGTTCTCGGTCAACGCGACGGCGCCCACACCGGTCGTCATCGTCCCGCTCGCGACACAGGTCGCGGTCGCCGGCGCGCCGGGGACGCCGCTCATCTTCGAGACCGATCGCGCCCTCAACGCACTGCGCGCGCCGCTCGTGGCCGTTCGCTCGTTCGACAGCTTCAGCTACATGACCGTCCACCAGGACGACCCGACCGCGAGCTACTACCCGTTCGGCCGCGACGGCCGAGAGGGAAGCGCGCTGCTGCTGGGGTTCGACTCGACGGGGGCGTTCCCGAGCGACCAGATCGACCTCGCCGTCTTCGTCCCGGACCGAGACTCCGATACGGGCAGCTACTCGTGCAGCGCCGATCTGTCGCCGGTGCCGCCGCCCGCCACGGTGACGTGGCAGTTCTGGCACCAGGAGGGCGACTGGCGGGATGTCGACCTGGTCCGCGACGACACGCGTGCGTTCACGCGCAGCGGGAGCGTGCAGTTCAACGGCCCCGGCACCGATGCAGGTGCGACCGACCTCGGGCTCGGCGGCGACAATCTCTACTGGATCCGGGCGCTGCTCGAGCGGAGCAGCTACGAGCTCGCGCCGAAGCTCTCGGCGGTTCTCACGAACACCGCCTCCGCGACGCAGGCGCAGACGGTGCGAGACGAGATCGTCGGCTCCGCTGACGGCTCGGTGTCGCAATCGCTCTTCGTCGCGAATACGCCGGTCGTCGCGATCGTGCCACCCGAGATCGTGCCGCGCCAGGACGGGTCGACGGACGTGGTCGAGGTGCGCTCCGTGCGGCTCGAGGTCGACGAAGGCCTCGGCTTCGCCGTCTGGCAGCAGGTCGACGACTTCTTCGGCTCCGGTCCGGACGACGAGCACTACACGCTCAATCGCACGACCGGCGCGATCGTCTTTGGCGACGGCGAGCACGGCCGTATCCCGGTCGCGGCGAACAGCAGCATCGGCGGCAACATCGTCGCCCGCTTCTATCGCTACGGCGGCGGCAAGCGCGGCAATGTCGGCGCTGGCAAGGTCACCGAGCTCCAGGCGGCGGTGCCGTTCGTCGAGAAGGCGACGAACCGGCTTCCGGCGCTTCTCGGCGCCGACGAGGAGACGGTCACCGAAGCGAAGCTGCGCGCGCCCGAGGAGTTGCAGAACAAGGGTCGTGCGGTGACCGCAGCCGACTTCGAGTCGATCGCGAAGGAGACTCCCGGCGCCAACGTGAAGCGTGCGAAGGCGCTGCCGCTCGCGCATCCGAAGTTTCCCGGGACCTACGTTCCCGGAGTCGTCACGGTGATCGTCGTCCCGGAGACGGACGCGCCGAATCCGATCCCGAACGAGACGACGCTGCAGGCGGTCTGTGCGTGCCTCAATGCGGCCCGACTCCTCACGGCAGAGCTCTACGTCTCACCGCCGACGTACCGGAAGGTGAAGATCGAAGCGGACGTCATCGTCGAGCCGACGTCCGATCTCGCCGCCGTGAAGACCGCGCTCGTCACGGCGTTGAACGCCTATCTCAACCCGCTCACGGGCGGCAAGGACCAGCAGGGCTGGGACTTTGGCGGCGACGTCTACTTCTCCGACATCGCGCAGCGGATCCTCACGACGGCCGGCGTCGACCGGCTCGACCCGAACGCGCTCCTCATCTGGGTCGGCGACGACCGCTTCGGGCCTTGCGAGGACGTCACGATCAACGACTACGACCTCGTCTACTCGGACGGTCACGACATCCGCGTCGCCTATCAGGCGGACACATGAGCGCGGTCGTTCAGCGGGGCGGTCACGTTCTCCTCGGCGAGGCGGCCGGGTGGCGCTCCGCAGCGCTCGACGGCGTCGTTGCCGCGCGGGAGCTGACGCTGGCGACGAAGCCCGGAAGCGCGGTGCCGCTCGCGGATGCGGACGGGACGTTCGGCGGCTTCACAACTCCGACGGGCGTCGCGGTGGACGTCGACGACCAGGTCTACGTGCTCGACGCGGGAGCGGCGGTCGTGAAGCGCTTCGATCCGTGCACCCAGACGTTCGAGACCCTGCCCTGCCTCGGCGGCGTAGGCGTGGAGCCTCGGCAGCTCAGCGGCCCCCGCGGCATCGACGTCTCCCGCCGGGGCGACCTGTACGTCGCCGACACCGGCAATCGCCGCGTCCAGGTGTTCTCGCTGAAGGGGCTCGCGCTGCGCGCGATCTGGGGTCCGTACCGCTTCGACGCTGCGGCCGCCACGCTCACGCCGGCGGCGCCGGGCGACGACGGGCCGGGGGTGTGGGAGCCCTGGGACGTTGCCGCAGGCCCGCACGGCCGCGTCTTCGTGTCCGATCGGGAGAACGGCGTCGTCCACGTGTTCGCGTCCGACGGCCCTTGTGGCGTGCTGCCGGCAGCGACTGCGGGCGTGCAGCTCGTACGGCCGACGCACGTCGCCGTCGACTGCGACGGCCGTGTGTATGTGATCGAAGAGAACGCGGACGACGTCGTCGTCATCGCACCCGACGGCAGCTCGGCGGAGCGCGTCCAGGCACCCGAGCAACTTGCCGGTCGGTTCTGCGCGACGGGCATCGCCGTCGACGACGACGGCAGTCTCTGCGTCGGCGCGCTTGCGTTCGACCTCGCCGGCAACGCGATCGTCGTCGACGGCAAGCAGCGCGTCTGCACGCTCGACCGCGCCGCGACGTTCGAGTCCGAGGGATACCTCATCACCGGGCCGCTCGACAGCCGCATCTTTCGCTGCGAGTGGCATCGCGTGCTGCTGGACGCCACCGTCCCGGATGGCACGGCCGTCTCGGTGTCGACGTTCACGTCCGAGGCGGAACGGCCGATCGAGCATGTGCTTGCTCTGCCGGAGGAGCGTTGGTCGCAGCCCTTCACGGACGGAGCCTCCAAAGACCGGTCGTGGGACTGCCTCGTCCTGAGCCCGCCCGGCCGCTACCTCTGGCTGCGGCTGAAGCTGGCGGGCAGCAGCGACACGCCCGTGCTGCGAAAGGTGAAGGTCTTCTATCCGCGCGCGTCGACGCTGCGTTTCCTGCCGGCCGTCTACGGCGAGGATCCGCAAGCGCGTGACTTCACTGCGCGCTTCCTCTCGATCTTCGACACCGTCCGCGACTCGGTCTCGCAGCGGATCGACGGCATCGCGGCGTACTTCGACCCACGGGCGGCGCCGGCCGGCGGCCCCGGCGGCGACGCCCTGCAGTGGCTCGCGTCGTGGCTCGGCCTCGCGCTCGACCCGCGCCTTCCGGAAGAGAGGCGCCGGTTGCTGGTCCGTCGCGCGTACGAGCTCTTCCGCCGGCGCGGCACGCCGGAGGGCCTCCGCCTCTACCTGACGCTCTACACGGGCGTGCAACCGCTCGTGCTCGAGCACTTCAAGCTGCGCCGCTGGCTGATGGTCGGCGAGGCGACGCTCGGCGACCGGTCGGCGCTCTTCGGCGACGCGATCATGCGCCGGCTGCAACTCGATCGTTTCTCGCGGGTCGGCGACTTCCAGTTGCTCGACACCGGTGATCCGCTGCACGACCCGTTCGACTTCTTTGCGCACCAGTTCACCGTCTTCGTGCCGGCGCGCGGCGCGTGCGATGCGGGCGCGCGTGCGGCGATCCGGCAGGTCGTCGAGCTCGCGAAGCCGGCGCACGCGAAGGCGACGATCGAGTTCGTCGAGCCGCGCTTCCGGATCGGAACGCAGTCGCTCGTCGGCCTTGACACCGTCGTCGGCCGGTATCCGGATGCGGTCGTCGAGGGCGAGGCGCGGCTCGGATACGACAGCGTCCTCGGGCCGTCCCCGGACGAGGCGGAGCCGCCGACGATCCGGGTCGGCATCCGCAGCCGCATCGGCTCCAACACAGTGATCGACTGAAGAAGGGAGAGGCGGGCATGGCGCACACCCACGAGCACAACGGCACCGGCACGTGCATCGAGTGCGCAGTTCCCCAGCTCGCTCGCAACAACTACTTCACGGGGAAGCTCCTCGTGGAGCGCGACTTTCGCGAGGAGCAGGACTACTTCCTCGGCAAGGATCGAAGGCACAACCAGGAGCTGCACGGCTGGGGCGCAGTCTGCGGTCTCAAGGTCAAGCAGCACCCCGACGCGAGCTGCCGCGACCGCTACGTCATCATCGAGCCCGGCACGGCGATCGACTGCTGCGGCCACGAGATCCTCGTCAGGCACGAGGAGTACCTCGACTTCCGCCACCTGATCCCAGACGGCTGGTTCGACGTCCCGTACGGCGAGACCGAGCCGCCGAAGCACAGGCTCCAGATCTGCCTTCGCTACGTCGAGTGCCCGGCCGAGCAGGTGCCCGCGCTCTTCGACGACTGCGGCTGCGACGACGACGCGTGCAAGCCGAACCGCATCCGCGACGCGTACGACTTCGAGCTCGTCCTCGACCCGGCCATCGAGGCTCAGCCGGTGTACGGACCGCAGCTCGATCGCCTCGGCACGATCTCGATCGACGAGGTGTGGCGCGTCGCGCTCGACGAACCGAATCAGAAGGTTCACGTGCTCACGCGCTCATCGGCGACGGATGGGGGAGGCAAGGTCACCTGGTCGTGGGCCGTCACGTCGTACAGCACCTCGGATCAGCACCAGGTGCAGCCGACGCTGGCAGGAGACGGGCAGGCCCTCGACCTCGCGGTCTCGGCCGACGGAAGCGAGATCTTCGTGGCCGTCGGCATGGCCGGAGGCGATCTCGAGGTGCTGGTCTTCTCCGGCGCTGCGGCTCCGGATCACACGCTGACGGTTGCCGGCGCAGGCGATGCGGCCTTCGTCGTGCTTGCCCCGGGGCCGACCGGTCGTGTGTACGCGCTCGTGACGGACGCAGGCGACAGCGAGGTGCATCAGTGGGACGACGCGGACACGGACGGCGCGCCGACGAAGTCGTCCGGCTCGCTCGCCGCCGCGGCCGTCGATCTCGCCGTCACGCCTGACGGCGCGCACGTGCTTGCGGCCGTGCTCGTCGGCGACACGCTCCGGATCATGGACGGCGACGACGTCACGAGCATCCAGACGGCGGCGCTCGACGCGACCGCGGTCCGGCTCGCGCTCACAGACACGACTGCGGGTCTCCGGCTCCACGTCGCACGAACCGACAACACCATCCGCGTTTTCGGCGTCGACCTCGGCGCGGCGGTGCCGTTCCCGCCGCTCACCGGTCCGGTCTCGCTCGGAGCGGACCCCGTGATCGACCTCGTGGGGTCGCAGGACGGTCGCTTCGCCTACGCGCTCACGAGGGTGGACGGCGACACGGCCGGCCACATCCTCGCCGTCGACACGTACCAGCTCGACTCGGCGCCGACGCAGGCGGTGCGCTCGGCGCTCGAGCTCGACGGCGCGCTCGAGCTGGCGCTCGCGGCGGACGGCCGCTATCTCTACGGGGCCTACGACGAAGGCGCTGCGGGCTTCGCGGGCGTCGCCGTGATCGGGATTAGCGAGGAGTCGTGCGGCGAGCTCCTCGACCTGACCATCGACGGATGCCCGTCGTGCGACGACGAGTGCATGGTCCTCGCGACGATCGAGAGCTTCGAGCCGGGCCAGGCCGTCGTCGACGCAGACCTCGACAATCTCACCGACCGCCGGTTGCTCCCGAGCACGAGCGTGCTCACGGATGTCGTCCGCTGCATGCTCGAGCACGGCGGCGGCGGCGGCGGTGCCGGTGACCGGGGCCCCCAGGGCCCGCCCGGCCTCGGCATCGCCGATGTCGACGGCGAGTTCGTCGACACGCTCCCGGAGGCGGGCGTCGCCTTCGACACCGCAACGCGGGTCGTCCATCTCAAGATCCCGAAAGGCCCCAAGGGCGATCAGGGGGTGCAGGGAGCACCGGGCGGTCAGGGCGGCACCGGCAATGCCGGGCCGAAGGGTGACCCGGGCCCGAAGGGCGACCAGGGCCCGCAAGGCGACCCAGGCCCGAAGGGTGACCAGGGACCGCAGGGAATCCAGGGCGCGCAAGGCCCCGAGGGAACCCAGGGCCCGCAGGGCGATCAGGGCCCGCAGGGAGATCCCGGGCAGGCGGTCGCGCTGGACCTGCCGCACATCGTCGCCCTGAACTGGCCGCACGGGGGGAGCATCCAGTCGAACCAGATGCTCGACGCGCAGGGGGTCGTCGTCACCACCCCGGCCGGAGCTCCGCTGATGCCCGCGCTCACCAAGGACGGGCTCGTGATCGCCTTCGACGAGCCGGTGCTCGCGGAGACACTGACGCCGGACGCGTTCCAGGTCCTCTTCAAGCACCCAAGCGGCTGGACGAAGGTCGGGGAGCTGGAGATCACGTGCGCCTGCGCGATCGACGGGCAGACGCACGGGATCAAGAACAACGCATCGCCGACGTGCGGGACGACGCTCGGCTCGGTCGCGGGAACCGACGTGCCCGCCGGAGGGGTCCGCTTCGCGCGCTTCCGGCCGAAAGGGTCGTGGATCCCCGGTGACTACGTCGTCGTGCTCTACGGCGACTTCGTCCTCGGAGAGAAGCAGATCACGCTCCCGGACAAGCGCACCGTGAACCCGGCGGTCGACGCGAATCACCTCGGCCCGGGTCTGCCGTTGCGCTGCCCGACCGGCGACGGCGTCGAGGGCGGCACGTTCAGGAGTTGGTTCCACATTGACTGACGAGCTCGTCATCCGAGCCTTCGATCCAGCCCACGGGAGGTATCCATGCTGTCCGACGTGACCGCAGCCGGCCGTCAGACCCACGCCTGCGGCTGTGTCTGCCCGGCGTGCGGCGGCCTCGAGTGTCTCGAACGCCCGCGTTTCTTCGCCGGACAGCTCTTGACCGAGGCGGAGCTGAACAGCGACCAGGCGTACGTGCTCGCGAAGAATCGTCTGCACAACCGTTACCTGCATGGCCCGGGTGTCGTCTGCGGGCTCGAGGTCGCCTGCGATGCCTGCGACGGCTGGGTGAGCATTGCGCCTGGTTACGCGATCGACCCGTGCGGCAACGACATCGTCCTCTGCCAGGAGCAGCGATTGAACGTCCTCGACCTGATCGCGAGCTGCCGGGACACCTGCGGCAGCCAGGTCTCGCCGTGCGACCCCGTTCGCGACAATTCATCCGGTCTCGGCGATTGCCGCGGGATGGAGGAGCACTGGTGCGTGACGGTCGCGTACGAGGAGCGCGAGGCCCGTCCGACGACCGTGCTGCGCCGCGAGCCCTCGAGCGGCACGTGCCAGTGCGGCTCGAACGGGAAGACGAACGGCAACGGCGGCTGCGGGTGCGGCTGCGGAGGCAAGACGACGACCGCCGGCAGCGGCATGCGGTACTCGTCCTCGGCGACCGCGACGGCGACT
>Ga0193728_1000116_pt1 | contig 34190 bp, 37 predicted proteins | sample U1c1metaG_FD_143037 | JGI IMG/M metagenome (GOLD analysis project Ga0193728, IMG submission 143037) | Soil microbial communities from a riparian zone of the East river system, Colorado, United States - U1c1 | ecosystem: Environmental > Terrestrial > Soil > Riparian zone | place: USA: East River... | reverse complement strand
CTCGATCGTGCCGGTGCGCGCATCCACTCGGTCGGCGTCTGATGAGCGATCCGCAGCACTACGTCGCCTGCCTCGACCTCAAGGGCAGGCACTGCCTCGTCGTCGGGAGCGGTGCGATGGCGCGCGAGAAAGTGGAAGGCCTGCACGCGACGGGCGCGATCGTCACCGTCGTCGCGCCTCAGGACTACCGCCCCTACGATCTCGACGGTGTCTGGCTCGTCGTCGTCGCGACGACCGACGACGAGCTGAACAGGCGCATCACCGCCGACGCTGACACGCGCCGCATCTTCTGCAACGTCGCCGACGTGCCAGAGCTCTGCTCGTTCATCCTGCCGGCACTGCATCGGCGCGGCCCCATCACGGTTGCTGTCTCGACGGCCGGAGCATCGCCCGCGCTCGCCCAATCGCTGCGCGACAGGTTCGCGTCGCAGATCGGCCCGGAGCACGAGTCGCTTGCGCGCGAGCTGCGCCGCCTTCGCCCCTGGGCGAAGAAGAATCTCGCCACGTACGAAGAGCGCCGCGACTACTTCCGCAACCTCGTCACGCAGGCGCTCGGATGAGTGTCGCGCTCGTCGGCGCAGGCCCGGGCGATCCAGAGCTGATCACCGTGCGCGGGCTCAAGCGCCTGCGCGAGTGCGAGGTTCTCGTGTACGACCGTCTCGTCTCGGAGGAGTTGCTCGACGAGGCTCCGGCCGGTGCGCTGCGCATCGCGCGCGACGACTTCAAGCAGGACGACGTGAACAGGCTCCTCGTCATGCACGGCCGCAATGGCAGGCGCGTCGTCCGCCTCAAGGGTGGCGATCCGTTCGTCTTCGGCCGCGGCGGGGAGGAGGCGCTCGCGCTCGCCGAGGCAGGCATTCCGTTCGAGCTCGTTCCTGGTGTCTCGTCGCTGTCGGCCGTGCCGGAGTCGGTCGGCATCCCTGTCACGCACCGCGGCGTCTCCTCCACCGTCACCGCGTTCGCGGCGAACGACGTCGAGTCGCTCGATGCCGCCGCACTCGCGCGGGTTCCGGGCACGCTCGTCGCGTTCATGGGCGGTGCCGTCGTGGGGCGCCTCGCCGAGCGGCTCATCGAGCACGGGAAGGCCTCATCGACGCCCGCCGCGGTGATCTCGTCCGGGACGACGGAGCGAGAGCAGGTCGTCACGGCGCCGCTCGGAGCGATCGCCGCCGCAGCCCGCGATCTGCCTACGCCCGCCCTCGTCGTCATCGGCGACGTCGTTGCGGTCCGCGAAGCCCTTGGCGCTTTGCGACGATCCGCCGCGTGACGCAGTTCCGCCGGGTCGACGCGCTTCCTCCATACGCCTTCGCCGAGGTCGAGCGGCTCAAGCTCGAGCTGCGCCGCTCGGGCGAGGACGTGATCGACTTCGGCTTCGGCAACCCCGACGTCGCGCCGCCCGAGATCGCCGTCGAGAAGCTGCGTGAGGCTGCGCTGCTGCCGCGCAACCACCGGTACTCGGCGAGCCGCGGCCTGCCGAACCTCCGCGCCGCCGTCTGCGAGCTCTACCGCGACCGTTACGGCGTCGAGCTCGATCCGGAGACCGAGGCGACGATGTCGCTCGGGGCGAAGGAGGGCCTCGTCCATCTCCTCTGGGTGCTGCTCGGCCCGGGAGACGTCGCGCTCGTCCCGAGCCCGAGCTACCCGATCCATCTCTTCGCGCCCGGGTTCGCGGGCGCGGCGGTGCAGCGAGTCCCGGTCGGCCCCGACGTCGACTTCGTCGCCGGCGTGAAGGAGGCGTGGGAGCTGTCGCAGCCGCGGCCGCGTGTGCTTCTGTGCTCGTTCCCGCACAACCCGACGACCGCGATCGCCGATCGCGCGCAGATGCAGGAGCTCGTCGACTTCGCGCGGGAGAAGGACATGGTTCTCGTGCACGACTTCGCGTACGCCGACCTCGCGTTCGACGGCTACAAGCCGCCCTCGATCTTCGAGGCGGAAGGCGCGCGCGACGTCGCGGTCGAGCTGTACTCGATGACGAAGGGGTTCTCGCTCGCCGGCTGGCGTATCGCGTTCGTGCTCGGCCGTTCCGATGTCGTCGGCGCGCTCGCGCGGCTGAAGACATACCTCGACTACGGGACGTTCCAGCCGCTGCAGATCGCGGCGACCGTTGCGCTGCGCGAAGCGCGCGACCGTCCCGCGGAGGTCGCCGAGATCTACCAGGGCCGGCGTGACGCATTGTGCGGCGGTCTGCAGCGCATCGGGTGGGACGTGCCGCCGCCGCCGGCGACGATGTTCGTCTGGGCACGTATCCCCGAGGCGCACGCCGCGGAGGGATCGCAGGCGTTCGCGGTGCGCCTCCTGAAGGAGGCGCACGTCGCGGTCAGTCCCGGCAGCGGCTTCGGCGTGGACGGCGAGGGCTTCGTGCGCTTCGCGCTCGTCGAGAACGAGCAGCGCATCTCCCAGGCCGTGCGCGGCCTGCGCAACGTCCTCTGACGTTCTAGGCGAACACCGCCCCTCGCACGGCGTAGCGGCCGCGGGACACGGTGCGCAGCACGGGCGTGCGTCCGAGATACAGCCCGGCGCTCGTCGGGTTGATGCCTGCGTTCGCCGCCAGCTGCACCGCCCGGCCGAACGCGAGCTCGGGGCCGTCCGTCCGGAAGATCCGCACGAGCTCGCGCTCGAGCGGCGACAGCGTGCGCGCCGGGTCGAGCGGCACCTTCGACGTGACGACGTCGGACAGCCGGTCGAGCGAGATCCAGTCGAACGTCGTGCACATCGCGCGGAGAATCCCGCGAGGCAAGGTCACGGGGCGTGCGCTCCGGCGCAAGCCCTCGTCGACGTCGGCGAGCGTGAGCGAGCGCGCGATCGAGAGCATCTTGCGCAGCCCGGTCGCCGCACGCCCTCCGCGTACCGGCACGACGAGCCATTCGTGATCCTCGTCGAGCCATGTGACGTCGCCGTTGTGCTCGAGCAGACGCCGGATCGTCGCCGCCCCGAGTCCCGTGCTCTCGAGCTTGCGGCTCAGTACCGAGATGCTCGTCGCTCCGTGGCGGGCGACGAGCCCGCGCGCGAGCGAGACGGCGCGTTCCGGGTCGGTCGCGCGATCTTTGTGCACGACGAGCCCGTCGAGCTCCCGCACGTCGACCGCGATCCCTGCGAGCTCCGCCGCGCAGATCACGCCCGCCGGGTCGAACGGGCGCGCGGCGATTCCCGCCGCGGCGATCGCCCGCGCAATGTCGATGCACGGCGCCGGCGCCGACGACTCGACGACGCGCAGCGCAGCCTGGGTGATCGGCAGGTCGACCCCGCTCGCGAGATACGCATGCAGCCGATGCTCGAGCTGCCGCACACGCTCGCGCGTGTAGCCCTCGGCTCCGCCCGCTGCGGCGAGCGTGGTCGGCCCGTGGCCGTCGAAGCCGACCCTGCGCGAGACGGCGCGCCCCTGTCTGCCGACGAGCTTTGCGTCGACGATCACCTGCGCGAGCTCGTATTCGAGCGTGTGCTCCATGCGATTCCCTTCGTTGACGGTCCGAGCGCTCGGAGAGAGTTCGGCGTCTTCGCCTGGGGAACCGCGGCCCGGCATCGGCACTGGGAGCGGCGCAGCGTCGATCGAACCGCTGCTACGACGACCATAGCCCAACACCGTCAGGGCGCACAACAACGTGCGAATGCGCACGCGTCGCCTTGCGGACAGCCGACGCCGCGGCTACCTTGAAGATCTCGTCGGTCGCAGCGTTGCGGCCGGCCGGAGGCGGAGTTGCCTTCAGGAGCACGAGCTCCTGGGGGCTTTTTTTGTGGACCAAGAACGGAAGGGAGCACGATGAGCGAGAACGGGTACAGCGCGACCACGGGACCGCTACGCGTGCTCGTCGCCGAGGACCAGGCGATCATTCGCCTCGACCTCCGTGGCGTGCTCGAGAAGCACGGGATGATCGTCTGCGCCGAGGCGCGCGACGGTGAAGAAGCCGTGGAGCTTGCGCGATCGGCGCATCCGGATGTCGCATTGCTCGACATGCGCATGCCGAAGCTCGACGGGATCGAGGCTGCACGAAGGATCTATGCCGAGCGGCCGATTCCGATCGTGATGCTGACGGCGTTCTCCGATCGCGCTGTGGTCGAGAAAGCGATCGCGGCCGGCGTCTTCGCGTATCTCGTGAAGCCGTTCAAGGAGAGCGATCTCGTGCCGGCGCTCCGCGCGGCCGTCGTGCGGCACGCAGAGTTGCTCACCGCACGTCGAGCGGTCGGCGAAAAGCCGCTGCGCCCGGTCGTGGTCTCCCTGCGCTCGCCGACCGGGAACGAATGGCCGTTGAAGCTCGAGCGCGGTGAGGACGGCTCGCTCGAGGTGCAGGCGGTCGACGAGGGATGAGAGTGCTGATCGCAGAGGACGAGAGCCTGATCCGGCTCGATCTCAAGGCAATGCTCGAACGTGCTGGGCTCGAGGTCGTCGCGGAGGCGCGCGACGGGGCGGAGGCGCTCGAGCTCTCCCGGTCGGAGCAGCCCGACCTCGCGATCCTCGACGTGAAGATGCCCCGGCTCGACGGGATCGAGGCGGCGCGGAAGATGCTCGACGAGCGGCCGATCCCGATCGTCATCGTCAGCGCGTTCACCGAGCGCGTGCTCGTCGAGCGCGCCGCGGAAGCGGGCGTCTTCGGCTACCTCGCGAAGCCGTTCCGGGAGGACGACCTGCTCCCGGCGGTAGCGACCGCCCAGGCGCGCTTCGAGGAGCTGGCGGCCGTGCGGGAGCAGGTCGACTCGCTCGCCGACGCGCTGGCCTCTCGCAAGGCGATCGAGCGGGCCAAGGGGATCCTGATGGAGAAGCAGGCCCTCACCGAGGATGCGGCCTTTGCGCGGCTGCGGAAGGCGAGTCAGGTGTCGGGGCGGCCTATGCGCGTCATCGCGGAGGCCGTCATTGACACGATGACGGCCTGAGTTGCATATTACGCAGTATATTCGCTAATATGCGCAAGTGGCCACGGTTGCGCTTCTCGGTGCGTCCGGGTACTCCGGGCAGGAGACCCTCGATCGCGTGCTCCGGCATCCGGAGCTCGAGGTCGTCGCGCTCGGCTCCGATTCGCTCGCGGGCGAGCCGGCGGCGGCGCTCGACGTCCGGCTGAACGGCTCGCTGCCCCGCTTCGTCGGGAACGAGGAGGCGCTCGCGTCGGGCGCCGATCTCGTCTTCGCGTGCCTCGGCCACGACCGCGCCGCACTACTCGAGCCGCCGGCCGACACGGTCGTCGTCGATCTCTCCGGCGCGCACCGGCTGCAGGACGCCGCGCTCTATCCGGCCTGGTACGGATTCGACCACCCGCGGCCCGCCGGTCTAGCTGCGTGGAGCTACGCGATACCCGAGCTCTTTCCGCCCGCCGGCCCGCTGATCTCGAACCCCGGTTGCTATGCGACCGCCGCCATCCTCGCGCTCGAGCCGATCAAGCATGCGATCGAGCCTGCGAGCGTCGTGGTCGACGCGAAGTCGGGCGTCTCCGGCGCGGGGCGCGAGCTGAAGCAGAGCTCGCACGCGGGCTTCGTGCTCGAGAACGTGTCGCCGTACAAGGTCGGCGCCCATCAGCACGCGCCCGAGATCGGGCAGGCGCTCGGGTTCCCCGTGTGCTTCGTGCCGCACCTGCTGCCCGTGCGGCGTGGCCTACTCGCCACGTGTTACGTGCAGCCGACGGCAGACGGCCTGCGCGCGCTGCTCGAAGAGGCGTACGCCGACAGCGACGTCGTCCGAGTGCTGCCCGAGGGCGTCGTGCCGGAGCTCGCGCGCGTGCAGCACACCGACGGCGCCGAGATCGGCATCTTCGACGACCGCGCGACGAGCCATGCCGTCGTCATCTGTGCGATCGACAACCTCGGCAAGGGCGCTGCTGGACAGGCGCTGCAGAACGCGAACCTCGCACTCGGCTTCGAGCAGACGCTCGGGTTGCGACTGACTGGAGTCCTCGTATGAGCGTTACAGCTGCAAAGAGCTTCGTTGCCGGCGGTGTTGCCTGCGGAATCCGGAAGAACGGCCGGCGCGACGTCGCCATCGTGCGCTCGCTCGTGCCCGCCACCGGCGCGGCGATGTTCACGACGAACCGCTTCCTCGCAGCGCCGGTCGTCGTGTCGCGCGAGCATCTCGAGCTCATGCAGCCGCAGGCGATCGTCGCGAACTCGGGCGTCGCCAACGCCGCGACGGGCGAGCAGGGTGTCGCCGACGCGCGCGCCACTGCCGTCGAGACTGCGCGCATGCTCGGCCTCGAGCCGGAAGAGGTGATCGTCCTCTCGACGGGCGTGATCGGTACGACGCTGCCGATGGAGAAGCTCCTCAACGGTGTCCGCGACGCCGCGCTGCACCTCTCGCACACGGGCGGCGCGACGTCGGCCGAGGCGATCATGACCACGGACACGCGGCCCAAGGAGGCGCTCGCGCTCGGCAGTGTCGCCGGGGGTGGGGGCTTCTCGGTCGGCGGCATGGCGAAAGGCTCCGGGATGATCCATCCCAACATGGCGACGATGCTCGCCGTGATCACGACCGACTACCCGCTCGAGGCGGGCGAGGCGATCGAGTTCCTGCGGCCCGCGGTCGACGCGAGCTTCAACGCGATCTCGGTCGACGGCGAGTGCTCGACGAACGACGCCGTCGTCCTGCTCGCGAACGGCGCGAGCGGTATCGAGCGCACGCCCGAGACAGACGAAGAGTTCGCGCTCTGCATCCGCAAGGTCTGCGGCGAGCTCGCGAAGCTGATCGTCGCCGACGGCGAGGGCATGACCGTGCTCGCCGAGATCGCAGTAAGCGGCGCCACAGACGACGCCGAGGCGCGCGCGATCGCCGAGCGCGTCGCAACGTCGCCGCTCGTCAAGACCGCGCTCCACGGCCACGACGCGAACTGGGGTCGCATCGCGGCGGCCGCGGGATCCGCGAAGTTCAACGGCGGTTATGCGCAACTCGACCCCGACAAGCTCTCGATCACGATCGACGCGGTGCAGGTGCTCCTCGACGGAACGCCGACCGGCGACGAGCCCGTGCTGACGAACGGGCACTGCTCGATCGAGCTCGACCTCGCGCTCGGCGACGGTTCCGCGAACTACCTCACGACCGACCTCTCCTACGACTACGTGCGGATAAACGCGGACTACCGGACGTGAGCCTCGTCGTCCTCAAGGTCGGCGGCGCCTCGACCGGCGGTGTCGCTGAAGCGGTTGCCGCGCTGCGCGCTGCGGGCGACTCGGTGTGCGTCGTACACGGCGCGGGGCCGCAGATCTCGCAGGAGATGGCGCGGCGCGGCCTCGAGGTGCAGTTCATCGGCGGCCGGCGTGTCACGACCGCTGCGGGGCTCGAGGTGGTGCGCGAGAGCTTTGCGGTGGTGAACGCGGCCGTCTGCGCCGCGATCGGCGACGACGCCGTTCCGCTGGCCGGCGACGAGGTAGGCCTCGAGGCGGAGCACGTGCCCGCGCTCGGGCTCGTCGGCAGCCCGATTCCGTCCGCGCCGGCGGCCGTGCTCGCCGCGCTCTCCGCCGGGAAGGTGCCCGTGCTCACGCCGCTTGCTCGCGGGCCGCTGAACGTCAACGCCGACGAAGCCGCATCGGCGCTCGCCGTCGGCATCGGCGCGGCACGCATCCATTTCCTCACCGACGTGCCCGGCGTGTTCCACGACGGCTGGCTCGTGCGCTCGATCAGCGCCGGGAGGGCTGAATCGCTCGTCGGCGACGGCACGTTCGAGGGCGGCATCGTTCCGAAGCTGCTCGCCGCGGCGCACGCCGCGCACAGCGGTCTCATCGCAGAGATCGGCGCCACGGCGGTCGTCGCATGAGCACCGTCCTCCATAACGCGTTGCTGCCGACGTATCCCGAGACGCGGGTCACGTTCGTCGAGGGCGACGGCGTCTGGCTCACGGACAACGCAGGGAAGAAGTACCTCGACTTCGCGGCCGGCATCGCCGTCGTCGGGCTCGGCCACCGGCATCCCGCGCCGCTCGCCGCCGCGCATGCGCAGCTCGACAAGCTGTGGCACGCGTCGAACCTCTACGGCACTGAGCCGGGCCGCGTGCTCGCGCAGGTGCTTTCGGACCGCTTCGGAGGCGCACAGGCGTTCTTCTGCAACTCCGGCGCCGAGGCGAACGAGGCTGCGCTGAAGTACGCGCGGAAGGCAACCGGGAAGACGGGCGTGATCGCGCTCGAGCAGAGCTTCCATGGGCGCACGATGGGCGCGCTCAGCGTCACGGGTCAGCCCGCGAAGCGCGCGGCGTTCGAGCCGCTGGTCGCCGGAGCCCGTTTCGCAGGGCCGAACGATATCCCGTCGCTGCGCGCAGCCGCATCCGAAGACGTCGGTCTCGTGCTGCTCGAGCCGGTGCTCGGCGAGGGCGGCGTGATTCCGCTGTCGCCGGAGTTCATCGCCGCCGCCACAGCGCTTGCAGAGGAGCTCGGCGCGCTGCTCGCATTCGACGAAGTCCAGACGGGAATGGGGCGGACGGGCACCTTCTTCGCGTTCGAACAGCTCGGCGTACGTCCGCAGCTCGTCACACTCGCCAAGGCGCTCGCGAACGGCCTCCCGATCGGCTGCCTCCTCGTCGCAGACGATGCGGCCGGCGCGTTCGTTCCCGGCGACCACGGCTCGACGTTTGGCGCCAACCCGGTGGTGTGCGCTGCCGCGATCGCGGTGTGCGACACGATCGACGAGGCGCTGCTCGCACAGGTGCGCACGAACGGCGAGCGGCTACGCGCGGGTCTCGCCGGGCTTCCCGGCGTGGTCGAGGTGCGCGGCACAGGACTGCTCGTCGGCGCAGAGCTCGAAGGGTCGGCGGGGGAGGTCGTCGACGCCGCGCTCGACGCGGGCCTCGTCTGTCTGACCTCGGGTGCAAATGTACTCCGCCTCGCACCGCCGCTCGTCGCAAGCGCAGACGACGTCGACAGAGCGCTCGCGATCCTCACCGAGGTGACGAACCGATGAACCGTGCACAGCGGCATGCAGCGATCCTGCGGCTCGTCGCCGACCGGCCGGTCGGCACGCAGACCGAGCTCGCCGAGGCGCTGCGGAGCGCCGGGCACGAGGTCGTGCAGACGACGGTGTCGCGCGACATCCACGAGCTCGGGCTGATCAAGGTTCGTCATGAGAGCGGCCGCCTCGTCTACGCGCCGCCGAGCGCGGCGAACGCCGCGCTCAACGAGGCGATCTCTGTCGCGCTCGGGCGCTGGGCACTCGGGATCGAGGCGAGCGGCAACCTCGTCGTCGTGACGACGCCGGATGGTTACGCGAGCCCGCTCGCACAGGCGATCGACGTCGGCCATCACCCACACATCGCCGGTTCGATCGCCGGGGAGAACACGGTGCTGCTCATCGCACGCGAGCCGGCTACGGGCGCACAGCTCGCCGACGAACTGCGGGCGCAGGCCATGCAAGGTGCGGCGTGAGCGTCGACTCCTTCTCGGTCGCGCGCATCATCCTCGGCTCGCTGCCCGTCGGCGAGCGGGTCGGCATCGCCTTCTCCGGCGGTCTCGACACGTGCTGCGCGCTCGCCTGGATGCGCGAGCACGGCGCGATCCCATATGCATTCACCGCCGACCTCGGCCAGTACGACGAGCCCGACATCTCCGCCGTTCCCGGCAAAGCCAAGCTGTACGGCGCGGAGGAGGCCGTGCTCGTGGATTGCCGCGAACCGCTGGCGCGCGAAGGTCTCGCTGCGCTGCAGTGCGGCGCATTTCACATCCAGACGGCAGGCAAGCGGTACTTCAACACGACGCCGCTCGGCCGCGCAGTCACCGGCACGCTGCTCGTGCAGGCGATGGCGCAGTACGGCGTCGACATCTGGGGTGACGGCTCGACGTACAAGGGCAACGACATCGAGCGCTTCTACCGGTACGGGCTGCTCGCCAACGCGAACCTGCGCATCTACAAGCCGTGGCTCGACCAGGCCTTCGTCTCGGAGCTCGGTGGCCGCAAGGAGATGAGCGAGTGGCTCGAGTCGCGCGGCCTGCCGCACGGGGTCTCGGCCGACAAGGCGTACTCGACCGACGCGAACATGCTCGGCGCGACGCACGAGGCGAAGGATCTCGAGCTGCTCGAGACGAGCATGAAGATCGTCGAGCCGATCATGGGCGTCGCGCACTGGGATCCGGCTGTCGAGATCGAGCCCGAGACGGTGACCATTCGCTTCGAGCACGGGTTGCCGGTCGGCGACCCGGTCGCTGTGATCCAGGAGATGAACGCAATCGGTGGGCGCCACGGGCTCGGCATGTCCGACCAGATCGAGAACCGGATCATCGAGGCGAAGAGCCGCGGTATCTACGAGGCGCCCGGCATGGCGCTACTGCACATCGCCTACGAGCGGCTCCTCAGCGCGATCCACAACGAGGCCACGCTCGAGCGTTACGCCGTCGACGGCCGGAGGCTCGGCCGGCTGCTCTACGAGGGACGGTGGTTCGACACGCAGGCGTTGATGCTCCGCGACTCGCTCCAGCGCTGGGTCGCGTCCGTTGTCAGCGGCGAGGTCACGATCGAGCTGCGGCGCGGCGACGACTACACCATCCTCGACACGCAGGGCGAAGCGGTGACGTACGACCCCGAGCGGCTGAGCATGGAGCGGAGCGCGACGGCGTTCACCGCCGGCGACCGCATCGGCCAGCTCGCGGTGCAGATCAACGACATCGCCGACTCGCGCGCGATGCTCGCGCAGTTCCGGCATCTCCATCTCGACACGCCTGCGCTCGAGCTCGGGAGCGGCGAATGACGCTCTGGTCGGGACGCGTCGGCACCGAGCTCGCGCCGGAAGTGTGGGAGTTCCTCAAGGCGAACGACGCCGAGTTGCTGCCGTACGACATCCAGGCGACGCTCGTGCACGCGGACCGCCTGCACAGCGCGGGGATCCTCGACGACGCCGAGCTGGCCGAGGTGCGCGCAACGCTCGCAGGCCTCGAGACCGTCGATCCTGCGGCAGAGGACGTGCACTCGTACATCGAGGCCGAGCTCGGCGAGGTGGGGCGGAAGATCCACGCCGGACGCTCGCGCAACGACCAGGTCGCCGCGGCGTTCCGGCTCTACGTCGCCGACGCATGCACCGAGGCGGATGCGGCACTCCGCACGTTCGTCGTGGACGTCATCCTCGAACGCGCGGCGGAGGAAGCCGTGACGCCGATGCCGGGCTACACGCATTTGCAGCGCGCGCAGCCGGTCACGGTCGGTCACCACCTGCTGGCGTGGGTCGAGATGCTCGAGCGCGACCGCGCGCGGTTCGCGTTCGCCGCCGCGCAGTCGGAGCCGTCGCCGCTCGGCTCGGGCGCGCTCGCCGGGTCGACGCTGCAGCTGCCCGCACCGCCGAACGCGATGCGCAACTCGCTCGACGGCGTTGCCGACCGCGACTTCGCGCTCGACTATCTCTACGCGGTCGCCGTGCTGTTCACGCACCTCTCGCGCATCGGCGAGGAGCTCGTGCTCTGGACCAGCGCGGAGTTCGCCTTCGCGAAGCTGCCGGAGTTCGCTGCGACGGGCTCGTCGATGATGCCGCAGAAGCTCAACCCGGACGTCGCCGAGCTCGCGCGCGGCAAGGCAGGCACCGCGATCGGCCGGCTCACGGGCCTGCTTGCGACGATCAAGGGCTTGCCGCTGGCGTACGACCGCGATCTCCAGGAGGACAAGCCGCCGGTGTTCGCGGCGCGCGCCGATGTTGCAGGCGCGCTCGGCGCGCTCGGCGTGCTGATCGACGGCCTTCGCTTCGACCGGGAGCGCCTCGCCGCCGCGTCCTCCGATCCACTGCTGCTCGCGACCGACGCCGCCGAGGCGCTCGTGCGCGAGGGCGTTCCGTTTCGCGACGCGCACGAACAGGTCGCGGCTGCGGTGCGCGAAGGCACATTCGTACCCCCGCCGCCGGCACCGCGTCTACCCGACGTCGCCGCGGCAGTCGAGGAAGCGAGGACACGATGGGCGTCGTAACGCCAGTAGGACTTTCGGGCAGGGACTTCCTGCGCATCTCCGATCTGTCGCCCTCTGAGGCGGCGCAGATCCTCGACCTCGCCGGACAGCTGCGCGCGAATCCGAAGGAGCCACTCTTCCCCGGTGCGACACTCGGCCTCTACTTCGCGAAGCACTCCACGCGCACGCGCGTCTCCTTCTCCGTCGCGATGACGCATCTCGGCGGATCGGCCGTCGCGCTGACGCCCGACGAGCTCCAGCTCTCGCGCGGCGAGTCGCTGCCCGACACGGCGCGCGCTCTCTCGCGGTACCTCGATGCAATCGCGGTGCGAACGCACGAGCACGCCGAGCTCGAGGCGTGGGCGGAGTGGGCAACGATCCCGGTGATCAACGCGCTCACGTCGCAGGAGCATCCGTGCCAGGCGCTCGCCGACGCGCTGACGATTCGCGACCGGTTCGGCGCGCTCGAAGGTGTGCGCGTCGCGTGGGTCGGCGACGGCTCGAACGTGCTCGTCTCGCTTGCCGCGCTCGGCAAGCTGCTCGGCTACCACGTTGTCGCAGCGTCGCCCGCCGGCTACGAGGCGGCCGGCGTCGAGACGGTCGTGGACCCGCGCGAAGCGGTGCAGGGCGCCGACGTCGTCGTCACCGACACGTGGATCAGCATGGGCCAGGAGCACGAGCGTGTGACGCGGCTTCACGATCTTGAGCCGTACCGCCTCGACAAGGCGCTGCTCGAGCTCGCAGCACCGGAGGCAATCGTCATGCACTGCCTGCCGGCGCATGCAGGCGAGGAGATCTCCGCCGACCTGCTCTACGGCGACCGCTCGGCGATCTGGGACGAGGCCGAGAACCGCTTACACGTGCAGAAGGCGCTGCTCGCGCTCCTGCTCAGCTAACCGACGGTAACTGCGCCCTCGAGCCAGGCGCGTCCGACGACGACACCGTCGATGCCGAGCGCACGGACTGCCGCGACATCGGCGTCGTCGCGGATCCCGCCCGCGGCGAGCACCGTGCCGTCGAAGCTCCGCACCTCGCGCAGCAGCTCGAGGTCCGGGCCGCTGCGCGTGCCGTCGCGGTCGATCGCCGTGCACAACAGGTGCTGGACGCCCGCATCGGCGCAGCGTTCGAGCGCCTGCGCCGTCGTCAGGCCGGAGGACTCGCGCCAGCCGGCAGTGCGCACGATTCCTTCGGCGACGTCGATCGCGACGACCAGCTCCGCGGCGTCGACCAGATCTCGCAGCGGGATGTCGCCGAAGGCTGCCGTGCCGACCATCACCCGGGCGATGCCTGCGGCCGCGAGCGCCTTCACGTCGTCGACCGAGCGGACGCCACCGCCGAGCTGCACCGGTACCGGTGCGGCCGCCTCGACCACCGCCCGGGCGAGGTCGAGCGGGGCGCCGCCGTCCCGAGCGGCGCCGAGCGCCACCACGTGGACGAGGGGAGGGGACGTCGCCGCCGCTTCGCGGACGAGCGCCAGCGGATCGCCGGCATCGACCTCGATCCGGTCGTAATCGCCCTGATGGAGCCGAACTGCGCGGCCGTCAAGGACGTCCACGGCCGGAATGATTGCGAAGTTCTGTATCAACGTGTTAGCATGGTAACACGATGGCAGCAAACGAGGATCACGCCGAGCTGTTCTCGGCGATCGCATCGATGAAGACCCCGGACGAAACCGGGCGCCTGCTGCGCGACCTCTGCACGGTCTCGGAGCTCGACGCGATGGCCCATCGCTGGGAGGTGGCGCAGCTCCTGGACGAAGGGCTGCCCTATCTCGAAGTGGCGAAGCGTGCGCACGCCTCCACGACGACGGTGACCCGCGTGGCCCAATGGCTCCGCCGGGGCGAGGGCGGCTACGGCCTGGCGCTGAAGCGCCGGAAGAAGCAGCCCGCATGAGAATCGCCGTCCCCTCGAAGGGCCGCCTGCGCGAGCCGTCCATTCAGCTGCTGCACGACGCCGGGCTCGGGCCCGAGACGCCGGGCGACCGCGCGCTCGCATTCCCCTGCCGCAACGCGCCGGTCGAGGCATTGCTCGTGCGCGCGGACGACGTGCCCGAGTACGTGCAGGACGGCGTCGTCGACTGCGGCATCACCGGTCTCGACATCGTGCGCGAGCGAGGCGCCGACGTGACCGAGCTGTTGCAGCTCGGCTTCGGCGCCTGCACGCTCGAGGCGGCGGTGCCGACCGAGTCGACCGCGCAGTCGCTCGAGGACATCGCAGGCGTCCGTGTCGCGACGAGCTTCCCACGGCTCGCGCGCGAGTTTTTGCCCGGCCCGATCGACCTCGTCGACGTACACGGCTCCGTCGAGCTCGCCCCGCGACTCGGCCTCGCCGACGCGATCGTCGACCTCGTGTCGAGCGGCAGCACGCTGCGCACGAACGGCCTGCGGTCGATCGCGCTCTTGCTGCAGTCGGAGGCCGTGCTCATCGGCCCAGCGGAGCCGACGCCCGAGGCGCTCCATCTCGCCGGCGTCTTTCGCAGCGTCGTCGACGCGCGCGGCGCGCGCTACCTGATGCTGAATGCGCCCGAGGATTCGCTCGAGGCGATCTGCGCGCTCGTTCCGGGGTCGCGCGCACCGAGCGTGCTGCCTCTCGCCGAACCGGGGATGGTCGCAGTGCACAGCGTCATCCCGGCCACCGACGTCTGGTCTCTGCTCCCCGCGCTGGAGGCTGCCGGCGCATCGTCGATCCTGCTTGTGCCGGTCGAACGGATGCTCGCGTGAGCAGCGTCGCGGAGATCGTCGCCGACGTCCGCGTGCGCGGCGACGAGGCGCTGACGCACTGGGCGGTCGAGCTCGACGGCATCGAGCCTGCTCGGGCGCTGTCCGAGGACGGGTTGCCGGCCGATGCGGTGCTCGCACTCGCCGGCCGCGTGCGCCGCTGGCACGAAGCGCAGCGTCCCGCGGACCTGCGGATGGACGTCGAGCCCGGCGTCGAGCTCGAGCGCCGCTGGGTCCCGCTCGCCGCCGTCGGCATCTACGTGCCTCGCGGGCTCGTCTCGACGCTCGTCATGTGCGGAGTGCCGGCCCGGGCTGCGGGCGTCGAGCGCGTGGTCGTGGTCACGCCGCCCGACGGCAGCGGCCTCGTCGCGGCTGCGGCGGAGCTGATCGGCATCGACGAGGTGTGGGCCGTCGGCGGCCCGCACGCGATCGCCGCGCTCGCATACGGCACCGACCGGATCCCGCGCGTCGACAAGATCGCGGGGCCGGGCAACGCATTCGTCAACGAGGCAAAGCTCATCGTGTCGCATGACGTTGCGATCGACCTACCGGCCGGTCCGTCCGAGGTCGTCGTCGTGCTCGGCCGCGGTGGGGACCGTCACCTGGCCGAGCTCGAGCTCGCTGCGCAGGCAGAACACGGACACGACGCCGTCTGCAGGATCGTCGAGGGCGACGACCTGGAAGTCGCGCTGGCCGAGGTCGACCGCATCGCCCCGGAGCACGTCGTGTTGCTCGGCGAGGCCGAGTCGCTCGCGCCTCGCATCCGCAACGCCGGCGCGATCTTCGTCGGCTCGAGCTCGCCGGTTGCGAGCGGCGACTACGCGACCGGGGGCAATCACGTGCTGCCGACCGGTGGGTGGGCGCGCTCCGTCGGAGGCCTCGGCCTCGAAACGTTTCTCAAGCCGGTGACGATCCAGCGGCTCACGCCCGCGGGGCTCGACCTCGTCCGTCCCACGGTCGAGGCGCTCGCCGCCGTCGAGGGTATGACGGCGCACGCCGCGGCGGTGCAGCGATGAAACCGCTTGGCGCAACCTTCCAGCCGTATGTGTGGGCGCCGACGACGGTCGAGCTCGCGAACCGCGCGGGCATCGACCCGGTCGAGCTCGTGCGTTTCGACGGCAACGTTCCGCCGCTGCCGCTGCCCACGTCGCGTCCGGCAACCGTCGCGGCCGCGCTCGCGACTGTGAACGAGTACCCGCGTGGGCTCTACCCGGTGCTCACGCGTGCGATCGCCGAGTACGCCGGCGTCGAGCCGGAGAACGTCGTGCTCGGGGCGGGCGCAGACGACCTGATTCTGCTCGTCGCGCGCGCGTTCGCCGGCCCGGGCGACACGGTCGCAATTGCGGATGCGCCCACCTATTCCCTCTACCGCGTCGCGGCGGAGCTCGCCGGCGCGACGATCGGCGACGCCGATCCCGTGCTCACGTTCTGCTGCCGCCCGAACAATCCGACCGGCGCACTCGATCCGCTGCCCTCGGCGCGCCCGCTCGCGGTCGACGAGGCGTATTGGGAGTTCACCGGAACCGATGGCGCCGTGGGATTGATCGACGACGGCGTCATCGTCCTGCGCACGTTCTCCAAGGCCTTTGCGCTCGCGGGCGCGCGGGTCGGCTACGCGCTCGCCTCTGTCGAGACGGCCGCGGAGCTGAACGCGCGGCAGGCGCCTGCGCCGATCTCGTCGCTCTCGGCCGCGCTCGCGATCGCCGCACTCGGCTCGCCGCCGGATCTCGCACCGGTGATCGAGGAGCGCGAGCGGCTCGCCGCCGAGCTCCGTTCGCTCGGCTACGCGCCGTTACCGTCATACGGCAGCTTCGTCTTCGTCCCGGTGGACGACCCGCAAGCGCTCTTCGACACGCTGCTCGCGCGCGGCGTCGTCGTCCGCGTCTCCGAGGGCGGCATCCGCATCACGATCCACGACCGCGAGGACGACGATCTGCTGCTCGCCGCGCTGCGTGGCGAGGATGCGCCGAGCGGACGCCGCGTACGTCACGTGCGCGCGACCGCCGAGACGCAGCTACGCGTTCGGCTCGGCCTCGACGGCGAGAGCCGCGTGCGCGTCGCCACCGGCGCGGGCCTGTACGACCACTTCCTCGAGCAGCTCGCCTTCCACGGCGGGCTCGACCTCGTGCTGGAAGGCACCGGTGACGCCGAGACCGGGTCGCATCACACCGCGGAGGATGCTGCGCTCGCGTTCGGCGAGGCCCTCGACCGCGCGCTCGGCGACCGACGCGGTATCGCGCGCTACGGCGACGCTGTCGTGCCGATGGACGACGCGCTCGCGCGCGCAGCCGTCGATCTCGGCGGCCGGCGCGCGTCGTCGATCGATCTCCAGCTCGACCCGGGCCTCGCGAAGCACATGCTCCAGAGCCTCGCCGACAGCGGCCGCCTCTGCATCCACGTCGAGGCCACGGGAGAGGATCCGCATCACGTAGCCGAGGCGGCGTTCAAAGCGGTCGGCCGCGCGCTGCGCGCAGCGCTTCGCCCCGAGGGCTCGCTCATCCCGTCGACCAAGGGAATTCTTTGAAGGTCGCGATCGCGCGCTACGGCGCGGGCAACGTCCGCTCGGTCGAGCTCGCGCTGCGCCGCCTCGGCGCCGACGTGACCGACGATCTCGCCGGCGCGGATCTCGCGATCCTCCCCGGCGTCGGCTCCGCGCGCTCGGCGATGGAGGGCCTCGGCGCCTCCGTCGGCGTGCTCCGCGAGCGGCATGCCGCGGGCAGGCCGATCCTCGGGATCTGCCTCGGCCTGCAACTCGCGCTCGACGAGAGCGAGGAGGACGGCGGTGTCGAGGGGCTGGGCATCGTCCCAGGCCGCGCGGTTCGGCTGCACGGCGAGCGCGTGCCGCGCATCGGCTGGGCGCAAGTAGAACCGAGCGGCGAGGCGTACTGGTTCGCGCACTCGTACGAGGTGAAGACCGACGCGACCGTCGCGACGAGCGAGGGGCACTCGGCGATCGTCGAGCACGGCTCGTTTACGGGCGTGCAGTTCCATCCCGAGAAGAGCGGCGCGGCGGGGGCGCGTTTCCTGGAGCAATGCCTCTCCCGCGGCTGATCCCGTGCCTCGACGTGGCCGGCGGCCGCGTCGTCAAGGGCGTGAAGTTCCAGGGGCTGCGCGACGTCGGCGACCCGGTGGAGCTCGGAGCGGCGTACTCCGACGGAGGAGCGGACGAGCTCGTCTTCCTCGACATCTCGGCAACGGTGGATGCGAAGGTCTCGGCCGTGGACGTCGCCGCCCGCGTCGCGGAGCAGGTGACGATCCCGTTCACGTTCGGCGGCGGCATCCGCACGCTGGCGGACGCGACGGCGCTGCTCGAGGCCGGCGCCGACAAGATCAGCGTCAACTCCGCCGCACTCGCACGCCCCGAGCTGATCGAGGAGCTTGCGCGCGTACTCGGGAGCCAGGCTGTCGTCGTTGCTATCGACACCGAGGGCGGCCGCGTCCGTTCGCACGCTGCGACGCGTGACGCAGCACGCGACACCGTCGAGTGGGCGCGCGAATGCGAGCAGCGCGGCGCGGGCGAGCTGCTCGTCACGTCGATCGACCGCGACGGGACGCAGGACGGCTACGACCTCGAGCAGCTCGCGCTGCTGCGAGACGCGGTTGGGCTCCCTGTGATCGCCTCCGGCGGCGCCGGCAACGCGCAGCACATCGCAGACGCGCTCGGCGTGTCGCAGGCCGCGTTGCTCGCTTCGATCCTGCACGAGCAGCCCGCGCGGCTCATCGAGCTGCGCGCGGAGCTCCGTGCCCTCGGCGTCCTCCTTCGCGATGCAGCCTGAGCTCCAGGCCGCGATCGTGCAGGATGCGCGCGACGGACGCGTGCTGATGCTCGGCTGGATGAACGACGAGGCGCTAAGCCTGACGCGCGAGTCGGGCGAGGTGTGGTTCTGGAGCCGTTCGCGGCAGGAGCTGTGGCACAAGGGCGCGACGTCGGGGAACACCTTCGCGGTCGTCGAGATTCGCGACGACTGCGACGGCGACGCGCTCGTCATCCGCGTCGATCCCGCAGGCCCTGCGTGTCACACCGGCTCGACGTCGTGCTTCGCGCCCGCACTTTGGCGCACGGTTCTCGAGCGCGTGCGCGACCGGCCGGCCGGCTCGTACGTCGCGTCGCTCGCGGAAGCCGGCGTGCAGCGCGCCGCACAGAAGGTCGCCGAAGAAGGAGCGGAGGTCGCGCTCTCCGCGGTCGCCGGCGACGGTCGCCTCGCGGAAGAGGCGGCCGACCTGGTTTTCCATCTCTATGTGTTGCTCGCGGTGTCGGGCGTCGACATCGCCGCCGGCGAGGACGAGCTCGCCGCGCGTCGCAAGAACTAAAGAACTATGCCACCGCGTCGCGCGACCATGCCGCGATCAACCCGCGGTAGTGCTCGGCGAACTTCTCGTGCTCGTGCGCGGGAAACGTCGTCCGCACGGTGTCCACGAGCAGCCGGTCGAACTCGTCGCCGGTGAACCAGTCGTGCGCGAGCTCGTCGAGGTGCGGTAGCGCCGACGCGCAGAACTCCGCGTACTCGTCCGCCTGGAAGTGATCGTCGGCGAGCCGCCGGTACTCGACGAGCTTCTGCTCGTACGAGAGCAACGGGTCGTCGCCGATGTCGAACCACGGGCGAGGGTCGACGTCGATCCGCATGCGCCGTCGCTCGGCCAGGCAGAAGGCAGACCACCGCACGAGCGCCTTGATCGCCCACGGGAAGTAGTAGTGCAGGCTCGTCAGCGCGACGTCGGGCGTCGCGTTCGCGTAGTCGATCGGATGCACCTCGCCTGCGCGCACGATCGACTCGCACGAGTTGAACTCCCAGCGGAAAAACGCGTTCACGATCTTCGAGATCGTCACCACCTCCTCGCCCTGCTCGGCCGGGAGGAAGTCGTGGCGCACCTGGTAGCGGTCGTGAATCGGCCGGTCGGGATCGAACCACATGACCATCGTCTCCGCACCGATCGAGAGACTGCGCGCGAAGACGTCGAATTCGTCGACGGCGCGCTGGATGTGCATCAGCTGCTCACCCGACGCGTCGTAGCTCTGTTGCAGCTGGTCGGCGTCGTCCGCGCGCGAGACGCCGCGCCACTGTCCGCCGTCGAACGGCTTGAGGTACAGCGGGTAGCCGACCTGCTCGGCGATCGACGTCAGGTCGAACGCCCGGTTGTAGCGCTCGGCCGTCGTCTGGAAGCGCTCGTTCGCCGGCGGCTGCTTGTGGGGGATCAGCCAGGTGTCCGGCACCTTCAGACCGAGGCGCATCATCGCGCAGTACGCGGAGTGCTTCTCCATCGCCTGGAACGTGAACGGGTTGTTCAGCACGTAGACGTCGTCCATGAGCACGATCTTTTTCAGCCATTCGCGTGGCAGCGCGTACCACCACCCGAGGCGGTCGATCACGAGCTCGTAGCGCGGTCGATACCGCAGGTCGAACGGCTCGTTCGTCACGCGCTCCACCTCGAGCTTGTGCTGCTCGCCGCGCCACTCGAACGAGCCCACGCGTTGCGCGAGTCGCTCGAACGAGGTGGACCAATCCTGCTCCGTCCCGAGCAGCAACCCGATCAGGTGTTTCATCGCCACGCCCTCCGCAGGAGTGGCGCGAGATGCGCCTCGACCGCGCGTCGCCACGTGAGCCAGTCATGTCCGCCGCGCGCCGCGTGGAAATCGACTCCGTATCCCTGCGCCGCGAGCGCCTGGGCGACGGCGGCGTTATTGCCATAGTTCTCCTCGTCGAGCGCGCACGTGATCGTCGTCGGCACAGGCCGCGCGCCGTCCTTCGCGTTCAACACGGTGCCGACGAAGCGGTCGATACGGGAAAACCGCCGGAACCTCGACTCCTGTGGGTCGGTCCGCCGACGGAAGTAGCTGCCGGACTGGAGGAAGAGGCCCGCGAACGCGCGCGGTTCCAGCCGGTGCGCGTGGAGTAGGGCGAGCGCGCCGAGGCTGGCGCCGAGGCCGACCCGGCGCGGCCGCCTGCCGGCGAGGTCGTCGAGCGCTGCGACGAAGGCCCGGGCGTAGGGCGTCGAGGCGGAGTAGGTCTCCAGACGGTTGTCGGGCGAGACGAGCACGACACGGTGGGCGGGGGCCTCCCGGGACGTGACCAGCCGGCGCAGGATCGGCAGGAGCTGGGCTCGCCGGACGTACTCCGGGCCATCGAGCACGACGAGGAGCGGTGCCCCGGCAGGCGGGCCGCCGATCTCATGAACGCGCATCGTGAGCGTGTGATCTCTCGCCACGGAATCGTCCTTCCCTGCGCGCGCGCCCCCAATCGAGACTCGGATCGTCGAGGAGCGGGTAGAAGGGCTCAACACCCGGGTTGTTTTGGCCGATCGACTAACCGAGAGCCCTGTCGCTCGTCCCATCAGGAGTAGGAACATGTTGACCGAAGTACCGCCAACCGACTGTCAAACGGCGCGCGAGGCCGCCTCCATGCGCGTGGATGGGGAGCTGTCGGAGCTCGAGGCGTTCCGCCTCGACGCGCACCTCCTGTGCTGCCCGGAGTGCCGCCTCTTCGCCGCCCGCGCCGAGTCCATCACGCGTGCGGTCCGCTCGGCCGCGGACGAGCAGCCTTCCGCGCCGGTCGTCCTCAGTGGGCTCCGCCGTCTACCGATCTCCTCCTGGCCCGCGGCTGCGAGTCTCGTGCTGGCAGTCGCCGGCTCGTCGTTCGCGCTCGGCCACGTCATCGCAACGCGCTCGCCGGCCCAGCCGGCCGTGTTCGGGCAGACGGACGCGGTGAGGCTCCATCAGGATTCGGCTCATCAGCACGTACTCGCCCTGCTGAACGCCTTTGTGCTCCCGCGGCCCCATCTCGGGCCGATGCGCGCGATCTAGCCCCTAGATGATTGATGCCACGACAGTGCACGTCTGGATGGTGGCTCAGACGCACCCCGCCGTGGCATCAACCCTCGAGCCATTTGCCTCGCGCCTAACTAAGCTACGCGACCGTCGTCCTACGATCGTGACGGAACGCCCTTTCTGGGCGTGGGAGCGAGCAGGCGCCGCCGTACCGTACGGCTCCCGGCGCAAACAAAACGGAGGGAATCGATGCAAAGACGCCTCTGGCTCCTCGCGGGTGCGGGCGCTGCGGTCTTGATGATTGCAGCCTCTGCCACTGCGACGACCAAGGTCGCCGGCAGCGCCAAGGGATCCACGTTGGCCGCTGCCCCGTTCGCCCAGGCATGGGCGAACGTTCCGAAAACTGCCGCAGCACGCAAGGCGAAGAGCGTGCTCGTGTTCGGGATGGAGCAGGACGTCACCGGCTTCAACACCGGCGAGGAGTCCCAGAACGCGTATTGGGCGGCCCTGACCGGCAATACACCGACGCTCCGCGGCAACTACATCATCGACGACAAGGGCAACTACCACCTCGACCTCGCGTCGAAGGTGACTGCGACTTCCAAGACCCTGACGATCACGATCCGCCCGGACGCATTCTGGTACTGGGAGGGTCACCCCAAGGCGGCCGTCACATACCGCGACTACGTCTACACGTGGCAGCAGATCGTGAACAAGGCGAACACCCCTGCGTCGACGACCGGGTACGACCAGATCACCGGCTTCACGCACAAGGGTGAGCGGCAGATCACGTTCCAGTGGTCGAAGCCGTTCGCGGACTACCAGGACCTCTTCGGCCTCGTCTATCCGTCTGCGGCCGTCGCCGGCCTCAACTGGAACACGATGTGGGCGGACTGCGTCTGCGGGAACGACGGCAAGCCCGTCTCCGACGGCCCGTTCTTCATGTCGAACTACACGAAGGGCCAGGGCCTGACCCTGAAGCCGAATCCGACCTGGTACGGCAAGACGCCGGCCCTGAAGGAAGTCGACTTCAAGCTGATCACGGACACGAACTCCGAGATCCAGGCAATGCGTGGCGGCGAGGTTGACGCGATCAACCCGTCCCCGCAGACGGCGCTCTCGCAGCTCGTCAACCAGTCGGGCCTGAAGTACAGCTCGCTGCCCGGTTTCACACAGGAGCACCTCGACCTGGGGCAGGGTGGCACTGCGATGCCGCTGCTCAAGCAGCTGTGGTTCCGTCAGGCGATCGCGCTCGGGATCAATCGCACGTCGCTGATCAAGGCGCTCTACGCGACGATCGCACCGGGCCTCAAGCCCCTGAACAACCCGTTCTATGAGATCGGCACGAACGCGGTTCCGCACTTCAACGAGTACGCGTTCTCCCAGAAGAAGTCGATCGCGCTCTTCAAGGCGCACGGGTGCACCGGTGGTCCGTCCGTCCCGACTCGGAACAACACGAGCTTCTGGACGTGTGCCGGCGTTCCGGCGGCGGTCCGCTTTACCACGACCGCCGGCAACCAGCGGCGTGCCACGAGTGCTGCGATCTTCTCGCAGCAGCTCCAGGCCGTCGGCATCAAGGTCAACGTCGGCTTCCAGCCGGCCAACCCGAACTTCTTCGGGCAGACCCTGCCGACCCACGACTTCGACGTCGCGGAGTTCGCGTGGCTCGGAGGCCCGGATCCGTCGGGCTTCGACGCGATCTACCAGTGCCAGGACAACGCCAAGAACCTTGGTGGCTCGAACTACAAGCTGTACTGCAACAAGACCGTCGACGCCCTGCTCACGAAGGGTGAGTCCGACCTCAACCCGGTGAGCCGCACGGCGACGTATCAGAAGGCCGCGAAGATCGTCTCGCATGACATCGCGGTCATCCCGCTGTACAGCCCGCCCCAGATCCTCGTGTACAAGAGCGCGATCAAGGGCATGGACCACAGCAACAATCCGACGCTGCTCGGCCCGACCTGGAACATCGAGCAGTGGAGCTGGTAACAGGAGCCCGGGCTTAGCCCTCTCCTGAACGACGAACACTGGATCCGTGCCGCCGGGCGACCGGCGGCACGGATCCATCTCGTATCATCCACCGGTCCCGAGACTGCGGCGAGGAACAACCGTGATCACCTACATCATCAGGCGCATCCTTTACAGCATCCCGGTCCTGATCCTCTCGACGTTTCTCAGTTTCACGTTCGTGTCGCTCGCGGGGAACCCGACCCTGGCACTGAAGGCGAACCCACGTTTCTCGCAGAACACCGTCGACCTGATCTCGGCGCGCTACCACCTCAGCGATCCGATCCCGATCAGATACCTCTACTGGGTGCGCGACGTCTTCACCCACAAGCTCGGGAGTTCGCTGTCGACGTTGCAGCCGATCTGGCCCGACATCGCACGCACGATGGGCCACACGGCGCAGTTCATCATCCTGTCGGAGGTCCTCGCGATCATCCTGGGCGTCGCGGTCGGCATCTACTCCGCGATCCGGCAGTACTCCGTGTTCGACTACTCGTTCACGACGTTCAGCTTTCTCGGCTTCGCGATGCCCACGTTCTGGCTCGCCCTTCTCCTCCAAATCCTCTTCGTCGACATCTACCTCAAGTGGAACGTGCGGATCTTCTATACGTCGGGTCTCAACAGCCCAGGTCAGGGGACGTGGTCGCTCGACCGGCTGCAACACCTGGCGCTGCCGATCATCACGCTCTGCATCATCAGCTTCGCGGGCTACAGCCGATACATGCGCGCGTCGATGCTCGACGTCATCAACAGCGACTACGTGCGTACCGCACGTGCGAAGGGCGTGCCGGAGCGTAAGATCATCATGCGCCACGTCGTGCGCAACGCGTTGATCCCGATCATCACCGTCGCATCGCTCAATTTCGGCGCGCTGCTCGGCGGAGCGATCATTACGGAGAGCGTCTTTTCGCTCGACGGCATCGGCTTCTACTTCATCAATGAGCTGAGAAACAACGACCTCTATGCCGTGATGGCGTACCTGGTCGTGACATCGGTGGCCATCATCGCCTTCAACCTCATTGCGGACCTGCTCTACGGCATCCTCGATCCGCGCATCCGGTATGACTGAGATCGACCCTCGGGCGAAGGAGATCCCGCTCGACGACAACGTTGCGCCGCTGGAGCAGAACGTCGACCTGTTCAAGACGCCGGCTCCGTACGGGATCGACATCACGGCCGCGGCGGGTCTCGAGGTGCAGACCCGCAGTCAGTGGGACTACGTCCGTCGCCGCTTCTTCCGGCACCGCCTCGCGCTCATCGGGCTCTTCGGGCTCGTGGTCATCTTCGGGGCGGGAATATTCGCGAACTTCGTCGCCCCGTACTCGTTCTCCGAGATCGACCTGAACAACATCCTCGCCGCGCCGACGACGGCCGGACACCATTTCTTCGGCACCGACAACATCGGGCGCGACTACTTCAGCCGCGTCGTGTGGGGTATCCGGACGTCCGAGGAGGTTGGCCTCGTCGTCGCTGCGGCTTCGTCGGTCGTCGGCATGATCGTCGGCGCGATCTCGGGCTACTACGGCGGCTGGCTCGACAATCTGCTCATGCGCATCACCGACCTCGTGCTCACGCTGCCCGCGATCGCGATTCTGCTCACGGCCGCTGCTCTGCTCGGTTCAGGAAGCCAGTGGCGGACGACGTTCATCCTCGCGGCGTTCTTCTGGACGGGGATCGCGCGCGTCGTACGCGGCATCTTCCTGTCGCTGCGCGAAAAGGAATACGTCGAGGCGGCGAAGGCGAGCGGAGCGGGCGACCTCCGGATCATGTTCCGGCACATCCTTCCGAACACGCTTGGCCCGATCATCGTCAACGGCACGCTTGCCGTAGGCGCGGCGATCATCACCGAGGCGGCGCTTTCTTTCCTCGGCTTCGGCATCAAGCCGCCGACACCGTCGCTCGGCGTCCTCGTCTCCGACGCCCAGACGAACCCGCAGCAGTGGTGGTTGACGGTGTTCCCCGGATTGACGATCGTGTTGATCGTCCTCTGCGTCAACTTTGTCGGCGACGGGCTACGCGATGCGCTCGATCCACAACAGCGGAGGATCCGTGCCTGAGCCGATCCTCTCGATCAAAGATCTCGTCGTCGAGTTCAAGACAGACGATGGGGTCGTCCACGCCGTGGACGGCCTGACGTACGACGTCTTCCCCGGGGAGACGCTCGGGATCGTCGGCGAGTCGGGCTCCGGCAAGAGCGTGTCGACAATGTCGATTCTCGGACTGATCCCACAGCCTCCGGGCCGTATCCCGAGCGGGTCGGCAATGTTCAAGGGCAAGGATCTGCTGAAGCTCAAGAAGCGGCAGCTGCAGCGCCTCCGGGGCGACGAGGTCGCGATGGTCTTCCAGGATCCGATGACGTCGCTCAATCCCGTGCTGAAGGTTGGGTATCAGCTCGCAGAGATGATCAAGACGCACTACCCGAAGCAGAAGGACGCCGAGGTGCGCACCCGCGTGATCGATCTGATGCGGATGGTTGGCATACCGAACCCCGACGCGCGCTACGACAACTATCCGCACGAGTTCTCGGGCGGGATGCGGCAGCGCGCGATGATCGCGATGGCGATCGCCAACTCGCCGTCGCTCCTCATCGCGGACGAGCCGACGACCGCGCTCGACGTGACGATCCAGGCGCAGGTGCTCGAGGTGTTGAAGACCGTGCAGGCGGAGACGAACGCCGCCACGATCCTGATCACGCACGACCTCGGCATCGTCGCCGAGCTCTGCGACCGGGTGCTCGTCATGTACGCCGGCCGGATCGTCGAGCAGGGCGATGTGCACACGATCTTCGAGAATCCGCGCCATCCGTACACGATCGGTCTCATGGACAGCCTGCCGAAGCTGACGGAGGACGAGGAGGCGCTTCGGCCGATTCCCGGTCAGCCGCCGTCGTTGATCAATCGTCCGACCGGCTGCGCGTTCCACCCGCGGTGCTTTCTCTCGCAGGGGCGCCTCCCGTGCCATGAAGAGGTTCCGCTCTTGCGGCCCGTCGACGGTGGAACCGAGCACTACTCGGCCTGTCATTTCGCCGAGGAGCTCGTCGGCCACCATTCGAAGTTCTCGTCGCCGGTCGCGGGAGGCGTCGCATGAGCGAGCAGGAGCGGATCGACGAGCGCGAGGCGAGTGCGTCCGTGCACGACCGGGCGACGCAAGGGGAGGAGATCCTCCGCATGGAGGGCCTCGTCAAGCACTTCCCGATTCGCGCCGGCATCCTGAAGCGCACCGTCGGGCAGATCCATGCAGTCGACGGCGTCAACCTCTCGCTGAAGGCCGGCGAGACGCTGGGTCTCGTCGGCGAGTCGGGGTGCGGCAAGACGACGCTGTCGCGCACGGTGATCAAGCTCGTCGAGCCGACGTCGGGGAAGATCGTGTTCAACGGCCGCGACATCACGCACTTCAACCGCCGCCAGATGCGAGACGTCCGGCGAGAGATGCAGATCGTGTTCCAGGATCCGTACGCATCGCTCAATCCGCGCATGACGGTGCGCGACATCGTCGGCGAGCCGCTGCGGATTCACGGGCGCTACAAGGGCAATCACGGCAAGCAGCGCGTCGACGAGCTCCTCCGCACGGTGGGGTTGTCGCCGGAGCACGCCAACCGTTTCCCGCACGAGTTCTCGGGCGGCCAGCGCCAGCGGATCGGCGTCGCCCGCGCGCTCGCGCTCAATCCGCAGCTGATCATCCTCGACGAGCCGGTCTCGGCGCTCGACGTCTCGATCCGCGCGCAGGTCGTGAACCTGCTCGAATCGCTCCAGCGCGACTTCGGGTTGACATACATCTTCGTCGCGCATGATCTCTCGGTCGTCCGCCACGTCTCCGACCGCGTCGCGGTGATGTACCTGGGCAAGGTCGTCGAGATCGGGACGAAGCACCAGATCTACGACGAGCCGTCGCACCCCTACACGCAGGCGCTGCTGTCGGCCGTGCCGATCGAGGAGCCGAGCCAGCGCGGCAAGCGCAAGCGGATCGTGCTCGAGGGTGATGTCCCGAGCCCGGCGAACCCGCCGTCAGGGTGCCGCTTCCGCACGCGCTGCTGGAAGGCGCAGCCGATCTGCTCCGAAGAGGAGCCAGCACTCATCGACCGCGGGCAGGGTCACCCGAGCGCGTGTCACTTCGCAGAGATCGTCAAGCCGCTCGACATCGTCGGGCAGCCCGCCGTTTCCGCACAGGGCTAGTTGGGCCACCTCACGAGCATCGCGCTCGTGTAATCAGCGGCCTGGCGTGGTGCGGGAACTGGAGGTTGCTGTCGAACCGGCTTCCTACAAAGCCGACCGTCCAGATCCCGTCGGTTCGGTTTGTCGATAGGCCGTCGATCTGACCGGAGGGATTGGCGGACTGCCACTTGGGTTCGGCTCGTCGTTCGAGGAACGGAGGGGAATACGCGTCACCGTTACCGGAGCCGCCTGCCATCCACAGATCTCCGCGGGCGCCAAGGGCGAGCGCGTAGATCCACTCAATGCTGGGTGTTACGGTTTTCCGCCAGCGGGTTCCGTCCCAGTGAAAGAGCACGGTGTCCGGCCAGGCAGGCGCACCCGAGTTCCCGGCGTCTCCAGCAGCCCAGATATCCCGGGAACCGGAAGCATCGACACTCGTTATCTCGGGGCTCTCGTCCAGGCCGTACCCGCCGTTCGGCGGCAGCTGCGAGTACGAAGACCAGTGTCTCCCGTTCCAATGCATTTCGAAGAATCGTCGACCCGACGTGTCACCGACCGCCCACACGTCCGTCGGTGACAGGGCGGCGAGGCCCAGAAGCTCGGTGTCGGGTCGTCGGATGCGCGTCCAGCGCTCACCGTCCCAGTGAAGGATGACGGCTGCTCCGGTCAGGTCGCCGCCAACCATCCACACATCACGGGCGGAGGTCGCGGCTACTGCGGAGAGGGTCCGCAAGCCTTGGAACCTGACCCTGGTCCATCTTGCGCCGTTCCAATGCTCGGCGAGAGCCTGCCGTTGCCCGCCTGCGCCTCTAAACTTCCCGCGCCCCGACGCTCCAAGCTCGCCGACCGCCCACACGCTCTCCGGGGCGGCTATCGCAACGCTTTCAAGTGTGCCGGCCACCGCCGGGCTGGAGACCAAGGCCCATCGCGCGCCATCCCAATGCTCAATCAGCGCCGTCGGGCGGCGCGGGCCGTCCTCGAAGTCCGACGGCCCGCCCACCGCCCACGCATCAGCCGGCGCGTCGGCGGCAATCGCCTGCAACTCGCCGCCCCTCACAAGCGGACTCGGCACGACCTTCGAGACCACCGCGCATAGACCGGAGCGATTGTCCGACGACGTCATCCCGGGCGCGGCCACAGCACCGTCCCATGCGACAGAACCGACCACGACGGCGGCAGCCATCGACACAACGCCAAGCTGCCAACCCAAACTCGACCCCCGCGCCGGCGAACCCCGTGCCGCGTCTTCCCAGCTACCGAGGCCAGTCTGGCGCATCGCCCAATTCAACCGCGTCGGAGCAAGGAGTCAAGTGCCCTTCCGGATTTGGCCCATGCCAAGCTCCGTGTGCCGCACTGGACTCGGCGTGCGCGATGGGCCACAGTCAGCTTGATGCGTGCGTTGTTGCTCTCGACTGTCCTTGCGGTTGCGTGGCTGTCGGTTGCCGGGACAACTGCTTCGGCCGCGGATGGTAAGCATCCGCTGACTTGCACGCACGAGGCGAGCACGCCAGCGTGCGCCGCCGTAGCGAGCGCTCCGCGGCCGCTACGCGTCACTGCGGCAGGCGTAGCCGGTGTCCGCTTTGGGGCGACGCTGGCGGCGGTTGAACAGCGGCTTGGAGTTCATTTCGTCGGGATCCGGATTGGCAGCGAGCTGGACGGTGCGTTCTGTGGCGACGGTGTTCGCGGCGAGGCGGACTTTCAGATGCGTTCGGGGGTGGCGCGGCTGTGGCGGCTTGCATTCACGGGCGGCGCTGCGACGGTCGAGGGGATCTCGCCGGGCGCCAGCTTGCGGGCGCTCAAGCGGACGTACGGGCGGCGGTTGATTCTCGACAAGGACACCGACATTCACACGGGAGATGCAGACGTTGTGCATGCCGCGCGCCGTGGTGGCTATGACCTTGTCTTCGTTGTCGACGGCGGGCACGTGGTCTCGATCGGCCTCGACACCGGCGGAGTGCTCGACGTGCGCTGCCCGGCTGTCGCCGTGCCTCCTCCGGCGACCTTCGGCCTTCTCAGCCTCGCCGGAGCGTCCGGGCTGCAGCCGGTGATGCGCGTTCCCCAGGTTCTCGCCGCGTGGCCATGGTTCCCGCTCATCACTGACAGTGCCGGCAGCGGCTGGGACTCGTGGATGCCGGTCTGCGCCGGCCGGACGCGCGGCCTCGTCAGCTTCGGCGGCGGAGCGCTCGGAGGCGTCTGGTTCAGCTCCGGCGCCTCCACCGACACGGGTATCAGGATCGGATCCTCGCTTGCCGACCTGCAAGCGTCGTACGGCACAGACCTCCAGTCTTCCGACCCGACGCTGTACTTCGTCTATGCAGCAGGGCCGCCGCCGGTCGCGACCCTCGGCTTCCACGTCGACAGCGGGATCGTGACCGCACTTGGATTCGGCGGCCGTCAGAGCATCGGCGGCGGCGCCCCGCCGCGAATCTGGTGCTGACAATGCGATGTTCTTACGTCCGTGGGCCTGCACGACCGCGGTCGGTAGGCTCGCCGCACTGCCCGCGAACTGAAGGAGCGAGATGGCCGCCGAGATACCGACATTGTTCGTTTGCCACGGCGACGACGGCGGGCCGCGGTTTCATCCGTGCCGCCGTATGCAAGAGGCGCTTCGCGCCGCAGGCATCGAGTACGACAAGGTGATCAGCGCTCACGGCAGTCCGATTCCATTCCTGCGCAAGGGATCCCGCGAACAGCTGCGCGAGGCAACCGGCGACACGAAGCTGCCCGCGCTCAAGCTGCCCGACGGCACGGTGATCACGCATTCCCGCGCGATCCTGGCTTGGATCGAACAGGGCCGGGCGGACGTCTGACCGACGCGGTATCGTCGCACCGTGGCCACCGCTGCGCCGACCGTCGAACCCACCCACGGACCGCCTCCGGCGCTCCCCGAGATTCAGATCGTGCCGCGCGGGGGACTGCCTTTCGCGGCGGCGGCCGTCGTCGGCCTCATCGTCGCGATCGCCGGAAACTGGATGTGGGCGATCGACTTCTTCCACGTCGTCGGCGGCGGCGCGTGGACGACGCTCGACCTGTTCCTCGGCTTCGTGCTCGGCCCGATCATCGGCCGCATGTCGATCCCGGCGCGCATCGAGTTCTCCGCGCGGTTTATGCCGAAGCTCGTGCTCCTGATCCCGACGCTCGTCACGATGACGCTCGCCTCGGGCTTCCAGCTTGCGCATAATCTCGGCTTTCTCGACTCGAGCTATCCACGCCACGGCTGGATCGTCGCCTCGTTCATCGTCGTCGGGATCATGGCCGTGATCGCCATCGGGTATCTCGAGCCTGCGAACATCGCGGTCCTCTTCGAGCTCAAGAAGCCACAGCCTGACGGCGAGCTGATCGCGAAGCTGATGAAGCGCTTCCTCTACACCGCCGGCATCACCGGCGTGATGCAGGTGGCGACGCTCGTGATCATGACGCGGATCGCAACGTGAGCGCCGTTCCTGCTCGCGCGATGGACGTTCGCCGCCCGCCGATCTGGGAGTGCGGCGTCGCCGCGCTCGCATGCGTGGTCGTAAGCGTCATCTACCTAGCCTCGTACCTGCCCGGAAAGCCGAACACCGTGCCGGCATACGTGCTGCTCACGGCGGCGACGCTCCTGATCGTCGCCCAGCTCGTGATGATCGGTGGGCTGTCGAGCTTCTCACGCAGCTCGTTTCACGAAGTCGCCGGCTGGTCGCTCCTCGCCTACGTCGTCATCGGCGGGATGATCGAGTACGTGTTCCTGCGCAACCACACGCGCGGAGAGGAGCTGGTGTTGCTGACGTGGGGGCTCGTGCTCTTCATCGTCGACGTGCCGTTGATCCTCGGCTTCTCCGTCGCGCGCTATCAGCGCGCCGACTAACGCCGCCGCGTCCTCGTATTCGCATCCTTTGCGAGGAGCTTCCACTTGCGGGTCTCCTCCTTGCGCAGCAGGTGATCGTGGCGGACGGCGATCGCGTGCAGCTCGCGCTGGAGCTTGAACCAGCTCTGTAGCCGATCCGGCGCGAGCGCGCCCGACTCGACGGCGGCGAGCACTGCGCAGCCTGGCTCGCTCGTATGTGTGCAGTCGTTGAACTTGCACTGGGCCGCGAGCTCCTCCACGTCGGAGAATGTCTCGCCCATTCCGCCTTCGCTTGCATCCCAGAGCTGGAGCTCGCGAATGCCCGGCGTGTCGATGACGACGCCACCGCCCGGCAGCAGGATCAGCTCGCGGTGGCTCGTCGTGTGCTGCCCCTCGTCGTCGTCGGCGCGCACTTCCTTCACGGCCATCTGCTCGTGGCCGACGAACGCGTTCACGATCGTGGACTTGCCGACGCCGCTCGAGCCGATCAGCACTGCGGTCGTGCCCGGCTGGATGCGCGCGCGCAGCGCGTCCATGCCCTGGCCGCTGATCGCACTGACGACGTGCACGGGCACTCCGAGCGCGACCGCCTCGACCTCGGCGACCATCGGCCCCGGGTCCTCGATGCGATCTGCCTTTGTCAGCACGACCTCAGGCGTCGCACCGCTCTCCCAGATCGTCACGAGGTAGCGCTCGATGCGCCGCGGCTCGAGCTCCGGGCCGAGGGAGCTGACGATGAATGCGACGTCCACGTTCGACGCGAGCGTCTGCGCCGACGTCGCACGGCCCGCCGCGTTGCGCACGAGCGCGCTGTGGCGCGGCAGGATCGAGCGGATGAGCCCGTCGCCGAGCCCGACCCAGTCGCCGACGGCGACGTCGGCGTTCTCGTGCAGCATGCGTCCGGGCAGGCGCGTACGGACGACTTCGTCCGCCGTCTGCACGTCGTACGCCGCACGATGCGCGGCGGTCACGCGTCCGGGTGTGAGCCCGGGGTCCAGCTGTTCGGCAAGCTCGGCGTTCCAGCCGAGCTCTGCCAGATCGAAATCAGGCAACGTTGCTCCTTCGAGAGATGAGATGGGACGGCAACGCCGTGGCCACCTCCCGAAGGAACGCGCCCGTCGTGCCGGCTAGGTCGAAAGGACCGAGGAGGCGGCAAGCACAGTCATCATTTGTCGACCTCCTCTTCGCCGGGGACAGGAACCGCCGGAAAGGCTAGAGGCAGGAACGCCGAGCGTCAAGCTGCGTCCCAGAGGGCGTGTCATCGAGGCGGCCTCAGGACTGCGAACTCGTCCGTGATCGCAAGCTCCCGCCGCCGGAAGCGGAAGAGCGACGCAGGGCGTCCGCCGCTGCGCCCCGGCTCACGCCGGCTACCCGTCGGCTCGAGTACGTCGCGTCGCAACAGCACGCGTTGGAGGTTCGTCGCCGAGACGTCGTGCCCGAGCGCAGCCGCGTAGAGCTGCCGTAGCTGCGAGATCGTGAACGTCTCGGGCGCTAGTGCGAAGCCGGCGTTCGTGTACGACAGCTTCGCGCGTAAGCGGTCGCGGCCGGCGAGCACGATCTGGCCGTGGTCGAACGCGGTGGGCGGGAGGTCGTCGACCGGATGCCACGCGGTGTCGCCGGGCAGGCTCGGGTCCGCGTCCGACGGCACGAGGCCGAGGTACGACGTCGCGAGCTGCCACTCGTCCGGCACGCGCTCCGGCTCGCTGCGCGTGTCGAGCTGCTCGAGATGCGAGAGCTCGCGCACGTCGACCTTCGCCGCAAGGTGGCGCCGGATCGATTCCTCGAGCGTCTCGCCGTGCTCGAGGTACCCGCCCGGTAGCGACCAGTGCCCGTTGAACGGTTCGAGCGCCCGCTGCCAGAGCAGCACCTGGAGCGCGCCGTCCCGCACCTGGAGGACGACGGCGAGCGCCGCGTGGGCCGCGACCGCGCTGGTAGACTCGTCCGTGAGTTTTCGCTTCACAGTCGCAAACACTAGCCGAGGAGGAAGAACCGTGAGAGTACGCAGGATCGGGGCCGTCGTTGCCCTCGCCGGAGCCGCAGCAGGAGTCGCAGCCGGCGTCGGCGCGACCTCGAGCAGCGCGAAGAGCAACGCTGGAGCGGCGGCCCAGAAGAAGACGTTCGTCGTGCTCGTCACCGACGTCAACCAGTTGAACGACCACGGCTTCAACCAGCTCGCGTACCAGGGGCTGAAGCGCGCGGAGGCCAAGCTCGGCATCACGGGCGCCGTCTACCAGTCGCCGTCCGCGGCGCAGTACATCCCGAACCTCGCCACGGCCGCGCGTAAGGGCGCCGACCTCGTCATCTCGGTCGGCTTCGACCAGGCGAACGCCCTCGCGAAGGTCGCCAAGCAGTTCCCGAAGACGCACTTTGCGATCATCGATGTCGACCAGACGTCGCTCGCGGGCAAGCCGAAGAACGTCGAGGGCCTGATCTTCAAGGAGCAGGAGGTCGGCTACCTCGCCGGCTATCTCGCAGGTCTCCTCGAGAAGCACAAGGCCGGAACGGCGACGATCGGCTCGGTCGGCGGCCAGAAGCAGCCGCCGGTCGACCGGTACATCGCGGGCTACCGCGCGGGTGCGAAGAAGGCCGATCCGTCGATCAAGCTGCTGAACACGTATTCGCAGGACTGGGTCGACCAGGCGAAGTGCAAGCAGGCCGCGCTCGACCAGATCTCCGCGGGCGCGAGCATCGTCTTCCAGGTCGCGGGAGGTTGCGGCCTCGGCGCACTCGACGCCGCGAAGGAGAAGGGGGTGTGGGGGATCGGTGTCGACGCCGACCAGTCGTACCTCGGCCCGCAGGTGCTCACGAGCGCGATGAAGCGCGTCGACACCTCGGTCTACGCGACGATCCAGCAGGTGATCGCCGGCACGTTCGCCGGCGGGACGAACATGACGTTCAGCCTGAAGAACAA
>Ga0193728_1000115_pt1 | contig 34450 bp, 32 predicted proteins | sample U1c1metaG_FD_143037 | JGI IMG/M metagenome (GOLD analysis project Ga0193728, IMG submission 143037) | Soil microbial communities from a riparian zone of the East river system, Colorado, United States - U1c1 | ecosystem: Environmental > Terrestrial > Soil > Riparian zone | place: USA: East River... | reverse complement strand
GGGCACACGACGCGTCGTGCTCTTCGACACCCTCCTCGCGGCCGCCGGGAAGCCGGAGCTCAAGCTCATCGTCGCGCACGAGCTCGGCCATCGGCGCGACCGTCACGTGCTGAAGGGGACCCTGCTCGCGATGCTCGGCGGCGGGATCGCCGTGGTCGTCCTCTGGGCGGTGCTCGGGACGCGCGTCGCATCGCCGCGCGTGCTGCCGCTCGCTCTGCTGATCTTCACGGTGCTCGAGCTCGTTGGTCTAGCGCCGGCTGCCGCGCTGTCGCGGCGGTGGGAGCGTGAGGCCGACCGTGCCTCGCTCGAGCTGACCGGCGACCTCGCGGCGTTCGAGCGCGCCCACATCGAGCTCGCGCGTAAGAACCTCTCCGATCTGGAGCCGCCGAGGCTCGTCTATTTCTTGCTCTTCAGTCATCCGACGCCGCGCGAGCGGCTCGCGCTCGGACGCGCGTGGGCTGCGGAGTCCTGATGCACGGTCAGTCGCACGATCACGCGCACGGGCGCACCGCCGATCGGCGTGCGATCGCGATCGCGCTTTGCCTGATCGTCGCCTTCATGGGCGCCGAAGTGGCGGCCGGCCTCGTGGCCGGCTCGCTCGCGCTGCTCGCCGACGCCGGCCACATGCTCACCGACGCGGCGGCGCTCGCGGCCGCGCTCGTGGCGTCGCGACTCGCGTCGCGGCCGGCGCAGGGCCAATGGACGTTCGGGCTCGGCCGTAGCGAGATCCTCGCCGCGCAGGCGAACGGGATTGCGCTGCTGCTGCTCGGGGTGTGGATCGTCTACTCCGCAGTGCGGCGTCTCGTCGATCCTGCCGCGGTGCACGGTGGTGTCGTGCTCGTCGTCGCACTCGTCGGCGTCGCGGTGAATCTCGCCGCGACGCTCGTGCTCGCGCGCGCCGACCGCTCGAGCCTCAACGTGCAGGGCGCGTTCCTGCACGTCGCGACCGACCTCGCTGCATTCATCGGCACGGCAATCGCGGGCGCGCTCGTTCTCGTGACGGGCTGGAATCGCTTCGACCCGATCGCAGGGCTGCTCGTGGCGGCGCTGATGATGCGCTCGAGCTGGTCGCTAATCCGCGAGTCCGGCCGGATCTTCCTCGAAGCCGCGCCTGCAGGGATCGATCCCGACGACCTGGCCCGCACGCTCGCTGCGGATCCTGACGTTGTCGAGGTGCACGATCTCCACGTGTGGACGGTGACGAGTGGCTTCCCGGCGCTCGCAGCCCACATCCTCGTCGCGCCGGGTGCCGATTGCCATGAGGCGCGACGGCGGCTCCAGCATGTACTCGAGGAGCAGTTCCAGATCAGCCACGCGACGCTCCAGGTCGACCATCTCGCGCGCCGCTCGCAGGACGTGCGACTGGGAACGCTGCACCCCCGTTAGCATCGTCCTGTGGCGGAACTCGATCTCAGCGGCAAGACGGCAATCATCACGGGAGCGTCGTCGGGCATCGGGCAGGCGACCGCCCGCGCGCTCGCGGCCGTCGGCGTGAAGGTCGCGGGCGGAGCCCGGCGCGTCGAACGGCTCGAGACGGAGATTGCGCTCGAGCTCGACGTCACCGATCCGGAGAGCTGCGCGCGCTTCGTGGATGAGGCGGTAGCCCAGCTCGGGGGAACGGTCAACATCCTCTTCAACAACGCGGGGCTCGCGCTCGGCCGCGCGCCGTTCGACGAGTCGAGCGAGGAGGACGAGGCGCAGGTGTTCGCGACGAACGTGAACGGGCTCGTCCGGATGACGCGGCTCTGCCTGCCGCACTTCGGGGACTGGGGTCACATCGTGAACATGGGCTCGGTGGCGGGACGGCAGGCGTATCCCGGTGGCGCGACGTACATCGCGGCGAAGTTCGCCGAGCGCGGCTTCACGTATGCGCTGCGCGAAGACCTGCTCGGCCGGCCGATCCGCATCACGACGGTCGACGCCGGAATGGTGATCACCGAGTTCTCGCTCGTCCGCTTCAAGGGTGACGCCGACAAGGCAGCCGCGGTCTACGAGGGCATCGACGCGATGACGGCTGAGGACATCTCCGACTCCGTGATGTTCGCACTGCAACGGCCGTGGCACATGAATGTCGACGAGATCGTCGTGAAGGCGCGCAACCAGGCGTCCGGTGGGCGGATCCTGCGCGACACGTAGCGCAGGTCCCATGCCCCAGCAAACGATCCTCGAAGGCTCGACCTTCTGCATCTGCGACGAGCTCGGCGACGTACGTGAGACGACGCATGGGTTGTTCGCGGACGACACGCGCTTTCTGTCGCAGCTCGAGCTGACGATCGACGGCAAGCGGCCGTTGCTCCTGTCTTCGGGCAGCGTCGAGTACTTCTCCGCGGCGTACTTCCTGCGCAACCCGCTGACCGACCGCCTGCCGCTCGACTCGCTGCTGATCAAGCGCGAGCGCTTCGTCGGCGACGGAATGCAGGATCACGTGGAGGTCACGAACGAGACGACCGAGACGGTCGAGCTGCGGCTCGAGCTCGCCGTCGCCGCGGACTTCGCCGACATCATCTCCGTCAAGGAGTGGGACTTCTCGCTCGGCGATCCGACACATGCGAAGCCGCTGCCGAGCCCCGTCGGCGCGCAGTACGACGAGCCGAACAACCAGTACGTACTCGTCGACCCCGACGGCTACGGGCAGACGCAGGTGATCTTCTCGGAGCGCGGCAACTCGAACGGGAAGGGCATCGGCTACGACCTCACGCTCGCTCCGAGGGAAACCTGGAAGCTGCGCATCGACATCGGCCTCGGTACCGACGGGGCACCCGGCCGTGCGCCGCACATCGTGGAACGGCACTTCGGCGAAGAACGCGCCCGCGTCGCCGAGTCGGTCTCCGCCTGGCAGCTGCGCGTACCGCAGATCCGCGCGACGTGGAACGAGCTGCGGCAGACGTTCGGACAGTCGGTGAACGATCTCGCCGCGCTGCGCATGCGCACCGCGGACGACGCGGGCCACGGCAAGCTGCCGGCGGCGGGGATGCCCTGGTTCATGACGGTCTTCGGACGCGACACGGTGATCACGTGCATGCAGACGCTGCTCTTCGGCCCCGAGCTCGCCCGGTCGGCGCTGCGCGAGCTCGCGGCGCTTCAGGCGACGGAGGTCGATCCGACGCGCGACGCGGAGCCGGGGAAGATCGTGCACGAGGTGCGTCGGGGGAAGTGCGCCGTGAAGTGGTTCGACCGCTACTACGGGAGCCTCGACGCGACACCGCTCTTCCTCGTGCTGCTGTCCGAGACATGGCGGTGGACCGACGACAGCGAGCTCGTGAACGAACTGCGCGAGCCTGCGATGGCGGCGCTCCGATGGATCGACGAGTACGGCGACCGCGACGGCGACGGCTTCGTCGAGTACGGGCGTCGCACCGAGCGCGGGCTCGACAACCAGTCGTGGAAGGACTCCGGCGACTCGCAGCGCTTCCACGACGGCCGGTACGCAGACGTGCCGATCGCGCCGTGCGAGGTGCAGGGGTACGTGTACGACGCGAAGCGGCGGATGGCGGAGCTCGCCCGTGAGGTGTGGCGCGATCAGGCGTTGTCGGACAAGCTGGAGCAGGATGCGGAAGACCTCCGCGCGCGATTCGACGCGGCGTACTGGGTAGACGAGCGCGGCGGCTACTACGCACTTGCGCTCGACGCCGAGAAGAACCGCGTCGATTCGCTCTGCTCGAACATCGGCCACCTACTGTGGAGCGGCATCGTTCCGCCTGCGCGTGTGGACGCAATTGTCGATGCGTTGATGGGCAACGACCTGTGGTCGGGCTGGGGCGTGCGGACGATGTCACAATCCGAGGCCGCATACAGCCCGCTCAGCTACCACAATGGAACGGTGTGGCCGCACGACAATTCGCTGATTGCCTGGGGGCTTGCCCGTCACGCCCGCTGGCCGGAGACGCATCGGATCGTTCGCGCGATGCTCGATGCGGCCGGAACGTTCAGCTTCCAGCTGCCGGAGGTGTTCGCCGGCCTCTCACGCGCGGAGTCGCCGTTCCCGATCGCCTATCCGACCGCCGCGCGTCCGCAGGCGTGGGCGGCGGGCACGCCGGTGCTGTTGTTGCAGCTGCTGCTCGGCATCCAGCCCGACCGGCGGCGTGGCGTGATCGAGTCGGTGGCGCCCCTCGAGCTGCCTGCGTGGACGGGCGACGTGAGGCTCTCCGGATTGCGCGCATTCGGCAAGCTGTGGGACGTGCGTCTCGAGAACGGCGACGTGAGCGTCGCGGAAGCGTGAGAGTCGCTGTCCTCAGCCCGGTGTGGTTTCCGGTTCCGCCGACGGGCTACGGCGGCATCGAGTGGGTCGTGTCGCTGCTCGCAGACGGTCTCGTCGACGCCGGTCACGAGGTGACGTTGTTTGCATCAGGCGACTCGCGCACGAAGGCGGAGCTCGCGTGGCTCTACAAGGTCGCACCGAGCGCCGAGATCGGCCGCGCGCAAGTCGAGGTGCGCCACGCGCTCTCGTGCTTCGAGCGCGCAACGGAGTTCGACGTGATCAGCGACCACTCCGGCCCTCCCGCCGCGGTGATTGCGGGTGCGGTTAAGACGCCGACCGTGCACACCGTGCACGGGCCGATGGGTGGCGAGCCGGGGGAGTTCTACGAGCAGATCGCGCGCGTGTCGCCGCGCACCGGGCTGATCTCGATCTCGATGAACCAGCGCAAGCCGCATCCCGATCTGCCGTGGATCGCGAACGTGCCGAATGCGCTCGACTTCTCGTTCTATCCTGTGCAGCCGCGGCGCGGCGACTACCTGCTGTTCCTCGGACGGATGAGCGCCGACAAGGGCGCGCACCGTGCGGTCGCGGTCGCGACCGAGACAGGGCTGCCGTTGAAGCTCGCAGGGAAGCTGCGCGAGCCGGCGGAGATCGCGTACTTCAAGGAGTTCGTCGAGCCGCATCTCCGGCCCGGCCAGATCGAGTACGTCGGCGAGGTGTCGCACGGCGAGAAGGTCGAGCTGCTGCAGGACGCGCGGGTGACGCTCTTCCCGATCGAGTGGGAGGAGCCGTTCGGCCTGGTGATGATCGAGTCGATGGCGTGCGGCACACCGGTGATCGCGACGCGGTGGGGCGCCGTTCCCGAGGTGATCGAGGACGGACGCAGCGGCATCATCGTCGACGACTACACCGAGATGGCGGGAGCGCTTGCAGCGGCCGACGCGCTCGAGCCGCTTGACCTCCGGCGGGCCGCGGAGGAGCGCTTCTCGAAGGAACGGATGGTCGGCGACTACGTCGACGCGTTCGACGCGGCAATAGCTCTGGCTAGCTGAGTGGCCATGCGTGCCACTGCTCCGGCACCATCCAGGCGCTGAAGCGCGGCCGGTCGCGCTTGCGGTACGGCTTACCGGTGTAGCGGAGCGCGAGCCGGTCGATGTCGTGCATGTCGGGATCCTCGTCGATCGACACGACCGCGCCAATCAGCGTGACGTGGTGGTACCAGTTGCCGTCCTCCAAGACGGTGAGCGAGATGTGCGGGTTCGCGCGGATGTAGCCGATGCGCAGGCGCGTGTCCTCCATGTTCAGGAGCACGCGGCCGTCTTCCCAGTCGTACCAGGTGGCGGCCGTGTGCGGCGAGCCGTCGGGCCGGACGGTTCCGACGACGGCTGGGTTCGGCTTCGCGAGGAACGCGTCGACCTCAGGCGGGACGGGCGTGCGTGGCATTACGCGGCGGCCTCCGCCTGCTTGTCGGCCCAGCGCTTGAGCCCGAGATAGGACTGCCAGAACGGCATTGCCTGGCTCCACGAGTCGAGGTCCTCGCCGGAGTCGGCGAGCTCGGTGCGGCAGTACTCGACGAACTCGTCCTGCGTCGCGCCGCCGATCACGAACTCGGCCCAGTCGAGCAGCTCCAGCCGCAGTCGTGTCAGGTGAGGCGTGACGTCGTCGACGACGCCGAAGTGCACGAGTGCGAGCCGGTCGGGCGAGCGGCGCTCGATCTCGTCGATGGTCCGCTCCCAGCCCGCGACGTCGACGTCGGGCGGCGGTGTCGGCGGCATGACATAGAGGCCCGGCTGGATGCGCACACCTGCCGCATCGCCGGCGTAGAGCGTGCCGTCGCGGCCCAGGTACGACACGTGATGCGACGCGTGGCCGGGAGTGGGGAAGCACTGGAGGCCGAGCACGTCGTTGCCGGCGACGTGGACGTTCGCACGCGGTATCGGCGCGAGCTCGCCCCAGAGGTCGTCGAACGTGTCGCCGTAGAGTCGGCGCGCGCTCCGCTCGAGGCGTTCCGGGTCGACGAGATGCGGTGCTCCGATCTCGGAGACGTGCACCTGGAGCGACGGATGCTCGCGCACGAGCACCCCGGCGGCGCCGGCGTGATCGAGATGGATATGGCTCAGAAGAAGATGGCGGATATCCGTCAGCTGCATGCCGCGCGCCGCGAGCGCGGCCTTGAGCGTGTCGATCGTTACGGCCGGTCCGCAGTCGAACAGCGCGGGGCCGTCGTCGGTGTCGAGCGTGTAGCACGCGACGGAGTGGGCGACGCCCTTATGCAGAAGGTCGATCGGCTCGGGCCCGCTCATGCTGCGGCGGCCCGTGCACGTGCGGCGTCGAGGATCGCGGCCGCCTCGGAGCGGTTGCCCCAGCCGCGCGTCTCGGTCTTCTTCGTCGGCTCGAGGTCCTTGTAGCGCTGGAAGAAGTGCTCGATCTCGTCGCGGAGCTCGGAGGTGACGTCGTGGACGTCGCGCACGCGTTCGAACGACGGGTCGCCGAGCGGGACGCAGAGCACCTTCTCGTCCGGGCCCTTCTCGTCCGACATGTGGAAGACGCCGATCGGCCTCACGCGGATCCGGCAGCCGGGGAAGGTCGGGTCCGAGACGAGGACGAGCGCGTCGAGCGGGTCGCCGTCCTCGGCGAGCGTCCCTTCGACGAATCCGTAGTCGCTCGGATACGCCATCGCGGTGAAGAGGCGACGGTCGAGCACAAGGCCGCCGAGCTCCTCGTCGTACTCGTACTTGTTCCGCGAACCGCCCGGAATCTCGACGTAGACGACTGCGGTGTCGTCGCTCACGCGTGCGCGGCTGCGACCGGGACGAGCGCGCTCTCGAGATCATCGACGAGGTCTTCTATCGCCTCGATCCCGACGGAGAGTCGGACGAGGTTGCGCGGTGACGCGAACGGCGCGTTCGCCGTGGACGCGTGTGTCATCCGTGCAGGTACCTCGATCAGGCTCTCGACGCCGCCGAGCGACTCGGCGAGCTGGAAGAGCTTCGTGCGCGCGACGAGTGCGACCGCTTCTTCCTCAGACTCGGCGAGGAACGACACCATGCCGCCGAAGTCGTGCATCTGGCGCGCTGCGATCTCGTGGCCGGGATGCGTCGGCAGGCCGGGATAGAAGACGCGCTCGACGCGGGGGTGGCGCTCGAGCACAGCCGCGATGGTCGTTGCATTCTCGCAGTGCTTGCGCATGCGCACGGCGAGCGTCTTGATGCCGCGCAGCACGAGCCAGCTGTCGAACGGGCCCGGCACTGCGCCGAGCGACTTCTGGAGGAAGTACAGACGTTCGGCGATCGTATGGTCGTTCGTCGCGGCGAAGCCGCCGACCGTGTCGGAGTGGCCGCCGAGATACTTCGTGGTCGAGTGGACGACGACGTCGGCGCCGAGCTCGAGCGGCCGCTGGAGATACGGCGTCGCGAACGTGTTGTCGACGACGAGGATCGCGCCGACCTCATGCGCCGCGTCAGCCGCGGCTCGAATGTCGACGACGTTGAGCAGCGGGTTCGACGGCGACTCGACCCACACCATGCGCGTGTTCTCGTCGAGGTGCTCGCGCAGGTTCGCGAACTGGTCGGCCGGCACGTATTCGAACTGGTAGCCCTTCGGCTCGTAGATCTGCGACGTCATTCGATAGACGCCGCCGTAGACGTCGGCGATCAGTACGACGCGCTGGCCCGGGTCGACGAGGTGCATCAGCGTCGTCGTCGCACCGAGGCCGGACGAGAACGCGATCCCGTGGTCGGCCGACTCGAGCGAGGCCAGGCACTCCTGCAGCGCGGTCCGCGTCGGGTTCGCGACGCGCGCGTAGTCGTAGCCCTTGTGCTCGCCGACCGCGTCCTGCACGAAGGTCGACGTCTGGTAGATCGGCACGGTCACCGCGCCGGTCGCCGGGTCGGGCTCCTGTCCGTCGTGAATGGCGCGGGTCTCGAAGTCCATGCCCCGATTGTACGGTCGCGCGCGCTTCCCAGGCGTCACGGATGGCTCCATCAGCGGCCCCGTATCACTCTCGTAACGATGCCTGGCACCGGACTCTCCTCTCGGGACACCGCTCGGTACCACACCCCGGTGTCAGGCCCGGGCCTGACACCGGGGGTATGCGCAGCCCGTTCAACGCGCCACGGCCTGGGCGCCGAGGACGCGGGCGAGGCGGACGAGGGCGGCGTCGAGGGTCGCGTCGAGGTCGCCTCGCACGCCGGGCTCGGGATGGAAGGCCTTCACGCGTAGGACGCCTTCCGCGCGGTCGTGCTTGAGGTCGGCGCGGCCGACGAGGCGGTCGCGGCGCAGGAGCGGGAGCACGTAATAGCCGTAGACGCGGTCCGGCTCGCGCTTGTAGATCTCGATTACGTGCTGGAAGCCGAACACGCGCGTGAGATACGCGCGGTCCCAGAGAAGATTGTCGAACGGCGACAGCAGCAGCGCGGGCGGCACCGAGCCACCGGGCTCGACGTCCGCCGGCACGAGCACGTCTGGCTTCCCGTCCTCGACGGCGAGCCGCCGCAGCGTTCCCTCCGCGACGAGTGCATCCGCATGCGGACGGATACGCGCAACGCCTCCCTTCAGCCGCCACATCTCGGCGACCGCCGCCTCGGTGAGCGCGCCGCGCGCGCGGACGCCGCGGAGCGTCGCCCAGCGCACGTACTCGTCGTCGCTCGGAACGGGGCCGCCCGCGAGCTCCGCCGGTATGAGTCGCTCGGGCAGGTCGTACAGCCGCTGAAACCCGTCGCGTCCCGCGATCGCGAGCCGGCCTGCCGAGTGCAGCGCCTCGAGCACGACCTTCGCCGGTTTCCAATTCCACATGCCGCCCGAGCCGGTGCCCTCGAAGTGACGCGAGCCGAGCGGCCCGCGCTCGCCGATCTCCGCAAGCACCTGCTTCGTGAGCTCCGGCTCGCGCTCGAAGACGTTGCCGGTCCACGGGTGCGACTCCGCGAAGCTCGCCATGCGCCAGCGCTGCATCGGGTAGTCCTCCACCGGCAGCAGGCACGCTTCGTGCGCCCAGTACTCGAAGATCTGCCCGCTGCGCATGAGCTGCGACACCACCGGCTCGGGATACGCGCCGACCCGCGCACCCAGTGCAAGTCGGTGGCTACGCTCGACGGTCGACACCGAGTCGAGCTGGATGCAGCCGACGCGCCGGATCGTCGCGAGTACCTCCGCGGACGTTCCAGTGCGCGGACGCGATGCGTATCCCTGTGCCTCCACCGTGCGGCGGCGGATCTCTGCAACGCTGATGGTCGTGAGCGATTTCGCCACGTTCGTACTAGACCACTTGCCGCCAAGCCCAGCGCGGGTGCTCGAGGTCGGCTGCGGTCGCGAGGGAGGGCTCGTTGCGATGCTCGCCGCGCGCGGCTACGCCGTGCTCGGCGTCGATCCGGAAGCACCCGACGAGCCGGGCTTCGTTCGCGCGCGTTTCGAGGAGATCGACGGCGAGTACGACGCCGTCGTCGCCGGCCGCGTGCTGCACCACGTGAATCCGCTCGACGACGGGGTCGCGAGGCTTGCACGCCTCGCGCCGCTGATCGTCGTCGACGAGTTCGCCTGGAACCGCATCGACGCAGGCGCGCGCGACTGGTACGAAGGCCAGCACCGCATGCTCAACGCCGCCGGCGCGCATCCGCCTGGCCCCCCGAATCTCGGCGACTGGGCGAACCACCACCCCGGTCTGCACTCCGACGACACAGTGCTCGCCGCGCTGCGCGCGCACTTCGACGAGCACGTGCTCGAGCGCATTCCGTATCTCCATCGCTGGCTCGTCGGCCCGAGCAGCGAAGCCCTCGAAGGCACGCTCGTCGGCGCCGGCGCACTCCCGGCGATCGGCTACCGCTTCGCGGGAACTAGGCGCGAACGCCGCTGACCACGTCGACGACGTGCTCCTCGGCGTCGTTGCGGTAGTCCGCTCCGAGCTTGTCCGCGAGGATCGTCGCGAGCTCGCCACTCTCGCCAAGCTCCTGCGTGATGTCGGCGCCGCCGATCAGCTCGCCGTTCACGAAGACCTGCGGGATCGTCGGCCAGCCGGAGATCGCCTGCAGCTCCTGGCGAATCGCCGGGTCGGGGAGGATGTCGACCGCGGTGATGGGAGCCCCGGCTTCGCGGAGCGCGGTGAGCGCTCGGTGCGAGTTGCCGCACATCGGGATCTGCGGCGTGCCTTTGATGAAGACAGCCACCGGCTCGTTGGCGATGACGTCCTGGATGCGGTCCGAAAGCTCGCTCATGTCGTTCCTCTCGTCTTGATCCGAAGCTCATGAATGGTGCCGTCGCGCAGCGGCTCGGCGAGCGCCTCGTTGATGAGGCGATGCTGGTCGATGAGCGAGAGCCCCGAGAACCGAGGGGCGGTGACGGTCACCTGGAAGTGGTCGCCGCCGCCGGTGCGATCCTCGACGCGGAGCTCGTCCGCGTCCGGGAACGCATCGCGCAGCAGTGATTCGAGACGATCGGCGGCCACGCAGCCATGCTAGCCACAGCCCATATGCCTAGACGCGTGCAGTCGAGCCGCGCACGATGAACCGGGTGGCCAGCTCGACGTGGAGCGCCTCGAAGCTCTGGCCGTCGAGCAGCCGGGTCAGCAGGCTCACCGCCATGCGCCCCATCTCCGCGAGCGGCTGCCGCACGGTCGTGAGGGCCGGCGTCACGTGCTCCGCCAATTCGATGTCGTCGAAGCCGACGATCGAGAGGTCCTCCGGAACGCGCAGCCCGCGGGCGCGCGCTGCGTGCATCGCCCCGATCGCGACATTGTCGTTGAAAGCGAAGATCGCGGTTGGGCGATCGGGCGCGTCGAGCAGCTGTCCGGCCGCCTCGATCCCGCCTTCGATCTGGAAGTCGGTCGCAAGCTCGAGCGCTGGGTCGGGCATGATCCCGGCCGACGCGAGGGCCGCGTGATACCCGCCGCGGCGCTCCTCCGTCGCGAGCCAGCCGGTGGGGCCGGTGATCGCGGCGATGCGTCGGTGCCCCAGGCCAAGCAGGTGCTTCACGGCCTGGTTCGCGCCTGAGCTGTTCGCCGCCGACACGGCCGGGATGCGATCGTTCGGATGCATGAGCGGATCGACGACGACGAAGCGGTAGCCGTGATTGAGCAGGTTCTCGAGCTCCTCGTTCGTCTCCTCCGGCAGCACGAGCAGCGCTCCGTCGGTCGTGCCGTGCATCAGCCGCTCGAGCAGTCCGACCTCGCGGTCGTGCTCGTGCTCCGTCGGGCAGAGCACGATTCGCATGTCCTGTTCGTAGAGTGCTTCGGCGGCGCCGGAGAGAATCGACGAGAAGTAGACGGGATGGACCTTCGGGATCGTCACGCCGACGAAGCCGGTGCGGCCGCCCGAGAGCCCGCGCGCGCTCCGGTTGACGGAGTAGCCGTGCTCGCGCACGACGCGCTGCACGAGCTCGCGCGTCTCGTCGGAGACGTCGCCGCGCCCGTTGACGACGCGCGACACGGTGGCAATCGATACCCCCGCGAGGTTGGCGATCTCGCGGATCGTCACGCGGGAGCGGCCGTCGTTTCCGTTGGTCGGCTCGGGCACGGCCCTATTGAATCATGTTCCGGAACGTTTCGGAAGTGTTCCGGCAAAAATTCTCGCCTGACGCATCCGCCTGGCTGGGCGGAATGCCGCGAAACCGCCTGACCGGGTCCTTGACTTTCCCGGTTCGATCGTGGTAACCGTTACCGGAACTTTTCGGTGCGACCGCTCCGAATGCCCTCGATCTCCGCCCCCTGGGCCAAGAAAGGATCTGCAGATGCGACGTCACGTCCGCTCCATCCGACGGCTCCACGCGATCGCTGTGGTGGTTGGACTCGCCGCAACAGTCGCCTTGATCGTCACCGCCTCGGTTCCCGCAGCCACGCGGGACGCAGGCTCCGCTCGTGCCAATCACACCTGCCTCGTGATGACGGGCTCTGGCGATCCCGCGTTCGTCAAGAACTTCAACCCGTACACCGCCCAGGGCCAGCCCAGCGGCGGCTTCGTACGCGGCGCGTTCTACGAGCCGCTGATCATCAGCACGGTCGCCGGCGGCGGCAAGACGTATCCGTGGCTCGCGCAGAGCTGGAAGTGGAGCAACGGGAACAAGACGCTGACGCTGAACCTCGTGAAGAACGCGAAGTGGACGGACGGCAAGCCGCTCACGTCGGCCGACGTCGTCTACAGCCTCACCGCGGGCAAGATCCAGGACAAGTCGATGGACATGATCGGCTTCGCGTCCCCCGACACGAACGTCTCGTCTGTCAAGGCCGTCGGCGCGTACAAGGTCGCGATCAACCTCAAGACGATCGACTCGCAGTTCATCGCAGCGAACCTGAACGCGCAGTTCGTCGTGCCGAAGCACATCTGGTCGAAGGTCGCCGATCCGGCGACGTTCACGAACGCGAATCCGATCGGCTCCGGCCCGTTCGCCAAGGTCGGGCGCTTCACGGCGCAGGACTACGTCTTCAACAAGAACCCGAACTACTGGTTGAAGGGCGCCCCGAAGATCCCGTGCCTCGAGTACACGCAGGCCGCGTCGAACGACTCCGCCCTACTCGCGATCCAGAGCGGCCAGGTCGACATGACGCACAACTTCGTTCCGAATGTCCAGCAGGCGTACAGCGCCAAGGACCCGGCGCACTACCATTCGTTCTACGCGACCTCTGCGTATCCGCACTCGCTCGTGTTCGACGACACGCAGTACCCGTTCAGCATCGTCGCGTTCCGCAAGGCGCTGAGCCTCGCGATCAATCGCAGCGACGTGTCGAAGCTCGGTGAGTACGGCTACGCGCCGGCCACCGACGCGCTCGGCATCAACTACCTGTTCCCCTCGTGGGACAAGGGCAGCGTCCACACTGCCGCGCAGGCAGCAGCTGCGTACAACCCGACGGCGGCGAAGAAGCTGCTGACGGACGCCGGCTTCACGTACAAGGGCTCGACGCTGCTCGATCCGAAGGGCAATCCGATCTCACTCGACATCCACGTGATCTCGGGTTGGTCCGACTGGGTCGCGTCGAACCAGATCATCACGAAGAATCTCCAGTCGATCGGCATCGACTCGAACGTCGCGCTCGAGCCCGACTGGAACTCGTGGTATCCGAACGCATCGTCGACGAAGAACCCGACACTGTTGTGGCAGACCGCTTCGCTGGCCTCGCCCTACAGCTTCTTCCTGAACAACCTCTCGCAGCTGAAGTTCACGCCTTCCGGGGAGGACGCCACGAACACCGGTAACTGGGCGCACTTCTCCGACGCGAAGGCGACCGCGCTTCTGAACCAGTGGAAGTCGACGCTCGATCCGGAGAAGCAGCAGAAGCTGTTCGCTCAGGTATCGGCGATCTTCCTCCAGACCCAGCCGATCATCCCGCTCTTCGTCGGGCCGCTCTGGTCGACGTACAGCACGAAGTACTTCCACTGCTTCTCGTCTCCGAAGAACTTCTACGGGAACCCGATCTTCACCGCGGCTCCCGACAACATCCTCTCGTTCACGCGGATCTGCCCCGGCGGCAAGGCCGGCGCGTGACGGCGAGGTAGCAGGCCCTCCGACAACCGCGGCGGGCGGGACCCCAGTCCTCCCGCCCGCTGCGGTTTATCTTCAGGGCTCACCTATGCGCTGGTTTCTCCGCCGTCTCGGCTTCTACGCCTTCGCCACCTGGGTGGCGCTGACCCTCACCTTCCTGCTGCCGCGGCTGATGCCCGGTGATCCGATCGGCGGCATCCTTCAGCGCCTCTCGCCCTCGCAGATCCAGGCGAACCCCGGAATCATCCAGACGTACGAGGCGCTTCTCGGCGGCGGCCATCAGTCGATCTGGTCTGCGTACTGGCAGTACCTCCACCGCGTCGCAACGCTGAACTTCGGCGTCTCGACGTCGAACTACCCGACGAAGGTCTCCGACGTCGTCGCGCACACGCTGCCGTATTCGATCGTGCTCGTCGGCATTGCGTTCACGCTCGCGTTCGTGCTCGGCATCGCGATCGGAACGGTCGCTGCCTGGCGCCGCGGCGGCGGCTTCGATTCGATCCTCGTGCCGGTCTTCATGGCGCTTGGCGCCTTTCCCGCGTACTTCACAGGCCTGCTCGTCGTGTACTTCCTCGGCCTGAAGCTCGGCTGGTTCCCGATCAACCACGCCTACGACAACGGGGTGACGCCCGGCGCGAACTGGCCGTTCGTCTGGAGCGCGATTCGCCACGGCATCCTCCCGGCGCTCGTGATCGTGCTCGCGTTCGCGGGCGGCTGGGTGTTGAACATGCGCACCGTGATGATCAACACGATCAGCGAGGACTATGTCGCGATGGCGCACGCCAAAGGTCTCCGTGATCGGCGCGTGATGACGCGCTACGCCGCGCGTAACGCGATCCTCCCGCCGCTCAACGGCTTTGCCCCGCAGTTCGCGACGGCGGTCGGCGGCGTGATCTTCGTCGAGCTCGTGTTCAGCTATCCGGGCGCGGGTTACACGCTGCAGCTCTCGGCAACGACTACCCGCTGACGCAGGCGCTGTTGCTCTTCTTCGCGTTCTGCCCGATCGTCGCGAACTTCATCATGGACATCTTCAACCTGGTGCTCGACCCGCGCGTGAGGACTGCCTAGATGTCGCAGACGATCATCGACATCCAGGACGGAGGTGGCACGCTCGCCCCACCGCCGATGGCTCCGCTCACCGTGACAATGGGTCGTCGCCGGCGGCCGCTCGTGCCGGGCTGGCTGCGACTGCTCGTCTCGAACCCGAAGGGTCGAGTCGGCCTGATGGTGTTCGTGGGGATGGTGCTGCTCGGTGTGCTCGCCCCGCTCTTCGTCAGCGCCAGCTCCGCGACGGACTTCTCGTTGCTCGACGCGCGGCAGGCGCCATCGTGGCACCATTTGTTCGGGACGACCGACCAGGGCAGCGACGTGTTCGCGCAGGTCGCCTGGGGAGCACGGCGCTCGCTGCTGCTCGGCGCGGGAGCCGGCGCTCTCGCGACGCTCATCGGCGCGACGCTCGGCATCTTCGCCGCGTACGCCGGCGGTCTCGTCGACGACGTCGTCAGCCTGGTGACGAACGTCTTCTTCGTCATTCCGACGATTCCGCTGCTGATCGACGTCACCGCGTTTCTGCACACGCGCGGGATGTTCGTGATGATGGTCATCATCGCGCTGACGCTCTGGGCGTTCGAGGCGCGCATCTTGCGCGGCCAGGCGCTGACGCTGAAGAACCGCGACTTCATCGCGGCCTCGAAGGTCGCGGGCGAGTCGACCTGGCGCATCGTCTTCGGCGAGCTGATGCCGAACATGGTGAGCCGGATCGCCGCGGGATTCGTGCTCGTCTTTTACATCGCGATCCTCGTCGACGCCGGCCTCGAGTTCCTCGGGCTCGGTGCGATGGACAAGCCGAGCTGGGGGGTCGCGCTGTACTGGGCAACCGTCAACTCGAGCGTGCTCCAGGGCGAATGGTGGTCGTTTGTCTTCCCCGGCCTCGCGATCGGCGTCACGGTTCTCTCGCTGACGCTGATTCTCGCGGGAATCGACGAGGTGAGCAATCCACGCTTGCGCTCCATCCGCGTCAAGCGCCACCTCCTGCGCCGGGCGCTCGCCCGAGGTGGGCGATGACCGAGGTGGTCGAGCGAATGTCGGTAGCGCCGTCGAGGCGGGGCGAGCCGATCATCGAGCTGCGTCAGCTCGCCGTCGAGTACGGCGTGGGCGAGCGCAGCGTGCGCGCGGTCGACAGCATCGACCTGACGATTCACGCCGGCGAAGTGGTCGGCCTCGCCGGCGAATCCGGCTGCGGCAAGAGCACCGTCGCGAACGCCGTCATGCAGATCCTGCGGCCGCCGGCACGCATTGCAGGCGGCAGCATCCTCTTCCGCGGCGACGATCTCGTGACGAAGAAGCGCGAAGAGCTGCGCAAATACCGGTGGCGCAACGTCTCGATGGTGTTCCAGAGCGCGATGAACTCGCTCAACCCGGTCATGCGCGTGGGCGACCAGTTCATCGACATGATGCGCGCACACGAGCGCATCTCGAAGAAGACGGCGCTCGCGCGCGCGGGCGAGCTGCTCGACGTGGTGGGCATCGATCCGCGGCGCGTGCGAGCGTTCCCGCACGAGCTCTCGGGCGGCATGCGCCAGCGCGTGATCATCGCGATGGCGCTCGCGCTATCGCCCGAGCTGTTGATCATGGACGAGCCGACGACCGCACTCGACGTCGTCGTGCAGCGCGAGATCCTCCAGCAGGTCGAGGATCTCAAGCGCGACCTCGGTTTCGCAGTGCTCTTCATCACGCACGACTTGTCGCTCCTCATGGAGTTCGCCGACCGGATCGCAATCATGTACGCGGGCGAGATCGTCGAGACCGCGCCGTCCCTGCGTCTCCAGACCGAGCCGCAGCATCCCTACACCCGCGGCCTGCTCGACTCGTTCCCGCCGCTGAGCGGCCCGCTTCGGCGCCTCGTCGGGATCCCGGGCGCGCCGCCGGACCTCGCCGACCCGCCGCAGGGTTGCCGGTTCCATCCGCGCTGTCCCCACTGCGTCCCGGAGCAGGCCGCGCTGTACGTGCGTCAGACGACCGAGCGGCCGAAGCTGCGCACCGTCGGCCTCGAGCATCTCGTCGCGTGCCACCTCGAGGGAGCGAACGGATGAGCGAGACCGCCCTCGAAGTCAGTCACCTCGAAAAGCGATTCCCAGCCGACGCGAGCTTCATCGGCCGGCGCAGCTTCGTGCACGCCGTCGACGACGTCAGCTTCACGCTGCGTCCCGGAACGATCACGGCACTCGTCGGTGAGAGCGGCAGCGGCAAGAGCACTGTTGCGCGGCTGCTCGCGCGCCTCTACGCACCGACGGCGGGCAGCATCGTCTATCGCGGCAAGGACATCGCGCACGACAGGAGCCGCCGCTCGATTCTGAAATACCGCTCGCAGGTCCAGATGATCTTCCAGGATCCGTTCGGATCGCTGAATCCGGTCAAGACGATCCGGCATCACCTCGAGCGGCCGCTCCGGATCCACGGCATCGTCGATCGCGACGAGCTCGAGGAGCGTGTGCACGAGCTGCTTCGCACCGTGGGCCTCGTGCCGCCCGGCCACGTCGCGGACAAGTATCCCCATGAGCTCTCCGGCGGCCAGCGCCAACGGGTCGCGATCGCACGCACGCTTGCGGTCGAGCCGGTCGTGCTGCTGGCGGACGAGCCGACGAGCATGCTCGACGTGTCGATCCGCATCGGGATCCTCAACTTGATGCTCAAGCTGAAGGAGGAGCGGCAGATCGCGTTCCTCTACGTGACGCACGATCTCGCAAGCGCGCGGTACATCGCCGACGACATCCTCGTGATGTACGCCGGCCAGATCGTGGAGCAAGGGCCGATCGAGCAGATGCTCGCCGAGCCGCTGCATCCCTATACCCGGTTGTTGCTCTCGGCAGCGGCCGATCCCGAGGCGGGCGTCGAGACGAAGCGCATCGAAGTGCGCAAGGGCCTCGCCTCCGCCGCCGTCGATCCGAAGGACGGCTGCCGTTTCGTCGGCCGCTGCCCGCTCGCGATCGACGTCTGCTCGCACGTCACGCCCGCGCTCGTCGAAGCGCGTCGCGGCCAGTCGGCGCGCTGCCATGTCACGGCAGCCTCGCCATCGCTCGCTCCGCTTTCCCTGACGAATTGATCGAGAGGATCACCATGACCAATGTCGGCCTAATGCTCTATTCAGTTCGCGAGGAGTCGGCCCGCGACTTCGAAGGCGTGCTTGGGAGGGTCGGTGAGCTCGGCTACGACGGTGTCGAGCTCTTCGATCTGCACGGCCACGACCCGGAGGTCGTGCGCGGCTGGCTCGAGGAGTACGGGCTCGTCGCTGCAGGCCGGCACGCGGGTCTCGACGCGCTCGAGCAGAGTCTGCCGGCACTCGCGGCGGAGCTCGAGGTGCTCGGAACCGACCGCCTCGCTCTCAGTTGGATCGACCCGCCTGAAAGCGCGGCCGAGGCTCAGGCCGTCGTGGCGCGCATCGCTGCAATCGCGCCGCGCGCGCAGGAGCTCGGGCTGAAGCTCGGGTTCCACAATCATTGGGGTGAGCTCGCGCCGCTCGACGACGGCGTCACGACGCTCGACTTGCTATGCGCGCTCCCGGCCGAGCAGCTGTGGCTCGAGCTCGACCTCGGCTGGGCGTGGGAGGCAGGGGTCGATCCGGTCGAGCTGCTCGGACGGTTGGCCGGACGCTGCCCGCTCGTCCACGCCAAGGACCTCCGTTCGCGCGGCAGCCGCGAATACTGCCCGGTCGGCGACGGCGCGGTCGGCTACGACCGCGTGCTGCCCGCCGCGGTCGCCGCAGGTGTGGAGTGGCTCATCGTCGAGCAGGACGAGATCGATGGCCCGCCCTTCGGCGCGGTCGAGCGTTCGCTCGAATTCGTGCGCCGCGCAATCGGGGTGCCCGTATGAACGGCATGCACGGGCGAGCACGCGTCGGGCTCGTCGGCTGCGGCGTGATCGCAAAGGCGTATGCCGAAGGTGCCGCCGCGTTCGAGTCATTCACCGTCGACGCGTGCGCCGACGCGGATTCCGAACGCGCGGAGTCGCTCGCATCGGCGCACGGCCTCGAGGTGATGTCGGTGGAAGGGCTCATCGCGTCGGACGAGATCGACGTCGTCCTCAACCTCACCCCGCCGAGTGCGCACGCCGAAGTGGTCGGCGGTGCACTCGAGGCCGGGAAGCACGTCTACACCGAGAAGCCGCTCACGACGTCGGTGCTCATCGCGCAGGAGCTGCTCGACTCGGCGGGCCGGCACGGACTCCGTGTCGGCTGCGCGCCGGACACGTTCCTGGGCACCGCCTACGAGAAGGCGCGCGAGGTGATCGCACGCGGCGACATCGGCGTGCCGCTCGGCGTAACGGCGGCGATGCTCGTCGGCGGCGCCGACACCTGGCATCCAAACGCGGACTTCTTCTTCCGCGCCGGCGGTGGCCCCATGCTCGATCTCGGGCCGTATTACCTCACGGCGATCGCATCGTTGCTCGGCCCGTTTGCCGCGGCGACGGGATTCGCGGAGACACCGACGCCCGAGCGCACGCTCGCGGTTGGCCCGCGGGCGGGCGAGCGCTTCACCGTCGATGTGCCCACGTACGTCGCGGCGGCGCTCAGGCTCGCGTCCGGCGCGATCGCGACGCTCACCGTCAGCTTCGAGTCGCGCGGCCAGTACGACAGCCGCATGACGGTGCACGGGACGGAGGGCGCGCTGTCGCTCCCCGATGCGAACCAGTTCGAAGGCGAGCTACGTGTATTCAACGGAAGCGGGGATTGGACAACGATCCCGTACGTGTCCCGCGGCCCGCAGGAGACACGCGGCTACGGGCTGCACGAGATGCTGGAAGCCGTGCGCGAGGAACGTCCGCATCGCGCGTCGGGCGAGCTCGGGCTCCACGTGCTCGAGACCGCGACGGCCGTGCTCCGGTCGGCGGAAGAGGGTCGCACGATCGATGTGGCCTCGCGATTTTCACACCCGTAGCCTGACCGTCGGCGTCGCGGCGACGGCAGTCGCTGCGACGATCGTGGTGTTGTCGCTTCCGCTGCGCGGCGCGGACGCCTACGTCGTGACGCGTCTCGCCTCCGACGCGGGCTCGGGCGCGCCGGTGCACGACGTTGCGCTGGTCAACGCGTGGGGCCTGGCTGCAAGCCCGACGGGACCCTGGTGGACGGCGAACGAAGCGCGTGGCGCGAGCTCGCTGTTCGCGGCGAACGGAAGCAAGCAAGCGCTGGCGGTCACCGTCGAGGGCGGCCCGACGGGGATCGTGTTCAACAACGGCGAAGGGTTCGTCGTGCACGGCGGCGGTGCGAGCGGTCCCGCACGCTTCATCTACGCATGCGAGGACGGCGCGATCCGCGGTTGGTCGCCCGTCGTTCCGCACGGCTGGTCGAAAACCGCGGTTGTCGCAGTCGAAGGCTCGAAGGGCGCGATCTTCCGCGGGCTCGCGATCGCAAAGCTCGCCGACGGCTCGCAGCGGCTGTACGCAACCGACTTCCACAACGGCAACGTCGAGGTGTTCGACGGGCAGTGGCGTCGCATCGTTCGTCGCGGCGCGTTCGTCGACCATGCGATGCCCGCGTGGTACTCGCCCTTCGGCATCCAGGTGATCGGCGGCCATGTGTTCGTGACGTACGCATCGCCCGCACCGGTGAACGGAAACGACTCTCCCACGGGCGGCTACGTCGACGAATTCGACCTGAACGGCACGCTTGTCGAGCGCGTCGGTGCGATGGGACCGCTTGCCGAGCCGTGGGGGCTCGCGCTCGCGCCGCGCGGCTTCGGCCGCTTCGGCGGCCACCTGCTCGTCGCGAACTTCGGCAGCGGCCGCGTCAACGCGTATGCGCGGCGCAACGGAGGCTGGACGTACGCGGGGCAGCTTCCCGGCCGCGGCGGACGGCCGCTGACGGTCGTCGGGCTCTGGGGCATCTCGTTCGGGAACGGCGGGATGGCGGGCCCCAAGGACACGCTGTTCTTCGCCGCAGGCCCGCATCGCTGGCTCGGCGCGTCGGAGCTCGCGGTGCACGGTCTCTTCGGCTCGATCTCGCTCACGGCCCACTGAGATGGCTGATGCCACGACAGTGCACGTCTGGATGGTGGCTCATGCGCGGCGCCGGGCGGCCGCAACGGCCGGAGTCAAGGCAACCAGCCTTGAACTCCGTCCGTCACGTCCACCCGGCTTGGTCTGAGCCATCCCCAGCCGCACCCCGCCGTGGCATCAACCATCTGAGCCGCCGCACATACCCTTCGAGGGATGGACGAGATCGGCCTCTTTCCGCTTGGGATCGTGCTGCTGCCCAGCGAGCGCGTGCCGCTCCACATCTTCGAGCCGCGCTACCAGGAGCTCATCGGCGAGTGTCTCGACGATCGGCGTGAGTTCGGCGTGATCTTCGCCGACGACGAGGGTGTGCGCGAGGTCGGTACGCGTGCGCGCGTCGTCGACGTGCTCGAGGAATTCGAGGACGGCCGGCTCAACATCGTGATCGAAGGCGGTGCACGTTTCCGCGTCGAGCGCCTCACGCGCGGCCGTGAGTTCCTCACCGCGGTCGTCGAGCCGGTGTCGGACGAACCGGGCTCGTGGGACGCTACCGTCGTGCAGCTTGCGCTCGAGGCCTTCCGTGCGCTCGCCGTGGTCGCCGGTGCGGATCCCGACGAGGTGGAGGAGACGGCGTCCGAACTCTCGTTCGAGCTCGCGGCACAGGTCGAGCTACCGACGGAGGCGAAGCAGCAGCTGCTCGAGCTCACGTCGGAGCAAGAGCGTCTCCGCCATGTGACGGGGCTCCTCGACGCCGTCCGGGAGGCCCTGCTCGCCGCCCACGAGCTCGGCGAGCGCGCGAAGACGAACGGAGCTCGGAAGCACTAGCGCCGGCGCGCGAGGAACTCGAGGAGATCGCTCCGCGTGAGCACGCCAACCGGCTTGCCGTCCTGACAGACGACAATCGCATTCGAGCCGCCGCTCAACGTCGCGAACACGTCGTCGAGCGTCGCGCTCGTCTCGACCGCGCCGAGTGGAGGCTGCATCGCTGTCGCGACGTCCTCGTGCAGCACGTCGGGGTTCGTGAAGACCCGCTCGAGCAGCGCGCGATCCTGCAGCGAGCCGATGACGTCGGCGAGCGACTCGCACGCTCCGTCGCGGATGACCGGTAGCTGCGAGATTCCGTAGCGCTGCATCGTGTCGATGCCTTCACCGACCTTCTGGTGCGCCGAGATGGTGACGAGGTTGGGGAGCTCGCCGCCGTGCTTCGCGAGCAGGACCTCGTCCACGGTCGGCAGGGGCGCCTGGCGTTCGAGAAAGCCGTGCTCGAGCATCCAGTTGTCGTCGTAGAACTTCGAGAGATAGTTACGGCCGGAGTCCGGGATCATCATCAGCACGCGCTTGCCGGAACCGAGCCGCTTCGCGATCTGCACGGCGGCGTAAATCGACGTGCCGCCCGAGCCGCCCGCCAGCAGTCCTTCCTCGCGCGCGAGACGTCGCGCCCAGCGGAACGACTCGCGGTCGCTGACGCGCACCCATTCGTCGACGACGTCGGGATCCATCGTCTTCGGCCACGTGTCCTTGCCGATGCCCTCGACGAGGTACGGATGCAGATCCTCGTCGCTCTTCGCCGTGTAGACGGAGCCTTCGGGATCCGCGCCCACGATCAGCACCTCGGGCTTGCGCTCCTTGAAGTACTTGCCGAGGCCGCTGATCGTGCCGCCGGTGCCGACAGAGACGACGATCGCGTCGATCTCGCCGCCGTTCGTCTGTTCCCACACCTCGGGCCCGGTGTGCTTGTAGTGCGCCTCCGGGTTGTTCATGTTCGAGTACTGGTCGGGTTTGAAGCCGCCGGGGATCTCCTCTGCGAGGCGGTCGGAGACCGAGTAGTAGCTCTCCGGCGAGTCGTGCTCGACCGCGGTCGGCGTGATGACGACCTCGGCGCCGTAGGCGCGGAGGAGCGCGATCTTTTCCTGCGACATCTTGTCCGGCATCACGAAGATGCAGCGGTACCCCTTGATGGCGGCGGCGATCGCGAGGCCGACGCCCGTGTTGCCCGACGTCGGCTCGACGATCGTTCCGCCGGGCTTCAGGCGTCCGTCGCGCTCGGCCGCCTCGATCATCGGCAGGCCAATGCGATCCTTCACGGAGCCGCCCGGGTTCAGATACTCGAGCTTGGCGAGGATCTGCGCGCCGCCTGCCGGGGACAGCTTGTCGAGACGCACGATCGGCGTCGCACCGACGAGCTCGAGGATGGTGGGGAATTGCTCGGGCACGCCGGGAAGCGTAACGCCAGCGCACGATTACGACCTGCAAATGTGGGACTCACCGACCCGTGACGGTTCATTTGCGTGAACAAAGTTGACAAGCCGCCGTTACGTCGCCACGATCGAACGGAATGTCGTCTCGCCGGGGTCAACTTCTCGCATCAGCCGCGCTCATCGCGACGCTTGTCGCCGTGGCGCTCGCGTTCGTCGCGCGCGGCAATGCCGCGAGCGTCAACATCTGCCCTGTCGCCCCCGCGACGCCGACGCAATCGATTTGCTTCAGCCTGACCGCCCTCCCCGCGACGGTCAGCACGGGCGGTGACGGCGGGCTGCTCGTCGCGAAGTTCACCAATCAGGCGAATTCGACGGCGACGCACGTCACTGTCTCGCTCGCCAGCGTCGCGACTGCCAGCATCACCGCCGTCTCGAGCTCACCGACGGGGTGCACGGCGCTCCCGTGTGCTCTCGGCTCCGTCCCGGGTCACCAGACTGTGAAGGTCTACATTCGGTACGTGCTGAGCGCCGCAGGCGCGTACAGCCCCGACGCGACGCTCAGCTTCGACGAAGCGAACGTCACGTCGCCGACTGCCGACACACTGCACGCATACGCGAGCGTTACCGGCTCCTCGACGCTGGACATCACCGGCGGGTGCCTCGGATCCGCCGCGTCGCTCAATGCGTCGACTGCGTCGCAGTTCGTAACCGTCTTCAATGCCACTCCCACGGGTGGCCTGCCGTGCTTGCCCGTGGACGCTGCGATCGGCGCGGTCCCCACGGGGCTCACCGAGAACCTCGTGTCGTTGACCGTCCCGGCAGCAGCGCAGGGGTTCGTCACCGCTCAGCTTGACTTCGCGCTGCTGCCGAAGGGCTCGAACTACAGGAGCTTCGACTTGTTCGAGATCACGACCGGAGGCAATCTGCTCGTGCTTCCGTGTGTCGGTGACCTTCCCCAGACCGCGGACACGTCGAAGAGCACCGACTCCTGCGTCTTCTCCCGCGCGAAGTACCTCACCAAGGGCGCTTCTCTCACCCTGCATATCGTCGGGCTCGGGGTCGACCCGGGCTACGCCGGCTAGACGCGGGTCCAGGCGCTCGCCGCCGGGGGGCAGCGACATTGAGCACGATCCTCTGTCCCGGTTGCGGCGAGGAGAACCCCGCCAAGTTTCGGCTGTGCGGTTTCTGTGGGACCGCGCTTGTCGCGGCACCTGCTCCGCAGGAGTTGCGGCGAACCGTGACGATCGTCTTCTCCGATCTGAAGGGATCGACGAGCCTCGGCGAGCGACTCGACCAGGAGTCGCTTCGGGAGGTCATGGGCCGCTACTTCGAAGGCATGAGCGCCGTGCTGGAGCGACACGGCGGACGTATCGAGAAATTCATCGGCGACGCCATCATGGCGGTGTTCGGTCTTCCGCATTCGAACGAAGATGATGCGCTCCGCGCGGTTCGCGCCGCGCTCGAAATGAAGGCGGCACTCGCCGAGATGAACGGCGAGCTGTACGAGCAATGGGGCGTCACGCTCGAGAACCGCACCGGAGTCAATACGGGTGAGGTGATTGCTGCCGACTCGGCCGACGCGCAGCGGCTCGTGACGGGTGACGCCGTGAACGTCGCGGCGCGCCTCGAGCAGGCTGCTCCGACGCTCGAGATCCTCATCGGCGAGTCGACCTACCGGCTGGTTCGCCACGCGGTCGAGGTCGAGGTGGTCGAGCCGCTCGAGTTGAAGGGGAAGTCCGAGCGCATCCCCGCCTACAGGCTCCTCTCGGCGAGTCGCGAAGCGGACAGCGTGGCGCGCAACCGGCAGGCGACGCTGGTCGGCCGGGAGCAAGAACTTGCGGCGCTGCAGGAAGCGTTCTCGGTTGCATGTTCCCACGGGCGGGCCCAGGGTATGACGATCGTCGGGGACGCGGGGCTCGGCAAGTCCCGCCTCATCCACGAGCTCACGACGAGCGTGCGCGCTGACGCGACGATCGTTCGCGGGCGAGCGCTCGCATACGGCGAGGGAATCACGTTCTGGCCGCTTGTCGGCGTGATCCGGGACGCCGCCGGCGTCGCCGAGGACGACGCTGTCGGCGTCGCGCTCGGCCGTCTGTCTGCGCTCGCCGATGGGCGCGAGGACGTCGCGGAGCGCGTGGCGTCCGCGGTCGGGCTCTCGCAGAAGACGTTTGCCCTGCAGGACATCTTCTGGGCGATTCGCGAGCTCGTCACGATGCTCGCGCAGAGCCGCCCGCTCGTGATCGTGTTCGAGGACGTTCACTGGGCGGAGCCGGCATTCCTCGACCTGATCGAGCATCTCATCGACACCGTCGATGCCCCCGTCCTCATCGTCTGCGACGCTCGTCCGGAGTTTCTCGAGCTGCGACCGCGGTGGATCGACAGGATCGACAGCACCGTCATCACGCTCGAGCCCTTGTCGAGCGCCCAGAGCGAGCGTGTGATCGCGAACATGCTCGGCGTTCCGGATCTCGACGAGCGGGTGCGCGACGACGTGATTCGGGCGGCGGAGGGAAACCCACTTTTCGTCGAGCAACTCGTGTCGATGCTCGTCGACGACGGGCTGATCGAGAAGCGCGACGGCAGTTGGCATGCCAAGCCGGAGCTCGCCGACCTCAAGATCCCGCCGACGATCCAGATCCTCCTGGCCGCGCGGCTCGACGGCCTCGGCGCGGACGAGCGATCGGTCGTCGATCCTGCCTCCGTGGTCGGCCACCTCTTTCCTCGAGATGCCGTCCTCGAGCTCTGCGACCCCGCGTCGCGTGATCGGATCGACGAACACCTCGACGGCCTCGTGCAGAAGCGCCTCGTCGAGCCGGCCGTCGACGAGACCTCGCAGGACGACACGTTCCGCTTCCAACACGTCCTAATCCGCAACACGGCCTACGACGCGCTGCTCAAGCGCACGCGCGCGACGCTGCACGAGCGATTTGTCGACTGGGCCGAACGTGTCAATCGCGAGCGCGGGCGAGAGCTCGAGTTCCTGGAGATCCTGGGCTATCACCTCGAGCAGGCGTGGCGGTATCTCGGAGAGCTCGGGCCGCTCGACGACCGTGGCCGCGAGCTCGGTGCCAGGGGATCCCAGAAGCTCGAACAGGCAGGACGGCGTGCCTTTCAACGGGGCGACATGCAGGCTGCCGCGAATCTGCTCCGCCGAGCTGCGTCCCTCCTGCCTGCAGACGACCCGTCGAGGCTGCGACTCCTGCCGGCGCTCGGAGAGGCGCTGATGGAAGTCGGCGACTTCACGCAGGCCGAGGCGCTTCTCGACGAGGTCGTCGAGCATGCGCCCCCATCCGACGTGCGTCTCAGCGCCGACGCCGTGCTCACGCGGTGGCTCGTGCGACACCACGTTGCCGACGACCTCGCCCGATGGCGCGCCGACGTGCTCGCGGAGGTCGAGCGCCTCATTCCGCCGCTTGAAGAGATCGACGCTCACGCGGAGCTCGCGAAGGCGTGGCGGATGGTCGGCTTCGTCCATGGAGGCGTGTGCCATTGGGGAGAACAGGTCGAGGCGGTCCAGCACGGTCTCGTCCATGCGCGCGCCTCGGGCGACCGCAGGTTGGAGGCGCGTCTCGCCGGTGCCTACACGATTGGGCTGCGCGACGGTCCAACGAACGCGGTCGAGGCGGTCGAGCACGCGAGAGCGCTCATCGACCGCGGCCTGCCCGACCGGCAGGCCGAGGCGATTGCACGCTGCTCGCTCGCCGTGCTGTTGGCGATGCGGGCCGACTTCGACAGCGCGCGCGCCGAATACCGCGGCGCGTCCCAGATTCTCGAGAAGCTGGGCGGCGGCGTGCTGACCGCGTTCGCGACGATTGCCGCCGCGCGCGTCGAGACCCTCGCAGGTCGGCCCGAAGACGCGGTCGGCGGCTTGGGCCTGGCGTTCGAATCACTCGGTGTGCTTGGTGAGCGCTACTTCAGGCCGCTGATCGGCGCGCTTTTCGCGCAGGCGCTGCTCGCCGTGGGACGCGTCGACGAGGCGGAGGAGGCGGCGGCGATTGCTGCGGAGCTCGCCGACGCGGACGACACCGAGACGCAGGTTCTCCTCAGCTCGGCGCAGGCCCAGTTCTCCGTCGCGAAGGGCGAGGTCGAGCGCGGAATCGCGTTCGCGCGCGAAGCGCTTGCCTTGACGATCGAGCCCGACGCTCCGTCCCTCCGCGCGGAAGCGCTGGCGACGCTCGCCGACGTGCTCACGGTTGCCGGCTCCGCCGACGAGGCGCACGAACACTCGGAGCATGCGCATCGGTTGTGGGACGCAAAGGGCGACGTCGTGTCGAGCTTGCGGGCGGCCGCACGTGTCGGCACGCCCGCTGACGCGGTCCGCTAGACGGCCTGCACGGCTCCTGACTCGACTGCGACCTCCTGCGGGCGCACGAGCGCGAGCGTCGCGAGCACCGCAGCCGCGCCGAAGCCGGCGATCACCCAGAAGCCGAGCGCGAAGCCGCTCGTCTGCGCGCTCGCGAGGTCGTGCCCGGCCTTGACGAGGGTCGTCGTGTGCGTGAACGCGACGGTCGCTGCGATCGCGACGCCGAGCGCGCCTCCGACCTGCTGGGAGGTGTTGATCAGGCCGGACGCGAGGCCCGCTTCCTCCGGTCGCACTCCTGCGAGCGCGGCAATCGACATCGGGATGAACGCGAACGCCATGCCGACGCCCACCAACAGGTAGCCGGGAAGCAGATCCGACGCGAAGCTCGCGTGCACGGGGATCTGCGCGTACCAGACCATGCCGGCCGTGATCAGCGCGAGACCGACGGCCATGACCGGGCGCGGGCCGAACTTCGTCACGAGCGCCTGCGATAGGCCGGCGACCGGGATCACAGTGCCCGCGGTCGCAAGGAACGTGAGCCCTGTCTTCAGCGCGGAGTAGTGCAGCACCTGCTGCACGTACAGCGTCAACAGGAAGAAGTTCGAGAAGACGACAGCTCCGAGGAGGAACCCTGCGACGTTCGCCCCCGTCACGGTCTTCGTCCGGAAGATTCCGAAGGGCATCATCGGCTGCGCCTGACGCGTCTCGATCACGACGAACGCGATCAACAGCGCGGCTGAGGCCACGAGGAGGCCGATCGTGCGGCCGCTGCCCCAGCCGTCGGCCGGGGCCTTCGAGATGGCGTAGACGAGCAATGCGAGGCTCGAGGTGATTGTCGTCGCTCCGGCGACGTCGAAGCCGCGCATGCCGGTGACGCGGCTCTCGCGCACCACCGCTCGCGTCACCGCGAGTACGAGGACGGCGACGGGAACGTTGACGAAGAACACCCATTCCCAGCCGGCGTACTTGGTGAGGATCCCGCCGAAGAGCACGCCCGCGGCGGCGCCGCTGCCGCCCATCGCACCCCAGATACCGAGTGCCTTGTTCCGCTCGGATCCTTCCTCGAACGTCGTCGTGATGATCGAGAGCGTCGCAGGCGAGATGATCGCAGCTCCGATCCCTTGCACCGCGCGCGCCGCCACGAGCACGCCGATCGACCCGGCGAGACCGCATGCGAGTGAGGCGGCAGCGAACAGGGTCATGCCGATCATGAACATCCGCCGCCGTCCCAGGAGGTCGGCCGCACGGCCGCCGAGCAAGAGGAGTCCGCCGAACGTGATCGTGTATGCGATGAGCACCCACTGCAGGCTGGTCTCGCCGACGTGGAGCGAGTTCTTGATCGACGGCAGCGCGACGTTGACGATCGAGACGTCGAGGACTGTCATGAAGAAGGCGACGCAGACGACTGTCAGTGCCTGCCAGCGGCGCGGGTCCGGTACGTGGGCGTTCGTGGGATCCATCTCTCTCCTTGGAAGCGTTGGCGTCAGTATTTCGCACGCGCCGGAAGGCGTACGGGCGTCGCGTTACAGTTCGAGTCCAGGCGCCTTCTCGTCCGCGGCGGGGCGTAGCACCTGCTCGACGTACGACGCAGTTGCCTTCTCCATGCCGACGTCGCGGCCGGCCTTCTCCGAGAGGAACCAGCGATGCTCGAGCAGCTCGTGGAAGAGCTCCGCCGCGGCGCGCTTCTCCTGCAGCTCCTCGGGGACGGCGGCGATCGTCGGCTCGAACACCTCGCTCAGCCAGCGTCCTGCCGCGGCCGCGTCGGAGATGGGTGAGGATGCGGAGCTGTTCAGCCTCGTCTTGTACGCGGTGAGGTCGTTGAGCAGGCGCCGCGCCTGGTTCTCCTGGGCGTCGAGGCCGGTCAGGCGCAGCAGGCGCCGTCGGTGATGGCCGGGCTCGACGACCTTCGACTGGAGCTTCAGCCGAACCTCGCCGCCGTCGCGCACGAGCTCGACCTCTTCGACGTCGAAGCCGAGCGCGTTCAGGCGCTTCAGCCGCTGGTCGAGCTTGTCGGTGTCGTTCCGCGCGAAGACCTCGTCGGCGGTGAGCTCCGTCCACAATTTCTCATACGCGAGCCGCACGTCTTCGGCGAATTCGATGGGATCGTCGACCACGTCTCGTCCGAGCTCCGCCGAGAGATCGTAGAGCTCGCCGACGATGTTCTCCTCGGCGATCGTGAGGTCGTGGTCGCGCTGCCCGTCGGAGAGCCGCTCCTCGAGCTCGCCGGTCTCCGCGTCGACCAGGTACGCCGACAGCGCGCCGGCGTCTCGGCGGAAGAGCGCGTTCGAGAGGGAGCAGTCGCCCCAGAAGAAGCCGGCGAGATGCAGCCGGACGAACAGCTCGCCGAGCGCGGCGCGAATTGATGCTTCCGGCGCGGGCAGCACGGCTGCGCCGAGGATCAGCCGGTATGGCAGCGAGTACTCGAGGTAGCGCGTGATCAGGATGTCGGGGAGCTCGTCGCCGTCGTCTGCGATGCGTTCGGAGACGACGCCGATCGCCTCCACGGCGGGCACCGCGCGCTCCGACAGCTCGCCGAGCAGGCTGTACTCACGCTCGGCGAGTGGCGGCGGAAGCTCCTTCAGTGCGTAGAAGGCGTTGTTCAGATGGACGAAGCGCACGACGTGTCGGCCGATGCCGCGCTTCGCCTCGACGAGGATCTCCTGGGGCCACTCCTCGAGCGGCAGGCTCCACGGCAACTCGAGGAATGCCTGCTGGTCGGCGCGGGCCCGCAGTCGGAAGTGGGTGCTCTCGGCCGCCATATCGGCCGACCTAGTGGCGGAAGTGGCGCCGCCCCGTGAACACCATCGTCGCGCCCGACTTCTGCACCGCGTCGATCACGTCCTGGTCGCGCTTCGAGCCGCCTGGTTGCACGATCGAGGTCGCACCCGCGTCGAGCGCGATGCGCGGCCCGTCCGGGAACGGGAAGAAGGCGTCCGAGGCGAGTGCGGCGCCGGCGACCTCGTGGCCGTACGCGGCAGCCTTGTCGACGGCGATGCGCACCGCGTCGACGCGGCTCATCTGTCCTGCGCCGATTCCGATCGTGGCGAGCTCCTTCACGAGCACAATCGCGTTCGACGAGACGTGCTTGCACACGCGCCAGGCGAACACGAGGTCACCCCATTGCTTCTCGTCGGGGGTGCCGCACACGGCCGTCCAGCCTTCGCGGTCTTCGATCTCCGTGTCGGGGTCCTGCACGAGCAGGCCGCCGAGCACGCGCTTGTAGTGGCGGAGGTCCGCCTCGACGCGGCGGCGTTCCCGGTCGAGCAGGATGCGCGTGCCCTGCTTTTTCGTCAGCGCGGCGATCGCGTCGTCGTCGTAGCCCGGTGCGAACAGCACCTCGACGAATTGATCTGCGATCTGCGCGCCGAGTTGCCCGTCGATCTCGCGGTTCAGCACAACGACGCCGCCATACGCCGACGTCGGGTCGGATGCGAGCGCCTTCGCGTACGCCTCGGCGGCCGTCGCGCCGATCGCGACACCGCACGGGTTCGCGTGCTTGACGATTACGCAGGCGGGGAGTGCGAACTCGCGCGCGAGCATGCGCGCGGCGGAGAGGTCGTTCAAGTTGTTGAACGAGAGCGCCTTGCCGTGCAGCTGCTCGACGCGGGAAAGGAGGTGTGAGCGGCTGCCGCGCTCCGCGTAATACGCGGCCCGCTGGTGCGGGTTCTCGCCGTACGACAGGTCGAGCACCTTCTCCAGCGGGAGTACGACCGTCTCGGGGAATGTCTCGCGGTCGGAGAACCAGCTCGCGATCGAGGCTTCGTACGCAGCCGTTGTGGCGAACGTCTCGGCGGCAAGCTCGCGGCGCGTGTCGAGAGACAGCGTGCCTTCGCGGCGCAGCTCGTCGAGGACGAAGCCGTAGCGCTCGGGCCGGCAGAGAGGTGCGCAGAACGCGAAGTTCTTCGCCGCGCCGCGGAGCATCGAGGGGCCGCCGACGTCGATCATCTCGACCGCGTCCGCCTCGGTGACGCCTCTCTTCGCGGAGATCTTTTCGAAGGGATAGAGGTTGACGCAGACGAGGTCGAACGGCTCGATGTCGTGCTCCTCGAGCGTCGCGAGGTCGTCGTCGCGGTCGCGCCGCGCGAGGATGGCGGCATGGATGCGCGGATGTAGCGTCTTCACGCGGCCGCCGAGCATCTCCGGCGAGTCGGTGAGCGATTCGACGCGCTCGACCTTCAGTCCCAGGTCGCCTTCGAGATACGCGGCGGTGCCGCCGCTCGCGACGAGCTCCCAGCCGAGATCTGTGAGCCCGCGCGCGAGGACGTCGAGGCCGGTCTTGTCGTAGGTGGAGATCAGCGCGCGCACAGTTCACGCACCACCCTCGGTAGCAGCCGGTGTTCGACGGACTTGACTCGGTCGCGCAGCGAGTCGACGGTGTCATCGGAGAGCACGGGCACCGGTTCTGCAGCGATCACTGGACCGGTGTCGATCCCCTCATCGACGTAATGCACCGTCGCCGCAGTCTCCGGCACTCCGGCAGCAAGCACGTCCTCGATGGGATGTGCGCCCGGAAAGCCCGGAAGGGGCGCCGAGTGGGTGTTGATGATTCGGCCACCGTAGTAGTCGAAGAACGGCTTGCGAAAGAGGTGCATGTAGCCCGCGCAGACGACGAGCTCGACGCCTTGCGCCTGCAGCCACTCGGCGAGGGCGACATCGCGTTCCTCGCGCGTTGCGAATTCGTCGGCGTCGAATACGGCAGTCTGAATGCCCGCTGCTTGCGCTCGCTTAAGTGCAGGCGCGCCAGGCTTGTTCGAGGCGACTGCGTTGATGGGGATCCCAGCGTCGATGAGTGCCTGGAGATTGGTGCCGGTGCCGCTCACGAGCACGCCGATCACTCGAGCGTCCCGATCACTGTTGCGCCGGCGGGCGCTTCCGGTACGACGGCGCACATGCCGATGCCGAGGTTGAAGACGCGCCGCGCCTCGTCCTCTTCGACGCCGTGCTCCGCGAGCCAGTGGAAGACGGGCGGCCGCTCCCATGCGTCCCAGTCGACGCGCGCGCGCACGCCGTCGGGCAGCACGCGCGAGAGGTTGCCGAGGATGCCGCCGCCGGTGACGTGCGCGAGCGCCTTCACGTCGGTTGCGTCGCGGAGCGTGCGGACCTCGTCGAGATAGAGGCGGTGCGGGGTCAGGAGCAGGTCGGCGTCGAAGTCGTCGTCTCCCACGATCGCACGGACGAGCGAGAAGCCGTTCGTGTGGATTCCGTCCGACGGGAAGCCGATGACGACATCGCCCGGCGTGCAGCGGGAGCCGTCGATGAGCTTGTCGCGGTCGACGATGCCGACGCAGGTGCCTGCGAAGTCGAGCTCGTTCTCGCGGTAGACGCCGGGAAGCTCGGCGGTCTCGCCGCCGATCAGCATGCAGCCGGCGCGGCGGCAGACTTCGGCGGCGCCTTCGACGAGGTCGGCGACCTGCTCGAGCTCGATGTGCTCGGCGGCGACGTAGTCGAGGAAGAAGAGTGGGTCGGCGCCGCTGCAGATCACGTCGTTGATGCAGTGCGCGGCGAGATCCATCCCGCCCCAGCGGAGCTTGCCGGCGCGGCGCTGGAGCAGCAGCTTCGAACCGACGCTGTCGGTCGAGGCCGCGAGGAAGCGCCGGTCGTCCAGCGGGTAGAGGCCGGCGAAGTGGCCGAAGCCGGTCGCGCCGGTGGACTCGACCGCCGCGCGGAGGCGCTCGACGACCGCGTTGGCGGTGGCGAGCGAGACCCCGGCTGCCTCGTACGTGGGGGCGTTCTCGCTCAAGGTAGTCCAGTCTACGATCGTGGCCAGATGACCGACGCGACGCTGCACGATTGCGAGACGTGGCGTCGGCGGACAGGACTAGGCCCACGCGAGACACGTCTCGGTGCCTGGCACCGAGACGTGTCGTTCGCGGAGAGCGCTATTCGACAGAAGCCGCATCGGCTGCGGGATCGGCGGAGCCGTATCGACCCGCGGAGCCACGTCCCGTCACCTGGCACCCGGACGTGGAGAGAGAAGACGTGGCCGCGTTGGGTCATCGTTGTCCACGACGATGTCGGCACGCGCCTGCGGGTCGGCGGCCTCGAGGTAGAGCGTCTCGCCGGGGAAATAGCGGCTCGCGTACCGCGAACGTGCTGCGTCCTCGCCGCCCATACGGTCCGCATCGCGTGCGAGCGCTCGCTCGAGCGCGACGTCCCGGTTGACCGTGAGGAAGATCGTCAGGCTCCACAGATCGGTGAGCTCGGGACGGAGCAGGAAGATGCCGTCGACGATCGCGACCTCGTCGTCCCCGATGTGCTGGAGCGCTGCGCGCAGAGCGGGATGATCGAACGTGTCGTGGTAATACGACTCTGGTCCCTCGCCGCGTGCGTGGCGCTCCGCCTCCGGGCGGTGGTAGTCGTCGAGCGAGATCCGCGTGACGCTGCCCGCAAGGAATGGCACGAGCTCGTCCGCAAACGTCGTCTTCCCCGCGGCGGTTACTCCGTCCACCGCGACGAGAGCCGGGCGCGCGAGCGCGTCGACTCGCGCTGCGACCGTCGCGAGGACATCCGTCACACGAACAGCTCGCCGTACAGCTCCGGCCGGCCTTGCGGGCCGCCCGGGACGAAGCGCACGAGTGTGTCGCCGACCTCCACGTCGGCGCCGTCGCGCGCGCAGTCCAGGAGCTCGGCCAGCGCCGTCGCCTTCAGCTCCGGATCGTCCGCCTTCATGTGCAGCTCCGAGAGCTTCAGCCGGTCCCCCTGCTCCAGCAGCTCGTCGATCCAGTCGCGCGGCGGATGGAGCTCGAGCCGGTACCCCGCGCTCGTCGAGACGAACGTCCGCCGGCCGCCGTGCTCCTGCACGCGCAGGCCGGCTTCCTCCGCGCGGTCGATCGTGTTCTCGAACTCGTCCTCGTCGAGCGCGAGCCCGAAATGGTCGACGCGCGGCAGCGGCCACTGGCCCGGCTGCACGACGACGTTGACCGCTCCCGACTCGAGCTCCGACAGTCGCAGCTTGAATCCGAGTTCGTCGAGCTCTGCCCAGGAGATCCCGGGCTCGTACGAGGTGAGGTCCTCGCCGATACGTCCGTGCCGCGCGACGAGATCGAAGCCGAGCTTGCCGATGTAGCGCGCCTCGACCTCGCGGACCCGGCTCGTCACGAGGTGGTAGTGGAACAGATGCACCGGCGCCGATGGTACGAGGACAAGGCCGCCCTCTGCCGAAGTTCCGTTGGATTCGATGCGTTCCGGAGGCGTCCATCACATAGACCTGGTCGTCTCGTCGATCGACCGGAGCCTGCCCTTCTACCGGGAGCTGCTCGGTCCGCTCGGCTGGCACGGGATCAGCGAGGTCGAGGGTGAGCG
>Ga0193728_1000114_pt1 | contig 34455 bp, 25 predicted proteins | sample U1c1metaG_FD_143037 | JGI IMG/M metagenome (GOLD analysis project Ga0193728, IMG submission 143037) | Soil microbial communities from a riparian zone of the East river system, Colorado, United States - U1c1 | ecosystem: Environmental > Terrestrial > Soil > Riparian zone | place: USA: East River... | reverse complement strand
GGTCTTGTTCCCGCGTGGCTGGGGGCTATCCCAATACTCGCAGCGCCGCGCCGGTAGAAATGCGGGTGAGCTGCTCAACGGAATGCACGCTGGCGGAGATAGAGGATGGTGAGATCGCGGGTGCAACGCTGCGTGGCAAAATTTCCACGACTCGCGCGATCAAATCATAATTGTCGGACTTGGTGATTTCGACGCGTGCCACGTCGCCGGTCTCGGCTGCCTGACCGGCTACTTCGATGTCGGTTAGATAAACTTTGCCGTCGATTTCTGGGGCCATGCCTTCCAGGCGGGCTTCCCACACCAATGGATTGTCTTTGGAGGGGCCTTCGACCAGCGCGATGGCGGTGATTCCTTTTTTTGCGCGCAAATTTTCGCGGGAGATTTTCTTTTGAATGGCCATCAGCTGATTGCGGCGGTCCGTGATCGTCGCGGCGGCCACTTTGTCGGCAAGGGGAAAGCTCGCGGCGTTATCCACGTCGGAATATTCAAATACGCCCATCCAGTCGAGCTTCGCGGCGCGCACAAAATCGCACAGTTCAGCGAAATCGCTTTCCGTTTCGCCGGGGAAGCCGACGATGAAGGAAGTTCGCAGGGAAACTCCGGGAATGGTAGCGCGAATACGCTCCAGCAATTTCAAGAAGGTGTCGCCCTGCGAGCCGCGTTTCATGCGCGCGAGCATGTTGCGGCTGGCATGCTGCAACGGCATGTCCATATATCTGGCGATGCGCGGATGCGATGCCAGAGTATCGAGAAGTTTTTGCGTGACGCGATTGGGGTAGGCGTAGAGAAAACGGACCCACAATAAATCTTCCACCTGGGCGAGGCGCGCCAGCAATTGCGCGAGGCCATTGCGCAAGCCCAGGTCTTCGCCGTAGGAAGTGGTGTCCTGACCGATCAAGGTGATTTCGCGCGCGCCCGACGCGGCGAGATTTTGCGCTTCGCGCACTACCGATTCGAAGCGGCGGCTGCGAAATTTGCCACGCAGCTGAGGAATGATACAAAAGGTGCAGGGATGGTCGCAGCCTTCGGCAATTTTTATGTACGCGGCGTGACGGGGAGTGGTGACCACGCGGGGCGTCAGATCGTGATAGAGAAACGCGGGCGCTGCGGCAGGCAGCATGCGCAGATCGCCTTCCACGGCCTCAAGGATGCGCTCGACTTCGCCGGTGCCTACGATAGCGTCCACTTCGGGAACTTGTTCCAGGATTTGCGCACGATAGCGTTCTACCAGGCAGCCGGCCACGATTAATTTTTTGGCGGCGCCAAATTTTTTGTGCTCGGCCATTTCCAGGATGGCGTCTACGGATTCCTTTTGTGCCGCTTCGATGAAGCTGCAGGTGTTGACGACGAGGACTTCGGCTTCATCGGCGCGGGGCGTCAGTTCGTAACCACCGCGCGCGAGAATACCCATCATAACCTCGCTATCGACGAGGTTCTTGGGGCATCCGAGGCTGACGAAACCGACTTTAGTCATAAGCAATTTTTGCGGGGTTTGCTGCGGTGTTTACGCGCTTTTATTGTAACACGTGGAGGTATTTTGGTTGGCTTGCGCTGATTTTGGCTTAGCGCGAACGAAATGCGTGACGCACCTGCGACATGAGTTCTCTTAGCCGCACGGCATTGCACGGGGCTTCTCCAAAGCGAGCTTGGCTATAGATATCGATGAATTCGCGCACCGCGGGCGCAACTCGCGCGTCTCCAATGGCTGCGGCGAATTCCAGTGGCGTTTGCGTTTCAAGGCGCGAGATTCCACGCTTATTCAGAACATGCAGCAATTCCGAATACAAGCGCGCAGCGAGCTTCGGGTTGGTATGCGATGAGCGACCGACGCGCATCTGGGCATAAACCTTCAGGCGACGTATCAACTCGGGGATCATGTCGGCGCGCAGGATCACCAGGAAAAATACTAGTGCGACGGGCAGGAGGTAGCGCAGGCTGGAATGTTGGAATTCCCAATCCTTCATGCGACCGCGTACTTGTTGTTGTTTTTTTTCAAACCAAGAGCGCAGAGAATCGCTCCAGTTGCGCGAGCTGGTCTTGAGGTTTTGCGCCAGCACCACTTGATGGGCGAAGTCGTAGCTAATGACCCATTCGTTCCAGGTGAGCGAAAGCCAGTCAAGGTATTGCCCCAGGCGCGATAGAAGACCCGAGGCATTTTCAGGACCGTCGGGAGTGGGATCGAACGTGACCCAGCCGTTGCCCGGGAAGAATGCTTCTACCCAGCTGTGTGCGTCGCTGGCGCGGACAACATAATCGCCAGCCAGATCATTGTATTCGCCGGGCAAAAAGCCGTTGACCTCTCGAGCTGGAATCCCCAGGGTGCGCAGCATAACGGTCATGGAGGAGGCAAAATATTCGCAGTGACCGGCGCGAGTCTCAAACAAAAAATGCGCCAGAGGATCGTCCCCAGGTTTTCCCTTTAAGTCCAGGGTGTAGCCATATTTGCTGCGCAGATAAACTTCCATGGCAGCGGCTTTGTCGTAAGGAGTGGTTTTTCGCGCGGTCATCTGCTCGGCAAGCGGCGCGATTCGGGGGTCCAGTGTGGGGAGCTGCAAATACGTTTGTTTGATGTCGGCGGGATAATCCGTACCCGCGTCGCGCAATTTTATGACGTCCAAGACGGGCAGACGCGAAAATCCTGCGTAGCGCACGGCGGTGTAATTGCGGAATGCATTGTAGATTGATCCGGTGGAATCTCTGTAGAGGATGGTCTTCAGCGGCGACCTGCTACCTGCTTCGCCATTAAAGTTTCCGCGCAGGGACACTACATTGCCGGGCACAAAAACGGCGTCGGAGGCGATGGGCTCCATATAAACGGTGTATTGCAGTCCGGGGGAGCGGGCATCGCCGCGAGGCATGCCGTCGCCTAAATAAACCCAGCCGTCGGAGTTCGGCGACAGCACCTGACGCTTGCTGTCGGAGGAGGTCCAACGTTTACCGTCAAAGTTCGCGAGCGCAATTCCTCTCCAGCGCAGGCGCGGATAGCCGACCGGTTTTCCGGTCTCGACGCGCATCACGATGGTGGAATCTTTCTTAATTTCACCGATTTGGCCCAACTCCACATCATCAGTGAATCCGGTCATGAGCGCGGGATTGAAACTGGTTCGTCCGAGATAGCCGGCGCTGAAGCGCGGAAAAAAGAAGAACAGGGTGCCGCCGATGAGGATTGCTCCCAGAGCAACGCTGAGCGATGCGTAGCCGAGCGCACGATTGAGTTGGCGCTCGCGCTCGATCTGGCCCGCGGGCACTGTCAACGTGAGCGCGCCTTTTGCCGCGCGACGCAGCTCCATTCCGGTGAAGGTGGCCACGCCAAAAATTAAAAAGGCAAAAAAACAAATTAGAAAGGTGGTGTCCACGGTCAAAACCGCGGAGGCCAGGATGGCTGCGAAGGCCAACATGGTCAGAAACACCGCGTCGCGGTCAGTAGACGCGCTGTACAAGCGCACCAGCATTACAAACATCAGGAAGTGCACGGCGGCCATGAGGGCCGCATATAGAGGCGGATTGGCGGAATTCTGCACCAGCACGCGCGAAAGTATGAACATATCCAGAGGAAAAAATGCGAGGTAGGCAATGACCAGCCAGGTAGCACGACTGTTCTGCAGTTCGTTGGGACGGCCTTGCCACCAACGAACAGCTTTGTAAATCACCGCCGCGGGCGCAAGAAGAGCGGTGAAGGGATCAAGCTTTCCGGTCAAACCGAGGGTGCAAACGGAGGTAAAAATCAGCAACAGCAGCGAAGCGCGAAAAAACCGTTCGGCGGGGCCCCACACAGTGACATTTGTCGCGGCGGTACGCATCACGAATTATCGTAACATTCGGCTGCAGACCTAGGCTTCCTGGCGTAGTACAGGGCTAGCGCGGAAGTTACTATCGAATCGTGTTTCGTGCCCCGACCGCTCGTGCTCGAGAGTATTGGTGGGAGCGGAACTACGTCGCGCGGGCTTTGCTGCGGACGCCCCGGAAATACAAGACGAGGCCGAGAACCACGGAGGCTACTGTGCCGCCTATGAGCTTTAGCTCGAAGCCCAGTTTGTTGGAGGAATCGCCCGGAGGAATAAGCGAGAGCACGATACCGGCGAGCACGACGAGAAAACCGAGGCCGCTGGCGAGCCATACTCCAGGTTTGCCGCCGGGGATCAGAACCGCTTGAGGATTTTCGAGGCGGTCTTTGCGGCCCGCAAGCTTTATGGCTGCGGCATACATATACAGAAATGGAATGAAGTAAAGAATGATGGCGGCGTCAACGAGAAATTGATATGCGCCGCGCGTGGTCTCGTTCAGCTGGCTGAAGAGCAAGACCAAAGCGGAAACGGTGGCCTGCACGATGATCGAGATGTAGGGAGTTTTCCAGCGCGGGTGAATTTTTCCGAAAGCAGCGGGAAGGTAGCGATCGATGCCGACAACGAAGGGTACGCGCGCGATTCCGGCGACGGTGCTGCCGACTCCTCCGGCGTTACCTACCGAGACAAACAAGGCAGCGAGCACGCCTACGAAGCCGATGCGCAAAGCGTTCGAACCCTTGGTGATGGCTTGAAACACGCCGCTGGTGGGCTCGACCTGCTCCGCAGGAATTAACGACAGCACTGCAAATGTGCCGATGATGTATATGACGGCGATCAAAACGCCGGCGGTCAACACCGCACGCGGCAGAGTCTTGCGCGGATTGCGAATCTCATCACTCATGGCGGAGACCAGCTCAAGTCCGGTAAAGGCGAAGGCGATCTGCGACCAGAAATTGACAGTGTCGAGATTCCAGTGCGGCATCATGTTGGAGAGCGTGAAATGCGTGACGGAACCCTGACGCGTATAGACAAAAGCAGCGATGGCGGCAAGCATCAACAGAGGAATGTAAGTGGAGACGCCGCCGGCGTTTTGCAACCACTTGCCAATGTTGAGGCCGATGATGTTCAGGACCACAGCGACGGTCAGCAAAATGAAAGAGCCGGCAAGCAGAAATGTTCTGTTTTGCGCGAGGGCGGCGCCGCCGGAGCCCGCCGCGTAGCCGCTCATTGCGGCGCTGGCGAGCAATAATCCAGGAAAATAAAAAACGGTGTAAATCCAGTAGGTCCATCCGGCAACGAAGCCGTGAAAGTCGCCGAAAGCTTCCTTAGACCACACGTACAAACCACCTTCGTTAGGAAAGCGCGACGACAATTCATTGATCACCAGCGCGGTGGGGACGAAAAAGAAGAGCGCCGCCAGAATCCAAAGGCTGATCGAAGATGTGCCATTGTGCGCGGCCGCTGCCACCCAGCGCGGGCCAAGCACGGTAGCGATGTTAAAAAACAATACATCCCAGAAACCCATTTCCTTGCGAAGTTGTTTTATGGGATTGGCTGGGGCGTTTTCGGTATGGGTCACAGAGTGATGTCCATGGCGGGAATCAGTTGATCCAGCGCAAGGAAATCCTGGAGAAAGGGATCTTTGGAATTTTCAAATTCTTTCCAGGTGCCGAAGAAAGATACTTTACCGTCCTGAAGAAAAACGATAGAGTCCGCGAGTTTCTTGGCGAGATGAGTATCGTGAGTGACGACGATGGAAGTTTTGTGAAAGGCCTCCTTCAGGCGGAGGATCAGATCGCCCATATGCGCAGCCATGATGGGATCCACCATGGTGGTGGGCTCGTCGTAAAGAATGGCTTCGGGATTCTGTGCGAGAGAGCGGGCGATGGCCACGGCTCGGCGGGCACCGGTGGAAAGCTCTCCGGGCAATTTGTCCAGCGAGTCTTCCACCTCCAAAGTTCGCGAGAGCTTTGCGACATAATTATCGATGTCGTCATCGGAAAGGCCGTTTTGGCCTTCGAGGGGGAAGGCGATATTTTCTCCAACGGTTAAAGAATCAAATAGCGCCCCGGATTGAAAGACCATGCTGACTTTGCGGCGCACGGCTTGAAATTCCTCTTCAATCCAGTCGGTGACATCCTGGCCATCGATAAACACCTGCCCGGAATCGGGCTTGAGGAATCCGAGAATATGTTTCAAGGAAACGGATTTGCCCACGCCGCTGCGGCCCATGATGACGCAGGTTTCACCGCGCTTCACGAAAAAGCTGACGTCATCGAGAACCGGGCGGCCGTCGAAACCTTTGCTGACATGCTTGAACTCAAAGTAATTGGGGGCATCGTTTTCCGTGGTGGTGTTAACGGTTTGAAGTTCGGGAGTGGTGTCCGGCGGAAGAATGGACTCGGGAATGGGAGGAAGTTCAATCTCCGGCTTTGGCGCAGATGACTTCTCGTCACTCACTATTTTTTGTCTCCCACAAGCGCTGAGCTTCCTCGAAATCTGCGGGCGTATTCATATTCCAGAATAAGCGCCCTGCGCTATCAAATCGTTTCCAGACAGACTCGTCAAGCACTTCCGTGCGGACTGCTTTCAAGGCTTGCGTGACTTTGCGGACGCCGCGATCAAAGACATTTTTCAAGGACTCTGCGGCGCTGGTGCGATAGCAGGCGCAGAGAGGTTCAGGGCCGTGAGCGGAATGCGGGAGGATGACTTGAATTTCTTTGTCACTCTGGCGGGCATGGGCAACAAGAAATTGGAGCCATGCGGCGGTGAGGAAGGGCATGTCGCAGCTGAGGATGAGATTCCATTCGGCGGAGCGATCGGTGGAGGTGGTATGTTGCAGCGCAGTGATGATGCCGCCGAGGGGCCCTTCGCCGGGCCAGCAATCTTCAATGATTTCGAAGTTGTCGTGGAGGTCCACGTATTTCTGAGCGTCGGCGACAACTGCAACTTCCGAAGCGCAGCATTGCGCCATTTGAACAATTTCCAGCAGCAGTGGTCTTGTGCCAAAGCGAACGAGGGCTTTGTCGCGGCCAAAGCGCGAGCTCGCGCCCCCGGCGAGAACGTACCCGCGCACATTTGAGTTGGAAGATAGAGGCATGATTCAGTGAGGTTTCGATCATATTCGCGATTACGCCTTTGGCAAACAACTAAGAGAAAGTGTCGGACACCCAGACAACAAGTTTGGCCGGAATAAAAAAGTTGAGGAAAATCGCAGCGTCTGGGGATTGCACTATGGTAGGTTATTTATTTTCAGTTAGATGTATATGAGCGTGACACACTAAGGTTTATCCCGGAAAAGCGTTGACTTCAAGCGGTACTCTGTTATATTAGCAGTCGACTGCGAGGAGTGCTAATTCCCTCTTCTCCGGTACAAACCGCAACATTTACCTACGGAGGTTTTCTCAAGATGGCAGTGAATCTTACACCGCTCCACGACCGTGTGATCGTGCGGCGCATTGAAGAAAAAGAAAGTGTGAAGGGTGGCATCATCATCCCGGACTCCGCCAAAGAGAAGCAGCAAGAGGGCGAAGTGATTGCCGTGGGACCAGGTAAACGGGAAAAAGATGGAGTTCATCCGTTGGACGTAAAAGTTGGAGATCGCGTGCTGTTCGGCAAATACGGCGGAACAGAAATCAAGATCGAAGACGAAGACTTGCTCATCCTGCGTGAAGAAGAGATTCTCGCGAAGCTGGGTGGACAGGCTAAAGCGGCAAAGAAGTAACGTTTCTCTAATATTTAGAGAAAAAGTGGCCGGTTTTTCGAAGCGTTCGGATAAACCGGATAGTTCGAGTAGCAGTAGTAACGCAGATATCCAGGCAATTAAAAGAAAATTGAGTCAATCAATCAGGAGGAATTACCAGTATGGCGAAGCAGATAGTAACAGGTGAGGCGTCCCGCCAGGCGATTTTGCGCGGCGTGAACGCTCTTGCCGACGCAGTGAAGATTACGCTCGGCCCTAAGGGCCGCAACGCGGTAATCGAAAAGAAGTTCGGCGCGCCGATCATCACCAAGGACGGCGTAACGGTAGCGAAAGAAATCGAACTACGCGATCCGCTCGAGAATATGGGCGCGCAGATGGTTCGCGAAGTGGCCTCGAAGACCAGCGACGTGGCTGGCGACGGAACCACCACAGCGACAGTACTGGCGCAGGCGATCTTCCGGGAAGGCGTGAAGACCGTGGCGGCAGGATCAAGCCCGACAGCTCTGAAGCGCGGCATTGAACGCGCGGTGGAAGTTGCCGTGGAAGAGATCAAGCGCCTGCACAAAGATGTGAAGGGCGACATGATTGCGCAGGTTGGCACCATTTCCGCCAACAACGACAAGCAAATCGGCGGCATCATTGCCGAAGCCATGAAGAAGGTCGGCAAGGACGGCGTCATCACCGTGGAAGAATCCAAGACCATGGAAACGACGCTGGAAGTGGTCGAAGGTATGCAGTTCGACCGCGGCTACCTGTCTCCTTACTTCATTACCGATCCGGAGCGCATGGAGTGCATTCTGGAAGACTGCCGCATCCTGATCCACGAAAAGAAAATCAGCTCGATGAAGGATTTGCTGCCTTTGCTGGAGCAGACCGCCAAGATGGGCAAGCCCCTCTTGATCATTGCTGAGGATGTGGAAGGCGAAGCGCTGGCGACGTTGGTCGTGAACAAGCTGCGTGGCACGCTGCAATGCGCTGCCGTCAAGGCTCCTGGCTTTGGCGACCGCCGCAAAGCCATGCTTGAGGATATCGCGACGCTCACGGGCGGCAAGGCGATTACCGAGGATATGGGTCTTAAGCTGGAAAATGTGAAGCTTGAGGATCTGGGCCGCGCCAAGAAAATCACCATCGACAAGGACAACACCACGATCGTGGAAGGCTATGGCAAGTCCGCGGACATCGAGGGACGCGTAAAGCAAATCCGCTCGCAGGTGGAGAACACCACGTCCGACTACGACAAGGAAAAGCTGCAAGAACGGCTTGCCAAGCTGGTCGGCGGCGTAGCGGTCATCAAGGTGGGCGCGGCAACCGAAACCGAGCTGAAGGAAAAGAAGGCTCGCGTTGAGGATGCCATGCACGCGACCCGCGCAGCCGTCGAGGAAGGCATTGTTCCCGGCGGAGGCACGGCGCTGCTGCGCTGCATATCGGCGATCGACAAGCTGAAGCTACAGGATGACGAGGCGGTTGGCGTCGGTATCGTGCGGCGCGCTCTCGAAGAGCCAGCCCGCCAGATCGCGCACAACGCCGGAGCTGAAGGCGCTGTCGTGATCGGCAAGGTCCGCGAGTCGAAGGAAGAGAACTACGGTTTCAACGCGGAAACCGGTGAGTACGGCGACATGGTGAAGATGGGCGTTATTGACCCAGCCAAGGTTACCCGTCTCGCGTTGCAGAACGCGGCTTCGATTGCCGGCCTGATGCTCACGACGGAAGCGCTCGTCGCGGAGATCAAGGAAGACGATAAGAAGTCGGCTGCAGCCGGCGGTGGCCCAGGCGGCCCCGGCGGTATGGGCGGTATGTACTAAGAGAACGGCAACAATTGTTGTGGAAGGGGCGTCCGGGAAACTGGGCGCCCTTTTTTCTTGTGGGCGAATAGCGTGCCGCCGATGGGCGAGGCGGCTTGCCTCGGGTTCGCTGGGTCTGGTAATGTCTGACAGCTTTTGAAGCGTCGAGAACGGCTTCCAGGGGAGCCATTTTATGACAGGGGTATTGCAGCGGCTATTGCCGCGTGAGGAGGGGTTTTATCACCTCTTCGTAAAGCAGGCGGATAACATTTTTGTGGGAGCCAAAGCGCTCCTGGAGATGCTTTCGCACTACACGGGAGTGCCGGAGCAGGTGCAAAGCATCAAGGCCATCGAGCACCATGGCGACGACATCACGCACAGTATCCTGACCAAGCTGAACCAGACGTTCATCACGCCGTTTGACCGCGAAGATATTCACGAGCTGTGCAGCCAACTGGATGACGTCATCGATTTGATCGACGCGGCGGCGAGCCGCTTTGTGCTGTATCGCGTGGATGTGGTGCGGCCGGGAACGATCGAGCTGGTTAAGGTGTTGGTGTCCGCCACTGCGGAGGTGGCGGCGGCGGTGCGGGACCTGGAATCGCCGGAAAAGGCGCTGAAACACTGCATCGATATCAATCGCTATGAGAATGAAAGCGACCGGCTGTGCCGCACGTTAATCGCGCAATTGTTTGACGAGGAACGGGACCCGGTGCAGATCATCAAGTGGAAAGAAATCTTCGAAGTCATCGAGACCGCCGTCGATAAGTGTGAAGACGTCGCCAACGTAATCGAAGGCGTAATCCTCAAAAGCGCGTAACCCACCGATGGAATTTTTAACGATGTGCGTTGCTAACGTGAATGTGTGTAGTGACGGCGCGGGCTACGGCCGTGCGTATTCGCCAGATCATGTGACAAAGAGTTGCAGCTGTGGATAGCTTTAACCTGCTGCTGACGGTCGTCGGACTCACCTTAATTTTTGAATTTTCCAATGGCTGGCATGACGCCGCGAATTCCATCGCGACGGTGGTTTCGACGCGTGTGCTGACGCCCTTTCGAGCGGTCGCGTGGGCGGCTTTCTGGAATTTTGTGGCGGCCTTTGTGTTTGGCACGGCGGTGGCGAAAACGATCGGAAAAGGCATGGTCCACATTGAGATGGTGGACGAGAAGGTGCTTTTAGCTGGGCTTCTTGGCGCGATCACCTGGAACTTAATCACGCTGGTACTGGGATTGCCGACCAGTTCGTCGCACGCGCTGATGGGCGGCTACGGCGGCGCGGCGGTGGCCAAGTCTGGGTTTAGTGCGTTGATTTTGAGTGGTTGGACGATGCCGGTGTTGTTTATTTTTTTGGCTCCGGTGATTGGGCTAGTTGTGGGCGCGGCGGTAACGATTGTGACTAGCTGGATTGTGCGAAAGCAGCGGCCGCGGCGCGTGGATAAATGGTTCAGGCGATTGCAGTTGCTTTCCGCGGCGGGCTACAGCCTGGGGCACGGAACGAATGACGCGCAGAAAGGCATGGGGATTATTACTACTGCGCTGGTGGCCGGAGGCGCGCTGAGCACGTACGCCGTTCCCTACTGGGTTATTCTTTGCTGCCACCTGGCCATGGCCGGCGGTACCATGGCGGGGGGTTGGCGCATCATTAAGACCATGGGGCAGCGGATTACCAAGCTGACGCCGTTCGGGGGATTTGCGGCGGAATCGGCGGGGGCCCTGACGCTGATCGGGACGGCGCATTTTGGTATTCCGGTGAGCACCACGCATACGATCACGGGCGCCATTGTGGGAGTAGGCGCGACGCGAAGGCTTTCGGCGGTGCGGTGGGGCGTGACGAGGCGGATTGTTATCGCGTGGGTTCTGACCATCCCTGGCGCGGCAGTGGTGGGGGCGGCGGTATTTCACGGGATGAAGCTTTGGTTGAAGTGAAGTTTAAGGTCATAAAATCGGGATAGATTGCGTATCGCTGTAACGTTTGTTGTAACGGGATTTGAGCATGGCTGAAAATAGATCACATTTTGCGACGGTGGAGGAAGCGGTCGAAGAGATTCGCCAGGGGCGGATGATTGTCCTGGTGGACGATGAAGATCGCGAGAACGAAGGCGACTTGACCATGGCGGCAGAGAAAATTTCTCCGGAAGCCATCAACTTCATGTCCAAGTATGGGCGTGGATTGATCTGCCTGACACTGACGGAGCAGCGCTGCGACGAATTGCACCTGCCGCTGATGTCGCCGATCAATACCTCGGTGCATGGCACGGCGTTCACCGAAGCCGTTGACGCGCGGGTGGGAGTGACTACCGGGATCAGCGCATCGGACCGGGCCATTACGATACTGACGGCGATTGATCCGAAAACGAAGCCGCAGGATCTGGCACGGCCGGGGCACATGTTTCCGCTGCGCGCCCGAAATGGCGGGGTGCTGGTGCGCGCGGGGCAAACAGAAGCGTCCGTGGATCTTTCGCGCATCGCGGGGTTGAATCCGTCGGGCGTGATCTGCGAAATCATGAATGAAGACGGCACCATGGCGCGGGTGCCGCAGCTGCTGGAGTTTTGCAAACAACACGACATCAAGATGCTGACGGTGGCGGACTTGATTCGCTATCGCATGCAGCACGAACGGTACGTGCGGCGCGTTGCCGAGGCGGTGCTGCCGACGCGATATGGCAATTTCAGAATGATCGCGTATGCCAGTGACGTGGACCACGACCAGCACATCGCGCTGGTGCGGGGCGATCTGGAGGGCACAGACCCGGCGCTGGTGCGGGTGCATTCGCATTGTTTGACGGGAGATGTTTTTGGCTCCACGGCGTGCGATTGCTCGGAACTGGTGGCTGGCTCGCTGGCGGCGATTGCCAAAGAAGATCGGGGAGTGTTTCTTTATTTGCATCACACCGGGCGCGGATTTTCCGTGGAGACTGGCGCGGAGCCGGGGGCACTACCGCAGATTCATTTTCATTCGCGTGGACAACTTGATCGCGAGCCGGCGCGGATGCGTATGGTGCAACATGAGAGTGGGATCGGGGCGCAGATTTTGATCGACCTGGGATTGAAAGATATACGGGTGCTGACCAATCATCCGAAGAAGGTTGTCGCGCTGGAAGGCTACGGGAGACGGATCGCGGACCAGGTGCCGTTGCGACTGGAAACCGCTAATGGCGAGCGGCGAACTACGCACCAAAGATTTTAAAGCCTTACAACTCAAGAAAACATCGTAGGGCTCTTCTGTTTCTGGAGCAGCCTGCTCGGTCGATGGCTGCGGCGGTGGTGTTTTCTGTGTCGCGGCGGATTTTGAAGGTGCAGATTTTGTTGGGGTGTGGGGTTTTGTTTTCGCGCTGGCGGATTGAGGGGTGTTTTGGGCTGGGACTGCGGACTTGCCCACGGTTAGATATTTCCTCATTTTTTCCAGCCGTTTGGGGCCTAGACCTCTGATGGCCATCAGGTCGTTGACGCTTTTGAACGCGCCGTACGATTTGCGCATTTGCAGGATTTTTTCGGCGGTTGAGGGCCCGATGCCGGGGACCAGCTGCAATTGGGTTGAGTCCGCGGTGTTGATGTTGATGGGTTGAGTGGGTGGCTTTTTGGTGGCGGAGGACAGGACTGCGAAAAGCAAACCAAGACTCAGGTGAAGAGCGAGTGTACGAGTGTACGAGTCCACATGCTTTATAGCCTAATTGATTATCGTAATTCATGCAATAACACAGAGAATAGTCTTCGCGATGAACCTTAGAGGGATTTGAGCATCGCTTGCGCTTCGGATCGGAGCCATGGGTAATTTACAAGGTACGCGGATCGCATTAGCGACGATTCCACGTTACAAGACCCACCCTCCAAAAACGCCGAGGGTGGGGCACCCTGCGCGCTTTTGTTGATTATGTTAGGAGGGAGCCTTGGGCGTCGTAGATTTCCAGGTCGCCGAAGAGGCGGGCTTGGGATTCGATTTGGGCGCGGTCGCCGACAACTACAATTTGCATGTTCGCGGAGTCGAGATATTGGCGCGCGTTGTTGAGCAAATCTTCGGGAGTGAGCGCGCGGACTTTGGCGCGGTAGGTCTCCAGATAATCATTGGGCAATTCATTCAGCGCGACGGTGGCTAGCTGGCTGAGCAGGCCTTCCTGCGTGGCCAGACCCATGGAAAATACTCCGGTCAAGTAATTTTGCGCATCGGCTAGCTCGGGGACGGGCACCGGTAGCGAACGCAATTTATCCATTTCGTAAAAAATTTCAGTGAGGGAGGCGGCGACGACGTCGTTCCGTACGGCCGCGGAAACGGAGAAATAACCGTGCTCGTGCAGCGGGTGAACAGCGCTGCGCGGGCTGTAAGTGTAGCCCTTGTCTTCGCGAATATTCATGACCAGGCGCGAATTGAATGCGCCACCGTACAGACTGTTGGTCAGGCCGAGTTTGATCCAATCCGGATGTGTGCGGGTGATGGCGGCGCAGCCCGCGACGATCTGGGTTTGCACGGCGCCGGGGACGTGAACAAGGTAGACGCGGCGGCCGTGTGGATGCGGCGGGGCGGCAGCGGGTTTTGCTTCCGGCTTCTTCCCTGTCCATGTGCCAAAAACTTTTTCGGCGGATTTCACCATGGCTTGCGAGTCGAAATCGCCGACCATCAGCAGCAGCGCATTTTCTGGGGTGTAAGAATCGCGGTAAACGCCGATTAAGTCTTCGCGGGTGTAGGCGGCGACTTGCGCTTCGGATGCGGAAACCTGGCCGTACGGATGAGCGCCAAATAAAACTTTGCGAAGGCGCTCGCTGGCGAGAAAGCCGGGCGAAGTACGCTCCAGCTTTACTTCTTCGAGTTTCTGACGGCGTTCGCGTTCAAATTCCGGCGCTGGAAAGCTGGCCTCGCGGGCCAACTCATTCACCATGCCGAGAAGTTGTTCGGAATATTCAGATAGTCCGGCAAAGGCAATGGCGCTGTTATCCTGCCCAGCGCTAGTGGAGAGATCGGCGCCGATGCGGCGAAGATCTTCTTCGATCTGTCGGCTGGCACGTTTTGCGGTTCCGGTGCGCACGACGGTAGCGGTCATGTCCGCGAGGGCCGGACCACGACTGAGAGCAGCGGCGTTCCCGGAGCGAAAGAAAAGCTGGCCGTGAAATTTGGGAATGGAGTGGGCCTCGGCGAGAACGAGTTCCAGGCCATTCGAAAGGCGCGTCTTTGTCTGCTTGGGCCAAGTTACGGCGCGTTCCGCGGAGAGCGCGGGAATGCCGATGGCAACTGCTTCTTCAACGGCGGGACGCGCGACCATCAGGCGGCCTCCTTTGCGGCTGCGCTGACCGGCTTGCGGAAGACGATGGCGCGTTTGTCGTTGCGCAGATATTTTTTCGCGGCGGCCAGAACATCTTCACGAGTGACAGCCTGGAAACCATCGAGAATGGTATTCACGAGTTGCGGCTCTCCATCGAACAAAGTGAAACACGCGAGCAGATGCATGAGGCCGTAGCGGGGCATATGGCCGCCGCGGCCGCCTTCGAGAGTGGAGTAATAATCGGAGCGCCATTTTACTTTCAGCTGCTGCAACTCGTCTTCGCTGATGCCATTTTGCTGGATCTCGCGGATGACGGCATCGAAAGCGGCGAGAGTGACTTCGCTGGAAAATTCGGGCTTGTGCAGAATTCGCGTAACCATTTGCGAGGGGCCGTTGTAGCCGAAGATGTCGTCGATACCACCGTCGGCCTCCACGGCGATTTGTTTTTCGAGCACGAGCTCTCGATGGAGGCGTCCTGCGCGGCCACCGTGCAGCGCCATATCCAATAAAGTCATGGCGCACCAATCGCGAGTACGGCGCGCGGGAATGGGATAGCCAATGGCCATGGCCGGCAGCGTGCCGAATTTTTCTTCCACTTCGCCGCGACGCTCTTCTTTTTGTTCCGGCTCGGTGGGATCGGCGAAAGGTGGATGCGGTCCGGCGGGAATATCAGCGAAGTATTTCTTCGCGAACGCGATTCCTTCGCCGGGCTGCACATCGCCTAGGATTAAGAGAACGGCGTTGTTGGGCACGTAATACGTTTTGAAGAAGGATTGCACGTCTGCGAGACTGGCAGCATCAAGATCGGCAAAATCGCCATAAAAGTTGTGTGAATTAGCCCAATTGCGAAAAGCCACGGGAGGAAGATCCAGCCACGGAAACCCGCCATAGGGCTGATTCATTACGTTGACGCGCACTTCTTCTTTTACGACGTCGCGCTGGTTGCGCAGATTTTCGTCGTCAACTTTCAAGGCGCGCATGCGGTCGGCCTCCAGCCAGAGCACGCGTTCGAGGGCATTGGAGGGGACGGCTTCGTAATAATTGGTAACGTCGTAGTGCGTGGATCCATTGAGAACGCCGCCACTGGAATTAATGAGCTTGATGTGCTGCATCTTGGGCGCGTTGGCGGAACCTTGAAACATCATGTGCTCGAACAAATGGGCGAAACCGCTGCGGCCCCGAGGCTCGAGGCGAAATCCAATTTTGTAGTAGACGCCGACGGTAACTACAGGAGCGGTGGAGTCCGGGGCGATTACGACTCTCAATCCGTTTGGTAGCGTAGTGTGTTCTATTGTGATTTGCGGCTGCTTCAAACTTTTCCTCCTGCGGAACGATGTCTTACAAGGGGTTTGACAAGACTGATTTTATTTCTCGAATCGCCATTCAGCGCGGTCAAGTTTCCGGCCGAGCCGGGCGACAAAACTAAAGTGGCGAGGCCGTTTAACGCCGCGTAGGCGTTGGAGAATTCGCGCGGTAAACGTTTCATGGCAGCCAGGTGCGCTGCCACGACGCCATAGTCACCGCGAGCTAAAGGGCCGGTCCACGCGGCGCGCGGGCCAAGCCGCTCGAAATTCTCGAGCACCTGGCGCGTCAACTGCAAAAGAGCGCGAACAGCTTCACCGCGCTTCATTCCGGCTAACATCAACAGCCGCGTTGCTGATTCTTCGATGGCCAGCACATGTCCCGCGGCGAACGCCGCAGCGGCGTGATACAGGGCCTTGCTGCCGCCGGCAATTTGCACGGGCAAGCCGCCAAGAGCGCGCACGATTTGCCGCGCGAGACGAATAGCTGCAGGGTCGCCTTCGATGGCAAAAACTTTGCCCTCGAGCGGGGGGATCGCGACTCCGCTAAAGGATTGCAACGGGTGCATCGAACCCACGGCCGCTCCGTGCTCACGGACAGCTTTAAGCGCGTTGGAGTTCAAAGCGCCGCTGGTGTGCAAGACGACTTTGCCGCGCAATTCTTCCGCGCCAATGCGCGCCAACTCTTCAGAAATTTTTACGATCGCATCATCCGGAGTGGAGATCAGGATCAGCCGCGAGGCCAGAACCTCACGTGAGAGCGTCGCGCGTGCTTTTCCGGCGCCGATGAAGCGCACCGCCTTGCGCGCGGAGGCCTCACTTCGTGTGATGACCGCGCCGATTTTCCAATCCAGTTCATGCAGCCGCCGTCCTAGCGCGCGACCGACGCGTCCTGCACCTATCATCGCCAAAGCGCCACACATGTCATGCTAGGATAACCTGAGGGCCGCGTCCGACACCAATTCATGCACGCGTTTGCGCTGGTAATTTTTGGAAGCACTGCTTTCATCTGGATCATTCTTGGCTTGCGCATCGCGTACGGCGCTTTAAAGCTCCCTTGGATTAAAGATTTCCCACCGATCACCGGAACCAATGTTCCCTGCATTTCCCTGCTTTTCGCAGCGCGCGATGAGGAAGAAAAACTTCCCGGCGCGCTGGCCACGCTTGCCCAACTGGATTATCCGGAACTGGAAATAATTGGAGTGGACGATCGCTCGGAAGATGCCAGCGGACGGATCCTGGACGAGTTCGCGGCGTCACATCCGAGATTTCGGGCGATCCATGTGGCTGAGCTTCCCGCGGGTTGGCTGGGCAAACCGCATGCATTGCAGCAGGCTTATGAAGCATCCAGTGGCGAATGGCTTTTATTTACGGACGCGGATGTGCGCTTTAAAAGTGATGTGCTGCGACGGGCGATGACGATGGCTACCGAGCGCAAGCTTGATCACTTGACGTTATTTGGGGATGTGGAAATGGTGGGCTTCTGGGAAAAGGTGGTGGTGACGTTCTTTGGAATGGCATTTCATATGGCGACAGCGCCAAACGAGGTGATCAACCCGAAATCGGGTGCTTACGTGGGTGTGGGCGCGTTTCAATTGTTGAAGCGCTCGGCTTATAAGACGGCCGGGACGCACCGGCGATTGGCGATGGAAGTGCTCGACGATATGAAACTGGGAAAAATTGTGAAGCAGTCTGGGTTTCGGTCTGCCGTGGCGGTGGCGCAGGATTCCGTGGTGGTGCGGTGGCATGCGGGGGCGCGCAACCTGATCAATGGCGTAACAAAAAACTTTTTCGCGGGGTCGGGTTTCAGTGTTACGCGAGTGGCGATCTCTATTCTTGGGCTATTTCTAATGAACGTGCTCCCGTTCGCGGGGCTGATTTTTGGTCATGGCTGGGTGAGGATTCTTGCAGGGATTTGCGTGTTGGTGGTGCTGTGTTTCCATGCGGGCGTGGATATGGTGATGCGCGTGTCGCCGCTGTATTGTTTTACGGTGCCGTTTGGCGCGGTGATATTCAGCTACATGCTGCTGCGATCGACGGTGTATACGCTGAAGCAGGGCGGAATTATATGGCGTGGGACGTTTTATCCGCTGGAGGCACTCAAGCGCGGCGCGGTGTGATGATGGAGTGCGCAGGATTTTGGGTTAGCTGCCCTGTTCGGCTGGAGCGGGCAGTTCAATAGTAATTAAGCCCGCGAGGTCTTTCTGCCTCAGGCTGCGGATGCGGTCGCGTAATTGTGCAGCCTTCTCAAATTCAAATTTCTTAGCCGCTTCGCGCATTTGAATTTCCAGTTGCTTAAGCATTTCTGCAAGCTGATCGCCGGTTTTGATGTTGGCGGTAGCGGCGTCTAGGACCACATCATCGAGCGGGATGGTTACGTAGTCGGCTTCGACGATTCGCGCCAGATCCATATCCACGGATTTGATAATGGACATGGGGGTGATGTTATTTTCTTCGTTGTAGGCGACCTGCTTTTCGCGACGGCGATTCGTCTCACTGATGGCTTGCTCCATGGAGCCGGTGCGGCGGTCGGCGTATAAAATGGCGCGTCCCTCGATATGACGGGCGCAGCGACCGATGGTTTGAATCAGGGACGTGGCGCTGCGCAGATATCCTTCCTTGTCGGCGTCCAGAATAGCCACCAGCGAAACTTCAGGAAGATCGAGGCCCTCGCGCAACAGGTTGATGCCGATCAAAACGTCAAACTCGCCGCGGCGCAAATCGCGAAGGATGCGGATGCGGTCAAGCGTTTCCACCTCAGCGTGCAGGTAACGGCAGCGTACACCGATCTCGGCGAAATATTCGGACAAGTCTTCCGCCATGCGTTTCGTTAGTGTGGTGACGAGTACACGCTCGTTGCGCTCGGCGCGAATACGAATTTCTTCCAGCAGGTCATCGACCTGACCTTTTACCGGGCGCACCTCGATCTGGGGATCGACCAAGCCGGTGGGACGGATTACCTGCTCAACGACCACGCCGCCGGATTTAGTGAGTTCATAGGGGCCGGGCGTGGCAGACACATAGACGACCTGGTTGAGACGATGCTCGAATTCTTCAAAGGTGAGCGGGCGATTATCGAGCGCGCTGGGCATGCGGAATCCATAGTCCACCAGTGTTTGTTTGCGCGCGCGGTCGCCCTTGAACATGCCACGCACCTGGCTGACCGTTTGGTGCGATTCATCGATGAACATCAGAAAATCTTGCGGAACGTAATCGAGCAGCGTTGGCGGAGCTTCTCCGGGCAAGCGGCCGCTCAAATGACGGGAATAATTTTCGATGCCGTGGCAATAGCCGACGGTGCGCATCATTTCGATATCGAACAGCGTGCGTTGCGTGACGCGCTGAGCTTCTACAAATTTCCCCTGTTTCTCCAATTCTTTTTTCCACCAATCGAGCTCGGCGTAAATACTCTGAATGGCGCGCTCTTTCTGGTCCTGGGGCACGACGTAATGGGTTTTGGGATAGATGGAGACGCGGGATAAATCTTCCTGGCCGGCACGAATCTCGCCGGTTAGAGGATCGATCTGGCGCAGCGCTTCGATCTGCTGGCCCCACATTTCGATGCGATAGCCCTGGTCCTGATAAGGCGGATAGATTTCAATGGTGTCGCCGCGCACGCGAAAGGTGCCGCGACGAAGATCTTCGGAGCGCTCGTACTGAATATCGACGAAGCGGTGCAACATGGCTTCCCGAGAGATTTGCTGGCCCTTTTCAAGCATGACGATCTGGCCGTAATAGGCTTCCGGCGAACCGATACCGTAGATGCAGGAGACGGAGGCCACCACGATCACGTCGGTGCGTTCGAAGAGCGAGCGCGTGGCGCTCATGCGCAACTTATCCAATTCGTCGTTGATGGTGGCTTCTTTATCGATGTAAATGTCGGCGGAAGGCACGTAAGCTTCCGGCTGATAAAAATCGTAATAGCTTACGAAATATTCGACGGCGTTTTCGGGAAAAAAACTTTTGAATTCGTGGTAGAGCTGGGCCGCGAGGGTTTTATTGTGCGCCAAGACCAGGGCGGGCCGATTTGCGGCTTCGATGAGCTTGGCCATGGTGAAGGTTTTGCCGGAGCCGGTGACGCCGAGCAAGACTTGTTCTTTTTCGCCGGCTTCGAGGCCGCGATAGAGCTGGTCGATAGCTTCAGGCTGGTCGCCGCGCGGCTGATAATTGCTGTGTAATTTAAACTTCATTTGCGGGGTTCCTTAGTGCGGTCGACTTAAATGCGGTCACCCTGCGTACACCGTTAATTTTTCAGGTGCCTGCCGAATCCTTCATTATACGCGATCACGCAAACCTTTTCAGAAAGGGACTTTCGAGCTGATCGTTGACCGAGTCACAGCCATGATGTCCTCACGATTCAGGGTTTTGATGCCGGCGCGTCCGCGACCAGCAGGACTTCGGTGTGGCCGGTAGCTTCCACGTTGTAATGAATCTGATTGGATGCGTCGGCCTTGGCTACGAGCACATCCATGAATTGGTGGGCGTCTTCGGTGACGCGCACGATGAGACCAGACTGCAAAGAGATGTACGAGATGGTTTCATTCTTTCCTGATGCGTTGCCGGTGGTCCGAAGATCATGAAGCCGGAAGTCGCCGGGGGTGGTGTCCTTCGGCGAAGATTTCTGTTTCAAGATTGCGCTGGTCAGGACCACCGCGCAGGATTGGGTCGGAGAATTTTTGGGAGTGACGATACCCGTTTCCGAAAATTGAATCGCGCTGCAAGGCTCATCACGAACGTAGGTGGCCTGTTTTTCCCACTCGAGTTTTACGATGGGGGATGGAGCTTGTTCAGGTTCGCTGGATTTCCACGACTGGCCGGGTTTGACGCCGTCGCGAGGAAAAACACCGGCAATGGCGAATTGCCGCAGCCAGACTTGCCAAACTTGACGCTGGTCGGGAAAGAGGTCGGCCAGACCGGTGACGGAATCGACTCGGCCGTCGGGGAGAATGGTGAAGTCGACCGGTTTCGATTCGAGACTCGGGGCTGCCGAACCGGAGGAGGTTTGTGTGGCGCCGGTATTATTCTGGGCCATTGCGGAAGCTACGCTTTGGAACCGGGAGCGGGCATGAATCGCGGCGCGCTCGCCCTGCGGGTGGACATCTAAAATTTCCACGCGCAGGAGCCACTGAGCGTCTGACTCGGCGTCCTGCGGCCCGGTGGGCGTTACGACGCGACTTTCAGTCTTGACGTTCTTTTTGGAACGATATTGGATGTAGTAGGTGAAGGTCTGGCCAGCGTGCAGCTTGGGAAACAGGGTGGTGCGTGCGATTGGAGCGGCGGCGACGCGGGGCTGAACAATGCCGGGATGAATCTGAGTAGCGATGAATAACGCTGCCAGCATCAGCAGAAAACAAATGATGCGGGGATTCGAATATACGATTTTTGAGATTTTAATTATCAGAGATCACTTCCAGGGAGCGCCGAAATGGCGGTCAAAGAAATCGCTGGCAGCGTGGTAGGCGGCCAACCAATCGCGGTGCAAAAGAAAATCGTGGACTTCGTCGGGGAAAATCAGCTGCTCGATTTCCACGTTTTTGGCGCGTAAACGCGCGATCAAGTCCACGGTCTGGGTGAAGATCACGTTGCGATCATCATCGCCGTGAATAAACAGCACCGGCGAGCGCCAGGTATCGACGGCGGTGACCGGCGAGGAGGTGTGAGCCAGCTTGGTGAGTTCGGCCGGAATGTTTTTTCCGTCCCAGTTGTCGGTGGGCCAGTCGTGCACGCCGTGCAGGTCCACGCCGGCGGCGAACAGATCGGAATTGCGGCCGAGGCCGAGCGCGGTGAGATAACCGCCGTAACTCCCGCCCCATAGGCCGATGTGTTTGGCATCGACGTCATTGCGCGCCGCCAGAAATTTTCCAGCGGCCACGACGTCCTGATATTCCGAAGCGCCACGTCCGGCGCGCCCAGGAGCTTCAAAAAATGAGTGGCCGTAGCCGATGCCGCTACGGTAATTGAGGGACAGTACGATGTAGCCGCGACTGGCCAAGTACTGATTCATGGCGTAGCAATTTGAGTAGTAGAACATGTAGTGCCAGCCCAGCAACATTTGGCGGATGGGGCCACCGTGAAGAAAAATCAGGGCCGGACGCTTTTCGCCGGGTTTGATATTGGGAGGCAAAAATAATTGAGCGTGCAGCTCGAGACCGTCACCGGAACGAAAAATTGTTTGCTGCGGAGTGACAAGGCGGTCGGCGGGAAAGTCAGCCGGCCAGGTACCGGAATCGAGCCAACGCGGCGAAAAATCAAACGCAAGTGTTGAAACAAATGGACGCCCCGGATGTTTGGCGTCAGAGCCCAGATAGGCGATAGATTTTCCGTCGCTGAGAACGACGGGATTCCATTCAATGCTTTCGCCGGTGGTGATTTGGATGGGCTCGCCACCGCCGGCGGCATCTACGCGCGAAAGATGGCGGCGATCGATATCTTCTTTGGCACTGCCACAATTCGAGTTGAACACAATGGTTCGCTTATCGGGGGAGAAAGCCCATTGCTCCACTTCGCAATTTCCGGGCGTGAGAAGAACAGGATTTTCCTTTTTTCCATCAGCTGGTAGCGCATACAAATGCTGCCAGCCGTCTTTTGTGCTGGCGATAATGAGGCGCTGATCAGCGGCCCAATTAAGCACACCGCCGCCGGTATCTGCGGCCATTTCGGGGTAGGAGTCGGTTAGCTCTTTTCCGCTGTGCCAGATTTCATGGATGGAACCACTGGAAACATCGGCAATCCAGATGGCCCACGGCTCCGGCACATCTGGCGCGATAAAAAACCCTTCGGGTTTATCGCGTGGCGCGGCCGGACGGCGAATGAACGCGATGAATTTGCCGTCGGGGGACCAGCGAGGGGCCTGGTCGGAATCCACAGAGGGAGACAAATAACGCAGCGATTTATTTGACGAGTCATACACGGCAATGAAAGCGTGATCGGTGCGGCCCGAAACAAAGGCAAGCTTTGTGCCCTCTGGCGACCACTGCGGGTCTGCGTTCTTACCGCGCACGACAATTTGAAGCGGCTTGTCGGATGCGTCGAGTTTGGCCAGCCATACCTGATGGTCTTTGATGTAGGCAACGACACCCGAGGCGGAAATCGCCGGCGAATCGCCAGCGTCGATTTTTTTGGGCTCACCACCGGACCAGGCGATGGACCACACGGATTGCTCGAAGCCCGCAGTGTTGCTGGTGGGATTAGGAGACTGGCCAGTGGTGTTTTTTCCCTCTCCCCGCACGAATACCAGCGTGTTGCCATCCGAAGAAAAATGGAGGTCAGACAGCGGCTGACCTTCGTCAGCGTCATATTTAGTCAGTTGGCGAACACGAAATCCGGGAGCTTCGGCGACCCAGATATTCCTGCGGCCCTGTTGATCGAGGGTCCAGGCCAGGCGGCCGCCGGTTTTGGAGGCCGTTAAATCGGCGGGAAATGGAGTACTCAGCACCTGTTCGAGGGTGAAGGACGATTGCGCAGGAGTACGCGGCACGCAAAATAGGAAAATTACGAGCGCAATCGGTACTTTTCGAATCATTGATGGGGCTCCTGGCCGAAGTTATTTCTACTGCCGGATTTTTCTCGCTGATACATTTCGCTTTTCAACGAATTCAGTCCGCCGGTTGACGTGGGGCGATTTTTTCTCGTGTGACGCGCGGACCATCCAGAGGCCCAACAATCTTTAGCGCCTGACCGGGCCCGTTGGTGTTGCGAACGGCGCGCCTTCCGGCGCTGGTTTCGACAGCAAGATCGGCTTCGCGGTCGAAACTAACTGTTCCGTCGATTAAAGTAAACTGCGTACCACCATCCAAGCGAACATCTTCTAAAAAGACATTGCGGTCGCGAACGGTAAATGTTCCAACGCCTGACGGCCAATTTGAAATTCCCGGGTGGGCTTCACCATCCGCCACGCTGGCATTTACATCCCAGCCACGAAATTCAAGATTGTTCAAACGAACTTTGCCAGAACCGGTGAGTTTTTGCAGCAGTTCATCACGGCCTACGCCGATAGCCTTGAGGTGTACGGTGCCCGAAGCAAGGCCCGCCAAGCGATCGGCCACCAACGCATCAATGGGCAGTTGAGTTAGATTCACGCCATCCAACTGCGCATGCACGTCATACGTAGGGCGAGGGAGAAATTTTGCAAGCACGGTGGCGCGAATTGCGCCGCCCGCCCATTGGGCGCGGCCATCGGTTACATTGAGCTGCAAGTCATGCAATGAACCTTGTAGACGCAGTTGCTGAAGTTTTAGTTTCTCGATGGCGAACTCGTCTATTTGCACACTGCCGACGACGTTCAAACGGCGCACCAATTCGCTGGCGGGAACCGTTTGCGCTTTACCGCTGAACAATGAGGGCAACAAGCGTTGCACCCAACCAGGGCGAGCGCGCGGGCCGACCCAGCGGTCCAGTTCGGTGGCATCCAAGTGATCGGCGTGAAGTTGAACGTTCCAGACGCCCGGCCGCTCAAGATCGGGTGATTTTATCTCGGTGATGTTGCCGGACCAAGTGGCGCCAAAGCCTTCGACTTGACCAATCTGCGCGACCCTATTCCCGTTTTTCCATTCGAGCCGCGCTTTTTGAAGTCGCACGGGCTGATTTAAGCCAGCGGCGGCGAGTTGCGCGTCAGTCACTTCCGCAGCGCCACTCCAGGCACCGGACGAGGCCGAACTCCATTGGCGGCGCATGTCGACACGCGCAGGGCCGGTGAGATCCCAGCCATGATTGAATGTGTGTCCGAAGGCAGCGGCGATCTTCAAAAACTCTTCCGCGTTATCAACATGACCCTGAATGCCAATGCCGCCGGAGTGCGACGCAAAATCGTGGATTAAAGTAAGGCTGGCCTCGCCACTGGAGTCGCCAGGGGCGCGAAGTTTCGTCAATCGACCGATCGCAGCGGGTGGCGCCGCCGGAAAGTTGCCGGCGAGAGCAACATGGAAGGGGTCCATCACCAGCCTGTTTCGATTCAGCGCAGCGTGCAACGGTCCAATTTTGAGAACGTCTTCGCCGCCACGCAGATTCACCGTACCGCCAAGACTGGAAAGATTTATTTCTTGAAGTTCCAGGGGCCAAGCCTGCAACTGCAGCCTGCCGGTGAAAAATTGGTCGACGGAGATTGCGTCTGCCACGTCTGGGTGAAATGCACGGTACCAGGAGAGCATGTCCGCGGCCTGCACGCCGGCGGACTCGAATTTAATCTGCATGAAGGGATTCGCTGCGCTGACAAATTCCGCACTTCCCTTCAAATTTGATAATGGCGTCTCGACCGAGAGGGTTTCCGCAGCGAGTTTTTTTAGCGCGACATTGCATCGACCCTCAACGCTGGTGGTAATTGTGGGGTTGTCGGATCGCTCAGTTAGATCCCAGCGATGGATTTGAGCGGCAGAAGCCTTCAGTGTGTAGGACCAATCTCCCCCGACAAAAGAATCGTTGGTGGAATCAGCATTCACGGGATCAACTGTATCGGGGGGAGCGCCGCTTTTCGCGGCGGCCTCCAACTCAAAAGTGCCGCGCACCCCGTAATCTTTTCCGTGCAGCAGCCGAAATAAATCCGCGAGTGACACTTTATTCCAGCGCACCGAGAGAGAGGCGGGCTGCAAGCGGGCGGAGGTGCCGGCAATATCCCCGCGAACTTGAACGGTTCCGGCTGATTGCAGAGCTATACCGCTGCGCCAAGGTTGAGCATTAAGTTCCAGCTTCCAACGCCCGGGCGAAATCTGTTCCACGGAGCCGCTTACCGAAGTCAGAGCAAAGGGCTGCTTGATATCGGTTTTTTTGAAATTGATGCGGCCGTCGTCAATTTCTATTTTTTCCAGACGGTTGGCGATGGTGGGAGCACGGCTAGGACCGTAGACTGGAGAGGCTGCAGTTCCTGAGCGTTTTGCTGGCGGCAGCCAATCCTCCAAATTCCAACGGCCTTCACTATTCCTGACGAGGGTCAGGCTCGGTTGACTCAGACTCAAAGTGCCTAATTCAAAGCGGCCGCGCCAGAAACCGGACCAGCGGAGTCCAGCGGTAAGCTGCTCCGCGCGCAGAAAATATTCATAACCAAATGCGGGATCTTCGCCCACGGTTACGCCGCTGGCATAGATACGAGGACTGGGCAGGATTTCGATGTTGAAATGTTTCACCTGGACGGGGCGGCCGAAGGTCTCTTCCAGACGTTCGCTGAAATAATTGCGAACGCGAGGGGTGCGCACGGAAATAGAGGCAGCGATTTGAGCGGCCACGAGAATGGCGGTTACCCAAAAGGCGATCTTCCACGAATTCCGCCAACTGGTCACGATGAAAAGTCTCGCAGACTAAGGCCAAAATGTGTAGGGCGCGAGGTCTTGAAAAGTGCAACCGCAGTGGTCTTCTCTTCGGTCATTACGCGTGAGTCACACGACGAACCGCTAATGGACAGTGTGAAACATTCTATGCCAGCGGGTACGCGCGGGAAGGTGCGTAAGGGTATCGAAAATTCCAATCAGCCGCTGCAAGAAAGTGCTGTCGCCGGCGTAATCGGAGCTGGTGGCGTCGACGGACCAATAGATGAAAAAGGGATGGCCCATGACGGCTTCACGGTCGACAAATCCCCAGTAGCGGCTGTCCTGACTATGATCACGATTATCCCCCATGGCGAAATATTTGCCGGGAGGAACGACCATTTCATCTCCTTGAACATACTTGCGCAACTGGGGCCGCCATTCGTTGATGACGTTCAAGGGAATCATCTGGTCGCGCAGAGGGGGAAACGAATAGTTGAAGGGATCATAAGGGACGGAAGGATCATGCACGACGTACGGCTCGTTCAACGGTTGGCCGTTGATGTACACCTGCTGGTCGACAAGCTTTACATGATCTCCGGGCAAACCGATGACACGTTTTACATAATGAGGATGATCCAGGTAGGGATATTTGAAAACAATGATGTCGCCGCGCTGCAAAGAACGGTAAGGCAGGAACTTTTCATACCAGGCGCCGTGGCCGCCAAAGATAAATTTGTTGACCAGCAAGTGGTCGCCGATTAACAGAGTTTTTTCCATGGAAGCGGAGGGAATTTTGAAGGCTTGCACGATGAAGCTGGTGCCAAAGAGTGCCAAGATAATGGTGACGAGTAGGGATTCGAGGTATTCGGCGAAAGTAGTTTGCTCGCGATAGATCGAGGAATGCCCTGTGCGCGAAGGGATTTCTGCCACATTTTCAGGCGGGAGATCGCCAGGCGATGCGTTTTCAGGCAAGGCGCCTTCGACCGGAATTTCTGTGCCATCCGCCATCGGGTTCCAGCCTCCACGACCATTCCTTCGTTGAGAATTGCAGAATTCGGCGTGCCTATCGAGCAATCACTGTGGCAGCAAGCGCGATTATTTCGCAAGCTCCAACAACGTGAGAGCCTTGCGAGCGGCGCGTTGCTCGGCTTCTTTTTTTGTGGCGCCCTCAGCACTCGCGACGCGCGAACCACTCACCCAAACTTCGATCTTAAAAATTTTCTGATGATCCGGGCCGGACTCACCGACCACCCGATATTCCGCGGGCACCTGGCCACGCGATTGCAAAAGTTCCTGAAGCGCCGACTTGCGGTCGGATTCGGCCATGCGCGCCCCGGCTTCTTCCAAGGCTTTTTCAAAGAGCGTTTGCCGCAAAACTTCTCGCGCGGCGGACAGGCCGGCATCCAGATAAATGGCAGCGAGCACGGCTTCGAAAGCGTCGGCCAGAAGGGTCTGCTTTTCGCGGCCGCCGGTTTTTTCTTCTCCGCGGCCGAGGCGCAAGTGATCTCCGAGGTGCAAGCGTCGCGCCGCCGCTTCGAGCGAGTACGCATTAACGAGGCGCGCGCGGCTCTTGGAGAGTTGGCCTTCGGTCCAATCCGGAAAGGCATCCAAAAGGTATTCGCTGGTGAGCAGTTCCAGCACGGCATCGCCAAGAAATTCAAGGCGTTCGTTATTTACCGCCGCTTTGGCGATGTACGATTCGCCCTGGCTGGCGCGCATTTCGGGGACTGCCGAGCTGTGCGTCAGCGCGTCGTGCAACAGCGCGGGGCGCGCAAATTTGTGACCCAGACGCCGTTCCAGAAGCGCGTCATCCGCGGGAGTCATCTTAGGCACAGACCGGCAACCCGGAGGCGTTATTTTGGTGCGCTAAGTTGGGTCGCTCCAAGTTTCTTGGCTTCCTCTGCGCCTTTTTTGCAAGTCTCCTGCATGGCGCCAGCAATCGCAGCGCATTTGTTATAAGCGATCACCGAATCGTCGAAATGGGAGGTCTTCACATTGGCCATTCCGAGCAGGTAATAGTTTACGGGATCGGGCGTGGGGTCAATGGTTACGGCTTGATTTAGCTCGGGAATGGCTTCACTGAACTTGCCGCGCCGGATGTACACGAGGCCGAGACCGCCATGGGCCATACCCAGGGTCTGGTTCTTGACCGTGGAAAAAGCTTCGTCTGAGACGCTGGCGGGCTTCGGTAAGGTGGGAGTCAGTTCGATAGCCTTGCGGTCGTACTGCTCGGCCTTGGTCAATACCTTTTCGGGCTCCGGAGTTTTTGAATTCATGGCTCGAGGAAGCGTCTGGCCCACTACCGCCAAAACCTGTACGTCGTTAGGATTCAGCGCAATCTCCTTGTCCGCGACCTCTTCCATTTTTTGCACCTGGCCGCTTTGCACATAAGCCATTATCAGAGTGCCGTATACCGGCGAGCGATAGCGGCTATTCGGATACTTCTGCAAAAACGCTTCGCCCAGTTCAATGCGCTTGGCTTGATCAATTGCCGGGTCTGAAAGGGCCTTGAAGGCGGCATCTTCTTCGGCATTGACCGGCGCGGCATTAGGATCATCTAGCGTGAGCGAATTATTTGCGGGTTTGGTTTTGTCTGTCGATGTAGCGGGCGGAGGATTCTGGTTATTGCCTGGTGCAGGCGCGGGGGGAGGATTCTGCGCTACAGTCCCAGCGGCTGCTGCCAGCATAACCACCAGCGCGCCCGTTGTGAGCCACGTGTTGCACTTTACCTTCATATATGATTTCTCCTGTAGAGTTCACCATCGGATGTGCGGGCTCACACCAGATTGGTGTTGCTGCCTTTAAAATCGACTAGCGCACCGGAAATTCAAGGGCGCTCCACGGACTTTTCACGAGCCGTATCGGCCAAACCTTTTTGCGCGGCCTGACGGGCCTGTTCCGGGCCGCCCTCCACCGTCAACGCCGCCTGATACTCCGCCTCGGCCTGACGCGGTTGGCCTTCACCATCATAAATCCGCGCGAGGTAAATATGCGACCAGGCCAGGACCATGGGATCGGAGGTCGCAGCATGCTCTCCGGCGGTTAGACGGCCAAAAACTTCTTTGGCGCGCGGACCATCATGATCGAGAAGAGCGACGAGGCCAAGACCATACCAGGCACGCGGCTGGTCCGGATACTTCGCAACTACTTTTTGGAACGAAGCCTCGGCGGCGCGCGCGTTCTTTTCGGCGATGCGGCGCTCACCTTCGGTGAGTGCGGCGATAGCGTCGGCGTCATTTGGGACGGTACCGGGCATGGCGGCACGACGGCGAGCGACCTCTTCTACGCTCAAGTCACTGGTATTTCGCTGGCGATCAGCAGACGCAAATTGCAACGTACTTACTCGCTTTAGTTCGGTGGCGACATCGATAGAGCGCACCAGGTCCGGGAAAAACAGCTCCATCGATGGCTCGGCGCCCTCAAACCTTGGCAGCGCCGCAAAAAGCGGGCGCACCAAAACGTAGCCATCGGCGTCATTGCGTTCGAGGGCGGCGTCGCGCTCGCCAGGCGACATTCTTCTCAACTTCAATTCCACGGCACGCACCATGCATTCCGCGAAGAAAGAAGGATAATCGTCCTTCAAGTCGGGCGCGAGCCGCGGCGCGCTGGCGGCTTTTTCAAACAACGGCCGTTTTACCGCGATAACGTGAGAATAACGCAGCGGCAAGGGATCAAGCATGAAGTGCAGATAAGCGTGGCGCACCACATCGGCGGGGATATCCTCCGCGCCGCTGAGCACGATGGCGTAGTGATCGCCAAAATTTCGAACATTGGTGATGTGGCCGACCAGCGGCTCAACAATTATGGTGAAAGTGCGCTGCTCAGAAGGCCGGGCCATGGCGCGCAAATATCCGGTGGCGACAAACACAATTTGCGAAACGGCTTCGTGCATGCGCTCGATTTCAGCGTTATAAGCGGGCTGCATCTGACGCCATAGCTGGTGAATATTTTGTTCCTGATAATATTTGGAAAGCAGGTCGTTGAAGCCTTCGAGAGCCAATACTTCGGGCGGTAGATCCTCGCGCCGCATGGTGGGTTTGAAATCCGGCGCGGGGCCAGCCACCAGGCCAAACCACAAATAGCGGGAAAGTGCGGCGCCGGGATCGGCGGAGTCGTGCTGCTTGTAGTATTCGCGAATGGCTTCGACCGCCGGGCCTTGCTGGTGTTGCATACGATCGCGAAGCTGAGCGCGAAGCGGACGCCAATTTTCCGCGCTAACATTGGCTTCAAAACCGGAAGCCAGCAGCGCACACATGGTGGCGAACATGGGTTCACTGGCATCCACGGTGATGCTTGTGGTTGGAGCTGTTTCCCGTTGCGGTCGCGCGGCAGGCGGAGGCGGTGGCGGTGCCGATTTGACCTTTTGTGCCAGGCCGGATGGGGCGGCGGGCAGGAGTAAAAATAAGCCCGCGATGATGGAGAGGCCGATTTTTGCCGCCAAACTTCGTACGCGCGTATGCCGCAGCGAATCGTTGAGCGGATCACTAACGGCGCGGTGCTTGGCGTTTTTCTCGAAGAGGTGCATTACATTTCCAATCTAACGTCGGGCATTCCATCCGTCAAGGAAGCCGACGCGCACAAGGTGAGGCAGCAGCATTTTCTTAAGCTTCAAGACAATCGGCGTATGAGTAATTTACATTTCTAAACTGCACGCACGTCTCTTAGTTCCGGGTCTATTGACTCGAATCGAAATGTTCTGAAGTCGGGATGAAATTTACTCGAAGCGCAGTATAATCTGGCCGCGCATGGCTCTTCTGACCGGTTCACAACTAGGCCCCTACCAAATTGTTTCTCCGCTGGGCGTGGGGGGCATGGGCGAGGTCTACCGGGCTCACGATTCGCGGCTGCGTCGTGAAGTGGCCATCAAGGTAGTTCCAGACGCCACCGCGCACGACCCGGACCGCTTGGCGCGCTTCGCACGTGAGGCGCAATTTCTCGCCGCTTTGAATCATCCCAATATCGGCAGCATTTATGGCTTTGAAGAATCTTCCACCATGCTCGCGCTGGTGATGGAGTTGGTGGAGGGCCCGACACTGGCGGACCGCATCGCGCAAGGCCCCGTGCCTGTAGAAGACGCGCTGCCGATCATGAAGCAAATTACGGAAGCACTCGAATATGCTCATGAACGCGGCATCGTTCACCGTGATTTGAAACCCGCAAACATAAAAATTAAGCCGGATGGTACCGTCAAAGTGCTGGATTTCGGTTTAGCTAAAGCCCTCTCTGATGAGGGTAAACCCACCGACATCTCGAATTCCCCGACACTCACTGCTGCTGCGACTAAAGCAGGATTGATTCTGGGCACGGCCGCCTATATGGCGCCGGAACAAGCTCGAGGAAAAGCGGTGGACCGGCGCGCGGATATCTGGTCTTTCGGCGTAGTGGCGTTTGAGATGCTCACCGGCAAAATGGCTTTCAAAGGCGATACGGTTTCGGACACTCTGGCTGCGGTCATTCGCGGTGAACCGGAGTGGAGTTTTCTTCCGGCCAACATACCCAACGAAATTCAACAATTGATCCGCCGGTGCTTGAACAAAGATCCGCGGCAGCGGTTGCAATCCATCGGCGAAGCGCGCATTGCCATCGAAAACGTGATGGAAGGGCGCACGTCCCCGGTGCGGAGTTCAGGCATCAGCGCGGCTCCGAGTTCCATTGCCGCTCCAGAGAAAGAAAATCGAGCACTAAAAATACTGGCGGGATGCGCATTGGCGGCATTGCTTATCGCGGCAGGCTTTTTACTGGCGAACCTGTTGCACCCCGGAAGTGCGCGCGAGAACCTGCCAATACGCTTTGCGATTCTGCCTCCGCCGGGCACATCTCTTAATTCCACTTTACGCGCGGTGGCAATTTCCCGCGACGGAACTCGTATCGCCTTCAGCGCCAGCAGCTCGGACGGCCCGCGCCTTTATCATCGGGATATGAACTCGGCATCCTCTGTTCCCATCGGTGGCTCGGATGGCGCCGCAAATCCGGCGTTCTCACCAGACGGAAGATGGCTGGCTTTTTTTGCCGCCGGCAAATTGAAAAAGATCTCGCTCGATGGCGGCACTCCGGTAGCCATTGCGGACGGAATAACTTCCCCTAAAGGGTTGAGCTGGGGCACCGATCACAACATTTACTACGCGCCATCATTTAGTTCAGGAATTCTTCGCGTCAGTGATGGCGGAGGCACACCGCAAGCCGTAACAAAACTGCAAGCGGACAAAGGCGAACTGGCCCATTTTTCTCCGGACCTGCTTCCGGACGGTAAGACTTTGCTGTTCACGGCATTTTCGGGCGGTAACCTGGACGAAGGAACGCTGGTGGCGCAAAAAATCGGTTCCGACGAAAGGAAGGTCATCGTTGTAAAGGGTGCCGATGCACATTTTTTTGCTCCTAACCATTTGTTGTATATGAGCGCCGGTAATTTGCTGGCGGTGGAATTTGATCCCGCTAAGCTGGAGACCACAGGCTCGCCCACGGTGGTCGTTCAAGACGTGCAGCCCGCGACGGGATCAGCGCAGTACGACGTTTCGGGTAACGGCACGCTCATTTATGTAAATGGCGGAAAACAGGCGGTGGAAAACAGTTTGGTTCTGGCAGAGCATGATGCCAAAGTCCAGCCGCTGCCGGTCAAACCGAATCTGTACGAATCTCCGCGCTTCTCTCCCGACGGGAAGCTTTTGGCGCTGACCGTGCGCTTGCCGGATCCGGACATTTGGGTGTATGACATTGAGCGGGGCGCATTGCGGCGCATCACGTTCGCACCTGGCGAAGATGAGCTGCCCGTTTGGTCTCCGGATGGAAAGCGCATCGCCTTCGCTTCCAATGGCCGGCAGCAGGCTTTCATGGTGGCTGTGGATGGCAGCGGGCAGGAACAGCCGCTGATGAAGAATGAATCGCACTTCCATCTGCAATCGTGGTCGCCGGACGGAAAGCTGATCGCGTACGAACGTTTAGGAAGTTCCGGCCAATACGAAATATGGATGCTGCCGCTGGGCGACGATCGAAAACCTTATCCGTACCTGGTTTCGCAATTTCATGTCAGCCAACCTGCGTTCTCGATGGACGGCAACTGGTTGGCGTACACCTCGAACGAATCCGGGCGAGCCGAGGTTTATGTGCAACGGTTTCCGGGGCCGGGCGAAAAAATTCAGGTTTCCACGGATGGCGGAAATCATCCGGTGTGGTCGCGTGATGGGAAGCAGTTAGTTTACGAAAACGCCGGGACGCTCTGGGCTACCGAAGTTCTGGTGTCGCCGTTTCGCGTCGGAAAGTCCCGGGTTCTGTATCAGGGCGATATCTGGAACGACGCGGCAGGTCCGAACTATACGCTTGCGCCAGGCGGCCATCGCATTGTAGTGGTGGAGCGGATTAAAGATCCCGACGGTGGCAACGTGAAAGTGGTAGTCAATTGGAATCAGGAATTGCAGTCACTTGCTGGTTCCAAATAGCTGGTGCGAAGGCAGCGGGCAGTGTAACGAATAATCGGCGGTAAATTAAAAAGACCAACCGCTCTCTCAGGACGGTTGGTCTCTTACACGGAATAGAAGCGCAATCGATGATTCCGTGGTGCTCTAGCTGAACCCAGAATCTGCAGCTAAATCTAAGCGATCAAATCCGAACGATAAAGCTATACGGGACGGCGATACGGCCGGCTGCCCAACTCTTCCATGGCGGCGGCGGCGCGACGGGCCATGCTGGCGGCGGGACTTCTGCGTTCGGCCATGCGCGTCACACCGACTTCCCAGACCTTTTGCAGCATGTAAACGCCGGAGACCAAAACGGCGATCACCGCGAAGCCGGCGGCGAACAGCGCGAAGGCGGCCAACAGTTCTTGTACGAAATACAACTGTGCGGCAACCACGGCTGCCAGGAACCACCACATCCACTTGCGGCTCTTGTCGTCGGTTTTAGTCATTGGCTTCGTCTCGATCCCCTTGGGTGGCCTTGCTGATTGGAGCTGCTGTTCGTTCCCTGCGGTGCGGCTTCTGTCCTTGTGGGCTGAGCGTCTCGCACCTGAACCATTAGACACCTTGCGCAAGGAAAAATCGATGGTACATAAGGTACATTTTTAGCCTCAAACGACTCTCCTAGTACCCGTCGTGCCAACATGAATGGCCTATGGTTATGAAAACAAGCGGCATGCAATACAGACCAAAAAACAAATGATTCGCTCCAATTTCGCTGACCTTCCTTTTGAGTACTGTACGGCCGGGCAGGAGAACAGGTCTCTTAGCACGTTACTGAGGGGTCTTGGATTGCCGGAGTTGGGCGAGTATTGGTTTTAACGCACTTAGCGGCGCATCACGAAACTAAAACCAGTTCTAAAGGAGTTATGCCGATGCTGGACATGGATTTGGGGTCCCACGCACTTCGTCGTTCACAGAAAGGGCAAATAGAACGGTTCTAAAGGACG
>Ga0193728_1000113_pt1 | contig 34483 bp, 29 predicted proteins | sample U1c1metaG_FD_143037 | JGI IMG/M metagenome (GOLD analysis project Ga0193728, IMG submission 143037) | Soil microbial communities from a riparian zone of the East river system, Colorado, United States - U1c1 | ecosystem: Environmental > Terrestrial > Soil > Riparian zone | place: USA: East River... | reverse complement strand
AGGTGGACGCGCTGCTGGCCGACTACGGCCTGTTCCACCTGGAGGCCGACCTGCGGTGGATCGACCTGACCTCCGCCCGGCTGCAGTCCCTCGCGCAGGAGGTGGGGGCCCGATGACCGCCGTCAGCATCCCGGCCGAGGACACCCGCCGCGAGTGCGTCCTGCGCGCCGTGGACGTGCACCTGTCGTTCGGGGCGACGCCCGCGCTGCAGGGCGCCGCGCTGTCGGTGGCCCGCGGCGACATCCTGGCCGTCATGGGGCCGAGCGGCTCGGGCAAGTCGACGCTGCTGCACTGCCTGGCCGGCATCTTCACGCCCGACACAGGCGAGATCTGGTTCGACGGCCAGCGGCTGGATACCCTCAGCGACGCCGGGCGGACCCGGCTGCGCCGCACGGCCTTCGGCTTCGTCTTCCAGTTCGGCCAGCTCGTGCCCGAGCTGAGTGCCGCCGACAACATCGCGCTGCCGCTGCTGCTCGGCGGGACGCGACGCAAGGCGGCCTACGCGAGCGCGGCCGCCTGGCTGGACCGGCTGGGGCTGGGCGCCCTCGGGGCCCGGCGGACGGGGGAGCTGTCCGGCGGCGAGGCCCAGCGGGTCGCGCTGGCCCGGGGCCTGGTGGCCCGGCCGCAGGTCCTGTTCGCCGACGAGCCCACCGGGTCCCTCGACTCGCTGACCGGCGAGAAGGTGATGGACCTGCTGGTCGACCTGGTCCGCGAGGAGGGCACCACCGTGGTCCTGGTCACCCACGACGCCCGCGTCGCGGCCTACGCCGACCGCGAGGCCATGGTGCGCGACGGCCGGGTCACCACGCCGTCCGAAGTCGTGGTGGCCGACTAATGGTGCGCTTCGGGCTGCGGCTGACCCTGCGCGGCGGCCGGGAAGGGCTCGTCCGGCTGATCGTGACGGCGGCCGCCGTCGCCGTCGGCGTGGCGATCCTGCTGGCCGTGCTGGCCGACTTCAACGCCTTCCGGACGACGAACGGCCGGCCCTGCTGGGAGTGCACCGCCGGGCCGTCGGTGACCACGGCGGCGCGGGCCGCCCCGGCCGCCCGGGCCGAGCTGTGGAACTACGGCGACGACGTCTACGCCGGCCAGACGATCGAGCGCCTCGCCGTCGCGGCCCTCGGGCCGGGAGCGCCGGTCCCGCCGGGCATCTCCGCGCTGCCCCGCCCCGGCCAGTACTACGCCTCGCCGGCGCTGGCCGCGCTGCTGCGCCGGGTGCCCCGCGGCGAGCTGGGGGACAGGTTCCCCGGCACCCTGGCCGGGATCATCGGCGAGCGGGCCCTGTCCGGCCCGGCCGAGCTGGTCATCTACGTCGGCCGCACGCCCGCCCAGCTGGCCGCCCTCCCGCAGACGATCCGGGTCACCCATATCGCCGCGTCGTCCGGCAAGCAGATCTGGTCGCCGTACTTCCGGGACGCCTTCGGCGTCGCGGCGCTGGCGTTCCTGTTCCCGATCCTTATCCTGATCGGCACCGCCACCCGGCTGGCCGCCGCCCGGCTCGAGGAGCGCTACGCGGCCCTGCGGCTGGTCGGCGCCACGACCCGCCAGGTCAGCGTCGTCGCGGCCGTGGACGCGTTCCTGACCGCCCTGCTGGGCGTCCTGGCCGGCATCGCGGTCTTCGCGCTGCTGCGGCCCGTGGTCGCCGGGACCGCCGTCACCAGCGCCAGGTACTTCCCCGACCAGGTCACGCTCACGGCCCTGGACTACGTCGCCGTGCTGGTCGCCATCCCGGCCGCGTCCGCGATCGCCGCGCTGCTGTCCCTGCGCCGGGTGCGGATCTCACCGCTCGGCGTGACCCGCCGGGTCACTCAGCCCGCGCCCCCGCCGTGGCGCGTCCTGCCGCTGGTGGCCGGGGTCATCGTGTTCGCCGCAGGCGTGGCCCTCACCACCTCGAAGAAGCTCTCCCCGCTGGCCCTCCTCGGCCTGATCGTCATCATGGTCGGCCTGATCATGGCCGGGCCCTGGCTCACCGCGCAGGCCGCCCGGCTGCTCGGCCGGCCCCTGGCCGGTGCCTCGTCGCTGCTGGCCGCGCGGCGCCTGGCCGACAATCCCCGGGCCGCGTTCCGTGCCGTCCGCGGCCTGGTGCTGGCCGTCTTCCTCGGCACGGTCACGGCCGGACTGCTGCCGGCCGTCAACGCGGCGACCGCCCCGACCAGCGCCACCGCGCTCCGCAACGTGCTGCTCGACCAGTTCATCTACGCCCCGGTGTGCGGGAACGACGTCAACTGCACGGGCGGTGCCGGCGGCGTGCCCTTCGACCCGTCCGAGCCGGGCCCGGGCGCCAGCCCAGCGTCCCTCACCCCGAGCCAGCGGGTCGGACTGCTGGGCCTGCCGCCGCAGGCCGGGGCCACACTGCTGGCCCAGCTGCGGGCGATCCCCGGCGCGGCGACGTACCCCATCTACTCCCCGAACCAGGATGCGAATCCCGGGGCGCAAGGACCGGGGGCGCAGGGGCAGGATCAGGGCAACGGCATCATGACGTGTGCCAGCCTGCGCCAGTTGCGGGTGCTGGGCCAGTGCGCGCCGGGCCTGACCGCCGTCGCGGCCGGTACCGACAGCATGTACGGCGACAACCCGTCGGACACCACGCAGCCGTTCGTGAACAGGTCCAGTCCGGCCGCGCCGGCCGGCTACGCGCGCCTCAGCCTGCAGGCCGTGCTGGTCAAGGTGGCCAGCCCGGCGGCGCTGGAACGGGTCCGGACCCTGCTGGCCACGCACACGCCGCTGTCGGAGTCCGGCACCGCGCCGCGCACCTTCGGCGAGGAGGTCCAGGCCCGGGTGGCCGTGGGCGACACCGTGGAGCGGCTGGTCTACATCGCGGTGGCGCTGACGCTGCTGGTGGCGGGCTGCAGCCTGGCGGTGGCCGCGGGCGGCGGGCTGGTGGAGCGCAAGCGGCCGTTCTCGCTGCTGCGGGTGGCCGGCACCCCGGTCGGGTCGCTGTACCGGGTCGTGCTGCTGGAGACGGTGCTGCCGCTGGCGGTGGCCACCGTGGTCGCCGGCGGCGTGGCGTGGGGCGTGTCGGTGCTCACGATCGGCAAGCTCGCCGGCGCGAACACCCCCGTGCCCGTGCCCGGCCACACGTACTTCCTGCTGATGGGCACCGGCCTGGCCGTGTCGCTGGCGGTGATCCTGGCCACGCTGCCGCTGCTGGGGCGCATGACCGGCCCGGCCACGGCCCGTTTCGAATAGCCCGGGGCCGGCGCCGCCGGCGGCACCGCACGTGTCGGCTTATCGGCCGGCGGTGCCGCTGGGGGCGCGGGTGAACGCCCGGATGGCCCCGGCCAGCTCGGCGGGCTGGTCCAGGGGGATGAGCGTGTAGCTGTCGGCCACCTCGACCAGCGCGCCCGGGATGAGCGCGGCCAGGCGCGCGCCGTGCTCGGGCGGCATCACCTTGTCCTCGCTGGCCCAGGCGACCAGGGCGGGGCGGTCGAACCCGGCCAGGCCGTCAGCCGCGCGCACCAGGAGGCCGGTGTCGGCCAGGGCGGCGCGTGGCCGCCCCCGGTCCGGCCGGGCACGCCGCCGGCGCCCGGCCTGTCATCATGCGCCCGGCCCCAGGGCCGCCTTGAGACTATTTCGCCCGATTCGGGCCGATCCGCGCCCGGGGCCCGCGCCGGCCTGAGGTCTTTTTTCTGGACCTTTTTTGGCGTGCCGCCGGCGAGCCTGGAGGCGGCCCCGCGACCGGGCCGGCCCGGCGGCCCCGGCGGGCCCGGAAAGCCCGTGCCCGACAGGCTTTCCGGGCCCGCCGAAAGGGGGATCCGGACGCCTTTCCGGGGCATCGAGACGGGCCGCCGGGAGACCCACCACGCGCCTACGCAGCGTAGTTTGTCCTGATAGAAGCGCTTGACATGACTCTGTGTGGTTGTTTAAATGCTTCGAGTCGACGCGATCGTGAGCGTCGCGGGCACGTAGGCACAAATCGCCAGTCCGAGGAGGGACCCATGGATCGCCGAAGCGGCTTATCGCCGCGGTGGCCGGTGGCCTGCCACTCGCGCCACCAGCTGGCGGTCCGTCCCTAAGCGACATGCTCGCAGGCGCCCGGCAGGCGGCGCCGGAGGCCTGTGCGGCCAAGCGGCCCTCGAGGCGAGGGGCCGCGGTACGCGAAGTGCGCTAGCCCTGATCTCGCGTGCGCGGACCTCAAGACCCAGTCCGGGGCGGGCAGGCCTTCATGCCTGCCCGCGGGTTGCAAACGTTTGCAACAACGTTGGCGGCAGGACGCGACACGGAGGGCCCAGCGGCCTTCGAGCAGCACCGGACACGACCTACGGCCCCCCGCGGGCCACGACACCGGAGGGAAGGCGGGTAACAGTGGCACCGGATGTTGCCGACCACATCGACCATGCCGGCCAGTCCGAGCAGTTCGATCATGATGAGTACTTCGAGAGCGAGGTGGCCTCGTGGCGGGGCCGGCTCTACCCGGCGGCGCTCCGGATGACCCGGAACCCGGCGGATGCCGAGGATCTCATCCAGGAGACGATGACCCGGGCCTACACGGGCCTGCGCAACTTCACGCCGGGCACCAACGTCCGCGCCTGGCTGTACCGGATCCTGACCAATACGTTCATCAACAGCTGCCGCAAGCGCGGCCGCGAGCCCGCCCAGACCCTGCGCGCGGAGTTCGAGCAGGTGCTCGACTCGCGTGACGGCGTGGCCCAGCCCGCCCGCTCGGCGGAGGCGGAGGCGCTGGACCGGGTCGCCGACTCCGAGGTGATGCAGGCCCTGATGGAGCTCCCGGAGGGCTTCCGGGCGGCCATCTACCTGGCCGATGTCGAGGGCTACCCGTACCGCGACGTGGCCGAGATGCTGGAGATCCCGATCGGCACCGTGATGTCGCGGCTGCACCGCGGGCGGAGCAAGCTGCGCAAGCGGCTGGCGGCTTACGCGCCCGCGCCGCGCGCCGCGGAGCCGGCCCAGCCGGTTCGCGTGCCGGCTCCGGCACCCGTCCCGGCGGCCGCCGCCCAGGCGGCGCCTGCGGTGGCGGCGCCCGCGGTGGCCTAGCCGCCGGATCGGGCAGGCGCGCGCAGCTGGCTAGCCGCCCCCGTGCTGACCAGCACCACGCGCCTCCCGCAGTTGTGACCGCCGGGCGGCTGGCTGCCTCCTGACCTACACCCCGGGAGGAGGCAGCCAGCGCCCGGCGCATGGCTGCTCGCGGGCGCCCCTGAATCAGTGGCCGGTTACGATGATCACGACGAATTCCGCAGCCCAGGACGGGAAGACGTGCCAGATCGCGAAGGCGGAGGCCGGCCGCCGCCCTTGTCCGCCACCGCCCGGACCAGCCATCACCGCCTCAAAGACCAGGGCCGCACCGGGCGCGCCGACCTGGACGCCGTCCTCGCCGCGGGCTTCATCGCCCATCTCGGGCTCCCGGCACCCGGCGGGATCATGGTCGTCCCCACCGTCTACGGCGCCGACGGCCAGCAGCTGTACCTGCACGGGTCGGCGGCCAGCCAGAGCCTCGCCGCCGACGCGGCCGTGTGCGTCACCGTGACGCTGGTCGACGGCCTCGTGCTGGCCCGGTCCGTCTTCGAGCACGCGGTCAACTACCGCAGCGCGATGATCTACGGCCGGCCGCGGATCGTCACCGACCCGGCGCAGAAGCTGGCCGGCCTGCGGTGCATCTCCGAGCACGTCGCGCCCGGCCAGTGGGATTACACCCGGCAGCCCAGCCGCAAGGAACTGGCCGCGACCCGGCTGCTCGCCCTCGACCTGGGCGAGGCTTCCGTCAAGATCCGGACCGGGCCGCCCGACGACGCCGACAGCCCGGACGCCGCGCTCGGCCTGTGGGCCGGGGAGATCCCGCTGGAGTCCCGCTGGCAGCAGCCCGTCGCCGACCCGGCGCTGCCCGCCGGCCACCCGGTCCCACCGCACATCCAGGCCCTGGCCGGCACCCGCGCCTACCAGGCCCCGCCGGCGGGTTAGAGCGGGATGTTGCCGTGCTGGCCCCGGCGGGCCGGCGCGGCCGCGATGGCAGCGGCGATCGCCTGCCGGGTCTTCACCGGCTCGATCACCTCGTCGACCACGCCCAGCTCCACGGCCCGGTCCAGCCCCCCGGCCGCCCGCTCGTGCTCGGCGGCCAGCTCGGCCTCCACCTCGTGCCGCTTCTCCGGCGGCGCCGCGGCCAGCGCGCGCCGCTGCAGGATGCGGACGGCCGCCACCGCGCCCATGACCGCGATCTCCGCGCCCGGCCAGGCGAATACCCGGGTGGCACCCAGCGACCGCGAGTTCATCGCGATGTAGGCCCCGCCGTACGCCTTGCGGGTCACCAGCGTGACCCGCGGGACGGTGGCCTCGGCGAACGCGTGCAGCAGCTTGGCCCCGCGCCGCACGACGCCGTCCCACTCCTGGCCCACCCCCGGCAGGTACCCCGGCACGTCGACCACGACGACCAGCGGCACCCCGAAGGCATCGCACATCCTGACGAAACGGGCGGCTTTCTCGGCACTCGTCGCGTCCAGGCAGCCGCCGAGCCGGAGGGGGTTATTGGCGATCACCCCGACCGTGCGGCCGCCGAGGCGGCCGAGCGCGGTGACGATGTTCGGTGCCCAGCGCGGGTGCAGCTCGGCCGGCGGCGCGTCCAGCAGGCTGTCCAGCACCGGGTGGACGTCGTAGGCGCGGCGGGCGGACTCGGGCAGGGAGGCGGCCACGTCGGCGTCGGGGAGCTCGGCCGCGGGCGCGGCGGGCTCCTGGCGGCCGAGCAGCAGGGCCAGCGCGCGGGCCTGGCTGAGCGCCTCGGCGTCGCTGCCGGTGACCATGTGCACGACGCCGGACCGGCGGCTGTGCGGCTCCGGGCCGCCCAGCCGCTCCATGTCGACGTCCTCGCCGGTCACGCTGCGGACCACGTCCGGGCCGGTGACGAAGATGCGGCCCTGCTCGGACAGGATGACCAGGTCGGTCAGGGCCGGGCCGTAGGCGGCGCCGCCGGCCGCCGGGCCGAGCACCACCGAGATCTGCGGCACCTTCCCCGAGGCGCGGGTCATGGCGGCGAACACCAGGCCGACCGCGTGCAGGCTCTCGACGCCCTCGCGCAGCCGGGCGCCGCCGGAGTGCCACAGGCCGATGACCGGGGCGCCCAGCTCGATCGCCTGGTCGTAGGCGGTGACGATGGCGGCGCAGCCGGCGCTGCCCATGGCGCCGCCCTGGACCCGCGGGTCGCTGGCGAACGCGACCGCCGTCAGGCCGTCGACGGCGCCCTGGGCGGCCAGGATGCCGCTGTCGTCGGCGGGCAGCAGCAGCTGCACGCTGCCGGGGTCAAACAGCGCCGCCAGCCGGGCCTGCGGGTCCCGGCCGAGCGGGGCGGGGACGCGGGACGAGCCGGCCGGGGCGGGCCGGGCGTCCGGGCGCCCTTCCATGATCGTCACGCCCGTCTCCCCGGCTCAGCTGGCCGTGAACGCGAGCGCCACGTTGGCTCCGCCGAACCCGAACGAGTCGTTGATGACGGCCATGGGGGCCGCGGTGCGGGCCCGGAGCTCCTGCGGCTCGGGGGAGATGGTCAGCCCGCCGTCGTCGTCAGGGTCCTCGAGGTTGATGGTGGGCGGGGCGACCTGGTCGCGCAGCGCCAGGATCGACGCCACCGACTCGATGGCGCCGGCCCCGCCGAGCAGGTGGCCGGTCATCGACTTGGTGGCGGACAGGACCACGCCCGGCGCGGCGTCGCCGAGCACGGCCGCGACGGCCTGCGCCTCGGCCACGTCGCCGAGCGGCGTCGAGGTGGCGTGCGCATTGACGTGCACGACCTGCTCGGGCTGCAGGCCGGCGTCAGCCAGCGCCCGGCGCATCGCGCTGCGGATCCCGGTGCCGTCCGGGTCGGGCTGGGCGATGTGGTGCGCGTCGGCCGAGTACCCGGCCCCGGCGGCGACCGCGTAGACGGTGGCGCCGCGGGCCGCGGCGTGCGCCTCCGACTCCAGCACCAGCATGCCGGCCCCCTCGCCGAGGACGAACCCGTCGCGACCCTTGTCAAAGGGACGGGACGCGCGCTGCGGCTCCTCGTTTCGGGTGGAAACTGCGCGCATAGCGGCGAAGGCGGCCAGGTTCAGCCGAATGATGGCGGCCTCGGTGCCGCCGGCCACGACGACGTCAGCGCGGCCGGACCTGATCATGTCGATGGCGTAGCCGATCGCCTCGGCGCCGGACGCGCAGGCGCTCACGGCGCAGTGCACGCCGGCCCTGGCGCCGAGCTCGATGCTGATCCAGCCGGCCGCGCCGTTGGGCATGAGCATGGGGACGGTGAACGGCGACAGCCGCTGCCAGCCCTTGTCCCGGAGCGTGTCGTAGGCACTGAGGGTGGACGCGATGCCGCCGATGCCGCTGGACACCGCGACCCCGAGGCGGTCGCCGTCGACCTCCGGGGCGCCCGCGTCGGCCCACGCCTCGCGGGCCGCGATCAGGGCGAACTGCTCGCACCGGTCCAGCCGCCGGGCCTGGACCCGGTCGATGATCGTCGCCGGGTCGGCGGCGGCCCACGCGGCGATCCGGACCGGCAGCTCGGCCGCCCAGTCGTCGGTCAGCGCGGTCACCCCGCTGCGCCCGGCCAGCATGGCCTCCCACGTGCTGGCCGCGGTCGCGCCCAGCGGCGTGATCGCCCCGACGCCGGTCACGACCACGCGCGTCCGTTCTGTGCCCACAGTCCTCGTGCTCCTTCAGTGCGAGGGAAACCGGGCGCGGCGCGCGGGAACCCGCGCCGGGCCGGTCTCCGGGGTGACGCGGCGTGCCCAGCCAGCGCGCCGCGCCGGGCGGGGAGAAACGCGGCGCGCGGTGCTGGGGTCCCCGCGCCGCGCCGGCTCGCTCCCGGTCAGGCTGATACCTCGGACCGCTTGACGTAGTCGACGACGTCCTGCACCGTCTTCAGGTCCTTCAGCTGGTCGTCGGGGATCTCCACGCCGAACTTGTCCTGGGCCGCGACGGCGATCTCGACCATCGACAGCGAGTCGATGTCCAGGTCGTCGACGAAGGTCTTGTCGGGCGTCACCTGGTCCGCGGGCACGCCCGCGACCTCGTCGATGATCTCGCCGAGGCCGGCCAGGATTTCCGCTTCCGTCATCGCCATGAGTCTGGTGCTCCTTGTGTGTGTAGTTCGGGCCGGCGGCCGACCGGCGGCCGGCCGCGGCTTGGCTCTCGCCGGGCGGCGTCAGGGTACCGTGATGACCTGCGCGGCGTAGCAGATGCCCGCCCCGAAGCCGAGCAGCAGGGCGGGCGAGCCGGACGGCAGCTCGCCGCGCTCGGCCATCCGCGACAGCGCGAGCGGGATCGACGCCGACGAGGTATTGCCCGCGGTCACGATGTCGTCGGCGACGATGGCCTGCGGGGCGCCCAGCCGGCGGGCGATCGACTCGATGATCCGCAGGTTGGCCTGGTGCGGGATGAACGCGGTCAGCTCGCTCGGGTCGACCCCGGCGCGGCGGCAGGCTTCCTTGGCCACCGGGTGCAGCGCGGTCGTGGCCCACCGGAAGACGGCCTGGCCCTCCTGGTGGATGAACGAGTTGCGGTCGCTGATGATGATCTTGTCGGCCAGGTCGCCGTCGCTGCCCCACACCACCGGGCCGATGCCGGCCGCGTCGTCCTCCTCGGCCAGCGGGCTGACCACGGCCGCGCCCGCGCCGTCGGCGAAGATGATGGCGGTGGAGCGGTCGGTCCAGTCGACCCACTGGGACAGCTTCTCGGCGCCGATGACCAGCACATTGGTCGCGCTGCCGGCCCGCACCGAGTCGCTCGCGGCGGCCAGCGCGTAGCAGAAGCCGGCGCACGCGGCGTTCAGGTCGTAGGCGCCGGGTGCCATGATGCCCAGGCGCCGGGCCACGGTCGCCGCGGTGTTGGGGATCGGCGCCTCCGGGGTGCAGGTGGCGACGATGACCAGGTCGATGTCCTCAGGGGACAGGCCGCTGCCGGCCAGCGCCTTGCCGCCGGCGGCGGCGGCCATGTCGGCCAGGCTCTCGTCGGGGCCGGCGACCCGGCGGCTGGCGATGCCGACCCGGGCCTGGATCCACTCGTCGGAGGTGTCCATCGCCTGGGAGAGCTCGTCGTTGGTGACGACCCGGGCCGGCTGGTAGCCGCCGAAGGCCAGGATTCGCGCTCCGGCTCGGCCTTGGGTGACTCGCATGGCCTGCTTCTGCCTTTCGCTCTGGTGATGGGAAGCTGCCGCGGGGGCAGGCGGGGCGGGGCGCGGCCGCGGGACGTGCCGCGGCTCAGGCCCGCTCCGGCGGTAATGGCGCGGCGGCGGCGCCGGGCCGGGTCACTCGCGGCCGTCGGGCAGCAGGCGCAGGAGCGGCTGCGCGGCACCGACCGGGTCGCCGTCCTCGACCAGCCATTCGATGATCGTGCCCGCGAACGTCGGGGCGACCTGGTGGCCGCCGCCGCGGGCCTCGACCTGGCCGAGCACGGCCCCGGCCGCCACCGCGGCGCCCGCGGCCTGCGTGCCGTCGCCCGCCGCCCGGAACGTGCCCGCCCCGGCCGCGACCAGCAGCCGCCACTCCGGGGCGTGCGAGGCGTCCGGGGCGCTGGCGTGCTCGGCGAGCATCTGCCGGGCGGCGGACAGGTCGTCCGGCGTCTTGAGCGCGAGGATCTCCAGGCCGGACAGGGCGCGCCGGACCAGCCCGGTCAGGGTGCCCGCGGGCGGCAGCTCGATGAACGCGCTGGCGCCCATTCTTGCCATCGCCTGCGTGCAGCTGTCCCACCGGACCGGGGAGCTGACCTGCGCGACGATCCGCTGCAGCCAGTCCGCGCCGGTCCGCACCCGGGCGCCGTCCAGGTTGGACAGCAGCGCCAGGACCGGGTCGCTGGACGGGACGGTGGCCGCCGCCCGGGCCAGGGCCTCGACGGCCGGCGCCATGAAGCTGGTGTGGAAGGCCCCGGCCACCGTCAGCGGCCGCAGCCGCGTCTTCGGCGGCGGGTCGGCGGCGAATTCCGCCAGCGCGGCCAGGGTCCCGGCCGCGACGATCTGGCCCGAGCCGTTGATGTTGGCCGGCGTCAGCCCGCGGGCCTCGATGGCGGCCAGCACCTGCTCCTGGTCCCCGCCGAGGACGGCGGTCATGCCGGTCGGCACCGCGGCCGCGGCGGCGGCCATGCCGCGGGCGCGCACCTTGACCAGGCGCATCGCGTTCTCCGGAGAGATGGTGCCGGCGATCGCGCCGGCCGCCAGCTCGCCGACGCTGTGCCCGGCCACGACCGCGGTCAGCCCCTTGAGCGGGACCTGCTCGCCGGTCAGCGACTCGGCGGCCGCGATGGCCGCCGCCACCAGCAGCGGCTGGGCGACCGCGGTGTCGCGGATCTCGTCGGCGTCCGCCGTCGTGCCGCACCGGATGAGGTCCACCCCGGCCAGGTCCGACCACGCGGCGAGCCGGTCGGCGAAGCCGGGCAGCTCCAGCCACGGGGAGAGGAACCCTGGCGTCTGGGCGCCCTGGCCGGGCGCGGCGATCACGAGCATCGTTCCAGCCTGCACTGTAGGAGTCCGCCATATCCATGTCGGAGGGCACGAACTTTCGCGCCCAGATCATGTACAGAGCCTACAAACTAGGGGCGCTTATCCGCGAGTCTGCCGTACACCGCGGCTACCCAGAGTGAGAATCCGCCCCGGCCCTCGCCGGGCAGGATTCCGGTGAGCTCGCTGACCCGGCGCAGCCGGTAGCGCACGGTATTGGGGTGCACAAACAAGGTTCGCGCAGTGGCCTCGAGCGAGCTGCCGAGCTCCAGGTAGGTCAGCACGGTGTCCAGCAGCGCCCCGCCGCCGCGCTGCAGCGGCTCGTAGACCCGCTCCACGAGCTCGGCCCGGGCCAGCTCGTCGCCGTCCAGGGCACGCTCGGGCAGCAGGTCGCTGGCCAGAACCGGCCGGGGCGCGTCGGGCCACGCCGCGGCGGCGCGCAGCCCGGCCAGCGCGGCGGCGGCCGAGCCGGTGGCCGACACCAGGTCGGCGACGACCGGGCCGACCACGACCGGCCCGGGCCCGAACCGCCCGGCGAACTGCCGGGCCGCGCCCAGCGGGTCAGCGGTGCCGCCGAGGACCACGACCAGCCGGTGCCCGTGCACCCCGGCCAGCACGTCCAGCCGCGCCCGCCGGGCAATGACGCCGAGCTCGTCGATCAGCGCCGCGGGCTCCTCGCCGCCGGAGGAGCCGGCGATCACCGACACCGGGGTTGACGACCAGTTCAGCGCCGCCGCCCAGGACTGCAGGCCCTCGTCCACCTCGCCGCGGACCAGCGCCTCCACGACCAGGGCCTCCAGCCGGGCGTCCCAGGCGCCGCGGGCCTCCGCGGTCCGGGCGTAGACCTGGGCGGCGCCGAACGCGATCTCCCGGGTGTAGCGCAGCACGGCCTCGCGCAGCTCCGCCTCGCCGCCCGGCGCGGCCAGCTCGTCCACCTGCGTCTCGACCACGTCGATGATGATCCGGACCATCTCCACCGCCTGCTGCAGGCTGACCGCCCGGGCCAGCTCGCGCGGCGCGGTGCCGAATACCTCGCCCGCCACCGCCGGCCGGCTCCGCTCGGGATGGCGGACCCAGTCCACGAACGCGGCCACCCCGGCCTGGGCGACCAGGCCCAGCCAGGACCGGTGCTCGGCGGACATGGCCCGGAACCAGGGCAGCCGCCGGTCCATGGAGGCCATCGCGGCCGCGCCGAGCGCGCTCATCGACTGCTCCAGCCGGGCGATGGTCGCGTCGCGGACCCGGCCCGAGCCGGGCTGGCCGGGTGGCCGCCCGCCGGCGGGCGGCGGGGCGTCCTGCGCCGAGCTGCCGGCCGGCGTGCCGCTCCCGGCCGCCGCGGACCGCAGCCCCGGCCGGCCGCTCGCCGCGTGGTCGGGCAGGAGCCGGTCGGGCAGGAGCCGGTCAGGCGCCCGGCGGTCGGGCGGCACGCTGGCCGGGGCGGGGTCCTGGCGTGGTGCGCTGGGAGGGGCAGCGCTGCCCGGCACGGGGCGTTTAGGCGAGGTCCCGCCGGGTCTGCTGCTGTCGGGCGCGCTGCCGCCGCCCAGTCCCAGGTTCCTGGCCGTCCCCGTCATGGCTTCAGCGTGCCACGACTCGGCCGGATCGCGCCCTGTCGTCCCGCCGCCCGGCCCAGGCAGCCTCGCGCCGGGACTTCACGTGGCGGGTGCGGCCAGACGGGAGAGGGGGGCGGGAGTGACAGCTGAGCGCTCGCCGCCGGGGCTGTTTTCATGATCGTGGGAGCATTGCTCACATCCCAGGGTGAGCAATCTTCCCACGATCATGGAATTGCGGACACGCCTGCGAAGTGAAGCCCCGAGCGCCAGCGTCAGGCGGGGTCTGGCTGCATGGTGGCGGTGGCGAAGGTGAAGCCGTGGCCGGCGGCCGGGTGGGCGGTCAGGGCATCGCCGGCGATTTCCACGCCACTGGGCCGGGCCAGCGCGCCGAGGGCCGCGAAGGAGGCCTCGTCGATGTCCTCGACGAGGGCCGGCAGCGGCAGGCACATGGCGAGCTGGCCGGAGATGTCGGGCAGCAGGTGCGGCATGACCGGGATGCTGAACTGGCGGGCCTGCCGGGCGATCCGCAGGAACGGCGTGATGCCGCCGACCCGGCAGATGTTGGGCTGGATGAAGTCGATCGCGCCGGCCAGCAGCAGCTCGCGGAACTGCGCCTCGGTGTAGAGGCTCTCGCCCGCCGCGACGGGGATGTCGATCGACTGGCGCAGCGTGGCGTAGCCGCGGAAGTCCTCGGCCGGCAGCGGCTCCTCGAGCCAGTAGATGTCGTACGGGGCCAGGGCCGCGGCGGCGCGCCGCGCGGCGGGCAGGTCCCACAGCTGGTTGGCGTCGACCATGAGGAGCCGCCGCGGGCCGATCACCTCGCGCACGGCCGCGACCCGTTCGACGTCGGCGGCCAGGTCGGGCAAGCCGACCTTCAGCTTGAAACGGGTGTGCCCGGCGGCGACCTGCTCGGCCGTGCGGTCGGCCAGTTCGGCCAGCGTCAGGTGCCGGTTGACCCCGCTGGCGTAGACCGGGACCTGGCTGCGCTGGCGGCCGAGCAGGTCGGGCAGGCCCAGGCCGGCGGCCCGGCCCCGCAGGTCCCACAGCGCGATGTCGATGGCCGCCATGGCCAGGGTGGTGATGCCGCCGCCGGCCTCGCGCAGCGCCAGCCAGAGCTGATCCCAGGCCGCCTCCGGGACGGCGGGCAGGCCTGCCGCGGCCGGGCCGCAGTCGGCGTCGACCATCGCGCGGATCGCCTGGCCGCCGGCCCGGACGGCCCAGCTGAACCCGGTGCCGGCGGCGCCGGTGCTGGTCCGCAACTCGGTCACGATGAGGTGCTGGCTGTCGACGTCGCCCCAGGGCCGCGGCATCGGCAGCCGGTACAGCGCGCTGGTGACGGACTCGATCCGCCCCGGCGGCACCGGCGGCCCGGACGGTACCGGCGGCCCGGACGGTACCGGCGGCCCGGACGGCCGGGGCTCGGCGGGGGAGCCGGGGGTGGTCAAGCGAGCCGGTCCGCGTCGAACTCGGGCAGGCAGAACGGGCCGCCGAGATGGGCCAGCAGCGGGTCGCGATCCGGGTCGGGCTCGCCGCTGGCGGCGATGATCTCGGCGGCGTAGGCCTCGGCGTCGTCCCTGGGCTCGTAGCCGAGGGACCGGGCCTGCGCCAGGCTGACGACATCGCCGCGGGTGTTGGCGGACACCCCGAAGGCGACCCGGAAGCCGGGGGCCGGCGCGGTCAGGCACGCCTCGAACAGCCGCCCGGCGTCGTCGGGCGACAGCCAGGTGGACAGGGCCCGGGCGTTCCGGGGGCGGTCGGCGCAGGTCAGGATGCGCAGGCAGATCGCGTCCAGGCCGTACCGGGAGTGGTACAGCGCGGCCAGCGCCTCGCCGGCCACCTTGGCCACGCCGTAGTAGGTGTCGGGCGCGGGGAAGGCGTAGTCGGGCACCGGGAACGCGGACCGGGGCGCGAAGCCCACCGCGTGGTTGGACGAGGCGAAGATCACCCGGCTGACGCGCTCCCGGCGGGCCGCCTCGAAGACCGCGTAGGTGCCGTTGATGTTGACCTCGGCGATCTGCTGCCACGGCGCCTCGCCGGAGATCCCGCCCAGGTGGATCACGGCCGAGGCGCCGGCGCAGGCGGCCGTCATCGCGGCCAGGTCGGTGACCGACGCCTGGATCGCCTCCTCGCCGGGGGCGAGGGCGGGGCCGGGGGCCGGGGCGAGCGGCGCGGTGTCGACCAGCCGCAGCACGCGGCCCGGCCGGGCCAGCCGGTCGCGCAGCATGCGGCCGATCCGTCCGGCCGCGCCGGTCAGCACGATGATCCCCGAGCCCGGGGGCGAAGTCTGCGTCATGGGGTCAGCCTGCCACGGCGGGACGTAAGGGGCAGGACGGGCTGGCCACCGCAGCGTCTGGGATCGACTCCGCCGACTCGCCCGGCGCCGCCCCGAACAGCGCCCGCCGCACCCCCGGCAGGCTGACCGCAGCCGCCGCCATGACCAGCGTGAGCAGCAGCGCGGTGGCCGTCGTCGTCCAGCCGATCCCGATCCGGTCGGCCACCGGTCCCTGGACCAGGGCGCCGATCGGGTAGGCCACGCCGAGCGCGACCAGGTACAGGCTCAGCACCCGGCCCCGGAAGGCCGCCGGCGCCCGGACCTGGACCACCGTGGACAGCCCGGACAGCACCCCGATGTAGACCAGCCCGACCGCGAACAGCCCGGCCGCCGCCCACCACAGCGACTGCGCGCTGCCGTACACGAGAAGCGTCACCGGGAACGCGGCCAGGCTCCCGGCCAGGACCCGCCCCCGGCCGAACCGGGCGGCCAGCCCGGCCAGGCACATCGCGCCGGCCACCGCCCCGATGCCCTGCGCCGTGGTCAGCACCCCGGTCGCCGCGGCCACCGCCCGCCCGCTGGGCAGCCCGGCGGACAGGCCCGGCCCGCGGGCGACCCGCTCGGCCATGGCCGGGACCAGCGCGATGAACGGCGACGCGATCAGGGCCACCACGCCGATGGTCCAGATGGCGGCCCAGCACCCCGGCTCGCGCCGGGCCGCGGCCAGCCCGGCCCGCAGCGAGGCCAGCAGTCCGTCGCCGGCCGGCCCGGCGGGTGGCGCGAAGCGGACGAACAGCAGCGCGGCCACCACGGCCAGGAACGAGACCGCGTTGGCGTCGAAGGCCAGCGGGTAGCCGAAGGCGGCGACGGCCCCGCCGGCCAGCGCGGGGCCGGCGATGCGGCCCAGGTTCCACTGCGCCGAGTTCAGCGCGATGGCCGGCAGGAACTCCGACTGCGGGACCAGGTCGGGCAGGATGGCCTGCTGGAACGGGCCGATCACCGCCGAGGCCGCCCCCTGGACGGCGACCAGGCCGACCAGCAGGGCCGGGTCGTCGTGGCCGGCCCCGACCAGAGCGGCCAGCGCGAACGCGACGGCCGCCGCGGCCACGTTGCCCGCGATCAGCACCGGCCGCCGGGCGACCCGGTCGGCCAGCGCGCCGCCGACCGGGGACAGCAGCCCGATCGGCAGGAACGCCGCCGCGGCCACCAGCACCGCCCAGGTCGCCTGCCCGGTCGCGGAGATGAGCAGGGCGCCCACGGCGACAGCCTGCATCCACGTGCCGATCGTGGACACCAGCCCGGCGCCCCACAGCAGCGCGAAGCTGCGGTGCCGCAGCGGGCGCACCGAGGCCGCCGCGGCCGCCCACCGCGACAGCGGCAGCGGCAGCGGCGCGCCGGCCCCGGCGTCCGGGCTGCCGGTCAGAGGGCGTCGCTGACGGTCATATCGAGCCGGTACTTTGTTATGGCCTTGGTGACCACCTCGGGCTTGACCTCGCCCAGCTTGGCCAGCTGGGCCAGGACCGCGACGGTGATCGACTCGGCGTCCACGTGGAAGAACCGGCGGGCGGCCGGCCTGGTGTCGGAGAAGCCCCAGCCGTCAGTGCCCAGCGACGCGAACGGCCCCGGCACCCAGCGGGCGATCTGGTCGGGGACCGCGCGGATCCAGTCGCTGACCGCCACGACCGGGCCGGGGTGGCCCTCCAGCGCCGCGGTGACGTACGGGACCCGCGGCTCGCCCTCGGGCTGCAGCATGTTCCACTCGTCGCAGGCCATGGCGTCGCGCCGCAGTTCCGTCCACGACGTCGCCGACCAGGCCTGCGCGCTGACGCCCCAGTCCTGCGCCAGCAGCCGCTGCGCCTCCAGCGCCGACCGCACGGTCACGCCCGACGACAGGATCTGCGCCTTCGGCCGCTCGGCGGCATCTACGGCAGACTCATCGGGCGCCATCGCGACCCGGTACAGCCCGCGCAGGATGTCGCGCTCCAGCGCTTCCTCCCCGCCGGGGTAGTCGGCCGGGACGGGCGGCTGGACGTAGGGCTCGTTGTAGACGGTCAGGTAGTAGAAGATGTCCTCGCCGTGCGGATGCGCCTGGCTGGACCCGTACATCCGGCGCAGGGCGTCCTTGACGATGTAGCTCAGCTCGTAGGCGTAGGCCGCGTCGTAGGCCACGCACGCCGGGCTGACCGAGGCCAGCAGGACCGAGTGGCCGTCGTTGTGCTGCAGGCCCTCGCCGGCCAGGGTGGTCCGCCCGGCCGTCGCGCCGAGCAGGAAGCCCCGGCCGAGCTGGTCGCCGAGCGCCCACATCTGGTCGCCGGTCCGCTGGAACCCGAACATCGAGTAGAAGATGTACACCGGGATCATCGGCGTCCCGTGCGTCGCGTACGACGTCCCGGCCGCGATCACCGACCCCATCGCGCCGGCCTCGCTGATCCCCTCGTGCAGGATCTGGCCCTTCACCGCCTCCTTGTAGGACAGCAGCAGCGTGCGGTCCACGGCCTCGTAGGTCTGGCCGTGCGGGTCGTAGATCTTGGCCGTCGGGAACAGCGAGTCCATGCCGAACGTGCGCGCCTCGTCCGGGATGATCGGGACGAACCGCTCGCCGAAGCCCGGTACTCGCATCAGGTCCTTGAGCAGCCGGACGAACGCCATGGTGGTGGCGATGGTCTGCTTGCCCGAGCCCTTGCGCAGCTCCTCGTAGACCTTGTCCTCGGGCAGCGGCAGCGGCCGCGACCGGACCACCCGCCGGGGCAGGTAGCCGCCCAGGGCGGCCCGGCGCTCCTGCATGTACTGGATCTCGTCGGACTTCTCGCCCGGGTGGTAGTACGGCGGCAGCTCGGCCTCCAGGGCCGAGTCCGGGATCTCCAGGTACAGCCGGTCGCGGAACTCCTTGAGCTCGGCCACCGTGAGCTTCTTCATCTGGTGGGTGGCGTTGCGGGCCTCGAAGTCCGGCCCCAGGGTCCAGCCCTTGATGGTGTGGGCCAGGATCACGGTCGGCTGGCCGACGTGCTCGGTGGCCGCCTTGAAGGCCGCGTAGACCTTGCGGTAGTCGTGGCCGCCGCGGGACAGGTTGCGGATCTCGTCGTCGGACAGGTGCTCGACCATGGCCCGCAGCCGCGGGTCGCCGCCGAAGAAGTTCTCCCGGGTGTAGGCGCCGGTCTCCACCGAGTAGGTCTGGAACTGCCCGTCCGGGGTGGAGTTCATCTTGTTGACCAGGACGCCGTCGGTGTCCTTGGCCAGCAGCGGGTCCCAGTCCCGGCCCCAGATGACCTTGATCACGTTCCAGCCGGCGCCGCGGAACGTGGCCTCCAGCTCCTGGATGATCTTGCCGTTGCCGCGGACCGGGCCGTCGAGCCGCTGCAGGTTGGCGTTGATCACGAAGGTCAGGTTGTCGAGCTCCTCGCGGGCCGCGATGCTGATCGCGCCGCGGGCCTCGACCTCGTCCATCTCGCCGTCGCCGAGGAACGCCCAGACGTGCGAGCGGCTGGTGTCCTTCAGCTCCCGGGCCAGCAGGTACCGGTTGAACCGGGCCTGGTACACCGCGTCGATGGCGCCCAGGCCCATGGATACGGTCGGGAACTCCCAGAAATCGGGCATCAGCCGCGGGTGCGGGTAGGACGGCAGCCCGCCGCCCGGGTGCGACAGCTCCTGGCGGAACCCGTTCAGCTGGTGCTCGGTCAGCCGTCCCTCCAGGAACGCCCGGGCGTAGATGCCCGGCGCGGCGTGGCCCTGGATGAAGACCTGGTCGCCCGACTCGCCGTGGTCCTTGCCCCGGAAGAAGTGGTTGAAGCCGACTTCGTACAGGCTCGCCGCGGATGCGTAGGTCGCGATGTGCCCGCCCACGCCGAGGCCCGGCCGGTTGGCCCGCGAGACCATGACGGCCGCGTTCCACCGGATGTAGGCCCGGATCCGCCGCTCCACGTACTCGTCGCCGGGGAACCACGGCTCGCGCTCGGGCGGGATCGTGTTGATGAAGTCGGTGCTGCGCAGGCCGGGGACGCCGACCTGCTGGGCGCGGGCCTGCTCTAGGAGCCGCAGCATGAGGTAGCGCGCCCGCCCGCGCCCGCGGGTCCGCACGACGTCGTCGAAGGACTCGACCCACTCCCTGGTCTCGTCCGGGTCGATGTCTGGCAGCTGGCTGGGCAGGCCGTCGCTGATGATGGAGAAGCGCTGGCGTCCGGAGGCCACGGGGTGTTCCTCGCCTTCCGCGTCGCGCAGGCGACCTGCGCGGACGCGCATATAAGTGATCTGGGCCGCGGCACGCGGCCGCAGCCCAGGCTATCCGCTCCCAATCCTGGTCCCTGCCGCGCGGCAACGCATCTCTACTAACCGGTAAAAGACGATCGCCGCGCCGGCGGCGCGTGGAAACCCGCAGGGCAGGGCAGGCTTCCGGCAAGCCGGGGACACCCGCCAGGTGCCCGGCCGGGCCGGCCAGATATCTGGATAAGCGCATGCAAAACGATCGTATCGGGGCGGTGACGCGGCCCGACCGCGCCCCCGCGGAGCCCGATGACCCGGCGGTTTTCGTTTCGTGTGCCAATTGTGACTTGCGCACCGCGCCGACCCAGTGTGAACTGTCCGATCAAGAGGCACGGCGCTGGTAGGCGCCGAGACCCGCCGCCAGAGCGGCGGCGGGGAAACGGGAAAGGATGCGGGAGGATTTCAGTGAGCGCGACCGCGGGCCAGGCACAGGACCAGAGTGACCTGGCCGACCGGCTCGGCGTAAAGCCGGGTCACGTGGTGCAAGAGATCGGCTACGACGACGATTGCGACGAGCGGTTGCGGGAGTCAGTCGAGGGCCTGAAGGGCGTCGAGCTTGTGGACGAGGACTACGACGGTGTCGTGGACGGCGTCCTGCTGTGGTGGCGCGACGGGGACGGTGATCTGGCCGACGCTCTCCTGGACGCGCTGACACCCCTCGCCGACGGGGGCTACATCCTGCTGCTGACGCCGAAGACCGGCCGGCCGGGCTACGTCGAGCCCAGCGAGATCGGCGAGGCCGCGCCCACCGCGGGCCTGTCCCAGACCTCGACGGTCAGCGCCGGCCGTAACTGGTCGGGTAGCCGGCTCGTGGCCCCGAAGGCCGCAACCAGCGGGCGCAAGCAGCGGTAACCGCCCGAGGGGACGGAACGTTGGCCGCTGAGGTGGGCGAGCTCGCGCCCGATTTCGAGCTCCGGGATCAGCACGGGACGCCCGTGCGGCTGTCAGACCGGCGCGGCGCGTGCAGCGTCGTCCTGGTCTTCTACCCGTTCGCCTTCAGCGGCGTGTGCTCGGCGGAGATGGGCGCGCTGCGGGACTCGTTCCCGGAGGTCGCGCGCCCGGACGTCGAGCTGCTGGCCGTCTCGGCGGACACGGTCTTCTCGCTGCGGACCTGGGCTGACGCCCAGGGTTTCAGCTTTGCGCTGTTGTCGGACTTTTGGCCCCATGGCGCGGTCGCGAGGTCCTATGGTGTCTTCGACGAGAACATGGGTGCCGCCACGCGGGGCACTTTCATCATGGACAAGACCGGCGTCGTGCGGTGGAAGGTGGTCAACCCGATACCGCAGGCGCGCGACGTTGCCGACTATCAGAAGGCCCTGGCCGAGCTCACCTAGCCCGGCGAGCTCAGGCCCCCAAGGCGAAACCGGATTGGCCATGCCCTGCTATCGCTGCGGTACCCGGCAGGTAGACCCCGACCGGGGCGAGAGTCCCTGGCAGCGCGGCGTCCGGGGGGACCGCCAGGTCCTGGTCTGCCCGGCCTGCCAGGCGTCCTTCGACTGGCGGGCCGACCTGGACCCCTGCCCGGTGTGCGCCAGCCTGCACCTGGTCCGGCGGCTCGGCGAGACCGAGTGCCGCGACTGCGGCTGGGTCCGGCCGTCGGCTCCGGCCGGGCTGCCCGGCCATCTGGCCGCGCTCGCGCCCGCCGCGGCCAGCGGCCGCCGGGAGCCTGAGGTGAGCGAGGCCCGCGGCCTGGCCCAGGAAAGCGACCTGGCCCGGGACGTGGAGCGCGCGCTGGCCCGGGTGCTCGGCCGCACGGCCGGCAGCGCCGCCCGCAGCTAAGGCGCCGCCCGCAGCTAAGGCGCCGCCCGCAGCTAAGGCGCCGCCCGCAGCTGGCAGTCCGCCGCGGCGGGCCGGATGACCTGCAGGCCGATGATCACGTGCGCGGCGACCACGCCGTCCCGGTGCTCGGCGGCCAGCCACGCGGCCCGCTCGGCCGGGATCAGGTGCGTGCGGACGAGCCAGACCCGGGCGCAGCGGCCCCGCCGCGCGCGGGCCAGGGCCTGGCCGAGCGCGGCCGCGACGCTGGCCGGATCGCGGTCGCGGGCCACGATGATGCGCGGCTGGCCGGGAAAGTACGCCTCGTAGCCCTGCAGGTCGCTGGGGTCGGGCCGGGTCACCGGCCGGGCGACCGGCCAGTAGTAGGCGAATCCCCAGTTGCTGGCGGCGTTGACGAGGATCACGTCGCCGGGCGCGGCGCGGGTGAGCACGTAATGGGCCTGGGTGCGGACATCCTCCACGGCGATGAGCTCGCTGCGGACCTGCGGCGCGGCGGCCGCCGCGAATCCGCCCGCCGCCACGGCCGCGAGCCCGGCGGCGGCCAGGCCGGCGGCCAGCGGAGCGGCCCCGGCGCGGGCCAGCCCATGGCGCAGCAGCGCGCTGAGGCCGCCGACCCCGATCGCGGCGACCACGGCGGTGACGGCGAACAGGAAGGTCGAGGTGCGCTCGTCGAGGAACGGGTACGTGCGCAGCGCGGACAGGGCCAGCATCTCCGGCCACAGCGCGGCCGCCGCGATGGCCGTGGCGGCGTGGCCGAGCCGGGCCAGCGTGATCAGCCCGGCGAGGACCAGCGGGACGGCCAGCCACGCCGGGCCCAGGCCGAAGTAGGCGTGCTGCGCCGCGAACTGCCCCGTCACGAAGGTCACGCTCGCGTGCAGGCCCCGGCCCGCGGGCAGGTAGAACGCCTGCCAGTAGGCGGTGAGCCCGGGCACGACGGCCCGCGCGTAGAACGCCAGGTACACGGCGGCCATGAGCCCGGCCGTGGCGGCGGCCATCACCGCGGCCTCGGCCAGCCGCCGCCCGTCCCGGCGCGCGAGCTGGATCAGCAGCACCGCGCCGAGCGCGGCGGCGCCAGTGAAGGCCACGGCGTCGCTGAACAGCAGGCCGCCCCAGATGCCGACCGACAGGGCGGCCAGCCGCCGCCGTGACCAGCCGCTCTCCAGCCGCGCGATCAGGGCCAGGACCAGGAGGGACAGGCAGGCGTCGGCGGTGTACTGCTTCAGGTCGTCGCGGACCAGCATCGCGGGAACCAGCAGCGCCCCGGTCGCGGCGAGCAGGCCGGCGATGACCGAGGCCGGCGCCCAGGGCCAGCGCAGGCGCCGGGCGAGCCAGTAGGCGACCACCACGGCCGCGCCGGCGAAGGCGAGCGGCAGCAGCCGGCCGGTCTGGTGCCCGCTGACGGTGACCGGGCGCAGCAGCACCGACCAGCCGATCGGGGTGGAGGACGTCACCGCGGGCAGCTGCGACAGCGGGAACCGGGTGGTGACCGCGACCCAGGCCTCATCGGTCCAGAACGGCGCGCGCAGCAGGTAAGCGACGTTGTGGACGACCAGGACCAGCAGCCCGAGCCCGGCCACCGCCAGCTGCTCGGCCGCCGCCCGCCGCCGCGCGGCCCTCACGGGCGCGCCGCGAGCCGTTCTCTGAGCAAGATCCACAGGGCCTCGGCTCCATCCCGCCAGGTGAGCTTCTTGCCGGCCGCCCGGCTGCGCGCCGCGTACGTAATGGGGACCTCGTACGGGCGGATGCCCCGCCGCAGCAGCTTGCCGGTGACCTCGGCCTCCATTCCGAAGCCGGTCTCGCGAATTCGCAAGTCACGGTAGAGATCGGCCGGGATCAGCTTGAAGCAGGTCTCGAGGTCGCTGATATAGCAGTTGAACAGCACGTTCGCGGCCGTGGTCACGCCCTTGTTCCCCAGCACGTACAGGTAGGAATAAGAATTGTGGCTGCTGAATGTCCGGGTGCCGTAGACGACCCGGGCGCGGCCGCTGGTCACGGGGGCGAGGAGGGCGGGGATCTCGGCCGGGGCGTACTCCCGGTCGGCGTCGCACATGATCACGTAGTCGCCCGTGGCCGCGGCGGCGGCGGTCCGGATCGCCGCCCCCTTGCCCTGATTGCGGTCGTGCAGGCGGACCGTCACGCGCGGGTCGTGCCGGAGGGCCGGGTAGAGCGCGCGGGTCCCGTCCGTGCTGCCGTCGTCCACGATCACCAGCTCGATGTCGCACGGGTAGCTGACGCACAGGACGTCCTGCACCGCGGCGGCCAGCGTAGCGGATTCGTTGTAGACCGGCATCAGGATTGACAGCTTCATCCCGCGGAGCCTAATCCATGTATGTTTATGCCGCTATCCGAAGCGGGCCTATCTATGGCCAGGATAAATTTTTGGTAAAGAAACGACAAGGAGCTCAGCATGCAGCGGGAGTTCGGCGTCAGGCGCATACTGGTCACCGGCGGATCAGGCTTTATCGGCTCGCACTTGTGCCGGCGCCTGCTGGCGCTCGGCCACGACGTGATCGTCGTGGACAACTTCTCCTCCAGCTCGCGGCGCAACGTCCTCGACCTGCTCGCGGTGCCGGGCTTCGAGCTGATCCGGCACGACGTGACGTTCCCGCTCTACGTCGAGGTCGACCAGATCTATCACCTCGCCTGCCCGGCCTCGCCGGCGTTCTACCAGCTGGATCCCGTCCAGACCACGAAGACCTGCGTGCACGGCTCGATCAACATGCTCGGGCTGGCCCGGCGCCTGGGCGCGCCGATCCTGCTCGCCTCGACCTCGGAGGTCTACGGGAACCCGGAGGTGCACCCGCAGCCCGAGTCCTACTGGGGCAACGTCAACCCGACTGGCATCCGCTCGTGCTACGACGAGGGCAAGCGGTGCGCGGAGACGCTGTTCTTCGACTATCACCGCCAGCACGCCCTGCCGGTCAAGGTGGCGCGGATCTTCAACACCTACGGCCCGAGCATGCTGCCCGACGACGGCCGGGTCGTTTCCACCTTCATCGTCCAGGCCCTCCTGGGCGAGCCCCTGACGGTCTTCGGCGATGGCTCTCAGACCAGGTCGTTCTGCTATGTCGACGACCTGGTCACGGGCCTGATCGCGCTGATGGGCTCGGCGGCGGAGGTCACCGGCCCGGTGAACCTCGGCAACCCGGGCGAGTTCAACATGACGGAGCTGGCGGAGCAGGTCCTGGCGCTGACCGGCAGCCGCTCGCCCATCGAGCACCACCCGCTGCCGTCCGACGACCCGGTCCGCCGCCGGCCGGACATCAGCCGTGCCCGCGAGCTGCTCGGCTGGGAGCCGGTCACGGACCTGGCGGACGGCCTCAAGCGCACCGTCGAGTACTTCCGTGAGGCGCTGGCGGCCCGCGCGTGACGCGGCCGGCCCGGCTAGGCGGGCGGGGCGCCGGGGCGGCGGGTGAAGGCGGCCGCGACGCCGGCGGTGACCAGGTCGCCGATGGTCAGCAGGACGCGGGACACCAGGGCGATGGCCAGGGCGGCGCCGTGGCCGATGACCAGGCCCAGGGTCAGGGCCAGCAGCACGTCGCGGACGCCGGCCCCGGCCGGGGCGATCACGACCAGGAAGCCGACCGTCCAGGCGAAGGCGAAGCCGCCCAGGGCCAGCAGGAAGCCCTTGCCGGCGGGCGCCCCGAGGGCGAGCGCGAGGACCCAGACCTGCGCGCCGTAGAACGCCCACGAGACGAACGACCAGGCCAGCGCGCCGGCCATGGCCCGCCCGGTCAGCTCGACCTCCAGCGGGGGCCGCTTGGCGAGCCGCAGTGCCCGGTTGAGGACCGCGTTGAGGACCCGGGGGACGAGCAGCACCAGCAGCGCCGGCGCGGCCAGCAGCGCCCAGGCGTAGTCCGTGGACCCGGCCACGAACGGCAGCGCGACCAGCGCGGTCAGCAGGCCGGTGAGGGTCACCAGCAGCATGGTCAGCACCGAGGCGCTGGCCGAGCGATGCCGCGGCACCTGGTACTCGTTGCCCAGTTCCATCTGGGCCAGGACCGGCCAGATCGAGCCGGGCAGGTACTTGCCGAGCTGGCCGATGAACATGATCCGGGCCGCCGGGCGGGCCGGCAGCGGCGAGCCGAGCGCGGCCAGCAGCACCCGCCACACCTGCATGGCGGCCACCAGCGCGGCCAGCACGGCGACCAGGGCGCCGGCCACCGGCAGGAAGCCGAGGCTGGCCAGGGCCGAGCGCACGTGGGACCACTGGCTGGCGACCGCGTAGGCGCCGATCACGACAGTGACGGCGACGAAGCCCCAGCGGACCAGCTTGCTGCCCATCACGGCGGTGACCAGGCCCAGGAAGCCGCGCGGCGGGCCTGGCGCGCCGCCGGCCGGCGCGGGTTTGCCAACCTCGGCGGGGGCCTGGGAGTCGGACATAGGGGAGAGCCTAGCCGCTGCGGCCGCTGCCGGCCGGCCGGCAGCGGCCCGTCCCGCTGTCACAACACGTTAGGGTACGCAGACTATGCGCGTTCTGCTGTTTGGCACCTACGACACCTCGATGCACCCGAGGGTCGCCACCATCGCCGAGGGCCTGGCCGCCAGCGGGCTGGAGGTGGCCGAGTGCAACGCCCCGCTCGGCCTGGACACCGCGGCCCGGGTGGACATGCTGGCCCGCCCGTGGACGGCGCCCCTGCTGCTGCTCCGGCTGGCCCGGCGCTGGGCCACGCTGGCGGCGGCCGCGCGGCGGATGCCGCGGCCCGACGTCGTGGTGGTCGGCTACCTCGGCCACTTCGACGTGCACCTGGCCCGGCTGATCTTCCGCCGGGTCCCCATCGTCCTGGACCACCTGGTCGGCGCCAGCGACACCGGCCGGGACCGCCAGCTGGACGGCGGCCCGCGCCAGGCCCTGCTGCGCCTGATCGACGCCGCCGCGCTGCGGGCGGCCAGCGTCATCGTGGTCGACACCGACGAGCACCTGGCCGCCCTGCCGCCGCGATACCGCAGCCGCGCGGTGGTGGTGCCGGTGGGCGCCCCGGCGCCCTGGGCGGCCGCGGCGCAGGCCCGGGAAACGGCGGCCGCGGCGGCCCCGGCGCCAGCCGCGCCGGACGGCGAGCCGCCGCTGAAGGTGGTGTTCTACGGGCTGTACACCCCGCTGCAGGGGACGCCGGTCATCGGCGCCGCCCTCGGCGCCCTGGCCGGGGCGCCGGTCGAGATCACCATGATCGGCGGCGGCCAGGACGAGGCGCAGACCAAGGCCGCGGCCGCGGCCAACCCGGCGGTCCGCTGGCTGGACTGGGTGCCGGCCGCCGAACTTCCGGCGCTGGTGGCTGAACATGACGTCTGCCTGGGTATCTTCGGTACCGGCGCCAAGGCACTGCGGGTAGTGCCGAACAAGGTCTTCCAGGGCGTCGCGGCCGGGTGCGCCATCGTGACGTCGGACACGCCGCCGCAGCGCCGGCTGCTGGCGGACGCGGCCGTGCTGGTGCCGCCGGGTGATCCGGAGGCGCTGGCCGGGGCGCTGCGCCGGCTGGCCGGTGATCGCGGCGAGGTGACCCGGCTGCGCCGGCAGTCCCGCGAGCTCGCCCGGCAGGAGCTCGCACCCGGCCAGGTCGTGGCCCCGCTCCTGCGGCGGCTGCGGCGGGCCGAGGGCGCGGTCGCGCCCGCCGCCAGCCTGCGATCCCCACGCTAAAGGAGCGCGAGCATGCCAGACCCCAGCCCAGCCCGCCCGGACGCCGTGGCGCCGCTGGCCCCGAACTCCTGGATGCGCTATGACCTGGTCCAGCGCATGCTGCCCGGCGGCGTCACCGACGTGCTGGAGGTGGGCTGCGGCCAGGGGGCGTTCGGCGCCCGGCTGGCCCAGCGCTACCGCTACCTCGGCGTCGAGCCGGACCCCACGTCCTTCGCCGTGGCCCAGCGGCGGGTCCAGGCGGTGGGGGACCGGGGCGAGGTTCGCAACGCCCTGGCCGCCGACCTCGGCGACGCGCAGTTCGACCTGGTCTGCGCGTTCGAGGTGCTGGAGCACATCGAGGACGACAAGGCGGCGCTGACCGAGTGGGCGGCCCGGCTGCGGCCCGGCGGCTGGCTGATGATCTCGGTCCCGGCCCACCAGCGCCGGTTCGCCCCGTGGGACGAGCTGGTCGGCCACTTCCGCCGCTACGACCCGCCGGGCCTGGCCGACCTCCTGGCCAGCTGCGGCTTCGGCGACATCCAGATCCGCCAGTACGGGTTCCCGCTCGGCTACGCCCTGGAGGCGGTCCGCAACCGGATCGCCGCCCGCCGGCTGACGGCCCAGGCGGCGGGCTCGTCGGTGGAGGAGCGCACCGCCGGGTCCGCCCGCCAGCTGCAGCCCGGCGAGGGCCTGCGGGCCGCCGCCATCCGGTACGGGACCGTCCCGTTCAAGGTCGCGCAGCGCTCGTTCCCCGACCGCGGGACCGGGCTGGTGGCCCTGGCCCGCCTGATCACCTAGCGGCCTGGCCCCGGATCGGCGACCTACGCAAAGATGGACCAAAATACAAGAGTTGAACGGCAATATTAAGAAGCGCCCGGTAGCCTCGCTCCGGCGCGTTTTCCCGGCGGTACCTCATCAGAGGTGAGGCCCCAGTCAGCCAGTATTCAGCCCAGGGATAGGTAATTCCGAGTGACGATGGTGAGCGCCCTGCGCGCGGGACGGCAGGCAGCGATCGAGCGAGTGAGCCGCCCCCGGCGCGCCCACCTGGTGGGCGTCGGGTTGGTGACGGCGATCATCGCGGCCATCTACTCGGTGTACTCGCTGACCCTGTACTACACCTTCAAGACCTCCGCCTACGACCTGACCATCTTCGACCAGGCCGTCCGCTCCTACGCGCACTTCCACCTGGGCATCTCGCCGCTCAAGGGCGTGCACAACGGCTTCGGCCCGAACTTCTCCGTCCTCGGCGACCACTTCTCGCCCATCATCGCCGTGCTGGCCCCGCTGTACTGGATCCACAACAGCCCCTCCACCCTGCTCGTCGCGCAGGCCGTGCTGCTCGCGCTGGCCATCCCGTCGCTGTGGCTGTTCACCCGCCGCGCCTTCGGCGGCGGCCGCAAGGCGACGGCCGCTGCTTACATGGTGGCCGTGGCCTACGGGCTGAGCTGGCCGCTGATCGCGGCCGTGGCGTTCGACTTCCACGAGGCGGCGTTCGCGCCGGTGCTCACGGCCGTGGTCATCGAGCGCTTCCAGGCGGGACGGCTGCGCACCGCGCTGATCGCCCTGGTCGGCCTGCTGCTGGTCAAGGAGGACATGGGCCTGTTCGTGGCCGGGCTCGGCGTCTGGCTGGTGCTGTCCCGCGAGCGGATGGTACCCCGCCAGTACCTCGTGGCCCTCGGCATGATCGTGGTCGGGGTGATCTGGACCGCCACCGCGACCTACCTGCTGATCCCGGCGTTCGGCGGGCTGGACAACTACTACTGGGCCTATTCCAACCTGGGCAAGAACGTCCCGGGCGTCATCAAGCACATAATCGTCCATCCGCGCAGCTCGTTCCTGACCATCTTCGAGCCGGCCCGCAAGCTCCGGACGATCCGCGACCTGCTGGCCCCGTTCCTGTTCCTGCCGCTGCTGTCGCCGATCGTCATCGCCACGATCCCGCTGATCCTCGAGCGCATGCTGGGCAACAAGTTCCCGAACTGGTGGGGCACCACCTTCCAGTACAACTCCTACCTGGTGGTGGCGCTGGTCTGCGCCGGCGTGGACGGAGCCGCCCGGCTGGACCGCTGGGTCTCCCGGGCCTGGGCCCTCTCCGCGGCCCGGTTCCGGGGCGTCCCGGCCGCGGCCAGCCCGGCGGCCACGGCTGCGGCGGCGACGGCGGGCACGGGTGCTGCGGGCACGACTTCGACGGCGGGCACGGGTGCTGCGGGCGCGACTTCGACGGCGGCCACAGCTGCGGCGCCGGGCGAGGACCAGGCGGACGGGAACCACGCCGGCGGCGGCGCGGGCGCCCCGCCCGGCGCCGGTGCCGGGCGGACGGCGCGGGTGCCGTGGGTGAGCGGCAAGCTGTCGCTCGCCTTCGCGGCCGCCATGGTCGTGGCGGCCGTGGCCTTCATCCCGTTCACCCCGCTCAAGCTCGCCTTCCACGCCAGCTTCTACCAGCGCAACGCCCAGCAGAACGCGGCCGCCGCGGCCGACGCCCGGGTCCCGAGCGGCGTCTCGGTCCAGGCCACCCAGTTCCTCGCCCCGCAGCTGGCCGAGCGGGACTACGTGCTGCTGTGGGACGGGGACGGGAAGCACCCGCCCCTGCTGCCCCAGTACGTGGTGGCCAGCGTCGCGCAGCGCCAGTTCACCTTCCCGAACCTGGCCGCGCAGTTCGCCAGCGTGCGCTCTTATGAGCAGGAGGGCTACACGGTCATCTTCCGGCGCAGCGGGTACGTTGTGTTGCGCCGCCCGGCTAAGTACGACGGGCGGCCCGCCGTGCCGGGGCAGAATCCGGCCAAGGAGACCGGCGCGGCAGGCCGGGCCAGCCTGAAGGAGACCACGCGATGAGTGCCGGCGCCCGGACCACCAGCGCAGGCTCCGCGGCGCCGGGAACCGACCCCGACGGCTCAGCCGGGGGGCGCGATACGGCCGGGATCCTGCTCGGGCGGATCACCGTGCTGCCGGCCCTGCTGGCCACGGCGTGGCTGCTGGTGGGGCTGCCGCTGCTGCTGCTCGGCGCGTTCACGCCCGTCCTCATGCTGGTGCTGGCCATCCCGCTGGCGGCCGTCCTGGCCGCCGCCGGGCTGCGCTGGATCCCGGGCCGGACGCAGAGCCCGCTGCCGCTGCTCGCGGCCGGCGCCGCGCCGCAGGCCGCGGCCCGCCCGAAGACCCGGGCCCGGCCCGCGACGCCGTGGTGGGCGGTCGCGGCCATCATCGCCGTCGCCGTCGCGTTCGGCATCGAACAGCTGATCTTCCACTCGCAGAACATCATCGTCATGCGGGACCCGGCGTCCTACATCAACTTCGGGAACTGGATCTCCGGCCACCACTCCCTGCCCATCCCGCAGGACCGCGCCGCCTTCGGCGGCACCCACGGCGTGCTGACCTTCGCCAGCTTCGCCTTCTACGGGGTGGGCGCCCACATCGTGCCCCAGTTCATGGCCGGGCTGCCGATGGTGCTGGCGGGCTTCTTCTGGGCCGGCGGCATCTCCACCGCGGTCGCGGCCAACGCCCTGCTCGGGGCGCTGGGCGTGCTGGCCTTCGGCGGCCTGGTGGCGCGCCTGGCCGGCCCCCGGTGGGCGGCCCTGGCGGCGCTGGTCCTGGCGTTCTCGCTGCCGCAAGAGTTCACGAGCCGGCAGACTTACAGCGAGCCGCTCGCGCAGCTTCTCTTCCTCGGCGGCCTGTGCCTGGTCATCGACTCGCTGTCGGCCGGCGGCGCGGGCTCGAGGGTGGTCGGGAGCAGGGTCATGGCCGCGCTCGGCGGCCTGGCCCTCGGGCTGACCCTGCTGGTCCGCATCGACGGGGCGAGCGACATCCTGCCGGTGATCCCCTACATCGGGATCCTGCTGCTGGCCCGCCGCCACCAGGCGCTGCCGCTGCTGGCCGGGCTGTTCGCCGGCGGGGTCTACGGCGCCGTGGACGGCATCGTGCTGAGCCGGCCGTACCTGGCCAGCAACAAGGGCAGCGTGATCCCGCTGGCCGCGATCGGGGCCATCGTGGTGCTCGGCACGGTCATCGCCGTGGCCGTGCTGTGGCGCCGCGGCCTGCCGCAGCTGAGCGGGCGGTGGCGGCAGTGGCTGCCCACCGCGGCCGGGGTCCTGGCCGTCGTGGTGCTGGCCGGGTTCATCGCGCGGCCGCACTTCCAGACCGTGTACGGCCCGGTGACCAAGGCCGGCGGCAACGCGATGGCCATCTTCCAGCGGGCCGACGGGCTGGCCGTCCAGCCCGCCCGGCTGTACTACGAGATCAGCCTGCACTGGATCTTCTGGTACATCGGGGTGCCGGCCGTCCTGCTGGCCACCCTCGGCGCCGCGCTGCTGGCCCGGCGCTGCCTGCGCGGCGAGGCGCCGGCCTGGGTGCTGCCGCTGATGGTGTTCTCGTGGGTCATCGTCACGACCCTGTACCGGCCCGCCATCGTCCCCGACCAGCCGTGGGCCAGCCGCCGGCTCGTCCCGGCCGTGCTGCCCGGCTTCATCCTGCTGGCCACCTGGGCCTGCGCCTGGCTCGTCGGGTGGGTCCGCCGGCAGGACCGGGCCCCGGCCTGGCTGCGGGGCCGCACCGCCGGGGGCGCCCTGGCCGCTGTCCTGGCGCTGGCCATGGTCGTTCCCGCCGTGATCACCACGTTCGGCCTGCTGCACGAGCCGGGCGGGCCGGCGACCTCGAAGACCGCCGTGGCCGGCACCAAGGCCGGGCTGGCCTTCCAGCGGACCTACGGCGGCGAGATCCCCGCGGTCGACGGCATGTGCGCAGCGATCCCCGCGAACGCCTCCGTGGTCTTCCTGGGCACCCGGATCGCCAACCACGTCGCCCAGAACGTGCGGGGCATGTGCGGCGTCCCGGTGGCCATCCTGCCCGGCTCGTCGCCCAGCGCGGTGCGCCGGGTGGCGGCCGGAGTCCGGTCCGCGGGCCGGGTCCCGGTCCTGCTGGCCGCCAGGAAGGAGCAGGTCAGCCCTTATGGCCCGGCGAGGGAGATCATGAATTTGCATAGCATGGAGGACTCGCACACTTTGACCAGCCCGCCCACTACCACCTGGAAGCTCACTTTCCGCGTCTGGATGTCGGAACCATCACGATGACTGCTCCCCTTACTGGCCCGCCGGCCACGCCCACGTCCCCCCTAGCCCCTGAGCCGTACCAGCCGGTCAACTTCCCGGATGACCGGCCGGCCTCGATGCCGCTGGAGCTGCCCGAGAGTAAGCCCTACGTCTCCATCGTCCTGCCCTGCCACAACGAGGAAGGGCACGTCGTCACCGAGGTGGAGCGGATCTGCCGGGCCATGGACGCCAGCGGCTACACCTACGAGCTGGTGGCCTATGACGATGCCTCCACCGACGGCACCCTGGCCCGGCTGCAGGGGGTCGCGCCGGAGTACCCGAACCTGCGGATCGTGCACTTCCGCCGCAACGGCGGGTCGGGGACCGTGCGCCGCATCGGCACCCAGAACGCCCGCGGCGAGATCGTCGTGTGGACCGACGCCGACATGACCTACCCGAACGAGCGGATCCCCGAGTTCGTCCAGATGCTCGAGAAGGACGAGATGCTGGACCAGGTCGTCGGGGCCCGGACCAGCGAGGAGGGCACCCACAAGCTGCTGCGGGTGCCGGCCAAGTGGTTCATCCGCAAGGTGGCCGAGGTCCTGACCAACTCCTACATCCCGGACCTCAACTCCGGGCTGCGGGCGTTCCGGCGCGAGGTGTCGCTGCCCTACCTGCGGCTGCTGCCCCCCGGCTTCTCCTGCGTGACCACGATCACGATCGCCTTCCTGTCCAACCAGCACGACGTGCGCTACGTGCCGATCGACTACGCCAAGCGGGCGGGCACCTCGAAGTTCAAGTTCGTCCGGGACGCCTACCGGTACATCCTGCAGGTGCTGCGGATGGTGATGTACTTCAACCCGCTCAAGGTGCTCATGCCCCTGGCGCTGTTCCTGCTGGCCCTGGGCTTCGCCAAGGGCATCTACGACCAGTTCGCGCACCCGCTGCACTTCGCCGCGAACACCATCCTGATCTTCGTGAGCGGGCTGATCATCGCCACGCTGGCCCTGCTCGCGGATTTGATCGTCCGATCGCGGGGGGATACATGAGCGGGCGGGCCCTGGCCCGCTAGCCTCAGTTTCCGCCCGCCCCGGGCCGCTCGGCCGTTAGCGCGGCCGGGGGGCTGGACGTGCCTTAGCATGATCCAGTGCCGGATAACTCGCGTTATCTGCCAGTAATCCGGTGACCGCTAGTAGTACCGGCCAAGTGCAAGGAGAGCGTAGTGGCCCGTCGCCTGACCGTGCTGGGAACGGGGTATCTCGGCACCACGCACGCCGCGTGCATGGCCGAGCTCGGCTTCGAGGTCCTGGGCGTGGATGTCGACGCGGACCGGATCGCGGCGCTGTCAGCGGGGCGGCTGCCGTTTTACGAGCCCGACCTGGAGCCGCTGCTGCAGCGCGGCCTGGCGTCCGGGCGGCTGCGCTTCACCACCTCGTTCCAGGAGGCGGCGGACTTCGGGGACGTGCACTTCTGCTGCGTCGGGACCCCGCAGGGCAGCGAGTCGGGCGGGGCTGACCTGTCGCAGCTGCACGGCTGCATCGACGCGCTCGCGCCGCTGCTGACCCGCCCGTGCCTGGTGGTCGGGAAGTCGACCACCCCGGCCGGCACCGCCGCCCAGCTGGCCGAGCGCCTGGCCGGCCTGGCCGGCCCGGAGGTGGAGCTGGCCTGGAACCCCGAGTTCCTGCGGGAGGGCCACGCCGTGGCCGACACGCTCCGCCCCGAGCGGATCGTGGCCGGCGTGCGGTCCGCCGCCGCCGAGGCCATCCTGCGCGAGGTCTACGCCGAGCCGCTGGCCGCCGGGGTCCCGTTCGTCGTCACCGACTTCGCCACCGCCGAGCTGGTCAAGGTGGCGGCCAACGCCTTCCTGGCCACCAAGATCTCGTTCATCAACGCCATGGCCGAGGTGTGCGAGGCGGCCGGGGCGGACGTCACCAGCCTGGCCCAGGCCCTGGCCTACGACCACCGCATCGGCGGGGCGGGCATGCGCCCGGGCCTCGGCTTCGGCGGCGGCTGCCTGCCCAAGGACATCCGCGCCTTCCGGACCAGGGCGCAGGAGCTCGGCGCCGGGGAGGCCGTGTCGTTCCTGGCCAGCGTCGACACCATCAACACCCGCCGCCGGACCCGCATGGTCGAGCTGGCCCGCGAGCTGGCGGGCGGCACGCTGGCCGGGCGGACCGTCGGCGTCCTCGGGCTCGCGTTCAAGCCGGACTCCGACGACATCCGGGACTCCCCGGCCCTGGACGTGGCCATGGCCCTGCACCGCGACGGCGCCCGGGTGGTGGCCTACGACCCCGCTGCCGTCGAGCGGGCCCGCGAGGCGCACCCGGAGCTGGAGTACGCCGGCTCGGTCCTCGGTGCCGCGGCCGACGCGGACGTGCTGCTGGTGCTGACCGAGTGGCCCGAGTTCACCCAGGCCGACCCGGAGCTGATCGGCAAGGCCGTGGCCCAGCGCAACGTGGCCGACGGGCGGGGCGCGCTCGACCCGGCCGCCTGGCGCGCGGCGGGCTGGACCTACCGGGCGCTCGGGCGGCCGGCGGTCTAGGGCTGCTCCGGCTCGAACTCCTCGACGACGCCGAGGCCGATCAGTGG
>Ga0193728_1000112_pt1 | contig 34487 bp, 41 predicted proteins | sample U1c1metaG_FD_143037 | JGI IMG/M metagenome (GOLD analysis project Ga0193728, IMG submission 143037) | Soil microbial communities from a riparian zone of the East river system, Colorado, United States - U1c1 | ecosystem: Environmental > Terrestrial > Soil > Riparian zone | place: USA: East River... | reverse complement strand
GGCCCGCGTTCAACGGAAACAGTGGTCCCCGACATTCCGCCATCTTGTGGCTCGAGCAGGCCGCCAACCAAACAGCAGAGAGAACAATGAAGATGACACGTGCCAAGAGTGGTTACCCCTTTTGTTGCCGGGCGAGCGTTACGACGGCCTGCTTGTATTCATCATCTCGCGCGCGGCGTTCCATGCGAACGGACGCGCGCCAAATTCTCAACCCTATGTAGAGGCCCAACGCGATTGCCGTCAGGATGGGCGTATGTAGCATGGCCGCAACGATGAATGCGACCAATATCAGAAACAGCGGCTCAAGAATGAAAGTGCCCATTGCTCATATCCTCGCTATAGCTCGGGCCATTCGACTGATGGCGCCGGTTATGGGGGCTGTCGAGAAGCCTGATGACCCCCCTATGAAAAGAGCGATGCCCGTCGAGATCGCCATCAGGAACATACCATAGAGAAACACCACTATGGCGTTGCCCAGCGTGCCTATGGCCGAGTCAACATTGATCGTCGCCCCTGTCACGGAACCCGCGGTTGTCGGTCCCACGCCGAGGTTGTCGTTGTCAGGCATCATATTGAAGCCACCGGCCGGCGGCGCGGCGCCGATGTTGTTCGCAAATTTAGTGAGGAATTGCGCGTCCTGGAAGACCACTATCTGACCGAGCATAAGCGTAACCACCATAACCAAGAACAAGGACACTACCTTTCCCGCGAGTCGCTCAACGTACGAACGTGTCGCATCGAACAGGAAGAACGGAAGCAGTAAAGCAAACAGAGGCACGAGAATGTCGGCGGTTGCCGTGGCCAGAGAGAAGATGAAGTAACAACAGACGATGATAGTTTTCGCCATTACTCCGATGATCCACACCGCTAAGCGGTCAGCGATATAAGCAACCCCCACGGTCTGTTCGTGGATCTGGGCGACGAAGTTATCTACTTTGTTCATCAGCGCGTCCCAACCCTGCGCGCCGGTAAGCCCCGGAGTTCCTGTGATCGTCGAGTTAATCCAGTTAGGGATCGTCGTCGTGATCGGTGTCGCGATGAAGGCTGTGTAGTTGGCCACGCTCATCAGCGAGACGATGATCACTGCGCGGATAAGCCGCGTTACTGCTTCGCCGGCGCCGAGGTTATCGAATAGCAGGCGCTTGCCCAAGATAAGGACATACAGCATCACCGCGCCCTGCAGGGTCGCGCCAATGGCACCAAGGATAGTGTTCGCCTGGGTGGTTACGGCCTGGGCAAGGTTCTGGTTATACGCGGTCCATATGAACTGTAGGGTGACGCTGCCTCCCATTACTGCATTCCTGCTGGCGCGGAGATGATAGCAAGCGAGTTCTGTGGGGTCGGTGTGCCGCTAGCCACAGTCGCGGCGGGCGTCGCCGGAGTGGCCGCGCACGTCGCTGCGAGGCTAGACGTTCCTGACGCGCCGCCCTTGGCTATGAATGACGCCACTTGCTGCCCGTAGGGTGACGTCGGCGTGTCGCCATTCGTCAGCCCGTCTCCCGGATTACCGCTGCCCCACGCCCATGCGGCGCTGCCGAAGCCGCTGCCCTCGACCCCCTGAACCGACTGCATGCCGTTCGGATCGATGTCCATACCGGTCGTCGAATTGCCGTATTCGCCAATGAGGACGGGCATGACGCCGCCTGCGTTGGTTATCTTCTGCGCCGCGGCCGCACCATCAGCGATGCTCTGATTGATCGTCGCTTGATCGGTGCTGAAGTTTGTCACCCAGCCGTAGTAGTGCATGTCCCAGATGGTGTTCGTCATGTTGGAATAGTCGGCTTGCACCATCCCATCGTTGATCCCGTTCATGTCCGCGGTGCCTAAAACCGTCTCGAGCATGATGGGGCTGTTGTTTCCGGTGCTGCGGATGGCCTGATATGTTTGCTGCTGCCAATTCGAGAGCGCCGCGACCGATGGGCTGACGGCCGGCTCGTTGTCGGTCCCGAACCACACATAGGGGTCCGGCTTGAATTGCGTGCCAATCGACGTGTACCAGGAGAGTTCATTGTTTAGCTGTGCACCGGTGAAGACTTGCCCGGACTCGCCGCCAGCATTCGATCCGTCGGAATTGGAGTGATCCTCCAACTCGACAACGATGCTCTTATCGGTGAACTGCTTGATATAGGCGGCTAGTTGAGCGGCCGGCTCATAATCATAGACCGCATAGCGAATGAAATTGACGCCTGGGAAGGCCGCAAGAACCTCATCAACGGAAGGGTCCTGTCCCTCCATGATGTTGATGCCGCGGGCGATGAACGGCTGCTGGTTCGGCCCGAAGATGGTCTGGCCCATCGCGGCGAACTGGCCGGAGGAGGCCAAGTCACAGGCCGTCGCCGTCACTGGCGGTAGCGCAGCCAACGGGGCTGACGAAGCGGTTGATGGCGCGGGCGCCAGCTTCGACGCTTGAGGAGCGGTTGTCGCCGGCGCATTTACGCCGGCAGGCGGTCCAGGGATCGACGTCCAGAATTGATTGTTGGCAGATAGATTGAACCACCCTTTGCCGCTGTCGTCTAAGCCAGAGACGACGCCGTTCTGGATCGTCAGCGCGGCCGTGCCGCCGCCGCCCGGGGTCCATTGGTCGTTCTCCTGGATCGAACCATTAGATGTGATCCGCCAGACGTTGCCCTGCGCGTCGGTCAGCGAGCCTTCACCTGGGAGGATGACCGTTATCCCTCCCTGGCTCGTACCATCTGCTGCGGTCGGCGTAACGCCGCTGGAAGCTGGTGTAGCACCAGAGGCGGCCATAGCCGACGTCAGCGAATTCTGCGGCACCAACGCCCCCTGGCCGCCGGTCGCTGTGGTGGTCGGAGTGGGGTCGGCGGTAGGAGCTGGGGCGCCAGTCGACGGCGCCATGGCGGTCAACTCAGAACTGAGCCATCCCAGCGGCGTGCCAGCCCCATCGCCAGCCGGATATCCCGATGGCCCGCCCCAGGTGCCATGGCCGGCTCCCTGGATCGGCACAAAGGTAAAGCTGTTACTGCATGCGGGGTTGCCGTCGATCGTCGATTGCAGACCCTGGTCGGTGGATATGCTTTGTTCGGTGTCATCGGTGCCATGCACCGCCATCAGCGGCACGCCGCATAGCGCCTGCGTATTGCCGGTATCGAGGCGGGCGTCGAACGATAGGCCAGCAGAGAACACACCTGGAGACACTGTGCCGTTCGGCCCGTAGGCAACAAGCGCTGCTTGTGTCCCGTTTCCGCCCAGGCTTCCGCCAGTCACCACCGAGTCTTTGGCATTGACGGTATTGCCCATCGACTGTTCGACCGACTTCACCACCCCCACCATCTGCTGCTGCTGTGGTGTGTTCAGGGTGTTGTAGCCGCCCCAGTTGATATCTGAGTCCTGCGGCTGGGTGATCATCGGTGCGATCACGATGGTATGCGGGTTCTGCTGTGCGAAGTTGCCGCCAAAGTATTGCTGAACGTCGCTCGCCGTGGCGCTGGACGCTTCGTCCATATACGAGAGATAGGTCACCACGCTGCAGGGTGCCGCCGCGCTGCAGCCACCTGACGCGGGCAGCAGGACATATGGCATGCCGCCGACCGTACCGGACTGCAGTGTCTGTCCAAGCGCCGTCAGCGGCACAGCAAGGATGGTGGTGGCGAGCAACAGTCTGCGCATGTCAGCCTCCGGTGAAGAGTGCGGGCGCCGGTGTCACCGCCGGGATTGCTCCTGGGGTCGCGCCAGGCGACGTGTTCTTGTAGACTTCAGCCGCGTCGGCCCGCTGCTTCTGCAGGATCTGATCTTGCGCCATCATGCTCTGCATCGCGGCCGTCTGAGCTACCAGCATGGCCTGCTGCTGCTGAGCGTTGATCGTCGCCGTCTCGTACTGGATCCGGCCGGAGATGGAGGCAACCTGCGTGAGATCGGTGGCGCCCTGCAGTTCCGTGAGGAGCTGCGGCATCTGGTTCAGCCGCGTCTGTGTTGCGGTAATCATTTGCTGCGTGCAGGCCTGCAGACCGGCGTTGCGGTTCGCGGACTGGTTAAGCCACTGCGCTGTGAAGTCCGTCCCGGTGCCAGCCGAATACTGGTTTTGGGTCAAGTACTGCTGTGAGTTGCCGCAGTTGCCGGTTCCCTGTCCCGTCATCAGGACCTGCAGGTTCTGCTGTATCTGGCCGAGCGGGTTCTGCACGGCGCTTTGAAGGAGGCCGCTCACCATCTGGGTCAGATTATTGGGCACGTCAGTGAGCGCCCTCAACTGTGCCTCAAGTTGAGTTATCGTTTGTTGCATTTGCTGAGCCTGTTGGACCCACTTCAGCAACGACGCCGCATCTACGACCGGAAGATCGGCTCTTACGGGGACGGCGACCAGGGCCGCCATAGCCGCCCCTGCCAAGGCACAACGTATTCTCATGCTACCACGCTCCTTGCATTTCGGTATCGCAGAAGGAACTCTTCCATCACGGCCTCCGGCGGCCCTCCGACGTCTTTCTTTGCGCGCTCCATGATGCGGATCGTGCCCGGTCGACCGGAAAGGATCGGCAGTTGCGGCACCCCGGACAGATCGAATTCGCAGATCGCTGGGGCGTTGGGGCGCCAAAGCAGAAAGCGTCGACCGTTCCCGAGCGTCATGTCCTCTTTCAATTGCTTGATCGCTGCCGGCGATAGCTTCAGCTTCAGGAGGTTCGCTTCGTCGTGGTTGGCGTCGGGAAAGATAAACTTCGTCCTCATCTGTTGGACGAGAGACATCCCCATTTCGGTGTCGGTAAAATGCTCACTCTGCTGCGCGACGAGCCAGCACATCAATTCCTTCTTGCGGCCGGTCAGGGTGTAGTCGTCGATCATTCGCTTCAAGGGTTCCATGTAGAAGCGGCACTCGTCGAAGAAGGCTGCGATGCGGCGGCCGTCCATCAGGCCGGCAAGCTGGTGCATGATGACCGCAGCCGCCGTGGTGCACGCGCCATCGTCTTCGGACCCCTCCCGGGGGATCAGGTCGGTAAAGTCGAAGCCGTATAGCCCGGGGCCGACCGTGATCACGTGCTCTCGGTTGTCCAGCAGCCAGCCCATCGAGCCGCCAGCGCAGTATTTCTCGAACCGCGCTCCGGCTCCGTCTTCGCGGTCGGCGTAGCCCAGGAATTCGCGCACGCCGCCCATGCTGCGCTTCTCCGGCGGCATCTGCAGTTGGCGCGCGATCCCGCGCATCAACCTGGAGTCCTCGTGCTGCGTCAGGGAGCGGCGCCGATCGCGGGTTATCAGCCACGTATAAAGGCCGTGGAAGAAAGCCCGCGTGCGGGGGCTGTCCTCAAAGGCTATCAGCGGAGCCAGCCCGCTGGCCTCGTTGCGCAGCAGCGACCGGTATGTGCCGCCGCACGCCTCCACCATCAGCTTATTCGCATTGTCCTTGTCTATGACGAGGCGGATGCCATCAGCGCCCATGACCGGTTCTAGAGCGGCGCAGACGAGACCGAGCAATACCGTCTTGCCGCTGCCGATCCGGCCGATGACGAGGGCATGTCCAACGTCCTCGTCGTGGGTTATCAGGTCGTAGGTTGTCAGGCCGTTTGTCTTCAACCGGATCGGCGACGCTCCCCAGTAGCCCGAGGACTCCCCGGTCGGGAAGTTATCGAGGGACGCCATGCAGGCCAGATCTTTGGTGGAGATCGTCCCCGGCCGGGGCTTGAAGACATTGGAACCGGGAAGCTGGAGATAATAGCTGCTCTCCATCGCTCCGTTGTACCAAATGTTCATTTCCCGGACCGGAGCGGCTCCTCCGAACTGGGACAGCCTTTGCGAGGCGTCGGCGACGTTGGTATCGAGGTCGACGACGGTTTGGGCATAGACGGCCAGGGAGAAGTGATGCAGGCCGCTGGCGGTCTTCATGCTGGCCGTGGCGTTCATTGCGTCACGCAGCCCGCGCTTCAGGTCGTCAGCAGCATCAGCGGAATTCTCCATCTGCTGCTTCACGAGAGCCATGGCCGACACAGCGGCTCCGCTCGACCGGAACCGGAAGTGGTTGGTCAGCACAAGCGGGTAGGGGGCGCTCAGCAGCCTGTTGAACATGCCCACGCGAGGACGCGCAGGATAGTTCTGAAAGCCGATCATGGCGCCGACACGCTTGATGCCGGGCTTATTCAGATCGAAGGCCATCGGCCCGCACGTGACGTGAGACGTGTAGATGGCCGCGCCAAGCGATCCTGTGGTGTGTGGTATCGGCTCCGCCACGGCGGTCCGGATCAGGTGCAGCGCGGTGCCTATCTCGGTGATCGGAAGGGTTTCGCCTTCGATCTCAGTCGGGATGTCCTTTAGGCCGAGGCGATATGGTTGGTAGTCAGTAAGGGTCGCCTGGATCATCTGGACAACGTCCTCGAGACGTTGGCGCCGCTTCGTATTGATCCCGAGTGATTGGACCTTCGTAGTCGGAAGCCACTTTTTGAGGCCCGAAGAGGATGAGCCTCCTGGGTGCACCACGACGCTGATGAACCAGTCATTGCGATAGACGGAGCCATCTAGCAGCACGGCGTCTCGGTAACTCCGCATCAAGCCCTGGACAAAGCTGGAGCGACCGGTTGGTTGGGGCGCATCGCTAACCCCAAGATGACGAACCAGGCTGAAGCCCAACGTCAGGTCTGTGCCAGCCAGCGACCGCAGAAGCGTATTGACGCGGTCCATTCTACCGTTGCGGATGCTCGACGGAGTCAGTTCGAAGGGCAGTCCATGAAGGTGAAGCATCGCCAACAACGACTCGTCCATCATCATGACAATGCAGGGCTCGATGTGCCCAGCATACGGCACGAAGCGCTCCGGGTCCGCCTCAACCAACTTGGAAAACCAGCGTGGGAAGTTACGAGCCATCGGGCAGAATTCCCCTGAAGATGCGTCTTCCGCGGGCAGGTGCTGGGCTGAGGAACGTGCCGCCGAAGGTCGAGGCAGACAGATGACGTCCCGACGTCATCAGCCAGCACACGAAGCAGCGGCCCGCGTTGTAGTCTTTCCGGTAGAGAGCAAGCGAACCGAGGAACGGAACCGCCAACAGGATCAGCAACTCCCAGCGGGAGACGGCACACTCGACACCGGCCATGAGAAAGACCACGAAGTCCATCCACGGCATATTGAGGTATGGCATCAGGGCAGGCCGGGTCCCGCCGAGTGCCAGCTCATATTCGGCGAGTTCCTGTTCTTCAGCCATGACTATCCGCCTACCGTGAACAGGCCAGCAATAGTGTTGTAGTTAGCAATAATCAGCGCGCCGATGATCATCACCACGACGCCGCCGAACGTGTGGCGCCCAGCGATCATCATGCAGCCGATGACGATCACGCCAATCATAATGATGCCCTGCAGCAGATTGGTCGCGACCCACTGGATGATCGCACTCATCAGACCACCATTGCCTCCGCCGACCGCCTGGGCGAACGCCGTGTTGGCGACCAGGATAAAGAGTAGAGTCAGGGCGAGGATCGTATAATCACGCCATTTCATTTTCCGTCTCCGTTGCTTGGGGATTGGTCTGTCGTGGTCGAAGGCGTGCCGGCTTTGTCTCGGCACGCCTGCTGCCCCCATGTGTCCCATGGAGGGGCCGCGCATTCGGCGCTTGGCACGCCGGTTATCTCTGTGACTGTGGGCTCGGCCGGCTTGGGGCTGTCGACCTTGCGTATCTGCGCCAGCGCAGCGGCGGCGTACTGGGCTTTGACCGGGTCTGGCGGCGAGCCGTTGTAGCGTGCCAGCAGCACAGCGGCGCCGGCCGCGATATTGCGGCACGGGTCGAGCGCCGTTTCCCAGGTCAGACCCAGCCAATGGAAATTCGACGTGTTGATCTGTGAGATACCGACGTCGTATGTGCCGTTTGGGTTCCTGTGGACTTTAGTCGCATCGAGCCCGGACTCGTGTTGCGCGATTCCCACCATGACGGGGGCGAGGCTCGGCGAAACGCAGCTGTGGGCTGCGATAAATGCCAGCAGGGTTTGCGCTGTCATGGTACTCATAGGTCTCCCCGATCATCTCATGACCGCGCCACGGTTTCAGAAAGTCTGTCGAACCTCCGCGAGATCTGCGTGACTCGTCCGTTAAATCGGCGCGGCCATATGGCGATCATACGTTTGTTAACATCTCATTCTGTATGATACACTCGTCGAAACGCCGTGCTATGTCAATCATTCGTTAGCGGTCGTCGCAACATGTCGCAAAGTGTCAACATGCCCAAGGCGCTATCCGTGGGGGTTCGCTTATCCCCCGCACTCAAAGACTCCCTGCAGAAGGCAGCTGATGCTGACGCAAGGTCGCTATCGTCGCTCATCGCTAAGATCTTGAGTGAGTGGGACAGAGCTAGAGAGAAACCGCAGGAGCCCGATGAATGAAGACGACATACGAGATCTATCGAGTCGGTCAGTCCGAGCCCGAGCGAGGCGAGGTCGATTGGCCGACCGAGCCCAGCTACGCCCTCATCAAAGCGTTGGTCGAACCACTGCTTGGGGCAGGGGAGCCGTTGGACCACGTCTCCGTACTGCACAACGACCGCCGCTGCGACATGTTCGTCAGCGAGTTGGGCCATGTGGAGTTGACTTCACGTGCGCCGCTGCCGATCAACGATGCGGCGACTGCGATCTATCGCCATAACTGGCTTACCCAGCATCCCGAAACCGATCCCGAGGATCTGCCCGAAATCGCGGGGACATCTGTTCTCTTCCCTGATCGGCTCGTATGGACATGAACACCTGGGAAGACGCCTGTAAGCTACAGTCGGACGGCAACGCCGACCGCGATCTGCTGATGTGGACCGTTTGCGCGAGCCCCAGCGACTTTCCGGGAAAGGTCACGGCCAGACCTAGTTCGTTGTTCGCCGGCAAGCCCGTGGACTTCGTGCTGGTGGCTGACTCGTTGGCCGGCATAAGGAAGATGTTGCCACCGGGTCTGGTCAAGATCGAGCGTGAGCCAAACGACGACCCGGTGATAGTAGAAGTGTGGATGTAACAGCTAGTCGTATTTGTGCAGGTCCGCCCGCTGAGACTTAGCGTAGTCCTCGCATGCGCTAGAGGTGCGGAACGTGTGGATCTCCCACGACTGGACACCGTTGGCCGCCGGCCACGAGATGACCGTCGAGACAACCTTGTCGTTGTCGTCCGTGGTATCGTCAACGTCAGGGTCGACACGGAAGACCTCCCGGACGTGTGCAATGACCTCAGACGGGGTCATTCCTTGCTGGCACGTCTGGGGGGCTGGTTGAAAGGTGAACCAACCCGTCGGTTTCTTCTGTGCCGCATGGGAGGCAACCGACAGGCAACACAACGCGGTAGCAACCAAGAAGACGCTTTTCATGCCGCAGCCCCCCTGACTGGAAACCATCGCGCAATCGCCTCGCCGACGGTTTCGTGCAGTTCCATACGTGGTTTCAGGCATTCGATGAAGGTTTCGCTGACGAACACCTCCCAATCGCCATTTGGTCTCTGTTCTCCCGCTTGCTCGAAGGGGACGAGAGCGGTGGCATTGATAGTCTTATAGGCGTAGTCGCTAACGACTATAGTCGGCATAGACTATTCTCCTGTTGACGCTTCACCTATACTTCGGTTTGTGTTGAAATGCAAGTAGAAACGTGCCATAGTGCTGGCTTGCGGAACGGAGAAACACCATGCCCACGCTCATCGGTTACGCCCGAACCTCTACCGAGGAACAAAAGGCCGGGCTCGAAGCGCAGGAGCGCGATCTGCTGGCAGCCGGCTGCCTCCCCCAGCACATCTATTCCGAACAGATATCCTCAGTGGCCAGCCGCGCAGAGCTGATCCGCGCCCTGGCCGCCGTTGCCCCCGGCGATACACTGGTGGTCACCAAGCCCGATCGGCTGGCACGCTCAACCGTGGATCTGCTGACGATCGAGGCCGACCTGACCAAGCGCGGCATTGGCCTCCTTATCCTGAGCATGGGCGGCGAACGCCTCGATACCCGCAATCCCACAAGCCGGCTGATGCTAACCATCCTCGGCGCCGTGGCGGCATGGGAGCGCGAGATCATGCTGGAGCGTCAGCGCGAGGGCATCGCCAGGGCAAAAGCGGAGGGAAAATACTGCGGCAGAAAGACCACCCCCGACGGCATCATAGATTCGGTCACGGAACTCGATGCCGCAGGTGTGACCCATGCCGAGATTGCCCGTCGCTGCCGGGTCTCTATCCGGACCGTCGGCCGGATCCGAAAGGCGTCAAAACCCAATGGCAACGGACATATTCCGCAATCCCCGGCGACCGGGGCGCACGATTCTGCCGCGCATTTGTAGGTTGTAGCCCGACCGCGAATCGATATCTGCCTGTTGACATACGTTTATCACTCGGACTAGGGAGTCGAGTATTGGCCCGGGACGTGGGCCCAGAGACGGGCAAAACTGCGTCCCCAGCACCCCTTCCCCGACAGGTATCATGCTGGAAATCACGTACCTCCCGCTCAAGGCGGTGATCCCGTACGCCAAAAATTCCAGAACACACAGCCCCGACAGCATTGCCAAGATCGCTGGATCCCTCGTCTCATTCGGTTGGACGAACCCGATGTTGATCGCGGACAAGGTGATGATCGCCGGGCACGCCAGGCTTTCCGCCGCGCTGCAACTCGCCGAGCAGGGTATCCCGATCCCGCAGAACCCGGACCCGTGGCAGGGGCCGACCATCGACCTGTCCCACCTCGATAAGCACCAGCGCGCCGCCTACGTCATCGCCGACAACCGGCTCGCTCTCGACGCCGGTTGGGACCAGGAGTTGCTGGCCGAAGAACTCGGTTGGTTGAATGAAGAAGGCTTCGAGATCGGCCTTACTGGCTTCGGCGAAGACGAGATCGCCGCCCTACTGGCCGGCACCGCTCCTGGCACCGGCGCTGACCCAGACGACATCCCTGAAACGCCGGTACACCCCGTTACGCTTCCCGGCGACGTCTGGTTGCTCGGCAAGCATCGCCTGGTCTGTGGTGACAGCACCGATCCTGCGACGGTCACGTTGGCCCTGTCTGGCGTGAAGCCGCTCCTCATGGTTACCGATCCGCCGTATGGCGTGGATTACGATCCGGAGGACCGAGGCAAGGCCCGGAACGCTGACGGCAAGCTGCTGTCCACCGGCATGAAGCGCGCGATCGGCAAGGTGCAGAACGACGACCGCGGCAACTGGCGCGAAGCATTCGATCTGTTCCCCGGCGACGTGGCCTATGTCTGGCATGCCGCCATCAACCCGGCCGCCGCGCAAAAGATGCTGGAGGACTCCGGGTTTGAAATCCGCATGCAGATCATCTGGGCGAAGAGCAACTTCGTCGTCTCGCGCGGCCACTATCATATGCAACACGAACCAGCCTTTTATGCGGTACGCAAAGGCAAGACCGCGCATTGGAAGGGCGACCGCAAGCAGTCGACTCTTTGGCAGATCGACAAGCAGCCGAAGAACATGACCGGGCACTCTACGGAAAAGCCAGTCGAGTGTATGTTGAGACCGATCGAGAACAACAGCAGTCCCGGCCAGGCGGTTTACGATCCATTTCTCGGCAGCGGGACATCGATTATGGCCGCCGAGTTGTCCGGCCGCGCAGCTATAGGAATTGAGATCAAGCCTGAGTTCGTGGACGTGGCTGTGAAGCGCTGGCAGAATTACTCGCTTGGCGCCGCAGTCCTCGAAGAGACCGGCAGGAGCTTTGAGGAGATGGCGTTGGAACGGCCGTTCGGCGCTCCACTCCCATGATGCTGCCGGTGAATGCGATCTACGGCGGCATGCAGCCCGACGGACACTGGGCGGGCACGCCGACCTTGATCATTCACCTGATGCAGCACCCGCTGGCACCGCTGCCCGCGCCCGAAAGTCTCGACGGGTCCTATCCCTTGGTGGAATGGGACACCGACGCGGCGAACGAAGTCAGCATGAACCGGCTGTTGGAACGCCGCGGAGTATCGGCGCACTTCGCCAGTGTCGGCGCGATGACGCTGGCCACGATCGCCAGTTCCTACCGCGAGCGGCATGTGCTGATCGTCGGCCGCGATCCCGGCCTGCATGACCTCGCGCCGCTGGTGAAGCCGTTGGTCGCGGCCGGCCGCACCGTTCAGATCGAAACGACGGCCATGACACCCTCTCTGGTGATCCCCGACGCGTGGGTGACCCTGCTTGCTCTGCCCTCCCGCACAGCGACCGCCGAGAACACCAATCCGGAGAACGCCACCCGGCCGGACGAAATCCTCGCCTGCATCCGGTGGAAGGCCGACCTAGAGCGGACCGAGTTGGTCTACGGCCGTCGGAAAGCCCCGGTGTGGCTGCGTCCGTCCGCGTTCGCCGACGAGGGGATCTATCGTCAGTGCGTGGCGGTCGCCTCCCGGCACGCCGGCTGGCGCGTCATGCGCCCCTTCCGCTCACTCGCCGCCACGATCGACTGACCGTGGCCCGCAACCCTATCCCACCGCGTCCTATGGTAGCCCAAACGACAAAGGACCTCCGGCACATACGCGGCCAGCAAGTCCGGGCGATGGCGTCGACCAAGACCGAGCCCAAGGCGATGGCCGAGATGATGGGCCTCTCCCTTGCCGAGTTCAAAAAGCAATATCGCGACGAACTCAAGACCGGCCACGACTTCGTCTACGCTTCCATCTCTATCAAGCTGGTCAACTCGGCAGTCGCCGGCGACGTGCGATCGATGCTGGCATGGCTTCGTCAATTCGGCGGCTGGCAGGAGATCACCAGGCGCGAAATAACCGGTAAGAACGGTGAGCCAATCAGTTTCCGAAATCTCGACTCTCATGCGCTCGCTAGCGTCATTGAAGCCCTCACAGCGCAAGGCGTTACTGGCCGAGGCACAGGCCGAACAGCTGCGCAGGGCCGCCTCGCAGCAACCGACGTCATCGATCTGGATGCCATTCCCGGGTCCACAGACGAGGGCCTTGAATAGCGAAGCGGATATACTGTTCTTCGGTGGCGCGGCTGGTGGCGGCAAGACCTTTTTGCTCCTAGGTGCTGCTGCTACACAGCATAGGCGGGCTCTTATATTCCGCCGTGAGTTCAAGCAGCTCGAGGACATCCGCGAAAAAGCGGAGCGGATGTATTCCGACATCGGCTCCTTCAACGGTCAGCGTGAGCTGTGGCGGCTCAACACCGGCGGGATTAAGCGCCGCGTTCGCTTCGGCGCCATGCAACTGCCCGGCGACGAGATGGCCTACCAGGGCCAGCAGCAGGACCTCCACTGTGTCGGGGCCGGAACGCTAGTGCTGATGGCCGACGGCTCGAAAAGGGCTATCGAGAGTGTTCGCCTGGGTGATTATGTTCAGACACTTGAGGGCCCAAGGCGGATTATTCGGTTGATCCCGAGGCGGCGAGAAGACGGCGTTCGCGTGACCGCTTACGATCGGGTCGGGAACTCAATAGGGTCTCAGGTTCAATCCGGGCAGCACGCATTGCTAACACTCTCGGGGTGGGTTTCCCACGATAATGCGTCCGAAGCGCTCCCTTCTTGTCTATCACTTTTGCCACCCATGGTATTCCATACCGACGGCAGATGCGGACCACCGACATATACGCAATACCCAGAGCGTCTGCGGCATCCGACCAACCAACATTGGGATCGGCAGCCAGCACCGTTACCCGGCCTAGCAGGGCCACATCATCGAGGTTGGCTGGAGACTTACGCTTTATCGGAGCGACAAGTTCCGGAAACCGGTTGCGGATGGTCTGGGTGTGAATACCTAGAAGAAACGCTGCCGCTTTCAGACTATTCCCCGTATGAGATAGAGCCTGAGCGACCTGTTCTTTGGTTAGATCTGCTTGATGCACTTTCTTGCCTGACTGGTGGTGCCTTTGATGGGCGCTCCTTGTCATCACCTCGATATTCAACGGGTCATTGTTCAACTGACACTCGTCCTTGTGGTGGGCGACTTCTGCAACCCGCGGATCGCGGCTCCGAACCAAGGGCCTGCCGAGTTTACCCTCCGCTATTAGTCTATGCTGGGCCACCCAACCCCATGCGTTCTGAAGGGGATGACCTGGCAGGAACTCCCATATGTAGTTCCCGTGGACACAGGTATCCCCACCCTTATAGGAAGGAAATTCGTTTAACCTCTGCAGACCTGACGGTTGCCCGCTGGGATATTCATCCATGTGGTGAAGTAGACCTTTATGACCTGGAAGTAGAGGAGGTAAATCACTACATATCCGGTCCGGGTTTCATCAGCAAGAACTGCTTTGACGAGATAACCCACTTCACGGAGCATTCATTTAGGTTCGTGACTGGCTGGAACCGCTCTGATATCCCCGGCCAACGCTCGCGCGTTATCGCCGCCGGCAACCCACCGACCAACGCCGAGGGCTATTGGGTCATCAAATACTGGGCGCCCTGGCTCGACCCCAAATACCCCAACCCGGCCAAGGACGGCGAGCTTCGCTGGTTCGCGCAACTGAAGGACAAGAACGGCCGCTTCGTCGATATGGAGGTGCCAGACGCCACCCCGATCGACATCCCCGGCGAGCCCTATCCGGTCAAGCCGCGATCGCGGACGTTCATCAGGGCCTTCCTGACCGACAACCCGATCTACATGGCCTCCGGGTATATGTCGGTTCTGCAGTCCATGCCGGAGCCGCTGCGCAGCCAGATGCTGCATGGCGACTTCCTGGTCGGCCACGAGGACCATCCCCGCCAGGTCATCCCGACCGAGTGGGTCATGCTGGCCCAGCAGCGCTGGCGGCCGAAGGAGGAATTGGACCCTCGGATCAGGATGGATGCCCTCGGCGTCGACGTGGCCCGTGGCGGCAAGGACAACTTCGTTCTGACGCCGCGCTACGGCTCCTGGTTCGGCGAACAGATCACCTATCCTGGCACCGAGACGCCCGACGGTTTTGCCGGGCTGCAGATGATCGTCCAGAATATCCCCACTAGCGAGCGCCCCGCGATCAACATCGACGTCGTCGGCATCGGCTCGGCCGTTTACGATCTTGCCAAGGGTGCCGGCCTAAACGTTTTCGGAATGGACGCCAGACACACCAGCTACGGTAGGGACTCTTCCGGCGCGCTGGGCTTCACACGCAAGAAAAGCGAATGGTGGTGGAAGTTCCGCGAGGCTCTTGATCCGGCCATGGGCGAGGATCTCGCGTTGCCACCCGACCGGCAGCTGCTCGCCGACCTCACGGCGCCCCGTTACGAGATGAAGACGTCCGGCATCCAGGTAGAGGACAAAGAGGATCTGATCGCCCGCATTGGCCGCAGCCCAGACCATGGAGACTCCTGCGTTCTCGCGCACGCCACGTCTGCATCGCCGATCGCTACACATCTCCTCTAAGGGCGATCGCCGATGGCGCTAAAAGATTTCCTCGCAATTTTGAAGCCGAAGAAGGTCGGCAGGCCGACAAAAGAAGCCACGCGAGAGAGCATTCCCTGGCCGAACCTCTCTCTGCTGGGGCAGAACCCGTCCACCCAGGCCCAGCGTGTCGTCTACAAGGCCACGCCGCGGAACCTGCGCTACTTCTCCAACATGCCGATCGCCCGCCGCGCCATCAACGCGATCCGCAACCCGCTGACGCAGATCGACTGGGAGATCGCCCCGAATAAAGGCATCTCGTTGAACTCGGAGCTGGAGCGCCAGATCGACGTGGCGACCACCTGCCTGTCGCTGCCGAACGACGATGACAGTTTCGACGTGCTACTGATGCAGTTGATCGATGACATCTGCTGCGGTGCCGGCGTGCTGGAGATCGGCATATCGAAGTATCCCGAGCGGCCGGTCTATCTCTGGCCAGTGGACGGCCTGTCGGTTCACATCTACCCCGGTTGGAAGGGTGGTGTTGCCGAGGCGCGCTACCTGCAGACGATCGGCTATGGCGGCGCCTACTCGGTCGGCTTCACCCCCGGGATCAAGCTGCGCGACGACGAGATCCTTTACATCCGGCCCAACCCGACCACCGCATCCCCATTCGGCGTCGGCCCGATGGAAGTGGCGTTCAACAGCATTGCCAACCAGCTCTCGACAGCCAAGTTCGCGGCGAAGCTGGCAGGCAACGCGCTGCCGCCCTTCATGCTCGACCTGGGCGAAGTCACTTCCAGAGTCGTCCAGACATGGCGTAGTTATTGGACCAACGACATCGAGGGCGAAGGTAAAATCCCTATCGTTGGCTCTGAATTAGTAGATGGGCAGGCCGGCGCAGGCAAGACGCGCGGCGCTTCTGTGCTGAAGCTGTATCCCGAAGGCGACAAGGCGCTCTACCTGGCCTACCAAGAATTCCTGCGCACAGAGATCGCGGCCGCCTTCGACATTTCGAATATGTCATTGAACGTCGAACGTGACGTAAATCGGAGCACAGCTGAGGTCGCTGAAGACCGGGAGTGGGTCCAGGCGATCCGGCCGATGGCGCGTATGATCGCCGGCGCCATAACTCGCAAGGTTATCTGGCAGGCAATGGGGTTCTCACAGATCCATTTCAGGTGGAAGGGTGTCGACCGCGAGGACCTGGAGAAGAACTCGCAGATCTTCGTCCGTTACTACACTTCCAACGTTTACACCCCGAACGACATCCGCGCGAAGCTGGGCGAACCGCCGGCGGCAAACGCTTGGGGTAACATGACGAAGTCGGACGCGGACATAGCGATCGCCGCGGCCAAGGGCGTCGGAGTCGTCGATGACCCGGACCTGTCATCCAACAAGACCCGCGCACCCGCCAAGGCTACGCCCCCCACTGTCGGGCCTGCCAAGCCGGCGCCTGGCAACAAGATCGGCAACCCGCGGCTCGCCGCCGCCTACGACGACTCCGAACCAGAGGACGAAATCTGATGGGCATCGCATACCACACCCTCTACGCGCCGGACGGCGCGGCGCTGAACCTATTCGATCGCGCCACCTTTGGGACCGTTACGGCTGTCTATGGCGCTGGCGCCACCGGTGCAGCCACCGCCGTGGCGGTGACATGGAGCGAAGCGATTGCGACGCCCTACTACGCGTCAGTGTCTCCGATCGAGGACGCTTCTTATTTCATCTCAGGCCGCACCTCGACGGGTCTTACGTTGAACGCTGTGCCGCGGGTGGCCACGACGTCCTTGGCCGGCGGCTCGGTCGAGATACTCCTCATTTCGTAAGGAACCCGCTATGTCCGTACGCGAGCGACTTCTCTTCGGCAGTTCCTATGACGCCATCCGGGCCATGCCGCGCCTGGCTGGTCCTAAGCCGTGGCCGGACAAGAACCCCGACCCCTTCCAGGGCGACGGCGATGTCGACGGCGATGACAATGGCGCCTACGACACCGATCCCGGCGAAGAACGCAGCACGCCGCCGCGCGAAGACCCGGGCGGGGATCGTCTGAACCTGCGGTCGTCGTTTCAGGAAGCGGCTGCTGCAAGCTCCAATCCGGAGGCTGCGCGCGCGCTGCTGGCGATCGAAGCCAGACTGGCCGAGATCGTGCAGTTCACCAAGTCGGCGCGGCTCTGCGGGCACATCCCAACGATCTGCAAGCTCGACGTGCTGTCCCAGATCATCTGACAGGCCAACGCCTGAAGCGGTGTCTACCTAGCAGGAGTCCATCATGGCCATTCCCTTCCCGACGACCTACTTCATCGGCATCGGCACCGCGATCTCGAATCTTGGTGTGATTACCGAACTCTCCGGCGGCAGCTATGCGCGCCTGGCGTGCGGCTTCACCGGATCGGCGCTCTCCGGATTGACGCAGACCGTTGGCCCGTGGGTGGTGGCCACCGCGCCTACGCCCGCCGTCACCTCGCTCTACGGCATGATCTTCGACGTCGTTACCCTCGGCGCGGGCAACCTCATTGCCTACTGGACCTGGAGCGCGCCATTCACGGGGTCTCTGACCGCCTTCCCCTCGACGGTCATCAACCTCAACTTCAATAGCTACGTGGCGCAGGCGCTGAACATGTCGCTGCTTGGCGGTTCTGGCTCCTCGGGTTCATCGCTCGACGCCGGCGCCCAGATCGGCATCGCCCAGGGCGGCAATCCATTGATCGCCGGCTCCAAGCTGACCATGCAGAACGGTTCGCTCGTGGCTGCGAGGAACTTTATCCAGGAAATCGGGCCGCTGGGGATGACGTTCACCTCCGGCGGCATCAACGTCGCCCACATCGACGCAGCCGGAAATTTTGTTGTCAAAGGCACGCTGACTGCAGCCGTAGCTACGGTTGCCACGAGTCCGATCCCCTAACGGATGGAAGGCCTCAACGGCCACCAGGTCGTCCCGCTGCCGCCGTCCCCCGAGCAGCACGCTGTGAGGCTGGAGCGTATCGAATGGGCGTTGGCGCAGATGGCAAGGGCGCTGACCAACTCAGGCTTCACTGATTACGAGATATCATCGGTTAATCTTGCCACGCGGTTCGCCATCGCCAGCGTGGTCAAGGAGCGCGGGCGGAGGTCGTAATGCCAGCCACTCTGGTCTTCCGCCTACAGGCGGCGTCTCTCAATCTGCCCAACATGCCGGAAGGGCACCCAAACCGTATGCCGTTCTCTGGCATACTCACGCGGGTGGACGTTGCCTCCGACAAGGCGCCGCACGGCGCCAACGGTAAGCGGGTGCTCCTGACGAGGTCGGCGGCCGAAGAGGCTCTAGGCTCCTTGCTTGGTATGGGCGTTGACCTGACCAAGAATATGGACGGCCACGATGCCCAGAAGAAGATCGGCATCATTACCGGCGCGCATATCGAGGGCGATGCCCTGATGATTGCCGGGTTCATTTACGCGGCCGACTTTCCCCGGGAGGCGCTGCGAATCCACCTCGAACAGGCTGACCTCGGGTTCTCGTTCGAGGCCAGGAACCTCGCGGTTGAAAGTATGGATACCGACCCGCTGGTTGTGAAGTCCTGTGTCTTCACTGGCGCGGCTATCCTGATGAAAGACGACGCAGCTTACACAACGACCGCTTTGGCAGCAGTAGCGGCAAAGGAGCATGAAATGACTGACGAGATGACGAAAGCTCTAAAGGCCGCCCTGGACGCGGCGCTTGGCCCCGTTACGACTGCACTGGACGCGGTGAAGGCGTCACAGGCCGAGGCTAAGACTGCCCAGGACGATCTGAAGACTGCGCAGGCCGCTCAGGCCACCGTGCTTGAAGAGTTGAAGAAGACGCCTCCGCAGGTTCTGCACGCCGTGTCCGCAACGGTCGCCAAGATCGAGCCGCATGCGACGAAGCTGGAGGGGGTTGCCGACCAGATGGAGAAGGACGGCGTTGGCCTGCATGCCACGCAAGGCCACGTCAACCAGATACGTCGTATGGCCGACTCTATGCGAGCCGACGCCGCCCAAGGCAAGGTTCCCCACGCTTATCATGACTCCGGTTCCTATTGGGCTGGCGCTGATCCACGGCACCGGCAGGAACCCCCGCAGCAGCAGGCGCAACAGACGATCAAGATCGAAGAGACCGCCGAGTTCAGGGCCATGCAGGCGTCATTCGAACAGCAGGGCAAGGACCTGAAGACGGCTCAGGACGCCGCAGCCGCGCTGGACACCAAGGTCGCCGACCTGACGGCCAAGGTCACTGGGTTCCGCCCCCCGCCGGAGCGCAAGACGATGGAGCCGGCGATCGCCACCCTATTGGCCCGCGCCGGCATCGCTGCGCCGGAAGAGGGCAGCACCATCGCCATCGGCAAGATCGACGCCGCGCTGGCCGCGATGCCCAATATGGACACGACGCAGCGGATGTACCTCAAGACGGCTCTTAGCAAGGCCGGCGTCATCTCCACCAACGGCCAGTAACGCGCCACCGCGCCCCGACCACGCAGAAGGAAATTAGGCCATGTCATTCGCAGCTTCGGCTCAGCGGGTCGGCGGCGCGCGCTTTGCTAACGCGTCCGACCCAATCATCCAACAGATCGCCGCCGCCGCCGATTTTTTGGGCAACGGCGCGATCGAGGTCAACATGTACGAGGCGGAGATCCTCGACATCGTCCGGCGTGAGTCGGTGCTACGCCAGCGCATCGACAGCAAGCCAGCGACCGGGCACCCGCATCGGTACTTCGAGCAGGTGTTGATCGGCGCCGGCGGGTTCACCGACCCCCGCAATCTGACGCCGACCCCGTCCGGCCCGACCCGCTTGGAACGGCCCGCCATGATCAAGGCGACAGTAAACCAGATCAACTTGACTTTGTTCGACATCCAAGTTACGCAACAGCAGGGGATGTTTACCGGTCTGGAGGCGAAGGACATTGAGGACTGCGTTAATGGCATCATCCTCGCTGACGCCCCCGCTTACTGGATCGGCACGGATACTTCGCTGGTCACCCCCACCACAGACCAGTATGTCGGGCTGCTCACGCAGATCACCCTGCAGTTCACCGTCGCCCCTGGCGCCTCCATGGTGGACGGGATTAAGTTCGCCATCGCGACCATGATGGCGAACGTGACGTTCAAGCCGCGCCCGACCGCTATCTACTTCAATCCCATTTTGGGCCACTACCTCGATACCGAGGCCAAGGTGTCGAACATCACCATGAGCACCACCGTCGTCGCCGGCGTCACTGTGCGGAACATCGAGAGCCAGGCCGGCCAGCTGCCGATGATCACCGATGCCTATCTGCCGTTCTCGACCATCGCCGCCTTCGGCTTTGCGGCACCGCCGGCCGGCTTCAAGAACTACTTCGCCGTGGTCACTACGGAGAAGATGATCGAACGGCCGTATATCAGCGGCAACACGCAGAACCCAAATCCACAGCTGTTCCGGCTGGGCCTGCAGAGTTCGTTGTCGGGACAGTATGTCGCCGTAATGTTTGATGCTATAATTGCCAAGGGCGCGGGCTACGCGCATGCCCTGGTTGCGGTGCAGCGCATCTAAGGAGGCAGCCTATGATCGTTTATCTGCATGGGTCACCGGACAAACTGCCAGTGGCTGAGCACACGTTGATCATCGCGCCGGCCGGCCATCTGCCGAAGGAGTTCGAGTCCGAGGCGTGGTGGGACGACACGGGCGAAAAGCGCAAGCCGCAGACCTACGAGGTCAAGTTCTATCACGGAGAGGCCGAAACGACAGACGAGATCGGCCGCTATTTGGTCATGACCGGCCAGGCCATGAAGAGCCGCCTCGTGTTACCGAACAGCTGGAACAGGTGATAGATGCCGATCGTCGCCCCTGACAGCGAGTCCGACGGCGGCTATACATCGACCATCAGCTCGGGGGGTATGGCGCAGATCAACGCGCCTGAAATCCCGGTGCCGATCCCGGCCAGCATTGCCGCCTCGGCCACCTGGAACTCTGGCCTGATCTTCTCGGACGGGTATCGCTACCTGACGGTCGCGGTGACCCTGAGCGTTGGCGCGTCGCTTGTGATTACTCAGTTCGTCGACATGGCCGGGACGATCGCGCGCCCCCCGATTACGAACACGATCGTCGCCGCCACGCCGCTGATCGTCGATATCCCGGGCACTCTCACCCCTGGCTCCGCCACCACCGCTCCGGCCTACCCGTATCCATTCATGTCGTTCACTATCCAGATCGTCAACGGCGCTGCCATTGCAGCCGTCACGGGCTTCCAGGTCCTCCTGTCGGGCGGATGACGGCTGATGGTCGCCTCCTGCTATCTCACCAGCAGCGCCGATTACGAGGAGTACGGTGTCCCGCTAGCGGCACGGGGCCAGGTCATGCGGGCCAGCCTGCTGATCGACCACTACCTGCGCCGGCCCGAGGGCTGCGTCTGGGTTCCCGATGCCAACGGGCAGCCCGCCTACATGGCCGCCAAGGCGCCGTCCATCACCTACACCTCCAACGCCATCATCTCACCCGGCACGAGCGTGGTCGTCCCGCTGCCAAGTTATGTCGGCGACAGCGACTCCCTTATCGGCGATGTGGTTGTGCTCGACCGGACGCTGCCCTCTGTGGTCGAAGCCTGCGTCGTGCAGGCCCAGAAGACGGGGCAGATCACCCTGACGAATGTCCAGTTCACCCACACGGGCACGGCTACCCCGGTGACGCTGGAATTCGGTATGACGGTGGATGAAGAACTCACGATGCCAAACCAGCGGTCGGTGACCAGGTTGTCGCAATGGCCGGTCGCAAAACTTATGTCCGGGATTGGGCGCTACGGTTACGGCCGGCGCACTGATCAGATGCTAGGCTACTTCTACGACGCGAACTTACTCTCCACGCTGTCGGCTTTTGGGGGACCGCCAGCATGGACGCCATTCTTCACGCCGGCGTCTAGTCTAAACCCCAACACGGGTGACCTCTGGGTGCCGGCGGGCACGCTGTTGGCCTACTACACAGACGTCAAGATGCGATACAACGCGGGCTGGCAAGCGAACAATCTGCCGGCACAGATCAAGGTGGCCTGCGCCGCGATCGTCGATGCGCTGGGCGCGGCGCCGATGGGGCCGCAGATCAGGCGTTTCAACGCCGGAAAGACGCAGATCGAGCGGTTCGCCGAGAGCGTCCTGGATCCGGACATAAAGACCATGCTACGACCGTTCATGGCCAACTGGATGATCTGATGCCCCGCCTTCTGGTCGAGCGCCACGGCTTTCAATCCAAAGGCGGCCCGGTTCAATTCCGGCGCGGGGCGCCAACTAGCCCGAGGTAGGACGATGAAACCGGATACGTGAATATCCCAGAGCGAGGTATCCGCCGGGACTCTTTGATCTCCACTTCACAGGAAATCAAGGAGTTATGTCATGTCTATCGTCTACCTAAAGGTTAAGGTCTGCTCCCTCGCCGCTGAAGCATCCATCATCCGCCGGATGGAGCGCCGCTGGAAACCGCGATGGAAGTCGCATCAAGACCAAACGTTCTTTGGTCTGAAGTCGCATCGCACATGCGATGTTCGCCGCGAACAGAGAGCCGCGCTGCTGGCTTACGGATATCTTCGCGGCCGGCCCTACCGAATGATCGAATTCAAATGCTTCGAGCCGCCGGTCTGGACCAGGGTATGTGAGATCGTTCGGAAGTACGGGCCACTCGCCTCGAAAGAGGATGTCGCCAAGGCCGTTCTAGATTGGTCAGAGATCGCGGAAATCCAGAAAGCCGCTTGATGGTCCAATGCTGCGGCGTCCTCGCCGCAGCGAACCCGAGGTGACGCGCAATGACGAAGCTGACAACGCAGACCAATCATGTGGCGGTGGCACTTGTCTGGCTCTTCTTCCTCGCGGGGATGGCCGTTCTGCTTTCCGGTTGTGTGTTCCGTGGCGGCGGCTTCGGCCATCATGGCGGCGAGCACGAGCATTTCGAGCGTAGATGACCACCGCCTCCGTCTTCGCCCGGCTGATCGACAAGCAACTGGGCGCATTCGGCAACCGCATCGGCCAGCCGTTCAGCGTCTACCGGGTCACGCCAGGGTCCAGTGGTGACTTCCCTGGCGGCTGGTACCTGGTCAGCTCGCAGGCGCACGCCCACCGCAACCGCGTGCGCAGCCAGGATGCCGAGGTCGCAATGACCTCAGAACGCACACTCTGGTATGAATTGGTCGGCGATATGTCGCCGTTCTGGCTCGGCGACGTGTTCCTGCAAACTGATCCACCGTTCTTTCCTGGCGTCGCCTACGGCGATCGGGCGACCAACCTACCGGTTACGGCCGAACTGAACGATCTTGCACCGGTGGCTGGCCTGGCACCCGCCGATGCGCCCACCCCTTGGCGCCAGGCTCGACCACCGGTGCAAGATCTTCCGGCCCGATCTCAATCCGCAGGTATTTGCGGACAACTCGTCGCAGTGGCGCGCTACCCACGAATGGGACACCCCGCTGGTGCTGACCAATGGGGTCTACGCCTGGGGCGCGCCATCATCCGGCCCTGCCTCTTTCGTGCCGTGCGGACTCGGAACGTCCGACCGCCAGACCCGCGGCGAGGACATGCCGCCCGACCCGCCCGGTATGCTGCCGGTGCCACGCTACTACGTCTATCTGCCGCCGCTGCCTGGCTACACCTCCGCGGAGGGTGACGCGATCATCACCGAGGATGGCGCCCGCTACACCGTCATAGCCCCCTACCGCCAGGAGACCGGCGTAGTGGGGCACCAGCTTATGGTGCAGCGCTATATCGCGCAGGCGAGCTGAAGCGCTGCGGACCGGGCTTGAAACCGGCTGTATGACGGATGTTCCGCTGGCACGACCCGATTCCGTATTGTTCCAGCCACCCCCATATCGGCCTCTCGGGCCAACCTACGTGTCCATCCACGCCGCCGCAGCATGCCCTCCATAATAGATAACTCATGGACGTCAATGCAGCATGGCAACCCTCTATACGGTGCTCTGCGCACTCCAAGCGCAGGTATCCGCTGTCACCCAAGGCCTGGTCTCCACGTCGATCGACACCAACGGCAAGCCGCTGACGGTGCAGGTCGGCCTCTACTGGCCCAGCGCCAAGACGCTGCAGAACAACGTCCGGGCCGCCGACGGCCCCAACGGGCTCGGCCCGAACGCCCTGATCACTGTTTACGATCGGGGGCTGGCAGCCGACTCCACCCGCTGGTCGCCTCAAGTCGTTGGACAGACGCTCACGCCGGCGACGATGACCGTCATCTTGTCGGAAGCCTACGTCCAGCAACTCAGCTCGATGACGCTTTCGTTCTTCGACCCGGTGACCGTCGGCGATGCGGTCGGCGTCGTGCTCACGCCATCCCTCTTCAACGGCGTGGCTGTGGTCGCGATAGCCGTAGCCGGCGACACCGCCGCGACTATGGCCGCCAAGACGGCAGCGCTGCTGAATGCCAATCCTGCCATCGCAGCGATGCTGACGGCGACCGTATCCGGCACAGTGGTGACATTGACGTCGCTCATGGCCAATGCGTACGTGCCGGTCCGGGTCAACGTCGGCAATGGGGGCACCCAGCTGACCGAGATCGGACGCCGCAAGCGGCACTTCCAGATCGTCGTTTGGACACGCACACCGGACGATAGGATCACGGTCGGCGATCCGATCGAGGCATTGATCGCAACCCTTGAGGCGAACTTCGGCCTGACCTTCCCGGACGGCACTCTGGGCCGGCTGACCTTCTCCGGCGACACCCAGCACGACGAAGCCACGCTGTCCGACACGATGCGGCGGGATTTCATGGTGTGCGTCGACTACGGAATAAACGTCGTCGATCAGACCTACGCAGTCCTCGCCCCAATCGTTCAAAACACGACCTTCTAAACAGCCCGGAGTACTTGCGATGGTGCAAATAATAACTGCGGGTACCCTGAATATCCCGGCCCTGCAGACCGACGATGCGTATATCCAGATCGTTGCGCCACCCAATTTCATTACCGGCGTGCCGACCGATGTCATCGGCGCCGTCGGCACAGCCTCGTGGGGGCCAGTCGGGATCCCCGTGCACCTAGGTTCTGGCAGCGACGCCGTGCAGCAGTTCGGCGCGATGTCGGCCGCCTCGCTGACCGACCCGTTCGACCTGGCGACTGACCTGTTCCTTGCCTTCGCCCAATCGGCCAGCCAGGCGACGATGGAGGGGTGGGCAACCCGGGTCTCGGACGGCACGGACACACCAGCCACCGGCACACTGGCCGTGGCGACGACGGCCACGCCGGCCACCGCTACCATCGCCGGCACCCTGACCGTCGGTGACGCGCTGCAGCTGATCGCCACCTCGGCGGCGATCCCGGGTTCGCCCATCACGGTGACCTACCCGACGAGGGCCGGCGACACGCCGACCACGATGGCCGCCGGGCTTGTGACTTTGATCAACGCCAACGCGGCGCTCGCCGCGGCGGGAGTCTTCGCCAGCAACGTGCTCGCCGTGGTGACGATGTTCTGGCCGACGACGCTCACCCCGACGATCGTTTGGACCAAAAACATAGTTGGCTCCGTCACCACGACCATAGCGATCGGGGCCACCACCCCGAGCCAGGGCGGGGCGACGATCAGCGCACTGTTCACTGGCGTACTGGGCAATCAGTCGAGCATGACGATCGCCCCTGGATCGACGACCGGCACCTGGAATGTCACGCTGACACCGCCGACCGGCATCTCCGAGCTTTACCCCGGCCTGCCCGGCGCCCGCTTTGCGCAGGCGCTGGTGAGCGCGATCAACGTCGGCATAAGCCCTGCGCGCGGGCCGTCCAACAACTTCAAGGCCACAGTCAACTTCCCGGCTGTTGGCGCTCCGACAGCGGGCACCACCACCTTTGCCGGCGGCACCGACGGCCGCTCCGGCGTCACCACAGCGACCATCATCGGCAACGTCTCGCTCTCCCCGCCGACCGGCCTGTTCTCGCTTGGCAACCTCAACCCTCCCGTCGGGATCGTCTGGTGCTGCGGCCTGACCGATCCCGTAGCACCGGCGTCGCTGCTGACCTTCAACCAGACCTTCGGATCCTCCTCGATCTCCTCGCTCGCCTCCGGCCTAAGCGTTGCTGGCGCTCTGGCTGCTGCAAACTCCGCGGCCGCCGCGGACCCGTCCATCCTCTACGCCAAGGACTGGATCTACTTCTTCGACACCATCAACAACGTCCAGCGGCTCGTTCCCTCCCCGCCCGTCATCGGCGGCATGTGGGCGACCCGTGGACCGCAGGAATCGCCCGGCAACAAGCCGGTCAACCTTGTGATCGGCACCGAGCGCAACAATCCACAGACCGGCAACCTGCCATACTCGGTCAGCGATATCGGGCTACTGGAAGGCGCCGGCATTCTGACCATCACCAAGCCGATCCCGCGCGGCAACATCTTCGGTGTCCGCCATGGCCAGTCCTCGTCACTGTTTAACGTCACAAAGCCGGCCGAATACTGGCGGATGACCATGTATATCGCCCGCTCGGCGGCTGGCTTCATCGGCCAGTATGTCGATGAGGAGCAGTCCCAGCAGCCGGACGACCCACTGCGTACCGCCTTCAAGCTGCAGTCGAACCAGTTCCTCAAGCTCTTGCTCGGCGCCGGGCAGATCGACAACTTCCTGGTCACCTGCGCTTTCAGTTCGTCGCCGTCGGCGCAGCCTGGTCTGGGCATGAACACGCGCGCCAGCATCGCCCAGCACTACATGTTCGCGCTGTGGCAGGTGACCTACCTCAGTTCGGTCCGCTTCTTCGTTCTGTCTCTGCAGGGGGGCACCACCGTGGTTGAGGTGGCCGGCCAGCTTACGCAGCAGCAGGCGACGCTGCAGGGGTAAGCCGTGTGGAAGCTCATCAACCGGATCGCTACTGCCGTGATGGCCTTGGCTAAGAAGCGAGAGCGGGAATAGGGAGTAATCATCATGGTTGCGGTAGCGATACAGGGATTTAACGTCGGCAGCGACGTGTCGTTTGCAATCATGGACCAGTACGGGGACGTGTTCTCCGAGGATATGCTGGGCCTGATGACGCAGTTCGACATCCGCTCTGTCGATGTGAAGATGAAGGTGACGCCGATCTCCAATGGTGGTGTCCCAGTCAACCAGACGATCCCGAACGGGCTGCGGGGCACGATGACCTTCGTCCGCACCGGGCCGGCTTTCTCGCAACTCTACATGGACCTGTCGCAGGGCTACTTCACTGCTGGCATCATCAGCCAGATGTTTATCATGATGAACATCCGGAACAGGGATGGCTCGGTGGACGAATACCAGCTTGACGGGGTCCAGTTGAGTGATTGGGACTTTGGCGACTTCCGCGGTACCAAGGAAGTCGACTGCAAGATGGCGATCGAGGCCAGCGAGATGTATGGCTCCGGGACCCTGGCGACATTCCTGAATAATCTGCCTGGGTAAGACCTCCGCTTTCTCGTAAATCATGGGGCTCGCATGCTGGCCCCCGCCAGAGGCGAGCCTTTGGCGTTTCTAGGACAGGACACAAATGGCTGAACCAGAGGCCCGGATTGTCATCAACCGCAATCCGGAAGATCCGGCGAAGGCCCCGAAGTTTGCCACCGCCGCAGCCAATAACAAAGTCATCGGCGAGCAGATCCGTTCCCGGCGCGCGGACATCCACAAACAGGCGAAGCTGGACGCCGCCGGTGCCGGACTGGGGCCCGCTCAGGAAGATCAAGCGCCCGCGCCCGAGCGTGAGGACATCGAGAGCATTGAGATCACCCTACGCGACGGCCGCGTCGTCGAGTATGGGCCGCCGAACAACATCAGCCTGAGTGACCGCATCGCGCGGCTCTACAGCACGCGCTCCGTCGCCGAGGGTGGTCCTGATCCGGGAATTACCGAATACCGACTGACGCGGCTTTTGATGGGCGTGCGAACGGTCGGCGGCAGGACTGTGCCCCCGATCACCAACCTGGTGGAACGAACCCGGGTGGCCAATCAATTGGGGGATGAAGCGATTGATCTTCTCAATCTATTTGACAATAGGCACTGGCCTCCACTCCGGGAGTCAGAGCTTCCCATCGTAAAAAAAAATCTACGACAGTCCTGATTTCCATATAGCCGCGACTGTTGTGGAAGCCGGCTATGGCACCATGCGTGACGTGCTAACCATGCCCCTAGGGGAGCGTCTTGCCTGCTACTATCGCACCGTCGTCCGCCAGGGCGCTTCCGTTGACTGGAAGTCCGGCGAGGTCTCGTGGCCCAAGCGTCGTGGGGATTGAACCATGTTCACCTGTCTCGAGGTCGCTGACTACTACAGGATGGCCGCGCTGCGCTGCGAGGAGGAGCTTTCCGGCGTGGTGGCAACCATCGTTGAGACAGCGGCCGTCCGTGCTCGCACTTACATAGGCGTCAAGCAGCAGGACTGGGACCCGCTTTCAACGGCAACCATCTTCGGTTTCCACCATCCGGACGCCGGGTTCCTTGTCGGTAAGGCAGATCGCGGCTTCTCCGGTCCTGATTATCAGCCGCTGCTCGGTGACACCGGCACGCTGCAGGAGAGCATCAGTAGCGCGGTCGACGGGCTGATGGGCATCGTCGGCTCGGACGACAAGATCGGCCTATACCAGGAGATGGGGACGGCGGAAGCAATGTATCCGATCCCGCCCCGGCCGTTCCTAGCCAAGGCGCTGATGGAAGCTGAGGTCGATATCGAAGCGCTGGCCGGCGAGGTTGCCGTCAGCCTGCTTGTTCCCAAGGCGTAGCATCCCTTGCCAGTATTCAGTTACGAAGTTGGGGCAGTCTTTATTATCGAGGACCGGGGCACTCCGGCCCTGGAGCGGCTGGGCGAGACCTTCACTGCCTTGGACGCGAAGATCAACGCGATCCAGGAGAAGCTCGCGCTTGTCGGCAAGGGGGAGGGCCTGTTCTCCGGCGTCACCGCAGGGATCGAACAAGTCACCGGCCTGTTCACCACGATGAGTGAACGCGCCGCTGCTGCCGGCGAGGCCATGGAGACGGCCTTCCGGCGTGGCGGAGAGGCGGCGATGGCCGCTGCCAGGAACGTTGACGCGCTGACTGAGGCGATCAACCGTGCTGCCGGCGCATCGGATCGCATGGGAGCCGCTCGCGGTGCCAGGGGCGGCGCTGGAGGCGCAGCGGGCGCCGCAGACTTCGATGAGGGCGACTACAACCGGGCGCCTAGCGGGCGCCGGGGTTCGCAGCTGATAGAGGGCTCATTCGTCGAAGGCGTCGCGGCAGACCGGATGTTGTTGGGTGGCCCATCTGGTCCACCGGCGCCATTCTACGGCTATCCGGCCGGACGTGGGGAGGAGCAACTCCGCCTGGAGGGACCGCGCTTCGGCGGCTTCACCGGATATGGCGGGCCCGGGCCCCCGCCTACAGGCGGCGGTTTCGTGCCTCCTCGCGACGAGAATTTCGAGGAGCGGCAGTCGCTCAATTTGAATCAGGGCGGCCGCCGTAGTCGCAGCCACATTGCTCCGCTGATCGAGGCGGCGGCGGTCTATGAGGCGATGAAGGCTGGCGCAGAGGAAGAACAGTCCGTCGATATCACCCTGCTGCGTGGCTTCCACATTGATCCTAGGACGGCCACGACAGAGCAGAAGCAATATCTGAGGGACCTGGCCAGGAAAGGCGCTGAGGGCACATCGTTCTCAGAGCGCGAAGTCGCGGGCGGTGAGGAGATCCTGGCGGCGCCTCTGGGATTCACCGGCGACGAAGGGATGCGGAAGTTCGGCACGATCTTTGAAGTAGCAGCGAAAGCGGCCGAGGCCGCCAAGCAACTGCACTTCGGCACGTTCGAGGGCTCATTGAAGGGCGGCGTCGAGTTTGCCCACCAGATGCAGCTTTATGACGCTCCCGGGCTGACCAAAGGCATGAACCTGCTGGGTGCGATTACCGAAAGCCTTCCGGGCGGTGACATGGAGCGTGAGGCCCAGGTGATGAGCTACGCGATCCCCCAAGCCAGGGCGATCGGGGCCGACCCAATGCAGGCCATGGAAGCCGTCGGGTTCATGCAGCGAGCAGGCCTGCGCAACACGGTTGCCGCGACTACCCTGCGACAGATGTTGGTCGGCCAGTTGAAGACCGGCGGTCCCATGAATGCGCAGCACCATGCCATAGATCACGAGCGGAGGGAGTTGGAGGACAGCCTGGGTCTGAAGCAGGGACATCTGTCTAGGCCCTCTGGCGGGAAAGAAAATGCCCACGAGAAGGCTCTCATCGACCTAGGCCTTGTCGAGAGAGGTTCCGGCAAACTTCTGGACCTGAACGCCCGCGGAGGCATCGACATTGAGAAGATGTTCGAGATCATTGCCGCTCAACAAGCCAAAATGACGCCGATTGAGTTCGGCAAGTCGATGTTCAACGCCTTCGGCGTGCGTGGTCAGACGGGCGGCGAATTGATCGGCGAAGCCCTCCCGCAATATAAAGCTTATCAGGCCCAGATCAGCGGCACGGCGCCGCTCGACGAGCAGTTGAAGATGATCAGCGGCACCTCTGTGCAGCTTACCGGCCAGGCCGTCGCCCGCGTCGCCGACTTGGGAAACGAAATCGGCACCACATTGCTGCCCTACCTGAAGCAATTTGACGAAGCGATCATCACAGCCACGGGCTATCTCCGCGGACTGGCACAGGCGCATCCCGATGCCACGGCAGCGGCCGTAGGCGGCGGAATAGCGGCCACGGTCGTAGGTGGCATCATGAGTCTCCGTGCCCTGTGGCCTCATTGGATAGGCAAGTTCTTTTCCGAGGGATCAGCAAGTGCCGCTGGAGAGGCTCTCCGAGGTGCCGGGCCGCGTGCTGCTGGCACCGCAGCCTCCGTCGCCGCCGCAGGTGGTACCCTTCCGGCTCTCGCCGCCGGCGGGCTCCTCGGGCTGCTTTCTTTTGGTGGCTATAAGGCTGGTGAGGCTTTGGGGGATCTGGATCCGGAGGGACGCACCAAAGCTCAGCAGGACTTAGCGTGGCGGGCATCACATGGTGGGATGCCTAGATGGGCGGCTGGCGGTTCTGGTACAGACGCGCAGGCCGGCGCTGAGTCGCGTGCCGCTGCACCGATGCCCGCGCCGCAGGTTACGGTCCATCTTGGACCGGTCACCATGCAGGGAGTCCCGGACGACTCCTCGCTCCATGCGCTGCTGAAGAAACTGACCGACGGCCTGATGGATGCCTTGTCGCATATGGCATCCGACCCGCATGGCACCGGACAGTCGGCATACACGTACCCCGGCGGGCTGTAGCCACCATGCCCTGGACACCCCTGATCCTGGCCGGGTTTGTGTTCGATGAAGCGCAACTCGAAGTCCCCGAGGCCTCCGGCGATATGGGCGGCACCCAGTCCTTGGAGGAGCACAGGTTTCCCGGCGGCACCATCACGCACAAGTCGTACGGCTACTTCCCAGCTGCCCAGAAGTGGCGGGCCAAGTTCCACGGCTCGGATGCCTCGGACCGGGCCGAAGCTATCAAGCGCATCATGGCGACGGGCCAGGAGGTGACGCTGCAGTATGGCGCGCGGGCATGGGTCGGCCGCGTGGCCAGGTTTTCGCCAATGGCCAGGCACAATTGGCGCTTTGACTACGAGCTGGAGTTCTGGCCCCGGGTCGACTACGGATCGCCTGGGCCGGTCCTCCCGCCAGTCACTGACCTCGGGACAGTGCTGGCGCTGCACATCCTGGCGCTGCAATCGCTGCTGACGAACGGCCTCTCCGGCAGCTTCCTGTTCCAGGCGCTCGCGGCCGAGATTGGTGGCCCGATCGGCGCCCTGGTTTCCCAGGTGCAGGACTCTATTGCGGCAGCGGGCGGCGTCATCGGCAACATCACATCGGTTGCCCAGCAGTCCATCTTTCAGTCGTCGCTTGCCGCTCTGGCTGCCACCGCACCTTACCTGGTGTCACCTGACCCCACGCAGTCCTCGCCTGCGTCAGACGCCGCCTCGCGCATCCAGGCTATCCAGACGATCATGACCGCCGCGCAACCGACCAAGGCGGTGATCCAGACCATCAACCCCAACCTCCTCGTGCTGGCCGCGCAGCACTACGGCGACGCCACGCTCTGGCGCACAATCGGGAACGCGAACGGACTCACCGACCCGCAGCCGACCGGCAGCTTTAGCCTCATCATTCCGCAGCAAGTATGACGGACCAGACCTTCACGGTGTCGATCGGCGGCACCACCATGCCCTGCAGCCGGTTCTCGATGACCGGCGGCGCCTTTGGCACCGTCGGCCACGTGACGATCACCACCTCCGGCACCCTGCTCAAAATGGTCGACTTGGACTTGTTCACGCTGACCTCGGGCTCGCCCGGCTTCGTCGAGGTCGACATCGCGGTTCAGCAGACCCAGCAGACCCAGTCTCAGGCCGGCGGCTACAGCGCCAGCCCCGGTCCGCAGTCCGCCTCACAGCGGATATTCGGCGGCGAGTATATCCGCACGGATTTCGATCTCGATGCCGACACCGTTACGATCCACGCCCGCGACTGGGCCGGCGTCCTGGTGGACCAGAAGCGGATCTTGACGAAGATCGGCAAGGCGGTCGAGGCGGTGCTCGCGCCGCTCGCCCCCGGCCGGGTGACCGCGTCCGGGATCAGCAACGAGAACCAGAAGATCAGCGACATCGTAACCTCGATCTGCACCGAGTTCGGCTTCACCCCGGTGCTGAACCTGTCCTCTTCGGGCCGCAACCCCACCGTCGGAACGCTCTATGGCAGCGCCGACCAGTCGTTCATAACGGTGCCGCAATCCCTATGGACCATCCTCAACCAACTCGCCCGCGACACCGGATACGACGTCTATGTCACGCCGCTTAAACAGCTGGTGTTCGGCGAGCCCGGAGTCGGCCAGGCGACGCTGCAGCTGGCCTACAACGTCGCGCCGGCCGAGGGGCAGTATCCGTGCCGGCATACCAAGGTGGAGCACCATCCCAGGCGCAATTCCACCTTCCGCGTGCTGGTGATGTCCTACGACCCGACGTTGGCACAGACGACGCTTGGCCGGGCAACCTATGTCGGCGGCAACTTCGCCGGCCAGCACGGTTTGTCGGCCGGGCTCGCGACCGGGCAGGCTGCCGTCAGCGCCGACAAGAACCTGGCGGCGCTGAAGCAGTCCGTCAGCCAGATCCCGCTATATACCTTCAACCTCGACGGGCTGAATGCCGACCAGGCTACCTTGCGGGCACAGACCATCGCCACCGATATTGCTAAACGGGAGCTGATCCTAACCACCACCATCGACGGCCTGCCGTCGGTCCTGCCGACCCAGATGATCCACCTGTCAGGCGATGTGGCGCCCGCCTTTTCGGAGCCTACCTATTACGTCAGCGCCTACGATCAGACCTTCACGCTGCCCGATCCACGCTCGCACCACGCCGACAGCGGGTGGGTCACCAAGATCACCGCGCTCAACATTCCGACTGAGGGACTGGCCAAGGGCGACGAGGGATGAGCGACCAGTTCGCCCACATGATCCGCCATGTCGCGACCCAGGGCGGCGATATTAAACCACACGTCTACGGGCACATCGCCTCCTACGACCCGATGCAGCACCGCGTGCGCTGCATCATCCCGTCGATGATGGACCAGGACGGCAATCCGCTGCTGTCACCGTGGATGCCGATGGGCACGATGTCGGCGGGCGACGGCTACGGCATCCAGGTCATCTACCAGGGCGGCGCCACCGTTCAGAATCCGACTGGCGGCGAGCAGGTCCAGATTAACCTGTTCGACAAGCAGCGTGGCGTCTCCGCGGTCCCTTGCACTTACTTCCACGGGACTAACCCGCCGCCCGCCACCAACCTGCCGACGACCGACGACGGCTACAGCGCGGCGGCTGATGCGGCGGTCGCGGGCGACATCCTTATCTCCGCGCCGTCGGCGCAGGCTGGTGGACCGAACTCCTTCATCCGTGTGCGCAAGGCTGGGCCGATCCAGGTCTGGTCGGCAGGCCGAGTTTCTGCGGACATCATTGGCGGGCTCAACGTCACGGTGAACACCGGCGACGTCAACGTCACTGTGGCGCAGGGCGATGCAACCCTTACCGCGACACAAGGCAATGTCACGGTGCAGGCGGCGCAGACTGTCAATGTGGTCGGCGCCGCTATTCGACTGGGGGCGGCCCTGGCCGACGCGTTGCAGCAACTCTGCAACACGAGCTTCTGGGCCAACTTCAACATCCATACACACAACCACGGACCGCCCCCTGACCAGCCGGCGACCGAGGAAATGCTGACCCAGACCGTCACAGCGGAGTAGTCCATGAGCGGCACCACTGTTCAGACGGGCGGTATCCCAAGCCCACAGATCAATCCGGGCGATACGTTCTACCTCGAATGGAATGGCGACCTGGTGCTACTTCCGAACGGCTCAGTACAGATGGCCTCTGGCTGGGACAAGGTCCGCGAGCGGATCATCC
>Ga0193728_1000111_pt1 | contig 34531 bp, 38 predicted proteins | sample U1c1metaG_FD_143037 | JGI IMG/M metagenome (GOLD analysis project Ga0193728, IMG submission 143037) | Soil microbial communities from a riparian zone of the East river system, Colorado, United States - U1c1 | ecosystem: Environmental > Terrestrial > Soil > Riparian zone | place: USA: East River... | reverse complement strand
AATCTCCAGCTCGCTGTTTGTAAATGTGCGGAGAGTTATGCCACGGGTTTTAATTGTCGACGACCATGCGGTGATACGCCGCGGTGTCCAGGGGATTCTAAGTACCTATCCCGAGTGGGACCTATGCGGTGAGGCCGATAACGCGCAAGATGCCATTCGGCTCGCGGGTGAGCTTGCGCCCGAGGTGGTCATCATGGACGTATCCATGCCCGGCATGAACGGCCTGGAGGCAACGCGCATTATCCACGATGTGCTTCCAGAAACTAAAGTTTTGTTGCTCACGCTGCATTCTTCCTCGGAATTCGTGCGCAGCGCGTTCCGGGCGGGAGCCAGAGGTTACGTTTTGAAATCGGACGCGGAAAATGAGCTCGTGCGCGCCTTAAATGTGGTGATCGGAGAAGGCACTTACGTAAGTCCAGCGATTGATGCGCGCGCCGTGAAAGAATCCATCTTCAACAACAACTAGTAGGTTTGCATGCGACAAGCGCTTGGCGTGGACTTTTCTTCTCTCCGCATACAAAATAGAAACGCAAAATCGTTTAGTCAAAATTTCAGGAGGATTCAGATGCCCCCCGCTAACCAAAAGACGGCCCCCGCCGACACCGGAACACGTGAAGATCTTATCAAAAGTTTGAACGGAGATTTGGCGCGCGAATTCCAAGCGATCATCGCCTACGTCGTTTACTCCCAGGTGCTGAAAGGCGCTGAATACATGAATATCGCGGGCGAATTGGAAAAACACGCCAGCGAAGAATTGCAGCACGCCCTCACCATCGCCAAGCAAATAGATTATCTTGGTGGCACTCCAACGGTGCAGTCGGAACCCGTCAAGTCCACGGAAGACAACAAAGAGATGTTACGCGCAGATCTAAACAACGAAAACGAAACAATAAAGAACTATCGGCTGCGGATTCGCCAGTGCGAACAGCTTGGCGAGTTTGCCACCGCCGAATTGATCCGCGAAATCCTTATTGAGGAACAGGATCATCAAATTGCGTTAGCCACGGCTTTGGGGATTGACCCTCCTAAGCTATAAACGAATGCGATTTTCAACGCCGATATTGCCGTCGATTTCTCGTGCTTCTGTGCTTAGTCAACGCTGAGCTGCTGAAGCCTCTGCTTCGTAGTTCACCGATGGTGGCAATCCCGGGTCAGTTGGCCCTGGCCCCGGAAAAGGAGCGCGTCCCGGGTCGGGCGATGGCAACTCCGGCTCGGAAGGTTTTTTGGGGGGCAACTCTGGTTGCGGAGGTTGCGGCACAGGTTCTTCTGGACCAGGCCAGTTCGGTTCTGCGGCGTGCAAACGCGGCATGAGCTCCTCCTTAATCAATCACTGAAAAGCAGCATCGCTTACCGTGCGAAATCGAACAATAGGTACATTGTGGTATGTGTGCGTTTTGTTGGCGAATGTAGTCTGCGCGGTTTGGCAAAAGAAAATTCGCGGTACTACGGTCTTTGCCGGATTCTCCCCGGAATGCGATAGAGGCTATCCTTCCTATTGACTACAACACCGCCGGCCGGTGTCCTTCACGGGAGTGACTGCACACGGTAGCCCTGCAGGGCCTTTGCAGTTTGACCTGTCTGGAAGCTATCCCCGGCCGCGGTCTGAAATTTTTCCTTCATTTTTTTCTTACCCTTAGTCATCCGCAATTCTACGTGTTATCCCCGATTGAGACGGACGCCGGAGCGATGCACAGTACCGCGCACAGCCGGAATTCCCGGTAAGGTGTCGAGGTGACTCCGGCTGAATGCGTAGGAATTAATTCAAGGAGAGATATGAAATCGCTTAGATCAATGTTGACCCTCGTTCCCGTATTGTTGGTTGGGGGTTTGCTGGGCTGCTCGAACACCCCGACTAAATCGCCGGATGTCACGGACAGCGTCCGCAGATCCTTGGATCAGTCCGGTTACAAAGATGTAAGCGTCAGTCAGGACCGTGATAGAGGCGTAGTCACGCTGGCGGGGACGGTGGCTTCCGAGAGTGACAAGGCGCAAGCCGAATCACTCGCAAAGGCCGCCGCCGGCGGGCAAGTTGTAGCGAACACTATCGCGGTTCGTCCTCCAGGAGATGAGAGCGCGGCCAAAGCGGTGGACTCCGACCTCGACAAAGCCATCGAAAAAAATCTCGATGCCGCGCTGGTAAAACGCAAACTGGATAAGGGCGTCCATTACGATGTTAAAAACGGCGTGGTTACGCTAAAGGGCGACGTCGGAACGTCCAGCCGCCGCTCTGCCATCGAACAAGTCGCCAACGGGGTGCCCAACGTTAAGCAGGTCGTCAACGAAATGGAAGTCAAAGGACAGAAGGCCACTTCTTCCCGTCATTAAATTGTCCGCCGGGAGCGTGGCCGCGAAGCCTTGCTCTCGGTTCGACTTTCCCGCCGGCAAGCTCCAGATGACGTATCGGCATGTTCGATTTTGTTCTCACGTGTGATATACCAAAGACATCGTTGGATTGACCGTTCTACTGATTCAACTCCACGCGTCGGAGAACAATGGCCGAGGAGAATGTCGCGTTAGCTGCGAACGAAAAAGCGCTACGGCCTGAGTCTGTTCGTCCTGTTTCTCGAATCCCGGTATTATTTGGCTTTTTCATCATCATCATCATAGCTGTGGCGGCCTATGTAACGCAGCGCGGGGTCAGTAACAGCACCAATTGGGTGTTGCACACCTATGATGTCCGCAATGAGCTGCAGAATTTCCAGACCCAACTAGCTGAAATTCGTGGCAGCGGCCTAGCGTACGGCATGTCCGGAGACGAGTCCCAGTTGCAGCTTTTCCGCCAGCATTCCCAGTACATCTCAAGTGCTCTTGACGATTTTCGCAAATTAACCGCGGACAATGCTCAGCAGCAACAGCGCTTGAGTGAGCTCGAATCTTTGTCCAAGAATTACATTGCGCAACTGCAAAGCACCACGGCATCTGGTGTAGCGGCTTCCACTTCGCCAGCCAAGACCGCCGTGATTCGCGACCTCGACGCACAGGAATCACAACTGCGTGGTGTAGTGCGCAGGATGGACGAAGAGGAAATTAAACTTCTAAGCCATCGTTTGGGTGCCTGGAATCGCCAGTTTTGGCGCACCGGCCTGGTTCTTGCGCTGGCGCTGTGCGCGGCCCTCGGCTTTCTTGCATACAATTTTCGTTTGCTGAGCAGAGAAATTGTTCGAACCCAGGACCTGGAGCGCTTCCAGCGCGAAAACGTACGCTCATCGCGCGCACTCAGCGCGCGCATTCTCGACCTTCAGGATGCCGAGCGCCGCAGAATCGCTCGAGAATTGCACGACAGCGTCGGGCAATATCTGGTGGGTTTAAAAATCAACCTGGAGCAGTTATTAAGCACTCGCGCGAATTTGTCTCCAGCGCACGAAAAGCTGTTGATGGACACGGTAGAGCTGGCCGAGCGCTCCATGTTGGAAGTGCGAACTATTTCGCATTTGCTTCATCCCCCGCTCCTGGATGAGGTCGGTCTTGAATCAGCCACGCGTTGGTACGCGGACGGGTTTGCAAAACGTTGCGCTTTGCAGGTGAGCCTGCATCTCGATCCCGTCACCAACCGTTTGCCAAAAGAAGTAGAGCTGGCATTGTTCCGGGTGCTTCAGGAATGCTTGACCAACGTTCACAAGCACGCGGGCGCCAAGTCTATAGAAGTTATTCTCACGTGCTCAACCGGGCACGTGGTCCTCACCGTTATTGATGATGGTATTGGGATTTCCTGGGAGACTCTGACGCGTTTTAGCTCCGGCCGGGCTTCTGGCGTGGGTCTCGCAGGAATGAGAGAGCGTTTGGCGGAACTGGACGGAACACTGGAGGTTGAGCGGCGCTCCCGCGGCACCACCGTTCGCGCCACAATCCCGGTCGAGGAGCGTGCGAGCGACCCTAGACGGTTGGAAACCAGCGCCGTCTGAAAGTTGCTACAGAATCCGAGTATTTGATCTACGCGCTATACGCTGCCAACGGCCGTGTGCGAGCGAGCATTTCAAGCCGTCGCCGTGAGCGTGTTCGCGCTCTGAAAACCCGCGATTTGACTGTCTCTACCGTGATGCCCATGGCCCGAGCGAGCTCACGATTCGTCCATCCTTCTGCTTTCTGCAGCACGAAGGTATGGCGAAGGGAAGGATTCAGACACTGCAACGCTTTATTCGCCAGCTCGCGATTGATGTATTCGCGTTCGTGATTTTGGCGCTGGTCTTCGATTTCCGGATAATTCGCGAACGTTCCACAATCCTGCCCAGTGTCCGATGGATTTACGAACCGTTCTGGCTTGTGCCGGCGCAATTTCATGAGGGCTTCGTTGATAGTGATGCGAAACAGCCAGGTTGAAAATTGTGACTGACCCTCAAAGCGGCCGATGTTGTAGTAGGCCTTCACCAAAACGTTTTGGACATTGTCCTCGGCGTCTTCGCGGTTCTTCAGCATGCGCAGCGACACGCCATAAATTTTACCGGAGTGCTTTTGCACCAGTTCGGTGAAGGCTTCGTGGTTCCCACGCCGGGCCATCGCGATCAATTTGTTTTCCGAAGATAACACTTCGTTTTTCATCTGCGACGCTCCTCAACAACCCCTAAATTGGTGATTCGCTCTCCGACAGGGGGGACATGCAAATTACGAGAGTCTTCTGCTTGCCGAAGCTTAAATTTAAAGGTAAGGGCTAGGCTTCAAATGGACAATACAGAGGACCTTGTACCTGGCCGCTGAGGATTTTGTAGGCTAGCAAACAGTACGTTTGGAGGTTCGCAACTACTCTGAAAAAGTGAACCATCGAGTTAAAAGCGAAAGGGCGGAAACTTTCCGCCCTTTCGCCATTCCGAGACATCGCCCGTTTTTTCGGTAGCCGTTACTTCTGCAGATGAGGCGATGCCTGTTGCAAGCGCGACACGAGCAAACGGCCCTCTTCAGGACCTTCTCTCTTCCCTTCTTCAACGATCTCCGCAGCGGTTACGCCCTTGCCGTACAGCTTTTCATTGGCTCCGCCGTCGGGGCGCAAAGTCGAGCCTTCCAGCGATACGCCGGCGAATGCTCCGCGAGACCGAGAATAGCTCAACATCTCCGCTCGCAGGGTTACGTCCGATTCCGCCGAAGCAGTGCGGCCCTTGGGGCCCGCCGCGATGCTGGCGTCACCGCCCAACTTTACCTTGCTGTGCAGCATGCTACTCATCCCCCGATCATTCATCACCAGGATTACGAAGTCGGTCGCTTCTCCGCCGATCTGGAATCCCACGCTGCCCCCTTCCAGTGCCATCATTACAGGCGCTCCCCACGGGCCGGCGTAGTCATGACCCCTGCGGCACACCATCACGCCTCGGCCATAGCTGCCACCAACCACGAACGCAGCCTTGACCACCGACGGTAACACCACCACGCAGCGAGCCTTGTCCAAAACGTCCTGCGGGATATTGTCGGGCACATCCAAAATCTCTTTTACTACGCGTCCGGCGTTTGCGACACGTTCTCTTTCTTCTTTTTCACTCGCCGGTCTAGCGACTGCGAGCGTTGAAAACGCCAGCACTCCCGCCATTGCAATTGTCCATTTCTTCATCTTTGTTTCCTCCATAAATTGTGAATTTTTACTTGCCGCGCCCCAGGGCTAGAACCGCAACTCCGCTAATCACTGCAATGACGCCAATTACGGGGGGAACCGGTATCATCCGATGTTCTTCTTTGGTTGCTTGTATCGGACCAATGTCGAGCACTTTTTTGTGCGTCGTGTAAGTGAAACCCTGGTACACCAGCGCGATGATCCCAATCACAATCAGGGCCACACCTAAGAGCAGTCGTGCGTTCATTTACCGTCCTCCCGCCAGCGGCACAATTCCTGATACATTTCGCAGCTGCTGCCACGGCCGTTCCTCACACGTATACCCGGGAGTTATCATGAGGTGTCCAGCGAGCTTGTTACTTGTACGTTATCCGCAACTAAGGCTCCATACCTAGAAACCTTTAGCCTGAGCAATTGCATCGTGTAGCAATCTACGCGCATTTTGCGATGTGAGGAACGAACAAAAAAGTACCAGTTTTGGTCGGATGAAAATCTACAACAGCCAGTCTGCGCATATCAACCAAATGCTGTATTTGCTGACTACCAGCGATATGGTCTGCTTTACCAAGTGCTGTTTTGATTGAATCATCAAGAACCGATAGGGAGGCTTCAATGAACTGGGATCAAATCGAAGGCAAGTGGAAGCAGTATGCAGGCAAAGCTAAGACCAAGTGGGGCAAACTTACAGATAACGATATGCAAACGCTGAGCGGCAAGAAAGACCAGCTCGTGGGGCTAGTTCAGGAACGCTATGGTATTGCCAAAGATGAAGCTGAACGGCAAGTGAACGACTGGGGTAATTCTTTTTCGGATGACAACGCCGCGCAGCGGGACGAAAACGTCCGGCGCGACAAGAGCCGCGGTGCTGGATCAGTCTAATTCCCTTGGCAGGCCCTTCCGTACTAATTCGAGCTGGCCCGAAATTTGGGCCAGTTTTTTTTTCGCGGGCTGCTGATAGAGGTAACTCGGGCGGAAGCGGCTGCGACGGAAATGTAAGTTTGAGATTGAGATTTGGCGATTCATTCCCACCGCGTATCTTGAATGTTCACCACAGGCGGATAGCTCGTCTTCCGCTACAACATTTTCAAACTGCTTGCTAAACTTCAACCGCGTTCGGCAAGCATGCCATGAATATTTTGAATGCGCTCGGCTCGGTCCTCGGAACTGGATACTCGTCCGGTTTGAACCTCTACGCCACAATCCTCACCCTCGGACTTCTCCAGCGCTTTGGTTTTATTCATCTCTCCAAATCGCTGGAGATACTTTCGCACCCCCTGATTTTAGGCATCGCTGCGGTCCTGTATTTCGTCGAATTCTTCGCTGACAAAGTACCCTATATCGACACGGTGTGGGATGCCATCCACACATTTATTCGACCGCCTGCCGCAGCGTTGCTAGCGTATGCTTCGGTCGGAGATATATCGCCGGAATGGCGCTGGGCCGCCGCATTGCTTGCAGGGGGTGTTGCGCTCACTTCGCATAGCGCAAAAGCTTCCACACGAGCAGCCGTAAACACCAGTCCCGAGCCATTCAGTAATTGGATTTTGAGTTTTGGCGAAGATTTGTTGGCCGTGTGGCTTACCTGGATGGCCCGGGCTCATCCGTTGACCACCACAATCGTGGTCGGCGCACTATTGATTCTGTCCGCGTTTCTGATTTTCCATTTATTCAGGTTCGCGCGTCGCGCATTTCATCGCTTGTCTACGGCCTGAGCGCGGTGCTTATTTTGATTCTGGCTTTAAATAGATTGCCAGCCAATCGAGAAAAGTTTTGTACCAGAATTGCGAATTCTGCGGTTTCAGCACCCAATGGCCTTCGTCCGGGAAAATTACTAATTTCGACGGTACCCCTTCCCGCTGCAGCGTATTGAAAAATTCCAACGACTGCGTGTACGGCACGCGAAAATCATTTTCCCCGGCGATTACCAGCGTCGGCGTTTTGTATTTTCCCAATTCTGCCGCGAACGTGGACGCCGACCACTTCTTGTAGCTTTCCGGATTGCTCCACGGAGTCCCCTGCATATCGTGTTCGGCGAACCACAACTCTTCGGTAGCGTACATCGAGGCCTGGTCATAAACGCCCGCGTGACTGATGATCGCCTTGAAGTGCCCGGAGTGCGTGGCGATCCAGTCAGCCATAAATCCGCCGTACGAACCGCCGGCGGCGGCCATCCTCGAACCATCGATAAATTTATTACTGGCCAGCGCGTAATCCACGCCCTTCATCACATCGGTATACGCCTGCCCGCCCCAGTCGTCCGTAATTTCATCGGTGAATTTCTGGCCATAGCCGGTTGACCCGTGACGGTTGATCATCAGGGTCACGTAACCCGCGGCGGAAAATACCTGTGCATTCCATCGATAGCCCCAGGCATTCGACCACATCGTTTGTGGCCCGCCGTGCAGGAGCACCAGTAGGGGATATTTTTTCGTGGCGCTAAATTTCGGCGGTCGAAGCAGCAACGCCTGCACGCGCGAGCCGCCGGCTCCTTCAAACCAGAATGTTTCCGGCGCATTCATATCTAGCTTGGCTAGCAAGCCGTCATTATGATGCGTCACCTGTTGAGCATTCGCTCCATCGCCCGCCGCCACGAACACCTCCGCCGGCATGGTTAGGCTGGTCCGTTCGAAGGCCATGACCTTCCCGTCCCGGCTGATCGACACCGCGGTGTTGAATCCTTCGGTCACAACTTTCTTGGGCTCGGATCCACCGCGTGCGTCGACGGCATAAATCAGCGAAAGCGTTTCGTTTTCGGCGGTGAAATAAATTGTCTTGCTATCCGGCGACCACACCAGACCTTCCGCGCTGCGATCAAATTTCTCGGTTAAATCTTCAGTTTTTTCCGTGTGCCGGTCATAGCGCATCACCCGCCATCGGTCGGCCTCGTATCCCGGGGTTAACTGCGCGTGGTAGGCGATGTAATTTCCGTCTGGCGAGTACACTGGGTTCCCGTCGAATCCTGGATTTGCGGTGATTTTCTTCGCTTCGCCGCCGGTGACCGCCACTATAAACAGTTCTCCATTCGTACTCAGTGCTTCCACTTTGTCCGGCACTGCGGTAAAGCAAATTTCTTTTCCGTCTGGCGAAAAATTTATATCGTCCGCTCCGCCGCGTTCGTCGGGAGGCACGTCGAAATTTGCGCCGGTCGTCAAATCTCGCGGCGTTCCGCTGCCATCTGCTGGGGCAGCGAATAAATGACTGCGCTTTCCTTCCGACCAATGGGTCCAATGGCGGTATAAAAGCTGCTCGTAGACTCGAGCTTTGACTTTATTTTTTTCCTTCTCCGCGTCGCGCGCGCTGTTGCAGGCATCATCCTTGCAATCCACATAAACCGGTGACGTAAAAGCGATCGTCGTGCCGTCGGGAGACCATTTCACTAAATCCGCGCCGCCGGCGATATGCGTGATCGCGTGGCTTTCGCCGCCTTCCATCGACAGCACGTAAACCTGGGAATTTCCGTCGCGCGAAGAAATAAACGCCAGCGACTTGCTGTCCGGCGACCACGCCGGAGCGGAGTCGTGGCCACTCTGCGTCAGTTGTATGGCCGCACCGCCAATTGCAGGCACCGCCCAGATATTGCTGGCGTTGCGATTGGCATCCATGTCGGGCCTAGCCACGGAATAGGCTATCCATTTTCCGTCGGGTGAAACTGTTGGGCTCGCGACGCGATGCATGCTTCTTAAATCGTCAAAAGTGATTGGACGTTTACTGGGGGCATCTTGCCCGCAAGTGGCTAGACATGCGCCGCTCCACAACACAGCCACAAATCCGCACCGCAGCGCCGCCAGATTCATGAGTTTCTCCTTATGAGTCAGTTTGGAAATATGTTTTGCAGGATGTCGGATATTGTCACGATTCATGTCCAATGCCAAGGTACGAAGACACACATCAATAACACCTCGTTTAGATGCGCCGCAAGTTGGACCAGGGAGTCTAATGTACGGGTTGAAGCAACATCGGCCCGGTTTTACAGCTTTGGCGTGGATTGCCTTTTCAACGGGACGCCCACAGCCCAGATGTAGCCGTCGGGATCTTCCAGAATTACGTCGCGCCACCCATGCGCAAAATCCGCCACCGGTTGCAGAATGACCGCCCTCGCCTCCTCCGCGCGTTTTTGCAAACTGTCCGGGTCGATGCCCATCACGCGAAGTTCAGCTCCGGTGCCGCGTTTTCCTCCAGCTTGCAGTCGCGTATGCAGAGGATGATGGTCATAGGTGTGGTCGGCGTGCAGCATGAAGTCCACCCCATTCAACACCATCGCCGCGAAATCGGAATCGCTATAACGGACCGTGGCTCCCAGCACCTGTTGATAAAAAGAGAGCGATCTGGATAAGTCCCGTACCAGCAGATTGACCGAGAATTTCGGCAAAGCTCTGCCGTATTCGTCGGCCGGGATCCAGGTGTCGCCAGTACGCGTCATGGTCATAATTAGATCGCTCCAGTCTTCGCGAACGCGCGAATAAGAAATCCTCTCACGTGGACGGCCGCAAGAATTCCATACGACAACGCATGATCTGAAAAAGAGTTTCGCCAATTTGGACCATGCATCTAAATGCGGGTCGCGTCGTTGTCGCGCACCAGCAGCCAGTTCAGTGCCGCGATGGCGATGACGGCGAGAACGAAAGAAAGATTGCTGAGCGGCGTCTGCATAAATAACACCACGCAAAACGCCAGTGTCAGTATCGCGATGAGAGGACCGCCACGAAGGCGAAACGCATCCGCTTCGGGGCGTTTTTTTCGCAACACCGGCAGCGCCACGGCAAATGAGGCATAAGTCAGCAACCTTGCCACTGCGGAAAGGGTGATATTCCATCGAAAATTTCCTACTACCGTGAAGGTAAGCAGCAAAATCGTGTAAACGATAATAGACACGTGCGGAGTACGAAATCTGGGATGCACGGCTGCAAAAAATCGCGGAAAATCTCCGCGCTCCGCCAGTGCGAACGTCAGGCGCGGCGTGTGCAGCATATTGGCGCCTAAATATCCATAGATGGACACCAGCGCCCCGCAAGCAATCACTGTCGCAGCGCCGTTCCCAAAAATGTGACGCGCTGATTCCGCAAGGGGGCGCTCGGTCGCAGTAGGGTTGGCCAGCGTACCGTTGATCACCACTTGCACCAAGGTGTAAATCACCGTCACTAGCGTCAGCGCGTAAAAGAGCGCTACGGCTGAATCTTTGCGCGGATCGCGCGTTTCTCCGGTGGCGAAAAAAACCGCTTCAAATCCCCCATAAGCAAAAACCAGCACTAAAACAGCGCCTAACCAATCTTGAAGGGTTACCGCGTGGGTCAACGGCGCTCGAACAACCTGTCCATGTCCGATCAGCCATCCCAGTCCGACGCCAATAAACATCAGCAAAAGAAATATTTTTATGCTGGTTAGAAAATCGCTCACCCGCGTCGCTGATCGCACACCCCGATAATTGATAATTGCGAGGATTCCGATTAACGCGGACAGAATTGTCACGCGATAGACGGGTTGCACTGCGCGTGGGAAGAACTCCACAAGATAAGTGGCAAAAAGATTGGCCGTACCAGACGCCGCCGCTATCCGCGACAGCCACGTCATCCACGCAATTTGAATGCCCCAGAATCTTCCGAGCGCCATCCGCGCGTAAAGATAAGGGCCGCCGGTTTCGCTGAATTGCGATGCGACTTCGCCGAGGCATGCGGCAACCAGCGCGATCCCCGCGGCCGCCACCAAGTACGCCAGGGGAGCATACTTTCCGAGGCGACCTGCAACCACGCTGGGCAAACCAAAAACCCCGCCGCCGATCACCGAATTTACGATTAATGCCGCCAGACTCCAGCGGCCGATGGTGCGAACCAAATCGCTGGAAGACTCTGCCCGCAATGCCTCTCCATTTCCGAAATTTTCGCAATTATGCGAGGCGCTAAATCTTCAGCCAGCGAAAAACGCTGCCAGCGTAGCACAACTACCGATATCGCTAGCGCGATCATCACGGACCCATGTCCAGTCTTGCGTCTGTTACAATTTCCGCATCAATCCACCATGGCGAGCGGCTCCAGCATCTTCCCGCGAAATTTCCGAAAGGATTATCCCGTTGCTGTCCGAGGGGAAGGCTGCTGGATCATTTCGTCAGATGGACGGCGCTTTCTTGATGCGGCTGGCCAAGCTGCAGTGGTCAACATCGGGCATGGTGTCGCCGAGATTGGCCGGGCCATGGCCGAGCAGTCATCGCAGATTGCCTTCGCGCATACTTCGCAATTTCATTCTGAGCCGGCCGAGAAACTTGCCGCCCGTCTTTTACAGCTCGCGCCGCCGAATTTTCACAATGGTGGCCGTGCGTACTTCACGTCCGGCGGCTCGGAAGCCACCGAGACAGCCATCAAGCTTGCACGGCAATATCACTTGGAGTCCGGCCAATCGCAACGGTATGCGGTAGTTTCGCGACGGCAGAGCTACCATGGCAGCACACTCGGCGCAATGTCCGTCAGCGGAAATGTGGCGCGCCGCACTGCTTATCAACCGTTGCTACCCGAGTGGGGGCACGTCTCCGAATGCTTCGCATACCACAATGCCGGCAATTTAAAGGACGAAGAATACGGCCTGGCTTGTGCTAACGATCTGGACAAATTTATTTGCGGCTCACACGGTAGTTCCTCCGCGGCATTTATTTTTGAGCCGGTGGTTGGCGCGACTCTAGGTGCGGCTGCGCCGAGCGATGGTTATGTTGCGCGCATCGCAGAAATTTGCCGCGAAAATAAAATTCTGCTGATCGCCGATGAAATAATGTCTGGAACGGGCCGCACCGCGAAGCCTTTCGCCATTCAACACTGGAATGTGGAACCTGACATGATCCTGGTGGGGAAGGGAATCGCCAGTGGTTACGCACCACTCGGCGCTGTGCTGGTTTCCGCGCGCATTGTCGAAGCATTCGAACGCGGTTCTGGAATCTTCCAGCACGGCTTCACGTATCAGGCGCATCCGGTCTGCACTGCGGCCAGCAATGCGGTGCTCGATTACTTGGAAGCCCACAAGCTGTTCGAACGCGTCGCATCAATTTCAACAACTTTACGCGGTGATCTGGAGCCTTTGCGGTCACATCCAAATATTGGCGATATCCGTGGGATGGGCTTACTAATGGGCATCGAATTCGTGAGAGATAAATCATCCCGCGAACCGTTTCCACCCTCGCAAAACATCGCCGAACGCATCCGGCAGGCTGCTGTGGAAGAAAACGTACTCACTTATCCCACGCAGGGGTGCGTCGATGGCCTACGCGGCGATCACATTCTGCTGGCCCCGCCATTTATTTTGAACGCCGAAGAATCTGCGCTCATTGCCAGGGCAATTCAATCCGCGCTGACAAAAGTGTTTCCATCTTAATTTCAGAATCTGGGTCCAACCATTGTTAAAGTTCGCCTGGAATCCTTCTTCTCTTTCCGCGAGCGTTGCATTACTGTTTCAACCTGCGTTTCCGTTTTCTCACTCCCGGAGATAACTTTTGATCATGCGGCGTAATTCCAGAATTCTAATCTCGCTCTTTGCTTCTGTTTTATTCACGGTCGCGCTTTGCGCTCAAGATAAAGTTCAGGAAAAGGCTAAACCACGCGCACGCGATCTTGGCGTTCCTTTTGACGGCATGCCCGGCCCACTCAATGCCATCACCGATGTATCCGGGGTGACCGTTGGTCACACCACACTTATTTCCGGTGAAGGAAAACTGCAAATCGGCAGAGGCCCGGTGCGCACCGGCGTCACTGCCGTTTTGCCGCGAGGGCAGCAATCCATGAGCAATCCTGTTTCTGCTGGTTGGTTTACGGAAAACGGAAATGGAGAAATGACCGGCACTACTTGGGTGGAGGAATCCGGTTTTCTAGAAGGTCCGGTGATGATCACCAACACGCACAGCGTCGGAGTCGTGCGCGATTCGGTAATTCAGTGGCGCGTTGCTCGCGGCCAGCCTGATCCCGCGGGGTATTGGTGGTCGCTGCCGGTAGTCGCGGAAACGTGGGACGGCTGGCTCAATGACATCAACGGTTTTCACGTCAAACCCGCCGACGCTTTTCACGCGATCGATTCGGCGTCATCCGGACGAGTGACAGAAGGCAACGTCGGCGGCGGCACGGGAATGATTTGTAATGAATTCAAAGGCGGCATTGGCACGGCGTCGCGAAAGCTTGATGCAAAATTCGGCGGCTACACTGTCGGCGTGCTGGTGCAGTGCAATTATGGATCACGCCCGAATCTGCGCATCGCGGGCGTTCCGGTGGGCAAAGAAATTCCAGAGGACCGCGCTTACGCTTCCACCGCATTTAGTGAACTGGATCGCGGATCCATCATCGTGGTGGTCGCCACCGACGCTCCTCTGATGGCTCATCAACTGAAGCGCGTTGCTCGCCGCGTAACTCTAGGACTTGGCCGCGATGGAAGCATTTCCGGAAACGGTTCCGGCGATATTTTTATCGCTTTTTCAACTGCCAATCCTGGAGTTGCTTTTGCGGACCACGTGGTGGATTTGAAAATGTTGCCCAATGAAAACATTGAGCCGATCTTCGCTGCTACCGTGCAAGCCACCGAAGAAGCCATCATCAATGCAATGGTTGCAGCCGAAACCATGACGGGCATCGAAAATCACAAAGTGATCGCACTGCCGCATGACCGCCTGCGCGCGGTATTGAAAAAATACAACCGCCTGAACGAGTGAGCAACGTTTTAAGGATATTTCGAAAAGGGCGCCGGGCTATGCCCCCGGTCAAATGACCGGCACGGCGGTCTTGCGGGCGGGATTAAAAAACGGGAGCGGCACGATTTTTGCTGACACGGTGTGCCGCACGGCTTCAACGGTGACCTCCATGTTCAGCGTCGTACCCGCAGCGGAGTTCTCGCGATTCACGCAAGCCAGCGCAATCATTTTCTTAAGCGTCGGCGACCACGTCGTGGACGTCGCCTTGCCAACGACTCGCCCGCCGCGATACACGGGCACCGCGGTACGAGAAGCCATGCTCGGCACCTGCGGCGCCATACCGACTTTGTCGTATAGCGATTCCACTTCGTTCCAATTAATTTCCAGCCCCACCAGCGCGCGATCCGCGCCTTTTTTCGCCTCGCGCGCCAGCGCTTCGCGTCCGACGAAACTCTCTTTCTTCAAGTCCACCAGCTTGCCCAGTCCAATCTCCGCGGGAGAAAATTTCTGCGCATCGATCAAAGCTTTCTTGCTGGAGGTGTAGTCGACCTCAATCAGAATCAGGCCCGCTTCGATACGCGCGATGTCCAGCGCAATCATTCCTGCTGGATGAATATCAAACGACTTACCCTTGGAATTCAACGCGTCCCAAACTTTTACGGCGTCGCGCCAGGGCATCCAGATTTCGAATCCCAGGTCCCCGGTGTATCCGGTACGCGAAATGTCCACGTCTACGCCGCCGATTTTTCCGTGCGTCACACGAAAATATTTCAGATTGCTGATATTCGCTTCGGCCGCAGCGTTTAGCAATCTTCCGGACGTAGGTCCTTGCAGCGCCAATGCGGCAACCTGTTCGGTAATATCTTCGATTCTTACATTGAGGCCCAGTGCATTTTGCTGAAACCATCGCAGGCTGGGATCCGCGGCTGTCCAGCGATATTCGTTTTCGGCCAGCCGCGTGATGGTGCCGTCGTCGATGACCTTGCCTTCAGGATCGCACCAGCAGCAATAAATTACCTGATCGATTGCGACTTTATTGATATCCCGCGAAATCACGCGATTCACGAATTTCGTCGCGTCTTTTCCCGTCACTTTGTATTTGAACAGCGGAGAGATATCTATCAACGCCGCGGAATTGCGGATGGCGTTGTATTCGTGCTCGTGATGCATTTCATACACGCTGACGGTGTAGTAGCCGGACCATTCGCGATAATTCAGGCTCTCGCAGAGCGCGAGTGTTCTCTCATGAAACGCAGTACCAACCGGCACGAGCCCTCCACTGACCGCGGCGCAAGGTGCACGCTGCAAAAACATGGCGTGTTGCGAAGCTATCGAATTATAGGTGTTGGTTCCGCACAGTCGCAAGGCGGTCGCCAACGTAAGTTTTCATTTCGCTAGTGCTCCTTAATTCCCTAACGGATTCAATCTGCTAATCGGGCGCGAAAATGTTTCTTCCAGCTTTCAGGAAAAGCTGCAATCTGCAAGGTGCGGCGCACCGCTTCAATATCAACATCTCTGTATTTTTTCGCGACGTACAAACGAATAATTTCAGAAATCGAGACGTGGTTGGGGTCGCGAGAAAGTTCTTTGATTTCATCCCCCGCGCCGACCTCACCCTCGGTTGTCACAGCAAGGTAAAAGCCCGACCGTTTGCTGGCCAGGAAACGCTTCACCATGGCGTCCGACTGAAATCGAATACCCAACTTGTAGCAAGGCAAGCGAGGCTGAGTCACTACAACTTCCGCTGAATCAATAGAAAATCGATCACCCAGACAGACGGCCTCTTCCAGCAGTCCTTCGGTAGTGAAATTCTCTCCAAAATTTCCCATCGTCAAATCATATTCGGGCAATTCTTTCTTCCAATACCCATAGTGCTCGATCGCGTAGCAATATACGGCTTTGTACTCGCCCCCATGCACGGCGAGATCAGCCTGGCGATCACCGTCAAGATCTAACTTGCGCAGAAGGATGCGGTTCTTAACGGGTTCTTTGAATATGCCGGTACTCACCGACTGTCCCCGCCAGAAGACGTCACGCGGCAATCCAACGTTGACTGAAATTATTTTGCTCACGGATGCTCACCCGCGTGTGCATCGCGCCGATGGCGCTTTTGCAGTATACGCGATGAGCCATGGCATGAACTGCTGCGAGGTTTATTGCCGCGTACTTGTGCCGTATTGCCGCTGCCAGTAGAATGCCTTTTGCTTTCCTCAGCCTTTCGTGTTCACGTGCGCGCTTTGCGATCGCCTCATTTGTCGATTCCTCGCGCTTTATGTTGACGGAGCCTTAGCAAAATGACGCAGCATTACGACGTGATCGTCATCGGTGGCGGCCACAATGGCCTGGTCAACGCTGCCTACCTGGCGAAGGCCGGTAAGAAGGTTTTGGTCCTCGAACGGCGTCACGTGCTCGGCGGCGCCGCGGTAACCGAAGAAATCATCCCGGGCTTTCTTTTCTCGGAATGCTCCTACGTGGTCTCCTTGTTGCGTCCTGAAATCATTCGTGAGCTTGATCTTCCTCGCCATGGCCTGGAAATTCTTCCGCTGGATGGCACGTTTTCGCCGATGTCTGATGGCAATCATCTATGGCGCATGAACGATCACGCCAAATCCGTCCGCGAAATTCGGCGCCACTCCCGGGTTGACGCCGAAGCGTACGACGAATTCTCGAAGATGATGACGCCGATGTGCCGCTTCGTGAAGCCCATGCTTTCCATGGTGCCACCGGATCCCACGACGCTGAATCCGCGCGACTTGAAGCAGCTGCACTTTCTGATGCAACGCTTCCGCGAACTATCTTCCGACGAGCGCTACACGCTGATTCAGCTGATGACCATGAGTTCCGCGGATTTCCTGGACCAGTGGTTCGAAACGGACGTGCTCAAAGCCACCATGTCCGCGTCCGGAATCATCGGCACTTTTTTGGGCATCCGCTCGCCGGGCACCGCGTACGTCCTGCTGCATCACTACATGGGCGAGATTGATGGGGCGTTTCGTTCCTGGGGATTCAGCCGTGGAGGAACCGGCGCGATTTCCAACGCCATCGCGGCAGCGGCACGCGAAGCCGGGGTCGAAATTCGCACCAAAGCCCCAGTGGGTAAAATTTTGGTGAAAGAAGGTCGAGCAGCGGGAGTCGTTCTGCAATCCGGAGAAGAGATTACCGCCAACGTAATATCTTCCAGCGTCGATCCGCATCTGACGTTCGAAAAATTCCTGGAACCTTCGGAATTGCCTGCCGATTTTCTGGAAGGGGTGCGGCGCTACAAATTCCGCGGCTCATCCGGCAAAGTAAACATTGCGCTGGATGCGCTGCCCGAATTCAAATCTCTGCCCGGCGATGGAGCGCATCTTCGCGGCGCGATTTCCATTTCTCCCAGCATGGAATACATGGAGCGCGCTTACGACGACGCCAAGTACGGTCACTATTCCCGCCGTCCTTACATCGATATGGTGATCCCAAGCTTGACCGATCCGAGCGTTGCGCCTCCCGGCAAACATGTTCTTTCGTGCTTCGTGCAATACGCTCCTTACAAGCTCGCGGAAGGCACCTGGGACGAGCAACGCGAAGCTTTCGGCGACAACGTGATCGACACGATCTCCGAATATGCGCCCAACGTTAAAAACATTATCGTCGGGCGCCAGATTCTCACGCCGCTCGATCTGGAACGCGAATTTGGTCTGACGCAGGGAAATATTTTTCAGGGCGAACTTTCGCTTGAGCAATTATTTTTTCTGCGCCCGGTAGCCGGTTGGGCTTACTATCGCACTCCAGTTGACAACCTTTATATGTGCGGTTCGGCAACGCACCCCGGCGGCGGCATCATGGGCGCCAATGGCCGCATCGCCAGCCAAGTCATCCTCAAGGAATGGAAAAAGCCCGCCGCGCAGCGCCAGACAAAAAATGGCGCGCAACCTTCGACGGAGCCCGTGGCATCACCGGCAGCGCGTTCCGCCAAAGAGCACAACTGATATGCCCATCGGACAGCGCGTAGCATTCATCGGCGGTGGCCACAATGCGCTCATCGCAGCCTTTTATCTGGCGAAGGGCGGATTCAAGCCGGTGATTCTGGAGCGGCGCGAAATTGTTGGCGGCGGCGCCGTGACGGAGGAGTTTCATCCCGGTTACCGCGCTTCGACATTAGCTCATACGCTTGGTCCGTTGCGGCCTGATGTTGCCCGCGACTTAAAAGTTGAAAAATTCAATTGCGAGATTCTTCGCCCGGATCCGCGCGTCTTCGCTCCAGCACTTAATGGCCAATCGCTCCTGTTCTACGACGATCCAGGCAAAACTGCCGGCGGCATCGCTCGCTTGTCGGCAAAGGACGCCGCAAAATATACGGAGTTCGCTGCTTCGCTCGCGAAAATTTCCAACGTCTTTGCTCAACTCTCTACCATCACCCCACCGTCCATCGACAAGCCTTCCCCGGAAGACCTCTGGAACTTGCTGAAGACCGGGCGCGGCGTTCGCGGTCTGGGTAAGCACGGTATTTTCGATTTGCTGCGCTGGGGACCGATGGCCGTCGCGGATTTTGTTGCGGAATTTTTCGAGACGGAATTATTGCGTGCCGCGATTGCCGCTCGTGGAATTTTTGGCACCGCTCTGGGTCCTTGGTCCGCCGGTTCCACCGCGGTACTTCTTTTGCGCGCAGCAGCGGATGAGCATCCGGTCGGCTCGGCAGCGTTTTCTCGCGGTGGTCTGGGCACCTTTACGCACGCGCTGGCCGAAGCGGCCAAGCAGGCCGGCGCGGAAATTCGCACCAATGCTGAAGTGCTGCATATCCGTATAAAAAATGGCGCCGTCGCCGGGGTTGTGCTCGCTGACGGAGATGAAATCGCCGTCGAAGCCATCGTCTCCGGCGTGGATCCCAAGCGCACATTTTTTCAGCTCATGGATCCGTCGCAACTCGATCCTACTTTTGCTTTACGCGTCCGCAATATCCGCGCGAAGGGCACTGTCGCCAAAGTAAATTTGGCGCTTAACGATCTGCCAATTTTCCCTTCGCTTGCCGGCGCCGTTGGAGCCGACGGCTTCCGCCAGGCGCTGTCCGGCCGCGTTCACATCGGCCCTGAGATTGATTATCTTGAGCGTGCCTTTGACGCTTCCAAGTATGGAGAATTTTCAGACGCTCCGTATCTCGATCTCACCATTCCGACACTTCTCGATCCATCTCTGGCGCCTGAAGGTAAACATGTTCTCTCCGCGTACGTGCAGTTCGTACCGTACAAATTGAAAAATGGAAGTTGGGACGCGCGCCGTGATGATTTGTGCGAGACAGTGATCAAAACAATTGCCGCGTACTCTCCAAATTTCGCGGAGCGTGTGGAAGCCTCGCAGGTCATTACCCCGCAGGATCTGGAGACCACATACGGTTTCACGGGCGGCCAAATCTTTCATGGCGAGCTCGCGCTCGATCAGCTTTTCACCATGCGCCCGGTTCTGGATTGGGCGCGTTACAAAACGCCTATTCACGGATTATTCTTGTGCGGCTCGGGAACACATCCGGGCAACGGCCTCACCGGAGCATCGGGCGCTAATGCGGCGCGCGAAATCATTCGCGAGCTGCGTTAGGGTGCGAATATTCCTGTAGTGGTCTCCAGGGTGAATGCGTGCTGCAATCCGCTTTTCGGTAGCAAACAATTTCTACGGTAAACCAATGCGGAGTCGCTAGAATGGTGCCCTTCGAGAGAGGTGATCACTTATGGCTTCCGACTATTACTTGCTGAAAACAGAGCCTACCGGATATTCGTTCGCCGATTTGCAACGCGACTCCGTCACAGAATGGGACGGTGTTTCCAATCCAGTGGCGCTAAGAAATCTGCGCGAGATGAAGCCCGGAACGAAATTAATCATTTACGAAACTGGCGATGTCAAGAGCGCAGTCGGGACTGCGACAGTGGTGTCAGTAAACAATGACGATCCCAAGAATCCTATTATCACGATAAAAGCAGGGCCACCGATAAAACGTCCCGTTTCACTGGCGGAGATGAAAGCGGACCCGCTGTTCGAGGATTCGCCGCTTGTACGCCAAGGGCGTCTCTCCGTCGTTCCGCTTACCTCGGCGCAATACAAAATCCTGACGAAATAAACAAATTCTTGTCGTGCACGGTATTTTCTTTTAGATTCGCGGAATGAATGCCAGTTGGATCCGCGACCTGGGTCTTTCCTTTCCAGCCGTCACGGAACATGTTATCTGGGGCAGCGATCTGACCTTCAAGGTAGCGGGCAAGATGTTCGCCCGCTCGGTTCTCGAGCCGGCTCCCGTATGGCTGTCTTTCAAAGCTTCTTCGGACAATTTCTATGAACTAACCGAGCGGCCCGGCATTATTCCTGCACCTTATCTCGCTCGCGCGCAATGGGTAGCCCTGGAAACGAAAGACGCGCTTTCCTCCGCCGAGTTGGCCGCATTCGTGCGCGACTCTTATGACATCATTGTCGCCAAGCTTCCCAAGAGGACTCGCGACTCCCTCCTGAAATCACCCCGCCCAAACTCGCGGCATTCAAAACCCCGCAACCGTCGCTGACAGGATAGTTGGATCAAAACAAGTCGCGCACGTCGAATATTTTTAAAAAAAGCTTGACATCATACTGTGTGAAACATAGTATATGGCACATCCTATGCCACACATTGTACATGCATGAGCTCAGAAAACTTTGACAATCTGCGTCTCGAACTTCGGCGTGGAGGTCTGGTAGTCGCAGTTTTAGCGGCCCTGCACGCAGAGCAATATGGCTACACGCTGCGAAAAATCATGGCTGACCATGGCATCGAGATTGACGAAGGCACGCTGTATCCCCTACTTCGCCGTTTGGAAAGCCAAGGACTGCTTACCAGCAGATGGCGCGAGGAGCAGAAGCGCAATAAGCGTTTTTACAAGCTTACGGCTGCGGGCAAACAAATCCTGGAGCAGTTGCTGACAGAGTGGCGAAGCATGGATTCCTCGATAAATTCAATTTTGAAGGAGTATGGTCATGCAACTTCTCGAACGGTATTTGCAAGCCGTTAAATTCTGGCTGCCCAAGGACCAGAAGGAAGACATTATCGCGGAACTGTCGGAGGACATCCGCTCTCAAATTGACGAGAAGGAAACCGAGCTCGGCCGCAAACTGAATGAAGTAGAGCTGGAGTCCATTCTTAAACAGCGGGGCCGGCCGATACTGGTGGCCAACCGTTATTTGCCACAGGAGCAATTAATCGGACCAGTCCTGTTTCCTATTTATCGCCTGGTGCTGAAAATTGTCATGTTGTGTTATCTGGTGCCCTGGACAGTGACATGGATCGCCTTGTTAATTTTCAATTCGGGGTACGCCGCGAAATTCGCTGGTCACTCCTGGGTTGAGATATTGGGATCGTTGTGGGCGCAGCTATGGGGCACCGCCTTTCTAGCGGCCGGCACAGTGACGCTGGTCTTCGCCATCCTTGAACGAGTGCAGCGCAAGTCTCATTTTTTGGAAGAATGGAACCCGCGCAAGCTGCCACCTGTAAACAATCCCAACTTAATTTCGCGCTTCAATTCCATAGTTGAATTGGCCGCCAACATGATCTTCGGCCTCTGGTGGTCCGCAAATATGTCCACGGGTGTGGTGTTGAACCAAGTGAATTTACGAATTGCGCTAGCTCCTGCTCTCTGGCGCTATTTTTTTTGGGGTTTTTTGCTCATCGCATTCGTTAACATCGGGCTTGCTGTTGCCAACCTCGCCCGTCCTTACTGGACGGCACGCCGCGCCGCGATTCGACTTGTTAGCGATATGGCGGGCTCCGTATTTTTCTGCTGGCTTTTGAAAGCCAATGTTCTGGCCGAACTTTCCGGCGCAAGTATCCCACCGGAGAAGGCCATTCAAGTGACAGCGCTGCTCAATCTCTGGATGGGAAGGGTATTTCCGATAGCTGTAATTTTCGGACTGGTGATTGCGGTCGTTAACATTCTCCGTATCGTGCGTGTCGCTGCGCCGACGGCGCACATCCCCGGGAAAACCGCCGCGATGGCGTGAGTTTACCGCGCGGATACCTCGCACCAAGCTGTCTAATCTTCAGACTAAAAATAACTGACCTGCTGTTTCGACTTGTTTGAACGCGGAAAGCGGATAGAACGGCACACACGATCAGGCTCAAATGGAGCGGTACAAACTCTGACTCTGACTGGCCTCGAGATCTCAGGCCAGCAATCGAGGGAATCGTGATGCCAAATAAAATTGTTGCCATTTCTACCGAAGTTGCCGACACAGTTCGCCAAACCATGCGTGCGCCTGTATATGGATTTCCGGCGCATAGGGAGTTAGCAAGCGAAGCGGCGCCATGCCGTCATTGCTTGCGCCTGATTACTCCGGAAGTGGACGACGCCACACTGTTCATCTATGACCGATTCGCTGGCGTGGAAGAATTACCGCAGCCCGGACCAATTTACGTGCACGCGAAAAAATGTTCCCGATACGACGAGCTGGGCGGTTTCCCTAAAGAACTTCGCGGCAGCGCACCTACACTCGAGGCTTATTCCCGGGGCCGGCGCTTCATCACACAGGAATATGTAACCGATGGAGCATTCGAGGCCGCGATTGCACGCCTGTTTTCGAACCGCGAAGTCGATTATTTACAGGAGAACAGCACGAGTGCTGGCTGCTTTACATTTCGCATTGAGCGAACGGCTGATAGATGAACCGACCATCGCGAAGTAATTAATAGCAGCGGACTGGCGAATCGCGATTGAAGCGCACAAATGGAAATACGCCCAGCGTTTTATAACTTAACGCGGGGCGCATTTCCCGAACACAACTGATCTACTACTGTGCTTGTCAAAAAAACAATTAACTTGGACTCAATTGTGGCCCCCGGCGGACTTGGCCATTTTGTCCTGCCATTCCTTGGCGCGCCGTTCCATCTCTGCTGGCGCAACGTCTTCCACATGTTGTGCCAGGCCCCAATGATGGCCGAAGGGATCGGCTAGTCTGCCGTAGCGATCGCCCCAGAATTGATTCTGCAGCGGCATGGTGACCTTGCAGCCGGCGGAAACCGCTTTGTTGAAATCGTTGTCCACATCGCTGCTGTAGATGAATAGGTAGCTCGATGGCGCGGACTTTGAATTTGGATCGGGTGCAGACGCCATGGACGGAAATTCATCGCTCAGCATGAATTTCGAATCACCTATCTGCATTTCAGCGTGGCCAATCTTTCCATCTGGTCCTTCCATGCGGTGAATTTCCTTCGCTCCCAACGCTTTCTTGTAGAAATCGATGGCCTTGGCGGCATCTCTGCAAGTTAGTGCGGGGGTAATCGTGTGATAGCCTTCGGGGATCGCCCGAACATTGTTTGCCATAAGTCCTCCTTAAGCTTTTCCTAACGGTTGGCGCCCCACATGAATAACCGGCGCGTCTGCTGGTAATACCGAACTACATCGTCGAAGTCAACCGTCAAATTTTCTGACCCTGGAAGGTGAAACCAGAGGGCTGCAACTGTCTCTTGCACGATTGTTTAAATCAAACGCGATCAGCGGGTTGTTACCTGGAAGCGTTATTTTTTAGTCTGGACAGGAATTCAAATTCGGCCGGATGCATTTTTTCCCGCGCGGCTTCGAGCGTGAAGAAATCGGCTCGATCGATTTCCGGGAATGTGACCATCCTTCCGGATTTCGGCGGCCAACCCATTTCAAATGTATTGCTCTTCAAAGAAGAAGGATCGCAATCGCCGGCAAACGCCCAGGCATACACAGTTTTGCCGCTTTTATGCTTCACGTTGCCGAGAGATACAAAATCGCCCCACGGAACGAGTCCGGTCTCTTCCTGAAACTCGCGTTTCGCCGCATCGAGTAAGTCTTCGCCGGGATTAATTTCTCCCTTGGGGACAAACCACGCTCCGCGATCCTTGTTTTTCCAGAATGGCCCGCCGAGATGCACCAGCAGCACTTCGATCTGGCCATTTTGTTCCCGGTACATGAGCAATCCAGCGCTAGTTTTTGCGGCCATTGTTCCCCCTGAAATATTAATAACAGTTACGGCCAAGAGCGCCACGGTATAATTGCTCATCGCGAGCGTCAATTGGTGTTCGCGATTCCATCTATCGAACCATGTCCGAGCCAGCCATGGTAGTTCGGAATATTTCAGACACCGCGCGATGGGCCGCGGTGTTTCGCGCGAACGAAACACTGCGCCCTGACGCGCTTTTCCGTGATCCCTACGCAGCGCGACTTGCGGGGGCGCTGGGTGTGGATATCGCTAACACATTGCCGGAGGGAAACAGTTATGCGTGGGCGTGGGTAGCCCGCACCTATCTCTTCGATCAATTTATTTTGCGCGAAATCCAGCGGGGCGCGGATATGGTAATAAATCTGGCCGCCGGTCTGGATGCGCGGCCGTATCGCATGCAGTTGCCGCCTGCGCTTCAATGGGTCGAAATCGATTTGCCGGAAATTCTCACGTACAAAGAGGGGATTCTTGGTGCTGAAAAACCGACCTGTCGGCTTGAACGGATCCGCCTGGATCTTTCCGATGTTGACGCTCGCAAGCCGGTGTTTGCAGAACTTGCGGAGCGGGGCAAAAAAATGTTGGTGCTCACCGAGGGATTGCTTATCTATCTGGAGCCCAGTCAAGTAGTCGCACTCGCCAAGGACTTTGCCGGGCATCCACAGTTTCAGCGCTGGATTCTCGACATGCATTCGCCGGGACTGCTGCGCATGATGCAGCGCACCACCGGGAAACAACTTAGTCAGGTTGGCGCGCCATTTAAGTTCGGGCCCGCGGAAGGTCCACAATTTTTAGAGCCATATGGTTGGCGGCCCGTTGAAGTGCAAGGTTTGCTGAAAACAGCCGCTCGCTTTAAACGCCCTCCATTTGCTTTGCGTCTAGTTTCTCTCCTTCCGGAAAAAAAAGGGCCACAAGGCTCGCGCCCATGGTCAGGAGTTTGTCTATTTGAGGCAATGGACAACTAGCGACAATAAAATGCACGGGGTTTGATTACGCATTTCCGTGCAAGTGCATCGTCCACAAGAGAATCCGAGATTTTCAACTCTTTAGGATTCTCAGTACTTCCCGGTATGGCCGCTTCCCTGTTCGAATGGAAGAATCTTTCGTGAGTGAGCGGCCCTGCCCAGCTGGCCCTAGAAATGAATCAACAGGAGACATTTGATGAAAGCAAAATTAGCACTGAGTTTTCTCGCGCTATCCAGCCTGGCGATGATTCCGAGAGCGAGCTTTGCAGCTCAGGACGAGCAAAAAAAGAGTGATTCGACGCGCACGTTGACCGGTTGTCTTTCAACGGGCGATAAATCAGGCGAATACAATTTGACGGCCGAGGACGGCAGTACCTGGGTGCTGAGCTCCAAGAACGCCAAATTGGGCGAGCATGTGGGCCATACCGTGACAGTGAACGGCAGAGTGTGGCATGCGGGCATGCACGGCACGAAGGAAAAAGCCAAGGACGAAACAAATCCCAATGCGACTGAGCACGGCCATCTGAACGTGACGGACGTAAGTATGGTCAGCGAAAGCTGCAGGCGATAAGGTAGTTTCCAACTTTTGACTAAGAGCGGGAGGGCATTTTGCCCTCCCTTTTTTTGAATATGCCCGCCGCCTTTCGTGGTGATTGCCACTGGGCTGAACTCACTGCTAGAAATATTGTGAGGCAACGCCGATGACTTACGACTTTTTGGTGGAAACTTACGAAACCGAGCGAGTCAAAATTATCAGCACGTGGAGCGAATTCCGTGATGAAGATATGCAACGCCGCCCGCGCGACGGCGACGCTCGCGGACGCAGCGTGCAGGAACAGATGGTCCATCAGTGTGTGAGCGAAGACCTGTGGTTTCGCAACATGCTGGGCATAGATGTGAGCGCACCGCCATTGCCGGAAAAGGAGACGCGGCTGGAATTCATGAAACGCTACGCGGAAGACAGTGAAAAGCGGTTGGCGGTTTTGCGCACGAAAGACGAATCGTGGTGGTCCGGTGAGACACAATTCTTCGACGTGCCGCGCTCGCGCGCGTGGGTGATGACCCGCAGGATTGCACATAGCGCTCATCATCGCGGCCAGCAAATGGCGATGCTCAGGATGTCTGGCTACTCGCTGCATAGCAACTATGGGCCGACGGCGGATACCGGTGGGCTGATGCAAAATCATGCGCCGACAATCTACGCGTATCCAAATCTTACGTCGCTCTTCGCGGGAGAATCGGCCGGCGGCAGAAAGTCCTCCTTGCCGGCTCGCAGCGACAAACCTGTCACCGAGCGACCAGAGAAAAAGTAATTCTCTGGCGGTTTATTCCAGGTTTGCGATTACGCCACAGGCGATGCGTGCAGGAGCGCTTGCTGAGGAAGTATCGGTGACGGCGTGAATCACGATGGCAGTCCCACCGTTGCTGAATACCGAATTGTCACCACTCCCCAGGGTGACGTTGGGAGCCACAACGCTAACATGCGAAGTGTGATCTGCCGCGACGATCAACGAAAAATTCGGGATGTCGCCGGCGGGTACGGTGCCGTGTTGGTGATCGGCCTTCGTACCACCGAAGTGTGGACCCGCGGATTTGAAATCGGGTGGGTCGCATTTGCCTACTTGATGGATGTGAATGGAATGCTCGCCCGGGGGCAAATCCTTGATGTCGAGCTTGATTTTTACACCGTGCTCGGCGGGGGTAAGCGTCGCGGAGCCGACGCTCTGGCCTTCCGCGTTTTTTAAATTCACTAGAATTGGCTTCGACTGGCTACGGGCTTGCGGTGTGATAAATGCGGCTGCGGCCAGAAAGAACGACCCTGTCACCGCAAAGGTTTTCATTTAGTCTCCTCCAAATGTGGTGCCGTGAGATTTGCTAGACAGATTTATTGATTGGAATTCTAACAGTATCTTTTGCTAGGCGGTAAAAATACGTGGCCGGGGCTGGAGGCTGGGCCCCACAAGGCTGGACGCAGCGAAACTAATCGGCGCGGTAGAGACTCGGGAATTCTCTCTGCAGACGCTTCAGTTTAGGTAAATCGTTGAAGACGATGTACGGGTTGCCGGGATTTTTCTTCAAGTAATCCTGGTGATAATCCTCGGCGGGATAGAACGCTTCGAAGGGCACAACCTTGGTCACGATGGGACGTGAATACACACCTGCGGAATTCAGCTGGGCGATGTAATCCTCTGCGATGCGTTTCTGTTCGTCATTAGAATAAAAAATGGCCGAGCGATATTGCGAACCGGTGTCAGGGCCCTGGCGATTCAACTGCGTGGGATCGTGAGCCACTGAAAAATAAACCATCAACAGTTGGCCGTAAGTGATTTGCGAAGGGTCGTAGATAACCTGAACGGATTCGGCGTGTCCGGTCACACCCACGCTGACTACTTCGTAGGAGGGCGATTTCACCCGACCGCCGGAATAGCCGGAGGTCGCAGACTTCACTCCTTTGACGTGCTCAAAGACGGCTTGCACGCCCCAGAAGCAACCGCCAGCGAAGACAGCTGACCGGGACTTAGAGGAATTTGCAAGCGGCGCGTCGATGGTGGGCCTGGGAAACAACGCGGCGTTGGGCGTTTCGGTGGGCCGGGCGCCGAGAGCGCGGATGGCGGTCCAGGCAAAGAACGCAACGATTAAAGCGACTACCAAGATTTTGCCGAGGTACGGTCTTTCCATGATGGCGGGACCTTTCTTCTAACTCTACGATAAACCTTGATGATTGGATGCGCGTACCGGAATAAAGGGACGATCCGTTGAGCGATACTTCCCAAGCAAGAGGGCGAGAGTTGCGTGCGCTTCTGTGGCTGAACTTTTTCGTCGCTGACGTCCAGACTGAGTTACATTGTGGCGGGCGAGATTGCAGAGATGCACGCTGGGCTAATGGAACCTGAGCAGACGTGGTGACATCAAAATATCAGGGGACACCTTTTTGGAGGAAGCACACATGAAAAGTAACGTCGAGGCCAGTTCGGTAGAGAGTAAAAGGGCGGTACGGTTCATGCAGCGTATCGCGCCGCCTGCGAGCTTGCTGTTGGGATTGATCATGGCGCCGGCGCTTTTTGCGCAGGTGACCAACGGCAAGAAGCCGGGGCTTCCTGCACCGTTTGCGTCCAAGTCCGCGACGAATCCCGCAGAGGAAGGAAAGCCGCCGAAGGGATTTCTGCCCACTGTGCCGGAGGGATTTAAAATAAATATTTTCGCCGCGGATTTTAAAGGCCCGCGATGGATGGTCATAGCGCCCAATGGCGATATATTTCTTGCGGATACGGCGGCGGGCAAAGTCATTGTGTTGCGCGATCCGCAACACACCGGCAGCGCGCAGCAAAATGAAGTGTTTGTAAGCGGGCTGCGAGAGCCGTACGGCGTTGTTTTTCATGACGACTATGTGTACGTAGGCGATACGGATGCGTTGCTGCGTTTCAAATATGACGCGAAAACTTCCAAGCGGCAGGGCGAAGGGGAGCATTTGATGGATTTGCCGACGGGCGGACACTCCACGCGCTCGCTTTCGATGGCGCCCGATGGAAAGCATCTCCTGGTGGGCATCGGATCGGCATCGAACATAAATATTGAGAGCGACTCGCGACGCGCGGCGATTACCATTTGCGATTTAGATGGCAAGAATGCGCGCCTATATGCCACGGGAATCCGGAATCCGACTGGCATTGGGCTCGAGCCAAAAACCGGAATTCTGTGGACCAGTGTGAACGAGCGTGACGGATTGGGGAACGATTTGCCGCCCGACTATTTTACGTCAGTGAACGATGGAGCATTTTTTGGGTGGCCGTATAGCTATATCGGGGACAATGTGGACCCACGAGTGAAGCCGCAGAAGCCGGAGCTGGTCGCAAAAGCAACTGTTCCGGACGTGTTGCTGGGAGCGCACCGCGCGCCTCTGCAATTTGCGTTTTATACCGGGAATCAATTTCCAGTTAGCTATCATGGCGGAGCATTCGTGGCTGAACACGGTTCGTGGAATCGCTCGCCACGTGCGGGATACCAGGTGGTGTTTGTACCGTTCAAGGACGGAAAACCGAGCGGGGATCCCATGCCCTTCTTGACGGGGCTGGTGCCGGACCCTAACAAGAGCGAAGTGTATGGTCGTCCGGTAGGGGTGGCGGTCACAACCGACGGATCATTGCTGGTGTCCGACGATATGGCTGGAACGGTTTACCGGATTTCCGCGGCAAAATAATATTTTTGATATTTGTGACGCTTGCTTCCATGATTCAGTTGACTATCAACGTCAACTGAATCGGCGGCATTTGCAGAGCTTTACCTGAAGCGTTGGTGGCTGTTGGCGTGATAACCAGAGTGGAAGTGCCGCTCGGCGTAACGATCGAGCTTTTCTGAGCTGCAGGCGCATTTGTCCCTGCGCCTCCGCCGGGGTTTAGTCCGATGGAATTGACGACCGCGAGGTTCGCACCAGTTGGCTCGGTAGCAATCAAGGTTGGACTGTTGGTATTAGCCAAAGCGAAAGGCGAGCCCGGGACTTCGGTGTAAGACCCGGTGACGGAATCCACCTGATACATATGAATGCTGTTATTGCCGCGTGCGAAAATGAAGCGTCCTTTGGCATCGAGAACCGCGGGAAAACCAAGCACCGCAAGAGGGGACGCGGATGTGGGCGCAAGCACTCCGGTGGCGTCATTGCGGGTGGCGATGGCTCCGCCAGTGGTATAGACGAACGGCTGTTGAAGTTGCGCGTTTGCGGAACCCGCCAAGACGAGCAGCACCGCCAAGAAGAGACAGATCCGGGCGGCGATCGAACTCGGGGGACACACGGAGACAGACCACGAGCGGTGTGCGAATGGAAGGGCCGGATAGGCATTTGTGCTTTCTAGTCGCAAACCGGAGACGCGTGGAGCAACCACCATACCAGCTATTTCTGGTTACTTCAATAATATGTTACCAATTATTAAAATAAATTGAGGAGAGGGCGCGGGTCGCGAGCGCGGCGTGCCGGCGGTTCCCCTCGCGGAATGTCTCGCGTTTACAGAATTTTAACATTGAGACTTTTCAATTTTACGGTACGCTCGGTAACTTATGGAAAGCCCAAGACTTCAGTTGCAACAAGGGAAAGATAATGGGAATGGGACTGTGGCCACCAGGCTGGACGGAAAACTGAGCCTTGAGACGGTCAACGCCTTTCTTCAAACCATGCGGAAAGAGCAAGCAAAGCATCTGGTGCTGAATATGAGCGGGGTTGCGTTTCTGGATTCGTCGGGAGTGGGCGCGCTAGTTTCGTTGTTTGTCACGCGGAAGCACGCTGGAAAAACAATGGCGCTGGCGAGTTTAACGAAGCAGGCGATTGCGGTGTTGCAAGTGTCGGGGATCCTGAAACTGATCCCCACTTATCCCACGATGGAAGCGGCGGTTAGCGAGCGCGAGTAAGGCTAGCTGGGCGTCCAAGTGGGATGACTTGTGAACAGGCCGTCAACCAAGCCGATGTGGTAGCAGATAAACAGTCCGAAGGCCAGACTGACCAGGCCGGAAGCGGTGATCAGCCCTCGATTGAGCCACGCGAATTTGTATCCCGCGAAAGAAAAAGGCAGCGCGATGGCGGCGGTGATGAACATCATGCCCGCAATAGTGCCCACACCAAAAACCAACAAATAGAGGACCGCCCATCGCGGGTCGCGAATCGTGCTCAGCACCAGCAGCGCTACGGCGGCGGAGCCTGCCAGTCCGTGGACGATGCCGACAAACAACGGTCGCAAAGTATGGAAGAGGCCAAGCCGCGCAAATGGGATGCGAAGCCGCGCCGGCGGAGGCACGCTTTCACCGTGATGCTCTCCCGCAGGGCCGTGCGAATGCCAATGCAGATGGAGGTGAGAATTGTGTTCGTGAAGGTGCGCGTGGTCGCCAGTCACTTTGGGATGCGATGGCGAAAATTTCTGTGTAAGCCAGCGCATCGCGCCGGTAAGGTTCAAAACCCCAAGCAGGATCAGCATCAAGCCGACGGAAAATTCCATGGTCAGGCCTACGCGAGCCGGAATCGCCATTCCGAATAGGATTATGGCGGCGCCTACGGCAACGATGGTGACGGTATGGCCGCAGCCCCAGAGAATGCCGATCAGCGCGGCCTTCAAGATGGAGCGCTCGCGGCTGACGATGGTGGACACCGCGACCACGTGATCGGGGTCGGTTGCATGGCGCATGCCAAGCAGGAACCCGATAGTGAGAATTGCGAGGCCGCTAGGCATTTAATTCTTCTATCTCCATCACTCGTTGCAGTTCACAAACGGCCACAAGTATCATCCAGATACATTTCTACGCCACGGGAGCCCCACACGCGCCGGGTGTGGCAATAATCATACATGTTGCTGACGATCTCATACACGGGCGAGAGTGCAACAGACCTAGGTTATTTGCTGCACAAGAGTCCATTTCGTGTCCATTCCTTAGGGCAGGTTTTTGGACAAACCCATGTTTTTTATCCGGAAATTTCCTCCGATCGCTGCACTGCGGTTCTCACGCTCGACATCGATCCGATTCTGGAACGTTTACGAAGCCGCTCTGTATCGACGAAACGTTCATTGGCACTCCGCGAATTTGCTTTGGGCATCGAAGCCCTGGAGCGATTCATTCGACGGGAACCGCTGCGGCGGGTTCACGAGTGCGTGTTTGGCGTTCTGGCCCTCGAGAGCGAGCCGATTGATCCGCGGCTCTAGCTATAGCTAACAAGGAATGTTTTTCGCATGGTCTCGGGATGCTCTTTTTGCGTCTTATACCTCCGAGGTGTGGCCATCGCGGAGGATGCGCATGAGTTCGGCGGCGGCGTGAGGGAGGCGTGCGCCGCGGCGGCCCACGAGATAGACGTGGCGTGGAATGTTGAGCTGCTTCACTTTTACTTCTTTCATCCAGCCGTGTTCGATTTCCCACTGCACGCACATGCGCGGCACGATGGCTACGCCCATGCCCATTTGCACGAAGCGCTTGATGCTTTCGATGGTAGGCATCTCGATGGGCATGTTGAGCTCGGTGTGATTGCGCGCGAAAAGTTCAATGACGCGGCGGCGGAAGGGCGACTCGACGATGTGCGCGATGAACACTTCGCGGCCCAAGTCGGAGATGTCGACTTCACGCTTGCGGGCCAGCGAATGTTTGGGCGGCACGACCAGGCTTAGTTCATCCTTCAGAATTTCGGTGGCTTGCAATTGCGGATCGCGCGGAACGTAGGAGACGGCGCCAAGATCCAGGCGGTAGTTCAGCACTTCATGAGGAATGTCCCGCGAAAACATCCGATGCACCCGCACCTGCACGCCGGGATGCTTTTCCCGAAAGATGGCCAGAGCCGGCAGCAGCGCGTGGATGGAGCTTTCGTTGACGCCCAGGGAAAGTTCGCCGCGCTCCAAGCCTTCGAGCTCGGTGAGGCCCTTTTTTACTTCATCGCGTAGGTTGATGAGGCGCTCGGCGTAGTCCTTTAATAAGGTGCCGGCGTCAGTCATGCGCACGGGACGAGAGCCGCGAACGAACAGCGGCTGGCCAAGGCCGTCTTCCAGTTTGCGAATCGCAAGGCTCACGGCGGGTTGCGTGCGATAGAGGCGCTCGGCGGCTCGCGAGAAACTGCCCTCTTTAGCAACCGTCAGAAAGACCTGCAGTTCGCCCAGATCCACGTGAAAACCCCGGAAAGCAGTATAAGCCCTGATTATCAAAAGCAGAATAAAGATAAATTTGACTAGCGGCTGGCCAGGGTGCGTTACTTATGCATGGGAGTGTCTATGGACGTAGTGCGCATATTCGACACCACGCTGCGCGATGGTGAGCAGTCGCCGGGATTCTCCATGAATACCGCGGAGAAAATCCGCATGGCACACCAACTGGCAACGTTGGGCGTGGACGTAATTGAGGCCGGATTCCCGATCTCCTCTCGCGGCGATCTGGAGGCGGTGCGCAAAGTGGCGCAGGAAGTTCGCACCGTGCCGATCGCGGCGCTGGCACGGGCGCGTAAGGACGACGTGAATGCCGCAATTGAGGCGCTGGAGCCTGCCGCCGCTCCCCGGTTGCACATTTTTCTGGCTACTTCGGATTTGCATTTGCGCGTGAAGCTGCACATGACACGCGAGCAGGCTCTTGAGGCCATTGGCGCGATGGTCAAACTCGGGCGGAATAGTGTCGAGGAAGTGGAATTTTCCGCGGAAGACGCCGGGCGCACCGATATCGACTTCTTGTGCCAGGTTTGCCGCGTAGCGGTGGAAGCCGGCGCGACCGTTTTGAATTTGCCGGACACCGTGGGATACGCGGTGCCTGAAGAATATGGCGAAATGTTCCGCAAGGTGCGCGCATCCCTTGCAGACGTGGACGGCATTACCCTGAGCGCGCATTGCCACGATGATTTGGGCATGGCGGTGGCGAATTCGTTGGCCGCGGTGCGCGCTGGAGTGCGGCAAATCGAATGCACCATTAATGGCATCGGCGAACGCGCGGGGAATGCCGCGTTGGAAGAAATCGCGGTGGCGCTGGCGGTACGCAAGGAAAGTTTTGGCGTGACCACCAACATTCGCCTGGAACATTTATTTCCGTCGAGCCGCATGCTCACGGAAATTACCGGAGCGCTGGTGGCGCCCAACAAAGCGGTGGTGGGCGCGAACGCGTTTGCACATGAAGCGGGGATTCATCAGGATGGCATCATCAAAAATCCGCTGACCTACGAAATCATTTCGCCGGAGACGGTGGGCGTGCCTTCGCGACTGATGGTGCTTGGGAAGCATTCCGGGCGAAATGCGTTGCGCATGAGCTTGCGCGATTTAGGATATGAGCCAAACGATGCGGAGCTGGCGGAAGTTTATCAGCGCGTGAACGCGCTGGCGGACAAATCGAAGAACGTGCGGCCGCGCGACCTGGTCGCCATTGCGCACGAGATTTTGCGGCGGCGCCCCGCGGCGGTGGCCGCGGAAGCGTCCAGCACGGCCTGAGGATATCGACATTGGCACTACGACTGGCACCACATGAGAAAGTAGCGGGACCGGAATTTTCGATGAAGAAAAACATCGTGTTGTTACCGGGTGACGGGATTGGTCCGGAAGTAACCAGGGCCGCGGCTGCCGTTTTGCGCGAATGCGCGCACGAATTCTCCCATCAATTCGAGATGCACGAATTTCCAATCGGCGGCGCGGCGATTGACGCGACGGGTACGCCGTTGTCGGCGGAAACGCTGGACGCTTGCCGCCGAGCCGACGCGGTTTTTCTCGGCGCGGTGGGGGGAGCGAAATGGGATTCGCTTCCCATAGGGAAGCGCCCTGAGAGCGGGCTGCTGGAATTGCGCAAAGGAATGGGACTCTACGTGAATGTGCGGCCAGTGAAAGTTCTGGAGCCGCTGCGAAGTATTTCGCCCTTGAAGCCGGAGCGCCTCGGCGATGTGGATATCGAAATTGTGCGCGAGTTGGCCGGAGGCATGTACTTCGGCGAACGCGGCAGCGCTACGGA
>Ga0193728_1000110_pt1 | contig 34693 bp, 37 predicted proteins | sample U1c1metaG_FD_143037 | JGI IMG/M metagenome (GOLD analysis project Ga0193728, IMG submission 143037) | Soil microbial communities from a riparian zone of the East river system, Colorado, United States - U1c1 | ecosystem: Environmental > Terrestrial > Soil > Riparian zone | place: USA: East River... | reverse complement strand
ATCACGCTGCCGAAGGCGGCAGATACGTACGACGCCACGAAGACACCGATTCCGGGATTGGGAGGCTGAGCACGTGCAGGTTGCGCTGAAGATCTGGCGGTACGACTCGTCCACCGGCGACCGCGCGCTCAAGGAGTACGAGATCGACGCGCCGGAAGAGGCGACGCTCCTCGACTGCCTCGACATCGTCAAGGACAAGGTCGACGGCTCGCTCGCGTACCGCAAGAGCTGTCGCATGATGATCTGCGGCTCCTGCGGGATGCGCATGAACGGCGCGGCCGTGCTCGCGTGCAAGGTGCGCATGTACGACATCGCGCAGGCCGGCGAGATCCCGACAATCTCCGCGATGGGAAACCTCCCCGTCGTCAAGGACCTCGTCGTCGACATGGATCCCTTCTGGGAGAAGTTCAAGGCGATGAAGCCGTACCTCCAGCCCGGGTACAACGAGCCCGAGGACGGCAAGGAGTACCGCGTCCCGCAGGAGCGGATGAACGCCGTGCACAAGGAGGCGCTCTGCATCAATTGCGGCTGTTGCGTCTCGGAGTGCAACGCGATGGAGTCGGACCCCGAGTTCCTCGGTCCGCAGGCGCTCGCGAAAGGAATGCGCTTCGTCGGCGACCCGCGTGACGGCGCGAAGGTCGAGCGGCTCGAGCAGTACAGCGAGCAGCACGGCATCTGGGAGTGCACGCGCTGTTACTTCTGCACCGAGCGCTGCCCGAAGGGCGTCGATCCGCGTGAGGCAATCGCGAAGCTCGGTGCGGAGGCGATCAAGGAAGGCGTCGACCGCGACATGGGTGCGAAGCACGCGAAGTGGTTCATCCGTTCGACCGAGACGACGGGCTGGCTCCGCGAGACGGAGCTCGTCCCGAAGACGCAGGGCATCGTGTCGAGCGTGAAGCAGATGAAGTTCGCGATGAAGCTGATCACGCACAACAAGGCCGGGCTGTCGTTCCCGCCGCATGTGGCGGCGAACGTCGGTGAGGCGCGCGCGCTGCACAAGCTCACCCATGAGCAGGACCGGCAGGGATTCCTCGGCCACGTGCAGGGCGAGAAGGCGCTCGCGAAGCTTGCGCACGGCTACCAGCCGGGGCGCGATCCGTACGGGCCGGGCTCGTTCCCGAAGCCCTACCTGCCGGGCGAAGAAACGACGACGAAGGGTGAAGCGTGAGCATGAAGCGTGTGGCGTACTACAAGGGATGCCTCGCATCGATGTCGGCGAAAGAGCTCGACACGTCGACGCAGGCGCTGGCACCGCGCGTTGGGCTCGAGCTGATCGAGCTCGACTCCGTGACGTGCTGCGGCGCCGGCGACATCCACGAGGCGGAGCCCGACTACTACCTCCACTTGAACGCGCGCATCCTCGCGTACGCGGAGGCCGCGGAGTGCGACACGCTGCTGACTGTGTGCAATGTCTGCACGCTGAACCTGCGCCAGGCGAACTTCATGCTCAAGGGCGACGACAAGCTGCGCGCGCGTATCAACAAGAACCTCGAGTCGGTCGGCGTTCCGCCGTACAGCGGCGAGGTCGACGTCCGGCATCTCCTCTGGGAGATCGCGGAGGGCGAGGGGTACGAGAAGCTGAAGGTCGCGGCGCACAAGGGCCTCAAGGGCTTGAAAGTGGCGCCGTTCTACGGCTGCCAAATCCTGCGCCCGTCGAAGATCATGGGGTTCGAGGATCCCGACCGGCCGTGGTCGCTCGAGCGGATCATCGAGGCGTGCGGCGGCGAGGCGATCGACTATCCCGCGAAGATCAAGTGCTGCGGGTTCCCGATCATCCAGGCCCGCGAGGAGACCGCGATGGGCGAGCTCATCCAGCCCGTCGAGCAGGCGATGGCGGCGGGTGCCGACGTGATGGTGACGCCGTGCCCGCTCTGCCACCTCTCACTCGACGCCTGGCAGCAGAAGCTCGAGGCCTCGACCGGCCGGAAGTTCGGGATGCCGATCCTGCACCTCTCGCAGCTCGTCGGCGTCGCCGCAGGGCTCGAGGACTCGGAGCTGAAGTTCAAGCGCCACATCGTCGATCCGCGGCCGGCACTCTCGAAGCTCGAAGTTTAGAGCCGACCGCAGGTTTGCCGCCGTTGCGGCATCTCATGAAGGACGGAGGGGTGGATTCCGGCGTGGCAGCCCGTTACGGGCGCCGCGCCGGATCTTTTTTGGGGAACGCCGCGCTGATCGGGCTCGGCTGGGGCTGGTTCGAGGCCGGTTGGGTGCGGCTGCGGGAGCTCGAGGTCGAGGTGCCGGGCCTGCAGCCGGAGCTCGACGGCCTGCGGATCGCGCATCTGTCGGATTTCCACCTCGGAGTTCCGTCGCGCGGCACCCATGCGGTCGACCGTGCGGTCGAGTGGGCGGCCGAGCGGCGCCCGGATCTCGTTGCGATTACCGGTGACCTGCTCACGCATCCGCGGGGCGAGCAGCGGCTCCGGGGTGTCATCGAGCGGCTGCCTCTGCCGGCATTCGCCGTGCTCGGCAATCACGACGTCGCGATCTCGCGCGATCCGCAGGCGCGTGCCTCCAATCTCACCGAGCTCGCGCCGGCGACGCTCCTGCGCGACGAGGGCGTGATGCTCGAGCTGCGCGGCAAACGCGTGTGGATCGCCGGCACGGATCCGCGTCTGATCGCGCGAGGCGAGACGAAGCTCGACCCGAACGCGCTGTCGCGCGAGGCCGACTTGCGGATCCTGCTCTGTCACTACCCGCGCATCTTCGACCGGGTCGAGCCAGGGATCTTCGAGCTCGTGCTCGCGGGTCACATGCACGACGGCCAGATCGCGGTGCCGTATCCCGGCGGAAAGGTGCGGCTCGCGCATCTCAGCGCCCGGTACCAGCGCGGTATCTATCGCACTTCGGCCGGCGTGATGCACGTTTCTCCCGGGCTTGGCACGACGTTCGTCCCGTTCCGCTTCGCGGCGAGGCCCGAGGCGACGGAGCTGGTGCTACGTTCCTCGCGTCAGGCCTCGATCTCGACCGACATCCTCGCGCGGTACGCCGCGGATGCGGCGCGCGAGGTCGTCGGCGTGCACGGCGTGTCGGAGAGCCCGCTCCCGGGCCGCAGGGGCGTGCGGGTCGGGGCTGACGAAGGCGGCGTCCGCGTCGAGCTTCACCTGACGGTCGAATGGGGTGCTTCGATCCCGGAGCTCGGCCGCGACGTACAGCTGCGCGTGCGCGAGTACCTCCTGCGCATGGCCGACGTGGATCCGGTCGCCGTGGACGTCACCGTCGACGAGATCGGGCCGCGTACGTGACACGCATCGCGGGACTCACCGGTGCGACGCTGCCGACGACTCCGAGCGTGTGCCACGAATGCATCTGGTGGCAGTCGCGCGCCGGCCGGCACATCGACAAGCGCAGTTGGATCCAGGGCACCGAGGAGGAGTGGGGTGCGTGGGGCACCGTGTACTACGACGACGACCGTCGTGTCCTTGGCTCGATGCAGTACGGGCCGTCCGGGCTCTTTCCGCGCGCGGCCGAGCTGCCTGCAGGGCCGCCGAGCGATGACGCTGTGCTCGTCACGTGCGCCTACCTCACCGACCCGACGAAGCCGTGGGTGATGCAGTCGCTCTTCCTGACGGCGATCGGCGAGGCACGCGACCGCGGCGCCCGCGCGTTGGAGGCATTCGCCTACCGCTATTCGGAGGGCGAGTCGGCATTCGACCGCTTCCACGTGTACAAGACGATCTTCCCGCGCGACTTCCTCTCGGACTTCGGCTTCCAGACGAGGCGCATGCAGGGGAGGGTCGAGCTCGTCCGTCTCGAGCTCGGCGGCCTCCAGCCGGTGCTCGAGGGAACGCGCGAGAAGGTGCTGCGCGTCGTGCGCGAGGCCTTCGTGCCTGCGCCCGCGGCGCAACAACCGTAGGTAGGGCGAGGGAAAAGAGAAGCGCCCCGACTGGGAGGACGGGGCGCTTCAGTGTTGCCGCGGCGTGCTTGGCGAGCTTCCCCGGAGCCGCAGCGGACGCTGCGGCGCCTGAGCGCGCACGACAACTTTTGTCAACATACCAAACCGGTAGAATGTGCGCCGCGTTACGCAGCGACGCGCGGCTGCGCGAGCACGAGCTCGGCGATCTGGATCGCGTTGAGCGCCGCGCCCTTGTTCAAGTTGTCGCACGCGAGGAAGAGTGCGAGCCCGTGTTCCGACGCGCGGTCGGGACGGATGCGGCCGACGAGCACGTGGTCGGTCTGCGCGGCGTCGCCCGGTGTCGGCACGTCGACGACCTGCACCGACGGCGCGTCGCGCAGCAACGCTTCGGCCTCGGCGGCGCTGAGCGGCCGCTCAAGCTCGATCCACACGGCTTCGGCGTGACCCACGAGCACCGGCACGCGCACGGTCGTCGCGCTGATCGGCAGCTCGGGCAGCTCCATGATTTTGCGCGTCTCCGCGCGGAGCTTCGACTCCTCGTCCGTCTCGTCGCCATCCCACGTCCAGTCCATGGCGAGGTTGTGATCCTCGGGCGCTTCGGCGCGCAGTGCGTCCATGCGGCGTGCGCCCGCGCCGGACACCGATTGGTACGTCGCGACGCGCACGCGCGCAAGGCCGGCGGCCTCGTGCAGAGGCTTCAGCACGCAGGTGAGCGGGATCGTGCAGCAGTTGGGGTTGGCGACGATGCCGTCGTTCTCGAGAGCGCGCGCACCGTTGACCTCGGGCACGACGAGCGGGATCCCAGGCTCGAGGCGGTAGGCGGACGACTTGTCGACGGCGACTGCACCGCCGCGGACCGCATGCGGCACGAGCTCGCGCGACGCGGAGGTACCGACGGAGAAGAGCACGAGGTCGAGGTCGCCTGCTGCGAGCGCCTCGGGCGTCGCCTCCTCGATCGTCAGCTTGCGGTCGCCGAACGGCAGCGTGCCTCCGGCCGATCGCGACGACGCGAACGCGCGCACGTCGATATAGCCGCGCGCGGCGAGCAAGCCGAGCGTGACGGTGCCGACGGCTCCCGTCGCGCCGACGACGCCGATCCGCGCATCGCTGCTCATGCGGTCTCCAGCTCGAACGCGTCGTGCAGTGCCGACACGGCGCGCGGCACGTCAGCCGTCGCGACGTGGCATGCGATCTTGATGGGCGAGGTCGAGATGACCTTCGACTCGACACCGATCTGCTCGAGTGTCGCAAATGTCTTCGCTGCGATACCAGGATGGCTCTTCATGCCGGCGCCGACGAGGCTGACCTTACCGAGGTCGTCGCGCATCGACCACTCGACGCCGAGCGAGCCGAGTAGCTCTTCGCATGCCTCGCGGTCGTCGAGTGGCGCGCTGAAGACGATCTCGTCGGGCGAAACCTGGAGGATCGTGTCGACGTTGACGTGTGCAGCGGCGAGCGCGGCGAAGAGCTTCGCGGCGTCGATGTCGCGCACGCGGAACAGCGGCTCGCAGGCGGTGTGCGCCACACCGGAGATGATTGCTTTCTCGAGCACCGGATCCTCCTCGTCGACGATCCACGTCCCCTCCGCCTGAGAGAAGGTGGAGCGGACGTGCAGCCGCACGTCGTGGTTGCGTGCGAACTCCACCGAGCGTAGCTGGAGCACTCCGGCACCGCTCGCAGCGAGCTCGAGCATCTCCTCGTAGGTGAGTGCCTTCAGCTTGCGGGCGTTCGGGACGATGCGGGGGTCGGCGGTGAAGACTCCCTCGACGTCGGTGTAGATCTCGCAGACCATCGCGCCGAGCGCCGCGGCGAGCGCGGCCGCCGTCATGTCGGAGCCGCCGCGCCCGAGCGTCGTTACCTCGTTCGCCGACGAGACGCCCTGGAAGCCGGCGACGAGCACGATTTTCTCCTGGTCGAGCAACTCGTTGATGCGCTGCCCGCGCACCTCGGCGATCTTCGCTTTGCCGTGCACCGTGTCGGTGACGATGCCGGCCTGCGATCCGGTGAGTGAGACGGCCTCGTGCCCGAGGTCGTGGATCGCCATTGCGCAGAGTGCGTTCGAGATGCGCTCGCCGGTCGAGACGAGCATGTCGTACTCACGCGCGTTCGGCCGTGCAGAGATCTCCCGCGCGAGCCGGATCAGCTCGTCCGTCTGGTGGCCCATCGCCGAGAGGACGCCGACGACGCGGAAGCCGGCCTCGCGCGCGGCGGCGAGCCGCCGCGCGACGTCCTTGATCTTCTGCGGGTCGGCGACGGAGGTGCCGCCGAACTTCATCACCACGAGGTCGCGGCCGCGCGCCTGCGCGTCGGATGCGACGTCGGGAACCGCTTCGTAGTGGGTCAGAACTGTGTGCGTCATTTTGGGCTGTGTTAGGGCATGTCGCGGCGGCCGGAAAGGGCTCGCCCGAGAGTAACTTCGTCTGCGTACTCGAGGTCGCCGCCGACGGGAAGCCCACTCGCAAGGCGCGTCACGCGGACGCGACCCCGCAGCCGGTCGGCCAGATACGCCGCCGTCGCCTCGCCGGTCATGTTGGGGTTCGTGGCGAGCACCACCTCGCTGACGCCGTTCCGCTCGACGCGGCGCATCAGCTCGTCGATTCGCAGGTGCTCGGGCTCGACGCCGTCGAGGGGCGAGAGCGAGCCGCCGAGCACGTGGTACAGCCCGCGGTACTCAGCGGTGCGCTCGACGGAGATCAGGTCGACCGGCTGCTCGACAACGCAGATGATCGCGTGGTCGCGCCGCGCGTCGAGACAGATCGAGCACACCTCTTCCTCGGTGAGGTTTCCGCACTCGCGGCAGAAGCGCACACGCTCCTTCACCACCTGGATCGCCTCCGCGAGCGCCTCCGCCTCCGGCTTCGACACCTGGAGGATGTGGAACGCGAGCCGCTGCGCAGTCCGGCTCCCGATGCCGGGCAGACGCGTCAGCTGCGCTACGAGGTTGTCGACGGCCGGGCTCAACATCGGCTGAGCGTAGCCGTCTGGTCCGGACAGCCCCGGCTAGCTGCCGAGGCCCGGAATCCCGAGGTCGCCCAGGCCCATCTGGCCCATGAGCGCCTGGGCTTTCGCCTCGACCGCCGCGGATGCGGACCGGAGCGCTTCGTTGACGCCTGCGAGCACCAGGTCGCCGAGCGCATCCGGGTCCGACGGGTCGATCGCGTCCGGCGAGATCGTGATCGAGAGCACCTCGCCGGCGCCGTTCGCGGTCACCTTGACCATGCCGCCGCCGACCGACGCCTCTGCGGTCTCGCTCGCCGCCTCTTCCTGCATCTTCTGCATCTGCTCCTGCATCTGCGCCGCCTGCTGCATCAGCTTGTTCATGTCGAAGCTCATTGCTTCTCCTCCCGCTCAACGGCGCCGAGATCGCTCTTCAGCAGCTCGAGAATCCGGTCTTCGCCCGCGGGGCCTTCGTTCTCGGCGGCTCCTTCTTCACCCTCGCCGTCGCCGACCGCGAACTCGAGCGCGAGTCGCTGCCCTGTCACCTCGTAGAGCGCCTCGATGAGCAGGGTCATGTTCTTCGGCTCCTCGGCGAGCTGCCGGTGGAACGACGCGCTCGCGGGGAACTCGACGGTGAGCGTGTTGCCGGAGAGCTCGGACGGGCGTGCCTCGCCGAGGACGGACGAGATCGGGATCGAACGCTCTGCGACCGCTGGGACGATCGTGCGCTGCCACGCCTCCTGCAACTGCTCGAGCTCGACGGTCGGCGGGGCCGCGGTCGCAACCGCGCCGGCCGGCTCCGCAGCCGCCTTCGTAGGCGCCGCGGCAGAGGGCGCAACGGGAGTGGGCGCTGTCCTCGGTGGTGCCGCCGGCGCCGGTGCAACAGCAGGAGCCGCCGCGGCAGGTCCGCGTCCCTCGAGCTGCTCGAGCCGGTAGTTGAACGACTCGCGCGCGAGATCCGACGCAGGTCGCGTCACCTTCACGAGCGCGAGCTCGAGCGGCAGGCGTGGGTCGCCGCCCTGGCGCATGTCGTCGACCGCAATCGCGAGCAGGTCGAGCAGGCGCACGACCGTCGGCTCGCCGACCTGGTTCGCCTGCGAGCGCAGCCGCTCGCGGGTCTCCTCGGTCACGGGCAGCGACTCGGGCACTTCGCCCATGTGCTGCACGAGCATCAGGTGGCGCAGGTGCTCGATCAGCTCGGTGACGAGCCGGCCGAGATCGTGTCCCTGCTCCGACAGCTCCTCGACGAACGTCAGCGCGCCCGCGGTGTCGCGGTCGACGATCAAGTCGCACAAGCGGAAGAGAGCTTCTTCCTCGACGGTGCCGAGCAACTGCAGCACCGACTGCACGGTGATCGTGCCTTCCGTCGCCGCCGACAGCTGATCGAGCGTGGACGTCGCGTCGCGGAACGAGCCGCGGGCGGAACGTGCAACGAGCGACAGCGCCTGTTGCGGCGCGTCGATCTTCTCGCCCTCGGCTACGCGCGTCAGCACGGTCAGGATGTCCTGCAGCCGCGGGCGTTGGAAGACGAACGTCTGGCAGCGCGAGCGGACGGTCGGCAGCACCTTCGACAGGTCGGTGGTGCAGAAGATGAAGACGAGGTGGGGCGGAGGCTCCTCGATGAGCTTCAGGAGCGCGTTCCATGCTGCGTCAGTGAGCTGGTGCGCCTCGTCGAGGATGTAGACCTTGTACTGGCCCTCGACCGGCTGCAGCACGACGCGGTCGCGGATCTCGCGGATGTCGTCGATGCCGCGCTGCGACGCCGCATCCATCTCGATCACGTCGAGTGACGTGCCCGCGGCGATCGCGACGCAGGCATGGCATGTGCCGTCGGGCGTCGCCGTCGGGCCGTGCGTGCAGTTGAGGCTTTTCGCGAGGATGCGCGCCATCGACGTCTTTCCGGTGCCGCGCGGGCCGGCGAAGAGATAGGCCTGACGCACCGATCCAGAGGTGATCGCATTCCGCAGCGTTCGGACCACCGCTTCCTGCCCAACGACATCGTCGAAGGTCTGAGGACGGTATTTCCGGTAGAGCGCGGCCACGAATCGATTCAAGCAGGAATGCCCCGGCGCCGCACCCGGTCGGCGAGGACCGGCTGGAGCGCCATGGCACCGAGCACGAGAAGCCCCAGCAGGAGGGCCCATTTCGTGTGCTCGTCGAAGCGCCGGGCCCCGAAAGCGAGCAGGAGAACCGCCGGGGCAGCGGCCGCAGCCCGCCCCCCGAAGAGACGGACGATCGCCCAGCTGAGCGCCGCGACGAGGGCCAGGGCGGCCAACAGGCCGAAGGACTCGTGCACGAGCCGGTCGACCTGAAGTAGCGCGGGGGCGCCGTGCTCGACGACGATCCAGCCGATGAGGGCCGCCACCGCCGTCACGGCATCGCAGCGACGGATGGGGAGCGGGGTCGCGACCACCGCAGCCGCAAGGGCGACGAGCAGAAGGGCGTAGAACGGGAGGATTGCGAGCCAGCCGTGGCCGATGCCGGCGAGGGACAGGACGGTCGCCGTGAAGTTGCCGTCCGCGATGCGTGCGATCCAGTGATGCGTGTCGTCGTTCGACAGGAGCGGCTCGGCGCTCGTCGCGACCGCCATCGCGCCGGCGGACACGACGGCCAGCGCTCCAACCGTCGCGGGCGCACGCCGCAATGCAGGTGCCAGCGAAAAGCAGAGGAATGGCAGCAGCGGGATGAGGAAGCGGGGGCCGGGCACCCAGCCGCCGAGCGCCATGTCTTTGCCGTTGTGCCCTGAGATCCAGGTGATCTCGACGATGCAGAGTGCGGCGATCAACACCGCTTCGGCCCGGAGCCCGCGCCGCCAGAGCAGCACAGCGCCGGCCGCGCCGGCCGCGACGACCGGCGTAAGAACGAGGAGCCCGCGCTGGCTCAACAGAAGCTCGACCGCGACGCGCAGATCGGGGAGCTGCAACGTGAAGAAGCCGTGTGCGCCTGCGCTCTGCTCGACACCGCTCGCACCTGGGTTGAGCGCGACGCCGGAATAGGGGAGGTGCAACGGCGAACCGAACGCCCACCAATCGAACGCGAGCAGCGGTACGAGCCCGACGAGCCCGCCGGCCCCGAATGCGACCAGCCGTTGCAGATGCGGCGAGCGCGCAGCCGCGTAGAGCCCGAGCAGCATCGCGGGCACAGCGAGCGGGAGGTCCGTCGACACGGCGAGACCTGCGGCTGCGCCCGCGGCGGCGACGCGCAGCCTCCCGGCGTCTCGATCGAAGAGCAGGGCGAAGGAGAGGAAGGCGAGCCCTGCGGCCGGAACGTGCGCGAACAGCAAGGTCGAGAAGGGCAGCATCAACGTCGACATGCCGAGCACGACTGCCGCGGCGGTCCCGAGTCCCGGTTCGAGGCGCTCGACCGTCCTGCGCATGAGGATCAGCAGGCCGAGCGCGGGGAGGACGACCGCCCAGAGCCCGATCTGCCAGATCGCGCGCATCGGCACGCCGACCATCGCGGCGGGATACGCGAGCGCCGCGTTCGGGTTCTTCGGCACCGCGCCCGCCGCGTGGAGTAGCAGGTACCACGGGACGGCCCAGAGGTCCATGCCGGGCGCTTTCGCCGCGTAGAAGTGCCGCCCGACACGTACGAGGTCGCACGTCTCCTTTGCGTAGCGATCGATGTCGGGATGGCCGGCCGCGATCGCCCGCGTCGCCGCATAGTGCGAGGTCTGGGGGCAGCCGACTGACGCGAGTGGAACGGCGTAGGCAAGCGCGAGAGCGCCCAGCGCGACGACCGCCACGATCCTGCCACGCGTCACGCGGAGCACCTTACCGCCCTATGCTGACGCCGAATGAGCGCCACCCTGCCGGAGCTTCGCGCGCCCTCGGTGCATCGTGTGCCGGCGGCGCGGCTCGTCGACCGGATCGAAGAGCTACGACGGCTCGTGCGCGGCCGTAGCGTCATCGACCTCGGCTTCGTCGACGAGGGACAGATGCGCGCGAAGTCGGGCCGAGGCACGTGGCTGCACGAGGTCGCCGCGCACGAGGCGCGCACGTGTGTCGGGATCGACGCCGACCCCGACGGCGTCGCACGCGCGCGGGAGCTCGGCTTCGACGCCCATGCCGCAGACGTCGAGGATCCGGAGGCGCTCAGGTCCCTCGGCCTCGAGCCGGCGGAGATCGTCCTCGCCGGCGAGCTGCTCGAGCATCTCGACCAGCCGGGGCGCTTCCTCGATGCAGTCAAGTCGATCAGCGCACCCGGCGGGGCACTCGTGCTGACGACGCCGAACGCGCACGCGCTCACCAACACCTTGGGTGCGTTGGCCGGTCGCGAGCTCGTGAACCCCGATCACGTGTCGTGGCTTTCGTGGCGCACGCTACTGACGCTCCTCGCGCGTCACGGCTGGCGACTCGACGAGCTCGCGTACTACCGCTTTCCGCGCGTCGATGGCGGCCCGCGCCTGCAGCGGGTCGTGTTCAACGCGTACCAGACGGCTGCATCGCCGCTCTTCCGGCTTCGCCCGAATCTGGCCGACGGCATTCTCGCTGTGGCGCGGCTCGACTGATGCTCAGCATCGTCGCTGCCGCTTTCAACGAGGCCGACGTCTTGCCGTCACTCGTCGCCAGGCTGACGGCGGTGCTCGATGGGACGGGGGACGAGTGGGAGGTGGTGCTCGTCGACGACGGGTCCGTCGACGCAACCTGGGAGACGATCGAGGCCGCGGCCGCTGCCGATCGTCGCGTGCGCGGCGTTCGGCTGTCGCGCAACTTCGGTCACCAACTCGCGCTGACGGCGGGCCTGTCGGTGGCACGCGGCGACGGCGTGATCACGATCGACTCCGATCTTCAGCATCCGCCCGAGGCAATCCCGGTCATGCTCGCCGCTGCGCGCGATGGCTACGACGTCGTGTATGCGGTCCGCAGCGCGGACGATGCAGCCGGCTTCTGGAAGCGGTTCTCGGCGCGTGTGTTCTACAAGCTGCTGAACCGCCTCTCGTCGCTCGAGCTGCCGGAGGGAGCCGCGGACTTCCGCTTCATGTCGCGCCGCGTCGTCGATGTGCTCGCGTCGATGCCCGAGCGCCATCGCTTCCTGCGCGGTCTCGTGCGCTGGGCCGGCTACCGGCAGACGTTCGTCGAGTATCACCGCGGCCCGCGCGAGGCCGGCGAGTCGAAGTACGGCCTGCGGCGCATGCTCCTCTTCGCGTGGGACGCCGTCGTCAGCTTCTCGTCGTTCCCGCTTCGCGTCGCGAGCGTGCTCGGTGTCTGCGTGTCGATGCTCGGCTGGCTGTATCTCGTCTACGTGCTGGCGGTCAAGCTGTTCACCGACCGCGCGATCCCCGGCTGGACGTCGGTCACGGCTGCCGTATTGCTGCTCGGCGGCGCGCAGCTCGTCTTCCTCGGCATCCTCGGCCAGTACGTCGGACGGATGTACGACGACGTGAAGCAGCGGCCGCTCTTCCTGATCGCCGAGGACACTGGAAAGGAATAAGGGCCGGGCGACCCGCACACCTGGAAGGGAATGCTTAGCGCTGCTTCCTTCCGGATCTGACGCGGTTCACAGGCTTCCACTGCACGGAGCCCGACCCACGCCCAGTGTAGCCTCGGCGTCATGAGCGGCTTCGGCGTCTTCTCCGTCGCGGCCTCGCCGCCGCGTCTCGGCTGGCGCGACGGCGACGAGGTCGTCGACCTCTCCGCGCTTGGCGGCGTCCTCGCCGAGCCGTCGCTCAACGCATTGATGGCGGAGGGGCCCGAGGCCTGGGCCGCCGCGCTCGACTCCGCCCGCGCGCACGACGGCCCGCGCGTCTCACTGGACGACGCGACGCTGCACCTGCCGTTCGAGGTTGCGGACTACGTCGACTTCAACTCGTCGCTCGAGCACGCCACGAATCTGGGACGGATCCTGCGGCCCGACAGCGAGCCCGTCCGGCCCAACTGGCGCCGGATGCCAATCGCGTATCACGGGCGCGCGGGCACCGTCGCCGTGAGCGGCACGGACGTCACACGCCCGCGAGGCCAGCGGCTCGAGCCCGGCGCGGACGCTCCCGTCTACGGCCCGACAACGCGCCTCGACATCGAGCTCGAGCTCGGCTTCGTCGTAGGGGTGCCAAGCAGTCGCGGCGAGCCCATCCCGACGGAGCGCTTCGCCGAGCACGTATTCGGCGTCGTTCTCGTCAACGACTGGAGCGCGCGCGACATCCAGGCGTGGGAGTACGTGCCGCTCGGGCCGTTTCTCGGGAAGTCGTTCCTGACGTCGGTCTCCGCGTGGGTGACGCCGCTCGCGCTTCTCCAGGAGTCGCGTGTCCAGGCACCGGAGCAGACGCCTGAGCCGCTGCCATATCTCGCAGGCGGACGCGACTGGGCCCTGGACGTCGACCTGGAGGTCGAGCTGAACGGCACGGTCGTCTCGCGCGGAAACGCGCGCACGCTCTACTGGACGATGCCGCAGCAGCTCGCCCATGCAACGTGCAACGGGGCCGCCGTGCGGACGGGCGACCTGATGGCGTCGGGAACGATCTCCGGCGCGATGCCCGGCTCGGAGGGCTCGCTCATCGAGCTGACGCAGAACGCCGCGCAGCCCCTCCGCCTCGACGACGGCTCGGAGCGCGGATTCCTGGAGGACGGCGACGAAGTCGCACTGCGCGCGCATTCCGGCTCGGTCGAGCTCGGCGACGTCCGCGGCCGCGTACTGCCTGCGTGACGCGTCGACGACCGACGTGGGCGCGGGCGCAATTGCCGCAGCCCGCGCCCCATGTCAGTCGCTAATTGCCGGACGAGAAGCCCGCGATGCTCACTCCGAACTTGAGCTTGCCGACGAAGGCCGCAATGGCGAGCGCCGGGAGGATGAAGCGGCTGAGAACCCAGATGCGATGCATGAACTCACCTCCCCCTGTGCTTAGAAGTGAAAGTCCTGAAGCGATTCAGCGGCCTGGCGGTAGTAGTCCGCGGCCTCGTGCTCCTCGCCGAGCGAGCGCGCGAGATCGCCGCGCGCGACGCAGACCGCTGCAAGGTGGCTTGCCGAATCGAGCTGAATGAACGTCTGGTCGGCGTAGTCGAGCCAGGTGATTGCTGCAGCGGCGTTCTGCTCCGCGGCGTGCGACTTCGCGACAACGAGCTGCGCGTTGCCGATCTCCGCCAGGAAGTCCGTGCGACCGGCAAGCAACTCGAGTGCCGCGTGCGCGTGCGTGCGCGCAGCATCCGTGCGGTCGGTGCGCAGGTACACCTGCGCGAGCGACGAGGTCGCCTGTGCGATGTCGGCGTCGCTTCCGGCTTCCGCCGCCGTTGAGGCAGCCTCGAGCAGCACCTTCTCCGCTCCATCGATATCGCCGAGGAGGAAGTCGATGCCGCCGAGGTTGTTGAGGATCCGCGCGGTCGACAGCGTGTCGCCGTAGGCGCGGTAAATCTCCAGTGCCTGCTCCGCATGGAAACGCGCGAGCAACCACTGGCGCTGCCGCTCTGCGACGAGCGACGCTTGGAACATTGCGTTTGCGCGCGAGCGTTCGCAGCCGGCGTCGGTCGCGAGCTCGAGCGACGCCTCGGCGTCGCGGGCGGCAGCGTCCCAGTCACGGCGAAGCTGATAGCAGCGCGAGCGCCAGTTACGAACATCGGCGGCGACGAGAAGAGACGGATGCGCCGAGCGTGCATTGGTCTCCAATGACCGGGTGAACAGCGAGATTGCCTCGGCGACGTTCGTCCGCTTCAGCTCGACGCAGCCTTGGCGGTAGAGAACCGCCGCGCGATCGGCTGCGTCGAAGTGCGCCGTCTGCACGATGCGGTGGGCCTGTGCCAGAAGCGCAGCCGCTTCGTCCAGATGGCCCTGATACATCGTTGCCCACGCGGTGGCGAGCCGATGGCGGAATGCGAGCGGCGCATCGTCGTGCACATCGGCCCACAGCTCTTCGAGCGCATCGAGCGCAGCAGCGTGCTGGTTGTTATCCGTCAGCAACTCCGCAGCGCGTAGACGCGCCTCGGTGTCGTTGCCCGGCAGAACCGTCAGCGGCGGAAGCGCCGGTGGGGCGAGCGGGGATTCGTCGTAGAGGAAAGGTGCCGCAGACATCTAGATGCAGCATGGGTGGAGCCCGATGTTCTGTCGCGTCGCGTTACCGCTCGATCGCTCTCACCTCTTCTCGGGAGGACTACGCCGTTTTCCGGGCGGTCCGCAAAAAAGGGCTAGAGCGGAGAGACGCGAGCGCGACACCTGCTCTCCCCAGCGGTGTCAGGGCTTGGCGCTGTGTCGCACCGACGCCTTGAACAGCAATGTTCAAACGTCTTCTCCTTCATCTCACGCTCGCCGCGGCGACGCTCGCCATCGCTCCTGCCGCTTTTGCTGCAGGCGGCAACTACGGCTTCGACGGCGGCACCAAGGCGGAGCAGACGCAGGTCACGTCAGCGCTGAACGCGAGCTCCTTCCCCTGGAGCGTCGTGCCTGGCCCGGTCGTCATCGACATCGGTCGCGGGCTTGCGTCCTCTGCCTCCCCCAAGCAGATCTGGCTCGACGCAAACCTGCTCGACGCCGGCACCTTCTCCTGGGGCGTCGTTCAGCACGAGTACGCGCATCAGGTCGACTTCGCGCTTCTCACTCCGGACACGCGAGCCGAGCTGCACACCCTGCTGGGCGGCAGCGCCTGGTGCGGCGGCGGCGGCGAGGGCCACGCCAACCTGGACTGCGAGCGCTTCGCCGACCTCGTCGCCTGGTCGTACTGGACGTCGGCCGACAACGTGATGAAGCCCCAGAGCGGCACGGACGAGGGTGGCCAGGTCACGCCGGCTGCGTTCCGGGCCGCGCTCGCCGCCATCCTTCCGGGGCTGCCTGTCGCACTCCAGCCCGACGGCAAGAGCATCCGCACAACCGCTGCAGCCAAGCCGGTTCCGGTGAAGTCCCGCCGCAAGACCTGATCGGCCGGTTAGTCCGATCAAGCAGCCGGCATCCTCACAAACGGGGAGGGCAAAACCCCCGAAAGCGTGGATGGTGCGGTGCATCCAGACGACCGAAGTATGGGTAGATGGATGCGTCCACCCCGAAAGACCGCGCCGCAATCACCTGTGTGGTCGCCGACGACCACCCCCCGATCCTCGACTGCCTGGTCCGGTTCCTCGACGACGCCGGCTTCACGGTGTTGGGGACCGCCCCGGACGGCGCCCGGGCCCTCGATGCGGTGACCGAGCTTCAGCCGGTCGTCCTCATCGCGGACGTCCGCATGCCGAAGCTCGATGGTCTCGAGCTCGCCCGCGAGGTCGTGAAGACCTCATCGGCGACCGGTGTGCTCCTCTACTCCGGCGTCTCCGACAGCGGCCTTGCATCCGATGCTCTCGACGCCGGGGCACGTGGCTTCGCTCTCAAGGATGCGCCGCTCGACGATCTCGCTCGCGCCATCGACACCGTGGCCTCCGGCGCCATCTGGGTCGATCCGGTGCTCGCTGCCTCGCTCGCCTCAAGCCGCCGCACCGATGTGCGCAAGGCGCTCTCGGAGCGTGAGCGCCAGGTGCTTCGCATGCTCGCGAAGGGCGGCTCGTACGCGGAGATCGGATCGTCGCTCTTCCTCTCGCCGGACACCGTCCGGGCGCACGCTCAGCGTGCGATGACGAAGCTCGGCGCGCGCACGCGCACCGAAGCCGTGGCAGTCGCCCTGCGCGACGGCCTCGTGGCCTAAGCCGCGCTGTAGCCTTCGCGCTTCAGCAGCGTCCGCGCGAGCTCTGCATTCTCCGCGCCCGTCACGAGCACGACGAGCACACCGCCGTAGTCGGGCGAGATGTGCCGCAGCTCGAAGTCCTCGATGTTGATGCCGGCTGCGCCGAGCGTCTGCGTGATGCGTGCGAGCACACCCGACGCGTGTGGCACGCGCACACGGATGCGGTTCAGTGCCTGCGCGTCCGTCTGGTACGCGTAGCCGAGCATCCTGCTTCGGGCGTCAGCCGAAGACGAGATCCATTCCTCGAAGAAGCTGTGGTCTCCGTCGCGCAGCGCTCGCTCGACGTCCGCCAGCTCGTCGCGATGCGCGGCGAGCGCCTCTCCGATCAGGTCGCCGTTCGCAACGAAGATGTCGGCCCACATCGTCGGGTTCGCGCCTGCCACACGCGTCATCTCGCGCAGCGACGCACCGGCGAAGCCAAGCGCTTCTTCGCCACCTGCGGCAACGCGGCGCATGAGGAGGTTCGCGAGCGCGTGCGGAAGGTGACTCGTCAATGCAAGCAGCCGGTCGTGATCCTCGGCGTCGACGCGTACCGCTCGCGCGCCGAGCGCGGTCACGAACTGCTCGACGAGCTCGAGCCGCGCGGGCTCGGTTGTCTCCAGAGGGGTCAGCAGCCAGGTGGCGGCGTCGAAGAGGTCGGCGGATGCACGCGTCGGTCCGCCGGTGTGTCCGCCCGCGATCGGATGGCCGGGCACGAATCGCCCGTCCTCGATCGACGCGAGGGCGCGCTTCGTCGAGCCGACATCGGTGACGGTGACGTCCGGCCCGGAGGCCGCGAGCACGTCCCGTGTCGCTTCGACAAGGGAGCCGACCGGCACTGCGACCACGACGAGCCCCGCTCCGGCGGCGGCCTCCTCGAGCGAGCCCGCGGCGTGATCGATGGCGCCCGCGCCCTTCGACTCGCTCAGGGTCGAGGCGTCGGCGTCGAATCCGCGGACCTCCGAGACGCCTGCGCGCTTCGCGGCGAGCGCCACCGACGAACCGAGCAGCCCGGTACCGATCACCGCGATCGTCCGCAGCGCCTGCGGTAACGCGGGCCTCGGCTGTGCCGCTTCCAGGCGCGGTTCGCCCTGCAGCTCCTGCTTCATCACATCGAGCACGGCCGAGAACAGCGAGCGCACCGCCGTCTCCGACAACGGGCCTGTGTTGGCGCCGGCGAGGTCCTGGAGGAGCTTGGCTTCGCGCTTCGAGTCGATCAGCCGCGCCCCGGCCTCCTGCTTCCGCTCCTGCACCTGCGCTACGAGCTCGAGGCGTTGGTTGAGCGCCTGGAGCAGCTCACGGTCGAGTGCGGCGATGCGCTCGCGAAGATCGGTGAGGTCGACGGGTGCGTCCACGACGTGCAGTTTGCCTGCCCGCGCTGACCCACATCTTTTCCTTAGTCAGGTGAGGCTCAGACCGGTGCAGGCAGGCTCGGGCCGATGAGTGCGACAGCTGAGCGCCCCCTGGGCGCATTTCGGGGCCGGGAGATGCTGAACAAGGTCCCCGAGGTCACGCTCTACTTCTGGATCATCAAGGTGCTATGCACGACGGTGGGCGAGACCGCGTCCGACTATCTCGACGGGAACCTGAACCTCGGTCTCACCAACACGACGTACATCACCGGGTCCGTGCTGATCGTCACCTTGTTCTTCCAGTTCCGTTCGAGGAAGTACGTGCCCGGCATCTACTGGCTCGCCGTCGTGCTGATCAGCGTCGTCGGAACGCAGGGGGCCGACAACCTCGTCGACAACTTGGGCGTCAGCCTCGTCACGACGACGATCGCCTTCAGCATCGCCCTCGCCGTGACGTTCGCGACCTGGTTTTGGAGCGAGCGGACGTTGTCGATCCACACGATCTACACGACACGCCGCGAGGCCTTCTACTGGCTGGCGATCCTGTTCACCTTCGCACTCGGAACCGCTGCAGGCGATCTCGCCGCGGAGCGCCTCGCTCTCGGCTACTGGGTGTCGGCTCTCATCTTCGGCGGGATCATCGCCGCGGTATGGGTCGCCCATGTCCGCTTCAACCTGGACGCGGTGCTCGCGTTCTGGATCGCGTACATCCTCACGCGTCCGCTCGGTGCGTCGCTCGGTGACTACCTCTCTCAGAAGCGCGTCGACGGCGGCCTCGCGCTCGGCACTACAGTCACGAGCGTGATCTTCCTCTCAGCGATCCTGATCGTCGTCGCGTATCTCAGCATCACGCGGAAGGACGCGACCGAAGTCGTCTTCCACCAGGTCGCCCTGGCCGACGGTGACACCGAGATGGCCGCATGATCGAGGCGCACGGGCTCACGAAGGACTACGGCGACAAGCGGGCAGTCGACGACCTGAGCTTCACTGTCGAGCCCGGCGTCGTCACCGGCTTCCTCGGGCCGAACGGCTCGGGTAAGTCGACCACGATGCGCCTCATCCTCGGACTCGATGCGCCGACGGCCGGCAGCGTCACCGTCAACGGCAAGAGCTATCGCGACCACGCCGCCCCGCTCCATGAGGCAGGCTCCCTGCTCGAGGCACGTTCCGTGCACACCGGCCGCTCCGCGTACAACCACTTGCTTGCACTTGCGCAGACGCACGGGATTCCGCGTCGGCGCGTCAACGAGCTGATCGACCTCGTCGGTCTGCACGACGTCGCGAAGAAGCGCGCGGGGCAGTTTTCGCTCGGCATGGGGCAGAGGCTCGGCATCGCAGCTGCGTTGCTCGGCGACCCGCAGACCGTGATGCTCGACGAGCCGGTCAACGGTCTCGACCCCGAAGGCATCCACTGGATTCGCAACCTGCTCAAGGGCCTCGCGGCCGAGGGCCGCACCGTGTTCGTCTCGTCGCACCTGATGAGTGAGATGGCGCTGACCGCCGATCATCTGATCGTCGTCGGCCGCGGCCGGCTGATCGCCGACACGAGTGTCGACGAGTTCGTCAGTCGTGCGTCCGGCAATGTCGTTCACGTGCGGTCGCCGCAGGCCGACGATCTTGCGGGTCTCCTCGCCGCGACGGGCGTGACGATCGTCGCGGTGGAGCCGGGGCTGCTCGCGGTGACGGGCCTGACAGCTCCGCAGATCGGCGAGGCGGCGGCCGGGCGCGGCATCGTCCTCCACGAGCTGATGCCACAGCAGGTGTCGCTCGAAGAAGCCTTCATGGACCTCACGCGGGACGACGTCGAGTTCCGCGCAGGTACCGCCGAGCACCCGACCGAGGCCGCCGCGTGAGCACGGCGACTGTCGTCGAGAAGATTCCGCCGCTGCAGGTGCGCGGCCGCGTGACGCAGCTGCGGGTCGCGCTGTCCGAGTGGACGAAGCTCTGGAGCGTTCGCTCGACCCGCTGGTCGCTGTTCGCGGCGTTCCTGTTCACGATCGGCGTCGCAGCGCTCGCGTGCGCGGTCGTCGCGCACCACTACCCGCACATGAGTCCGCACGACAAGGCCGACTTCCATCCGCTCGAGGTGAATCTCGCAGGCGTGCAGCTCGCACAACTCGCTATCGGCGTGCTCGGCGTCCTCATCATCACTGCGGAGTACTCGACCGGCATGATCCGCGCGTCCTTCACCGCGGTGCCGAAGCGGCTGCCGGTGCTCTGGGCGAAGGTCGGAGTGTTCGGCGCGGTCACGTTCGCACTGATGCTGCCCGCCGTGCTCGTCGCGTTCTTCGTCGGCCAGGCGATCCTCTCGCGCCAACACATCAACACGACGTTCGGGGCGCCGCATGTCGCACGCGCGCTCGTCGGCGCAGCGCTCTATCTCACGGTCGTGGGCCTGTTCGGCCTCGGTCTCGGCGCGATCGTCCGGAACACCGCCGGCGGCATCGCGTCGTTCGCGGCGATCATGTTCGTCCTCCCACCGCTGATGAACGTCCTGCCGGCGAGTTGGAATAACGCGGCCTCGCCGTATCTTCCACTCCAGGCGGGCGAGGCGATTCTCTCGACGACGCCGGGCGGCCATCTCTCGCCGTGGGTCGGCCTCGGGCTCTTCGCCGCGTACGCCGCTGCGGCCATCGTGGTGGCCGCGGTGCTGCTCGTGCGCCGGGACACATAGCTCTCTTCGCTAGCCTCAGTGGCATGACGGCCGTCGACCAGCAACCCGACCGGCGACGGGTCGTCGTTACCGGCCTGGGTGCCGTGACACCGCTCGGCAACGACGTCGAGACCACCTGGACGCGCCTCGTCGCAGGTGAGAGCGGCGCCGGACCGATTACGGCGTTCGCAACCAACGAGCATTCGGTACGCATCGCCTGTGAGGCGGACGAGTTCGATCCTTCGAACTGGCTGGACAAGAAGAACGTGCGCAGGCTGGACCGCTTCTCGCAGTTCGCGGTTGCTGCAGCGCGGATGGCGGAGGCCGATTCCGGAATCGACATTGCGAGCGAGCCCGACCGCGTCGGCGCATCGATCGCGACGGCGCAGGGCGGCGTTGCGAGCCTTGCGGCCTGCTGCGCGCAGGCCGACTCGAAGCGGATCCAGCCGAGCCTCGTCACCGCCTTCATGCCGAACATGGCTGCGGGGTGGGTCTCGATGGAGCTCGGCGCGACCGGCCCGGTTACGGCGCCGTGCGAGGCGTGCGCTGCGTCGGCGATGGCGATCGGCGACGGCTACGACGCGATCAGGCTTGGCCGCGCAGAAGTGATGCTCTGCGGCGGCAGCGAAGCCGGCGTGACCGAGCTCGCGATCGCAGGCTTCGCGGCGATGCGCGCGCTGTCACGCCGCAACGACGACCCGCAGCACGCGAGCCGTCCGTTCGACGCGGAGCGCGACGGGTTCGTGATGGGGGAGGGCGCGGCAGTGCTCATTCTGGAGGAGCTCGAGCATGCGCGCGCACGCGGCGCGAAGATCTACGCAGAGCTCGCGGGTTACGGCGTCAGCTCCGACGCGCACCACATGACAGAGCCCGATCCGGGCGGCACAGGTCAGGCGCGGGCGATCCGCTCCGCGCTCGCCGACGCGGGGCTCGGCCCGGACGACGTCGACTACGTGAACGCGCACGCGAGCTCGACCCCGCTCGGCGACGCGAGCGAGACGGCCGCGCTGAAGCTCGCGCTCGGCGAGGAGAAGGCCCGCTCGATTCCGATCTCCTCGCTGAAGGGCGCCACCGGACACTGCCTCGGTGCCGCCGGTGCAATCGAGATGTGCGCGACGGTGCTCACCGTCGCACGCGATGTCGTTCCACCGACGATCAACTACGAAGAGGCGGATCCACTCTGCGATCTCGACTACGTTCCGAATGAGTCGCGTGAGGCCGTTGTCGACGTCGCGCTCAGCAACAGCTTCGGCTTCGGCGGACACAACGCCGTCATTGCCGTCCGCAAGTACAGCTTGACGCGCTAGCTGTAGTTCCTAAGCAGGTTGGTTCATCCGGCCCTCCCTGGAGGCTGAGCGCTGACGAAGGCAGCTCAGTCCCAAGGAGGACACCGGATGAAGCTTCACGCTAACGCGGCTCTCAGTTGGAGCGGTCGTCGCTTGCTGGCCGAGCGGGTGCTGGTTAAAGGTTGGACGCTGACCGCGGCGGCCGAGGCCGCCGGGGTCAGCGTGCGCTGCGCGCGCAAGTGGGTCCGCCGCTTCGGCGCCGACGGCGAGCAGGGGCTGCTCGATCGCTCCTCGGCGCCGCACCGGGTTGCCAACCGCACTCCTGCCGATCGAGTCGCGATGATCGTGTCGTTGCGGCAGTTGAGGATGACAGCCGCAGAGATCGCCGAGACGCTCGCGATGCCACTCTCGACCGTCTCGGCGGTGCTGAGGCGTAGCGGGTTAGGCCGGTTGGGCCGGATCGGGCTCGAGCCGGCCGTGCGTTACGAGCGCTCAACGCCGGGCGAGCTCGTCCACATAGATGTCAAGAAGCTGGGCCGGATCGAAGGCGGCGCCGGAAAACGGATCTCCGGCCAGGGCAACTCGCCCTACAACAGCCAACGAACAGACGCAGCAGGGAAGCGACGCAAGACGGTCGGTTGGGAATACGTCCACGTCGCCATCGACGACCACAGCCGACTCGCCTACGCCGAAGTCTTGCCCGACGAGAAAGCCGCCACTGCAATCGGCTTCCTCAACCGCGCCGTCGCCTTTTACAGCCGCTACGGCATTAGCGTCGAACGGCTACTCACCGACAACGGCTCTTGCTACCGCGCCACGATCCACGCCATCGCCTGCAGAGCCCTCGGCATCCGCCACATCCGCACACGCCCCTACAGACCACAAACCAACGGCAAAGCAGAGCGCTTCATCCGAACCCTCCTCGCCGGCTGGGCATACGGCGCGATCTACGCCTGCAGCAACGAACGCACCAAAGCCCTTGACGGCTGGCTCTGGCACTACAACCATCGACGACGACACTCAGCACTCGGCCACCAACCCCCGGTCAGCAGAACCAACCTGCTTGGGTCCTACATCTAGCGCAGCCCGCCGCGCTCGTGGTGTGCGCGGAAGAAGTTCTCGCTGCCGGCGGTCGCCATCGCGGCAGAGGCGCTGATCTCGAGCGCGAGCGCCGCCGCGGCGACGATCTGCGCGAAGCGGTAGACCTTGCCGGCGCCGGCGCAGTTCATGAGCGAGAGCCACTCGCGCGGCGTCGGCAATGTCGTTCCGCCCCCGACGGTGCCGACCTCGAGGCCGGGGAAGCGCACCGCGACGTGCAGCCCGCCCTCGACGCGGCGGCATGTTCCGTGCGCCATCGAGCTCGTTCCGACCATGCCGAGGTCCTGGCCGGTGGCGGCGAAGATCGCGGCGATCGCGGATGCGGGGGTGAACGCGACCGACTGCATGCCAGAGGCGACCGCACCGTGGGTGCCGACCCATGCGAGCGCTTCGAGATCCTCGGCGGTGCTGCGGAGAACCCGGCGCATCGCCTCGTCCGTGAGCGTCGTCTCGGCGATCACCGTCTTGCCGTGCCCGGACTGGAAGAACTCGTACGACGGCTTCTTGTCACCGCCCATGTTCGCCTCGAGCACGACGCGCTCGATCTCGACCGGCGCCCCGGGCTTCACGAACGCCATGTTCAGCGCGTAGGCGTTGCGGGTCATCATGTTCGCCCCGACGGCATCGCCGGTCGTCCAGCGCCACAGCACGTGGCACATCGGACCGACGACGTGCGTCTTCACCTCGCGCAGCAGCGCGTAGCGCGACAGCTCCGCGATGTCGGAGGTGCGCAGGAACTCCTGCATCGCCGGCACCTGATCCTCGACCCACCGCGCGAGCGTCAGCGCGTCCGTCGCGTCCTTGCAGACGAAGCACGACGCGCGGGTGATCCGGTCGGCGAGGACGTGCGTCGTGAAGCCGCCCGACTCGGCGACGGCGCGCGCGCCGCGCTGCACCGACGCGGTCAGCCCGCCCTCGGTGTGGGCGAGCGGCACGACGACCTCCTCGTCGGCGCGGCCCGTCTCGACGACGTCGCCCTCGGGCGAGAGCTCGTATTCGCCGAGCGAGATCTGCAGCTCGGCGACCGAGACGGGGATCGTGGCAACGCCGGTGACGGTCTCCGCCGCCTTCGTGTACGGCTCGAGGTCGCCCGGTGTCACCGCGCCGTCGAGGCCGAGCACCTCGCGCCGGGCTGCGATGGAGGCCGTGTCGTTCTTCCGCGGGAGTCGCTTCTTCGATGCCACTTGCCCATTCTCGCGTAACCTCGACGCCGTGTCGGCGACCATCATCGACGGGAAGGCGCTCGCGGAGAAAGTCCGCGGCGAAGTGGCGGCGGAAGTTGCCGAGCTCGGCCACGTCGGCCTGACCACGGTGCTCGTCGGCGACGACCCCGCTTCCCACGTCTACATCAACCTGAAGCAGAAGCACGCGCAGGGGATCGGGATCCAGGCGACGGACATCCGCCTGCCGGCCGACACGACGCAGGACGAGGTCGTCGCGCTCCTCGCGGAGCTGAACGCCGACGACAAGGTCGACGGGATCCTCGTCCAGCTCCCGCTGCCGGGGCATCTCGACGAGAACACGGTGATCGAGGCGATCTCGCCGGCCAAGGACGTCGACGGCATCCATCCGTTCAACGCCGGGCGCCTGTACCTCGGCCGCCCGGTGCTCGTCCCGGGCACGCCGCTCGGGATCATGCGCATGCTCGAGGAGTACGAGATCGAGACGAAGGGCGCCCGCGCCGTCGTCGTCGGCCGCTCCAACATCGTCGGCAAGCCCATGGCGCACCTGCTGCTCCAGGCGCACGCGACGGTCACGATCTGCCACTCACGCACCGAGGACCTCCAGCGCCACACGCTGGACGCCGACATCCTCGTGGCCGCCGTCGGGCACCTCCACATCGTCGGCGCCGACATGGTGAAGGCCGGCGCGGCGGTCATCGACGTCGGCATGAACCGGACGGACGAGGGCCTTTTCGGCGACGTCGATCCCGATGCGGCCGACCGCGCGGCCTACATCACGCCCGTCCCCGGCGGGGTCGGGCCGATGACGATCGCCATGGTCTTGAAGAACACGGTCACCGCGGCTCGCGCCCGGCGCTGAAAGCGCTTCGAGTGAACACTCCGGGGGCGAGATTCGGGACCATCACGAACTTCCCCCGAATGTCGCCCCCGGCTTCCACGCAACAAGAGTTGCGAATCCCTCTGACTAGGCTAAACTCCGGCCTGCTTCATCATCGGTCGGCGCGCCCGAGACTTTGTCTTCGGTGCCGTCGTAGTTGCTGTTAGGAGGAACCAAAGTTGGCAGAGGGCACCGTTAAGTGGTTCTCGAACGAGAAGGGCTACGGCTTCATCGAGCGCGAAGGTGGCGACGATGTGTTCGTGCATTTCTCGGCGATCGGCATGGACGGCTACAAGTCGCTGACCGAAGGCCAGCGCGTGTCGTTTGAGGTTGTGCAGGGCCCGAAGGGCGCGCAAGCCGCGAACGTTCAGGCCGTTTAGAGAACCAGTCGGACCCACGTAGTGAAGAGGCCCCGACAGGGGCCTCTTCCATTTCTGGAAGGATTTTGCACACATGGCGAACATTGATCGCGACCAGCTGCTGCACGTCGCCCGCCTCGCGCGCCTCGAGCTGCGCGACGACGAGGTCGACCGCCTCGGCGCGCAGCTGAACGACATCCTGGCCGCGGTCTCGAAGGTGTCGGAGCTTGACCTCTCCGACGTACCGCCGACCTCGCACCCCCTCGACGTCGTCAACGTCTGGGGCGCGGACGAGCCGCACGAGTGCCTGACCGTCGAGGAGGCGCTGGCGAATGCCCCCGAGAAGGAGGGCTCCTTCTTCAAGGTGCCGCCGGGAGGGTCGTCGTGATCGACACGCTGCGCCTGACGGCGGAGGAGGCGACCCGGCTGCTGCGGGACAAGGAGGTCACGGGCGCGGAGCTCTACGCCGCGTACCGGTCGGCTATCGACGAGCGCGACCCGGAGCTGCACGCCTATCTCCACGTCTGCGAGGACGACGGAACTGCAGGCGTGCCAATCGCGATCAAGGACGTGATCGGCACGAAGGGAATCCCGACGACCGCGGGCTCGAAGATCCTCGAGGGCTACCTGCCGGTCTACGACGCGACGGTGATCGAGCGCTGCAAGGCGAGCGGTCTGAGCGTGCTCGGCAAGACGAACACCGACGAGTTCGCGATGGGCTCGTCGACGGAGAACTCCGCGTACGGGCCGACGAAGAACCCGTGGGACCCGACGCGCGTGCCCGGCGGCTCCGGCGGCGGCTCCGCGGCGGCGGTGGCGGCCGGACTCGCGCCGTGGGCGCTCGGCTCCGACACGGGCGGCTCGATCAAGCAGCCCGCAGCGTTGTGCGGCAACGTCGGCCTGCGTCCGACGTACGGAACCGTATCGCGGTACGGCGCGGTGGCGTTCGCCTCGAGCCTCGACCAGATCGGGCCTGTGACGCGCAACGTACGCGACTGCGCGCTTCTGTACTCGATCATCGCGGGCCGCGATCCGGCCGATTCGACCACGGTCGAGCTGCCGAACGCCGTGCAGCTTCCCGCGGGTGAGGACTTGAAGGGCCTGCGAGTCGGCGTGCCGGCAGAGTTCAACGAGCACGAGGCGATCGAGCCCGGCGTGCGCGACGCAGTGCAGCGTGCGATCGAGCTCTGCCGCGAGCTCGGCGCAGAGGTCGGCGACTGCTCGCTGCCGCACTCCGTCGAGTACGGGATGCCCTGCTATTACCTCATCGCACCCGCGGAGGCGTCGTCGAATCTCGCGCGCTACGACGGCGTGCGCTTCGGCTACCGCTCGCCGAACGGCAGCGACCGGCTCGAGATGTACGAGCGCACCCGCGACGAGGGTTTTGGTGAGGAGCCGAAGCGCCGCATCATGATCGGCACGTATGCGCTGTCGGCCGGCTACTACGACGCGTACTACGGCCAGGCTCAGAAGGTGCGCACGGTGCTCGCGCGCGAACACGCCGCGGCGTTCGAGCGCTTCGACGTGCTGATCTCGCCGACGTCGCCGAGCGTCGCGTTCAAGCTCGGCTCCCGCAACGCGAATCCGCTCGCGATGTATCTCAGCGACCTGCTGACGATCCCATCGTGCATGGCGGGGCTGCCGGGCCTCAACGTTCCGTGCGGCCTCTCGGAGGGATTGCCGGTCGGCCTGCAGCTGATCGGGCCGCAGTTCTCCGAGAACACCCTCTTCCGGATCGGGCACGCGCTCGAGCAGGCCATCGGCTTCGACCCCGTGCCGGAGCGCCTGCGATGACGATGCGCTTCGAGGATCCCGCGGCGGATTTCATCCCCGCCGTGCAGCGCGTCTTCGGCACCGAGCCGCGCGTGCTCGACGGATCGCGCGCCGTGCTCATCGGCGACGTGAAGCTGTCGCTCGAGGCCGGCGAGCGCGAGCTGTGGCTGATCGAGACGAAGGGACCGCTCGAGCACCGTCTGGGGATGGTCGAAGTCGAGCTGGACATAGAACGGGCCGTGCGTGAGGCCAAGGAGAAGCTCGATGTCGACGTCTGAGTGGGAGACCGTCGTCGGGCTCGAGGTGCACGCGCACCTGAAGACGCGCACGAAGATGTTCTGCCGCTGCGCGCTCGAGTACGGCGCCGCCGAGAACACGCGCACGTGCCCCGTGTGCCTGGCGCATCCCGGTGCGCTGCCCGTGGCGAACGAACGCGCGATCGAGCACACGATCAAGCTCGGGCTCGCGCTCGACTGCGAGATCGCCGACCGCGCGGTGTTCGCGCGCAAGAACTATTTCTACCCCGACCTGCCGAAGGGGTACCAGATCAGCCAGTACGAAGCTCCGCTGTGCGGGCCCGGACGACTCGTCGTTCCGACGGCCGACGGCGACGAGGTCGTGCGCATCGTGCGTGCGCATCTCGAGGAGGACGCCGCGAAGACCGTGCATGCGGGCGGTGCGACCGGCCGCTCCGTCGGCGCCGACTACTCGCTCGTCGACTTCAACCGGGGCGGCACGCCGCTGCTCGAGATCGTCAGTGAGCCCGACCTTCGCTCGTCGGAGGCGGCGCTGCGTTTCCTGCGGCTGCTGCGCCAGACGATCGTCGAGCTCGGCGTCTCGGACGCGGAGATGGAGAAGGGCACGATGCGCGCCGACGTGAACGTCTCGGTTCGGAAGGTGGGGGAGACGGAGTACCGGCCGCGCTGGGAGTTGAAGAACATGAACTCGTTCACGTTCATCGGCCGCGGTATCGAGGCGGCGGTGCGCGAGCAGATCGCGCTCTACGAGCGCGGCGAAGAGATTGCGCAGTCGACCTACGACTACGACCCCGACACCGACCGGCTGACGGTGCACCGCTCGAAGGAGGAGGCGGACGACTACCGCTACTTCCCCGAGCCCGACCTCGTGCCCATCGAGCCGCCTGCGGAGCTCGTCGAGCGGCTGCGCAGGGAAGTTCCCGAGCCGCCCGGCGCGCGCATCCGGCACCTCGAGGCGGCCGTCGGCTTCGACGTCGCCTACGCGCTCGTGACGACGGAGCGCGATGCGTTGTACGTCGGTCTCGTCGGCCACGGGGTCGAGCCGCGGGTCGCCGCCAACTGGGTGATGAACGACTTCGCCGCGACGGGCGACGATCCGGGTGCGGTCGACGTCGCAGGCATGGCCACCGTGTTGAAGACGGAGGGCCTCACACGCGACGCGCTCACGGAGGCGACGGAAGCGAGCGCGAAGCCCGACTTCGACGCTGCTGCCTTCACGAGCCGCACGGCGGTGAGCGACGCGTCCGAGCTCGGCCCGATCATCGACGCCGTGCTCGCCGCGAACTCGCAGCAGGTTGAGACCTACCGCGGCGGCAAGGAAGGCGTGCTCGGCTTCCTCGTGGGGCAGGTCATGAAGGAGATGAAGGGGACGGCCGACGCGAAGACCGTCAACCAGCTACTGCGCGAGAAGCTTCAGGCGTAGCGCGCGGCAGGTCGTCGAGGTCGCGCAGGCTTGGCGCGTTGCGGATCGACGGGTTCCACGTTCCGAGCAGGGCCAGCAGGAGCATGAACACGGCGTAGACGCCGACGGTCTCGCGCGGCGAGAGCCAGTGCAGCAGCAGCCCGGCGGAGAGCGGGCCGATTGCGGCGGTGCACAGCGCGATCGTCCGCGCGACGCCTCCGACGCGGCCGGTGAGCCGGTCGGGCACCACCGCGGTGCGGTAGCCGATCACCGCGGCGTTGACGGAGGCACCGAAAAACGCCATCGGCAGGATTCCGGCGAGCAGGACGAAGACGTTCGGCTTCAGCAGGAACACGGCGAAGCCGAGCTGGAGCCAGAAGCTGCCGACGATCAACGTGCGCATCGACAGCCGGCGTGTGATCCGTGGCGCGGCGACGGCGCCGAGCAGCGAGCAGACGCCGAAGCCTGCGATGAGCAGCCCGATCTCGCCGCCTGAGAGTCCCTGGCGACGGCCCGCGACGATGAAGACCAGGAAGAGCGCCTCCCAGATGAGATTCACCCAGGAGAAGAGCAGTGCGCAGGCGCGGAAGAACCGGTGGCTCCACAGCCAGTGGAATCCCTCGGCGAGCTGCGCACGCATGGGTGTCTCGTCCTTCACGCGCTCTTCCTGGAACGGGGTGCGCATCAGGAGCAGCGAGGCGAGCGAGAAGAAGTACGAGACGACGTCCGCCACAAACGGCAGCGTGCGGCCGAGGCCGAACAGGGCGCCGCCGAGCGGCGGCGCAACGACGGTTACGGTCGAATAGCGCGCCTGCTCTGCGGCCGCGGCGTCCGGCAGCTGCCGCGCGGGCACGACAGAGCGGAGCGCGCCGAGCTCGGCGATGTTGAAGAAGATGTACATCGAGCCCTCGACGAACGCGACGATCGCGATCTGCAGAACAGTTGCGTCACCCGTCGCGAGCGTGACGACGAGCGACAGCACGGCGGCGATCCGCACGACGTCGCACACGATCATCACGCGCTTCCGGTTCATCCGATCGGCGACTACGCCCGCGGTGAAACCGAACAGCGCCCAGGGAACGATGCGCGCGAACCCGACGACGCCGGCCTGCGCCGGCGAGCCGGTCACGGCGAGCACGAGCAGGGGATAGGCAAGCGCCGTCGCCTCGGAGCCGATGGTCGACAGCGTCTGCCCGACCTGGAGAAGGACGAAGTCGCGGTTCTTACGGAGCGGGACGAGCGTCACGCGGCGAGCGCGGGCTCGACCTCGATCGCGGCTTCGCGCCGCCGTGTCAGCAGGTACCCAGACGCGAGCACGAACACGACGCCCATGGCCACTATCTCGACTCGATAGTCGACGAGCGTGATGAGCGCCGCGCCTGCGGCGATGGAGAGTGTCTGCGGCACGCTGAACAGCATGTTCGCAGCTGCGGACACCCTTCCTTGCAGCTCGCCCGGGCTGTACCGCTGGTAGGCGGTGCCGAGGGCGACGATCGCCCAGACGATCCCCATGCCGGCGACGGCCATCGCGGGGAGCACGACGGAGAGCCGCGGCACGAGCCAGAGCGCGTCGCCGACGCCGAACAGAAGCAGCCCGAGACCGGCAAGGCGGAGCTCGCCGACCCTGCGCATCAGCTTTGCCGAGACGACGCCGCCGGCGATCGCGCCGACACCCTGGAACGTTCCCATGACGCCGATGAAGGACGGCGACCTGCCGAGCGCGCTCGCCATGGCGAAGAGGAGTGTCTCGGCGAACCCTGCGACGAGCAGCGCGGCGGCGACGCCGATCGTCAACTGGCGGAGGAGAGGCGTGCGCGCTATGTGCGTGAAGCCCATCGATACCTCGCGCAGGAAGTGCTGTTCCTTGACCGCGCGCGGCGGCTCGGTGAAGCGCAACGCGACGAGCGTCGCTGCGGATGCGATGAAGGTCGCAGCGTCGACGAGCGCCACCGCGCGTCCTCCGAACGCCGCGAAGATGCCGGCACCTGCGAGTGGAGCGACGATACGAAGACCCTCGCGAATCGCCTGGAACGCTCCGTTCGCGTCGCCGAGCAGCTCGTCGGGAAGCATCGCCTTGAGCATCGAGGTGCGTGCCGCGCCGAAGATGTCGCCGCCGAGGCCGTAGAGCGCGGTGACCACGTAGATGATCCAGAGGTCGCTACGGTCGTGCACGAAGAGCAGCGAGCAGATGACGGCCGCGAGCGCGACGTGGGTCGCAATCATCAGCGGCCGTTTGTGCACGCGGTCGACCACGAGCCCGCCGAGCGGCGCGAGGAGCCCGGCGAGTGCGAAGACGAAGAACACGAGGCCGGCCTGCGCATTCGAGCCGGTCAGCACCTTGGCCCAGATGCCGAGCACGATGATCATTGCCCAGTCGCCGAACATCGACAGGGTCTGTCCTGCGAGCAGCAGGCGCAGATCCGGCCGTTGGAGCAGAGCGCGCATCAGGCTGCGCGGAAGACGCGGAAGTCGCCGCTGATCGTCTTGCCGCGGACGACGAGCACCGGGCCTTCGCCCACGCCGCCCGGCTCGCTGCCGAGCGGGACCTCGGACGTGAGGTCGCCCGACACGGAGCCCGCGTCGACGTCGAGGTTCGTGCCGGGAGCCACGCCGACGTCGATGTCGCCCGAGACGCTCTGCACGGTGACGGTGCCTTCGCGCACGGATTCGAAGCGCACATCGCCAGACACCGACTTCATCTCGATGGAGCCGTCAATCGACGCCGCGGTGACGTCGCCGGAGACGGTCGTCGCGCGGAGCTCGCCACCGATGCGGCCGATGCGCACGTCGCCGCTGACGGTCTTGAGGTTCGCGTCGCCTTCGACCTCGCCCGTGACCACGAGGTCGCCCGACGCCGACTTCATGTTCAGCGTCGCGTAGCGGCCGCGGAGCTTCATGTCGGCGGTCGCGGTCGTGATCGACGCAATGGTGGAGTGGGGGACCTTTGCCTTGACGTGCAGGCCGCCGCCGCTGCCGAAGTTGAAGTCGCCGATCGAGATCGAGATCCCGAGCGGATGCTTCCCCTTCAGGGCGACGACGAGCTTGCGGCCCTCGAGCTCGACGCGCATCTGCGCGAGTGCCTTCTCGCTGCCGGTGACGGTCACGAAGGACTCATCGCCGTCGATCGTCTCGATGTCGATGTCGCCCATCGGCACATTGACGTCGAGCTCGATCGGCGCCGGCGTATCGAAGCGATATTCGGCCATCGCTAGATCGCCTTCGGGGTCGAGCGGGAGAGAAGCCCGCGGGTGACGAGCGTGATCAGCCACTCGGAGGGCGTGAGGCCCTCGCGTGCAGCCGCGCGCTCGACGCCGCCGCGCAGCGTCTCTGGGACGCGGACGGAGAGCGGCGTCTCGGGGACGCCGGACGGATCGTCGTAGGACCAGCGTGCGTCGCTCGGAATGGACGCGCGGATGAGGATGTCGGACATGACGCGCTCCTTAGCTCCGGCCGTAGCCGGTGAGGCGGCGGCGACTGCCACCGCTATGACCGCGTGGCTCGGCGGCGTGGTTGAGCATGTGCACGAGCCACGTGTTGACGGAGACCCCTTCACGGTTCGCCGCGGCTTCGAGCCGGGCCTTGAGGCTTTCGGGCAGCCGGAGCGTGATCCGGGCCGTGAATGCCTCGTCGGCGGGCTCTGCGGGAGTGGTGCCTTCCTCGTCGCGGACGAGGACGAGCTCCGGGTCGCCGCCGGCGATCCGGACCTCGATGCGCCCGCTGTCGAGCTGGCCTGAGAGCTCGAGCGCCGCTTCGCCGAGCGCCTCCTGGAGGCGCCGGCCGAGCGAGGACTCGAGTGCGACGGAGAGGAGCTCGGCTGCGCGGGCGGTCGACTCGTCTCCGAGCGCCGCGACGCGGGCGAGGTCCTCGCGAAGTGCCTGGACGTACCCTTCGATCTGCATGACCGCAGTATGACATCAAGATGATGTCATTGTCAAGTCACGCCGATGTCACGGTGATGCGCTACAACAGGCCGCAGTACCTCGCGGTATTCGGCCAGGGCCAATAGCCCCTGCTCTTGAGGGCTTTTTCGGCGACCCAGATCTGTTCGATCGGCGACCAATGATCGGCCGTCCCCTTCGTGGCATAGAGCCAACGGCCGTAGCTCTGCTGAAAGCCCCGGTCCATCTGGAGGCCGCCGTAGTAGGGCTCGCCGGTGTCCGTCCAGCTGCCCTCGTAGCGATGGATGCAGAGGAACTGCTTCAGATGGGGCGGATGCAAGGCGTTCTCGTGCGCCTCGGCCAGCCGCAGCCGCCATTCCGTGGCCGTCCGCTGGACCGCCGACGCCGTGAGGCCGCTCAGTGTCCGCACAGGTGCCGGCGTCAGCTTGGCTCCCGTGACGCGCTGCCAGTGCCACGTCTCCGTCTTGAAGCGCGAGATCTCGCTTCCGTAGTAGGCGAGGGCCGCGCTGCCGATCGTCTGTTGCTTGTCGATCTTGGCCGAGATTGCCGGGACGACGTCCGCGCCCATGGCCGTGCTGGCGGCTGCGACCAGCGCAAGAAGCGCGGCCGAGGCCGTGAGAAAGCGCCGCAAAGAGAAACCACCCCCAGTGATTCGCTTGCAATGTCGGAGGCCGACGGGCCATGTTCCGCAGAGCACCGTCGGCGCGGCTATGCAGGTGCGGGCGGCACCATACCGACACGCTTGTTAGGAGCGTGTGAAGGCGCGACGAAGCCCGCGTAGAGCAGGGCCGCGCCGGCTGCGATACCGAATGAGGTGCCGGCGGCGCCGAGGCCCGCGAGGCCGCTGCCCGTGGCAGCCGCCGCGACGCCAAGCACGATCAGGGCATTGCCGAGCGGCCGCTGCCGGATCGTCCGGAGGGCGACGACCACGACGGCGAGGGTGCCGAGCACGTTCGCGACGACCGCCAGCAGTCGTGCAGGCAGGAACGCGAGGTGGTCGTGCGCCGCCGGGATCCCATGCGCTGCAAAGGCGCCGTGCACCGGCATCGCGAGGGCCGCGCCGACCGCGATGCCCGCGAAGAGAAGCGCGACGGTGCGCACGCGCGGCACGCCTGCGAGCACGAGCGAGCCGGCGCCGAGAAGCGCCGCGGTCAGAAGGCCGCCGGTCGCGTAGTAGACGCGGAACGCGCGGGCGTCCCAGCCCGCTGCCTCGCCCCACGCGATCGACGCGGCGGCTAATGCGTACGCCGCGAGCGAGCACGCCCACCAGCCGAGCTCGCTCCGCCGGGTCTGCCGCCACCGGCGCGCAAGGTCGCCCGCGAGGCGCAGCGCGAGGAGAGCGGCGGCGAAGGCGACGAGCACGTTCATACCGTGACGGTACGCCACGCACCGCGCACCCGTCCGGCGGAGCGACGTCCCGTGACTGTCACGAGGCGTGTCCTGCGGAGTCCTGTCGTGTCCATCGTGGGAGACGGTGACCAAACCGGCCAACGTTCCACGATGTGGTCCTCCTCCGTACGAAGCGGCGGTTACTCTCGAAGCGATGGCACGCAAGCGTTATCTCTTCACTCCAGGCCCGACTCCCGTGCCGCCGCAGGTGCTCGCCGCGCTCGCAGAGCCGATCGTCCATCACCGCGCGCCCGAGTTCCGGCCGATCTACGAGCGCGCGCTGGCGCGGCTGCGCGAGGTCTGCCGCACCGAGCACGACGTGCTGCTCTACACCGCGTCCGGTACCGGCGCGTTCGAGTCCGCGGTGGCGAATCTCGTCTCGCCCGGCGACTCGCACCTGGTCGTCTCGGCGGGCAACTTCGGCGAGCGCTGGGCGCAGATGACCGCCGGCTACGGCGCGGAGGTCGATCACCTTCGCTACGAGTGGGGCGAGACCCCGGATCCCGAAGACGTGCGCGCGCGACTGCGCGAGCGCGGCTCGAAGGCGGTCTGGGTCGTCCACTCCGAGACGTCGACCGGCGTGGTGAGCGACATCCAGGCGCTCGCGGCCGTCGCGAAGGAGGCAGGCGCGCTGATCGTCGTCGACGCGGTCTCCAGCCTCGGTGCGCTGCGGTGCGAGACCGATCTGTGGGGGCTCGACGTCGTCGTCTCCGGGTCGCAGAAGGCATTGATGACACCGCCGGGGCTCGGTCTCTGCGCCGTCT